>JGI24712J26585_10000422_pt1 | contig 36602 bp, 27 predicted proteins | sample BioPla3DNA2_FD_26585 | JGI IMG/M metagenome (IMG submission 26585)
CGGCTTTGCCTGGCACAGGATACCCGCCATAGTTTCGCTTGACTGCGGGACGCTTATCTGCGCCTATGAATGCAGAGAAACTCTCAACGACTGGGATACAAGAGCCATTGAAACTGCGGTAAGCGAAGACGGCGGAATTACCTGGGGATATTACCGTCAGCCGGCTTATTCAGGTAATTTAGCGGTCAACAACCCCACTCTTATAGCCGAAGGAAGTCGGCTGCGTCTTGTTTACGCAATAGATTATTACGATGTTTTTACCATATATTCCGACGATAAAGGCAAAACATTCTCAAAACCGGAGCGGATAGACGCGGCGGACGATTTGAAGGAGCTTTGGCAATATAATGTTATAGCACCCGGTCCCGGTCACGGTATTGTTTCAGCCGGAAGGATAATCGTCCCGGTCTGGATGGCGAACGGGGAAGGAACCCCCGGCGCTCCTCGGCCGCACGCCCCGTCGGTCGTAAGCGCGCTTTATTGCGAAAACGGCAAATGGTATCCCGCCCGGGAGTATATAAAAGGCTGTCTCAAAGATCCAAGCGAGACTGCCGCGGCAGCCCTTCCCGACGGCAGAATAATTTTCAATCTCCGCAACGTTTCGCCGGAGCGCCGCCGCGGATATGTATACGAAAAAGACGGCAGATTTACCGAACCTCGCTTTGACTATGAACTTGTCGATCCCGTCTGCTTCGGTTCTGCCTGCCGTCGCGGAGACGATATATATTTCGTCAACTGCTATTCGGAAAAGGAACGCAGACAGCTCTGCATCACCCGCCTGTCGCCGGACGGTCTCGGCACCAAAAGCAGAAAGATAATTTACGACAAAGCCGGTTACGCCGATATCGCGATAAATCCGGACGGCTCCGTCTGCGTCTTTTTCGAGCGTGATGATTTTACCGCTCTGTCCTGCCTCAGAATCGAAAAAGAAGAGCTGGATATATAAACATAAAATAAAAAGGGACGACGGGGAAGTCCCCGTCATCCCGCTTAGGCTGATAATCAGTCGGCGTATCCGTCGGTAAGAGCGCGCATATTCTTGACACCGGTATCAAGGTCGGTGGTAAGTCCGCACTCGAGAGCGGCGTATTTGGTATAGCCGGATTCGCAGATAGCTTTGAAGACATTGCGGTAATTTATCTCGCCGGTTCCGGGTTCCCTGCGTCCGGGAACGTCGCCCAAATGGATGTGTCCTATCAGATCAATATTGTTCTTGATATTGTTGATGATGTTTCCTTCTGAGATCTGCTGGTGATAAACGTCATACAGCAGCCTGACATTCGGGCTTCCGACTTCGCGGATGACATCAAAGCCTTCTTTTGATGTCACAAGATAATAACCCATATGGTCAACGAGAATATTGAGCGGCTCTAGTACAATGGTAACTCCGGCGTCTTCTGCAATCGGAGCAACGCGGGCAAGCGCTTTTACGATGTTAAGGTGCTGAGTGTATCTTTCAACATCGCTGCGCTCGTTTCCGGAAACTGCGACTACCTGACGGCAGTTGAGTTTAACTGCGGCGTTTATCGTCTCGGTCATCGCTTTGACATAATCGTCGTAAAGGTCTTCCCAGACGATACCGTGGCTGTTGTCCAGCTTCTTTTGAATTTCGGGATCGGTAGACTGGGTAAGAATTGCGGAAAGCGCCACGCCACTCTCATCGATTGCGTTTCTTGCGCGGTCGAGATCAACTCCGGTCCAGCCGAGCATCTCAAGCGCTTTGAATCCGTATTTTTTAGCCGCCGCGTATTTCTCATAATAATTACCGGGCAGCCAGCCGCCTGCGATGGATAAAGTAAACATATTGATACCTCCGTGAATCACATAATTGATTAGTCTTATTTTACCCTATCCGGGAGATTTTGTCAAGGGCTTTGAAATAATAACCCTCATATTTTACTTAATAATCGGCTATCCGCCATAATATTATTCCGTAATATTTACCGATTCAAAATAAATATAACGATAAAACAAGGTATAATTGTATTATGAAAGCATTTGTTATCGGCGTATCCGGAGCTTCGGCAAGCGGGAAATCAACGCTTTGCGAAAACCTCATTCCGATTTTAGGCGAGAGTACCTCTTATATACTTCTCGACAAGTTTTATAAAAAAGAGCTGCCGCGGATAATATCTCCGCTTGACGGGGAGGAATACCCCGACTGGAACCATCCCGACTCGATCAACCGCCCGGCGGCTTATGATTTTATAAAAAATGAAATCTCAAGCGGAATCAAATATCTGCTCCTCGACGGAGCCTTTCTGTTCTGCATAGACGAGCTGCGCGAGCTGTGCGACTATAAAATATACGTTACCGCATCTATCGAGACCCGGCTTTACCGGCGGATAAAACGCAATTTGATAATAAAGAATCAGACACTCGAAGAGATAGCCGATTACTACCTTGCCACCGTAAGATACAGAGAGAGGGAGTATTCAATCCCCTCGTCGAAATACGCCGATCTGATGCTGGATAACGAAAACGGATTCGGTGACGGAGTGATACGCGCTTACGAGGCAATTTTAAATACCGAGAGAAAGAAAACGCAGCTGCTGAAGAAAGACGGAATTTTATGAAAATAGCTATAATAGGCGACGGCAATGTCGGATTTACGCTGGCAAAACAGTTATCCAAAGAAGGGCATGATCTTGTTCTGATAGATTCGGATCCAGATGTTTTACAGCGTTCACAGGAGCGGCTTGACGTTCTTGTCGTTTCAGGAAACGGCGCGTCGCTTGAAGTGCAGCGCGAGGCGGATATCGCAAACTGCGACCTTATGGTAGCGGTGACGTCAAGTGATGAAACTAACCTGCTTTGCTGCATTCTTGCAAAAAAACTCGGCTGCAGCCATACCATTTCAAGGGTTCGAAATTCGGAATATAACCAGCAGATTCAATATCTTCGCGAGGATTTGGGACTTTCGATGGCAATAAACCCGGAGCTTATGACTGCGCATCAGATTTTCCGTTCCCTTGAATTTCCGTCATTTCTTAACCTTGACGCCTTCGCGAAGGGACGCGTCGAGCTTGTGGAACTTCTGCTTGACGAAAAAAATGCGCTTACCAATCGCCGCATTGACGACATGAAGGGGGAGCTTCGGCGACATATCCTCGTCTGCGCCGTCGAGCGTGACGGAGAGGTTATAATCCCGAGAGGCGGATTTGTCTTCCGCTCAGGCGATAAAATCACGATAACCGCGCCGCGTCGAGATCTCGCAAAGGTCATAAAGCAGCTTGAGCTGGACGCTCAAAAAATCAGAAACGTTATGATAATCGGCGGCTCGACAATAGCTGAATATCTCGCCGATGACCTTATAAACGTCGGTATCGGCGTAAAGATAATCGAGATAGACGAAAAGCGCGCAAACGAGCTTGCCGAACGCCTTCCGAAGGCGCTTATAATTCACGACGACGGCAGCTCACACGAAGTTTTAAGAGCCGAGCGGATCGATGAAACCGACGCCGTTGTCACTCTTACCGGAGTTGATGAGATGAATATCGTTATCTCGATGTTTTCGTCAAAGGCAGGAGTGCCAAAGACGATTACCAAATTAGATCATAACGAATATAACGTGCTTTTTGCCGACAAGGGCATCGGTTCCACCGTCTGCCCGACGGAGCTTATAACTACCGACATTCTGCGCTATGTCCGCGCGATGTCGAGCGGCAGCAGCGGCAGCGGCACAGCCATTACCCTCCATCGCATCGTGGACGAAAAAGCAGAAGCGATAGAATTCGAAGTCGGCGCCGACACCAAGCATCTGGGGGTACCGTTCAGCAGAATTCCGTTCCGCAAGGATCTGCTTGTCGCCTGCATTACAAGAATGGGCAAAGTCATTTTCCCGGGCGGTTCCGATTATCTGCAGATAGATGATACGGTTATAATCGTAACCACGGCAGAGCATACTGTTTTGGAGCTGAACGATATTTTTACCGACAGTCAGTGATGCGTTTCCCGCGTCATTTTCCGTTGATGGGAGTGATATTTTATAAATAAAAAGATTGTTTTTAAATATATCGGATATATGCTTGCTCTCGAGGGCGCTTTCATGATTCCGGCGCTGATAATATCCATTGTACTCGACGAAACTGCCTCGGCGATTGCTTTTGCGGAGGTTATCGGAATTTGTTTGGTTATCGGAGCCGCCGGAATTATTTTGAAAGCGGATTTCAGCAAGGTATATGCAAAAGAGGGTTATGTAACCGTAGCGCTTGCCTGGATCCTGCTCTCTCTTATCGGCGCGCTGCCTTTTACATTAAGCGGTTCAATCCCCCATTATATAGACGCTGTTTTTGAGTGTATCTCCGGATTTACCACCACCGGCGCAAGCATACTGAAAAATGTTGAAGCCCTGCCGCGCAGTATGCTTTATTGGCGCAGCTTTACCCATTGGCTCGGCGGCATGGGAGTTCTTGTGTTCATTCTTGCGATAATGCCACTCAATCCCGGCAGCGGTACCAGTCTGCATATATTGAGAGCGGAAAGCCCCGGACCGTCGGTAGGCAAATTCGTCCCGAAAATGCGCAGCAACGCAAGGATTCTTTACGGCATTTACGTTGCGATGACCGTATTAATGGCGGTTATCCTGATAATTTTCAGAATGCCGGTTTTCGACGCCGTCTGCATCACTTTCGGAACCGCCGGAACCGGAGGATTCGGGATATTGGCGGACAGCTGCGCATCATATACTTCGGCTCAGCAGATAATAATAACTGTCTTCATGATACTTTTCGGTATTAATTTTTCGATGTATTTTCTTATGCTTATAGGAAACATCAAAGCGGTATTCCGAGATGAGGAGACAATGACTTATCTTGGGATAATAGCCGTCTCGACTTTGGTTATTATGTTCAATATCCGCGGTTTTTACTCTAACTGGGGAGAAGCGCTGAAGGATTCGGCGTTTCAGGTGGGTTCGATAATAACGACTTCCGGCTTTGCTACAACCGATTTCAACAAGTGGCCGGAACTTTCAAAAACCATCCTTATAACGCTCATGTTCATCGGAGCCAGCGCCGGCTCAACCGGCGGAGGACTGAAGGTAAGCCGTATCCTTATCCTGCTCAAATCCTCCCGCCTCGCGGTAAAGAAGATGATCCACCCGCAAGCTGTCAAGCATGTTAGAATCTCCGGAAAAACCGTTGATGCAGACACTGTAAGTGGCGTTAGCATATATATAAGTGTTTACTGTATTATATTCGCGCTCTCGCTTTTTGTGATTTCCTTCGATAATTTCGACTTTGTAACTAATTTTACCGCAGTTGCCGCTACTATAAATAATATTGGTCCCGGTCTCGGCGGGGTCGGACCGACCGGCAATTTCGCTTCCTACTCATATATAAGCAAACTTGTCCTGAGCGCAGATATGCTTATCGGCCGTCTTGAATTGTTCCCGATGCTGCTGCTCTTCTCTCCCGCGACATGGAGAAGGGCGGTTTAGTGATTTTCGGAAATCATATTCATTACCGGAAATTATTTTGGCGTTGCCTGCTTTCCGGTTGATTGGAGTGATATTTTATAAATAAAAGGGTTCTTCTGAAATATATCGGATATATGCTTGCTCTTGAAGGAGTCTTCATGATTCCGCCGCTGATAATCGCCGCGGTCCTTCGCGAAAGAGCATCAATTATCGCTTTTGCAGAGGTTATAGCCTTTTGTTTTCTGCTCGGAGCCGGGGGTATAATATTAAAGGCGGACTTCAGCAAAGTATACGCAAAAGAGGGCTATGTAACCGTCGCGCTTGCATGGATCGTGCTGTCGGCTGTCGGAGCGTTGCCGTATACCTTAAGCGGTTCGATACCGAACTATATAGACGCGCTGTTTGAGTGCATATCCGGATTTACCACCACCGGCGCTACCACCCTTACGGATATTGAGGCGCTGCCGCGGAGCATGCAGTATTGGCGCTGCTTTACAAACTGGCTCGGCGGAATGGGAGTGCTTATATTCATAATCGCGGTAATGCCGCGCAGTGCCGGCAGCGGTACCGGTCTGCATATAATGAAAGCGGAAAGCCCGGGACCGTCCGTCGGCAAGCTTGTTCCGAAGATGCGCAGCAATGCTCGTATCCTTTACGGCATTTATGTTGTGATGACCGCTGTCATGACCGGGCTTCTGATAATATTCAGGATGCCGGTCTTCGACGCTGTCTGTATTTCCTTTGGCACCGCCGGAACCGGCGGTATCAGCGTTCTTTCTGACAGCTGCGCTTCGTATACCGCAGAGCAGCAGGTAATAATCACGGTCTTTATGATTCTTTTCGGCATCAGTTTCTCGCTTTATTTTCTTCTGCTGACAGGAAATTTAAAGGCTTTTTTCCGAGACGAGGAAACGCTGACTTATCTTGCGATAATTGCTGTTTCCACCCTTACGATTATGTTTGATCTCCGCAGACTTTATCCGCATCCCGAAGAAGCGTTGCTGAAATCGGTGTTTCATGTGGGTTCGATAATTTCAAGCTCCGGTTTTACAACAACGGACTATAATCTATGGCCGGAATTTTCCAAAGCTGTTATCATAATACTGATGTTCATCGGCGCTTGCGCCGGCTCGACCGGAGGGGGATTAAAGGTAAGCCGGGTTATCATATTATTTAAATCCGCCCGCCTTGCGATAAGAAAAATGATTCATCCGCAAAGCGTGAAACAGATGAGAATTTCCGGGAAACCAATAAGCGGAGAAGTTGCCCGCGGAGTCAGAGTCTATATCGGGATTTATAGTATCATTTTTGCCATCTCGCTGCTTTTGATTTCAGTCGACAATCTTGACTTTACAACTAACTTTACCGCCGTTTCGGCCGCTTTAAACAATGTCGCTCCCGGGCTGGGCGATGTCGGGCCGTCGGGCAATTTTGCCGGCTATTCAGCCATCAGCAAGCTTGTCCTGAGCGCGGATATGCTTATCGGCCGTCTCGAAATATTTCCGGTGCTGCTGCTCTTTTCTCCGACTACATGGAGAAAGGCAAGATAATGAAAATCAGGATTTTGAATGTCTTTTAACGATAAATATACAATACTCAAAAATCTTTTCGGCTACGACACCTTTCGCCCCGGCCAGGAGCGGATGATAGACGATATTTTGTCCGGCCGCGACTGTTTCGCGGTTATGCCGACGGGAGCCGGCAAATCATGCTGCTATCAGATTCCGGCGCTTATGCTGCAGGGGATTACGCTCGTGGTGTCGCCGCTTATCTCGCTTATGAAGGATCAGGTAACTGCGCTGAAGCAGCTCGGCGTCGCCGCCGCTTATCTGAACAGCTCGCTTACCCAGCGTCAGTTCGATCTCGCGCTGTCAAACGCCAGATACGGTCTTTATAAAATCATATATGTAGCGCCGGAGCGGCTGCTCACCCAGGGATTCCTTGATTTTGCCTCCTCGGTGGAAATATCTCTTTTGGCGGTAGACGAAGCGCACTGCGTATCCCAATGGGGACAGGATTTCCGTCCCTCATACCTTGACATCCCGGAATTTATAAGCTCCCTTTCAAAACGCCCGACAGTCGCGGCTTTTACCGCGACGGCAACCGAACAGGTTCGGGAAGATGTCGTAAAATACCTCGGTCTTTGCAATCCGGATGTCATGGTAACCGGTTTTGATCGGGATAATTTATATTACGAAGTAGCTCAGCCGAAAAACAAATATTCTGCGCTTCTTGATTATATTCGAGCCCATAAGTCCGACCGCGGCATTGTTTATTGCTCAACACGAAAGACGGTAGACGACCTTTACTCAAAACTTACGGCCGACGGAATTTCAGTCGGCAGATACCACGCCGGTATGGACGACGAAGAGCGGCGTGCAAACCAGGAAGATTTCACCTACGACCGCATTGATGTAATAGCTTCGACCAACGCTTTCGGAATGGGCATCGACAAACCGGATATCCGCTATGTGATCCACTACAATATGCCGAAAAATCCGGAAAGCTATTATCAGGAAGCCGGCCGAGCCGGCCGTGACGGAGCCGCCGCCGAATGTATCTTATTTTACAGCGGTCAGGATGTTATAATCGGTAAGTTTCTCATCGAAAATTCCTCCGAAGGCGCAGATCTCGACGAGAAAACCTTAGCCGAACTCAGAGAACGCGACTTAAAACGCCTCGATCTTATGGTTGATTACTGTTTGACTCCCGGCTGTCTGCGCCATTTTATTCTTGAGTATTTCGGTGAAACGCAGCAGCGATCGGGCAACTGCGGAAACTGCGCTAACTGTTTGGGTAGATATAAGACCACCGATGTGACAAAGGAAGCCGGAATTGCGCTGAAATTCCTTCACAGATTCAATGAAAACGGATTCGGTTTCGGGATAGGCGCTTCAAACCTGGCGGACGCGCTCAAAGGAAGCCGCACCGACGCGGTGAAGCGTCTCGGATTGGACGAGGAGATTTATTACGGCGCGCTTTCGCTTATGCCTCTCGCGGATATCAGGCGTCTGATAGACACCCTTGTTTCTCGCGGATTGCTTGAATATTCGACGGGTAAATACCGTACCCTGGAAATCGGAGATGAAAAACTCAAAAAAGACGATAAAATCTATATAAAGAACGACCCGAGATATCAAAGCAAAGGAAGCGCCAAAAAAACCGAGGAAGTTGTTCCGCTTCCCCGTGACGGCTCTGCCGCAGCCCTTGACGATGCCGAGATAAGAAAAACTGATCTGTTCGAGCGGCTTCGCGCGCTTCGAAAAAAGCTTTCAGATAACCGCGGAATCCCGCCGTATATGGTATTTTCTGACAAAACCCTCATTGAGATCGTCAAAAAAAGTCCTTTGGATCGCGAACAGTTTCTTTCATGCAGCGGAGTCGGTCAGAATAAATACCGACAGTTCGGCGAAGATTTTATAGCTGAAATCCGCAGCTTTTTATCAGACCGTGAACCGAAGCGAAAATCTTAACCGCCTGAAATCATAAGATATAATAATGTTTATATAACATCTTTTTCACTTATATTTTTTATCAATCGTTATCATTTCACGGTTGATTATGCGTCGGCAGTATGCTATAATATTAGTCGGAAGCCTTTGAATCGAAGGCGCGGAATATAAGGCGGCGGAAGCCTCTTATCCGTTAAATACAGAATCAGCTCAGGAGGAATTTCCATGAACAACAACGATTATCAGCAGAATCAACAGCCCCGTCAGCCCGCACCGACTCAGCAGGCAGAGGCTTTTCGCAGCTCAATGTTCGGTTATAACAAAGAAGATGTCGACAAATACTTTACAGCTGTGACAAATGAGCTTAACCGGCTGAAGAACGAGCTCGAATCAACCAAGGCAGGCAATAACGACGCCGTTTATGAGATCAGCAGGCAGCTTGACGAGAAAAATTCCGAATTTGACGCGCTCACTCAAAAGTATAATGAGCTGAACTCAAATTATTCCGAGCTTGAAAACAAGCTCAGCGAAAGTGAAAATCAAAGAAGCGAAGCTGAGGAAAGGATTCTTGAACAGGAGGGTGAGATTGAAGCGCTGCGGCTGAGAGTTGAAGAAAACCGTCAGGTAATGAACAACACCCTTACCGAATCAGAGGAAAAAGCCCGTCAATACGACGCCGTATCGGCGAAGATCGGCTCGCTTATAATAAACGCCACGAAAGATGCCGAAGACATAAGGTTAAACGCAGCAACCGAAACCGAAGCTATGAAAAATCAAGCTGAGGAAGACGCAAACGGCATCCGCGCGGAAGCGGCGAGAGAAGCCGAAGATTTCCTGAATTACGCGAGAAACAATGTCCGCAATTCCGCCGATGAAGCAAATCGCCTGGTCGGTGAATACGCTGTCCGGACAGCCGAGAACTGGAAAGCGCTCCTCGCCGAATCACAGAGCCGGATGTCGGCGCTGCTTTCCGAGCTTGAATCGGGTATAAACGAAAGCGCTCGCGCCGTCACCGAAGAATTCGGCGGTTATAAAGAAAGTCTGGTTCGTTCAATATCCATGGCAGATAAGTCCATGCAGGAAACAGAAGCAGAATACGCCGAAGAATTCGAAGAACAAGAGATAGAATAAGGCGAATTCACAGAACTGTAAAATCACAAAAAAAGAGCCGGATATTGATCTTGTCAGTATCCGGCTTAAAATATTTATAACTGATTTTCATTTGTCGAATCGTCTTGACTGGCATTACCCTTTATGACAGTCAATACCACCTCCGGCGGATTGAATACCCGCGGAAGGTTCCAAAAGACGGAAAGCCCCCGGCTGACACATTCAAAGGTAGCGCGAGGCAGCTTGTTGATTTTATAAATCCCGCCTGTATATTTCGGAAAAAGCCCCTGATGAGGTGAAAAAAGCCCGTTTAAAAGAAAGGGAATTCTCACCTGTCCGCCGTGCGCATGACCGCAGAAAACGGCGTCAAAACCAAGTTCATGATAAAAGTTTAGCCTCTCCGGTCGATGAGAAAGTAAGATATTGTAATCGGAATTGTCTTTTACATCGGCAAACGCGATCCTCATCGCGCTTTCCCAGCCGTCATATCCGCCCTCTCTGTTGTATCTGCGCGGGTCGGAGATACCGCAGATATTAAGCCTGACACCGTTTATAACGACTTTTTCGCATTCACCGTCAAGGACGCGGACGCCATAGCGCTCAATTTCGGCTTTTACGGCATCAAGGTCAGAGATATTTATTTCATGATTGCCGGTCACGTAAAAGACAGGAACCCCGAAATCGGCAAGCCCTTCAAAAAATTCAAACGCCGGATTTCTTTTTTTACGGTCGTCGACTATGTCACCGGTCAAGAAAGCAATATCCGGTTTGCACTCGCTGATTATCGAAAGAAGTTTTTGCTGATTTTTGCCGTATCGAGTGCTGTGCAGATCGGAAAGATGAACGGCGCGTATCGATGCGCCGTTTATTCTGTCTGTTGAAATTTCATAGCGGCGGAGGACAAGTCCGCTCCATAAGGCGAAGACGGCGGCTGCAAGAGCAACCGGTATAAGCAGATATTTAACCATAAATAAATAGTTTTACGCAAAATCCAAACCAAAAGCTTGACATAAATAAGTAAATATATTATAATAAATTTCGGATATATTTAAAAGCGCGCGTTGTAAACAATATATTTACCGGAGATAAATTAATGATAATCCTCGGACTGGACGTCGGCTCGACCGGCTGTAAATGCGCGGCATATTCAGAAAGCGGCGCCTATATCTGCGGCAGTTATAAAGAATACCCTCTTCCGACCGGAGCTTTAAGAATTGACGCGGAGATTTTAAAAGAAGCGGTTTTCGCAACAATTGCCGAAACCGCAGCCGCCGCGCGCGCCTTTGAAAACGATTACGGCAATATTTCCGCCATCGCCGTCGCCTCTTTCGGCGAGTCATTCGTTGCTCTTGACAGCAAAATGAATCCTCTTGCTCCGGTCGTAATGTATACCGACGGCTATGGCGCCGATGAGGCGAAACGACTCGAGTCAGACCTAGGGATTGAACATATTATCGACAGGGAATGTCTTGTTCCGGACGCGACATATTCAGCGCCGATGATGATGCGCATAATGCGCCGCGAGTCTCAGATTGCAGACAGGATGAGTAAATTCCTGCTTATATCCGATTACATAACTTACTTTCTGACCGGAGAAACGGCAATCCCCTGGTCTCTTGCCGCGAGAACCATGGCGTTTGATGTCAGAGCTAAGAAATGGGACACAAAATTGCTTGAAGCCGCCGGTATAAATTCAGGTCTTCTTTCGACTCCCGTTCCCGACGGCTCGCCGATAGGCAAAATACTGAAATCACAAGCTGATAAACTCGATCTTCCGCCGGATATCCTTGTTGTCGCCGGCAGTCACGACCAAATCGCAAACGCATTGGGCTGCGGTGTCTGTGTTGCAGGAGAAGCAGTCAACACCACCGGCTCGGTTGAATGTATAACTTCGGTGTTCGATAAAATCCCAACAGACACGGAATATTACCGCTCTGGCTATGTCTGTGTCCCCTTTTCCGACAGCGGTCTTTTGGCAAATTACGCCTATAACTATACCGGTGGCAGTCTGCTTCGGTGGCTGCGCGATAATTTAACCGAGTTTTCCGGCGACAGCGGTGCATATCGTCTGCTCGACGAAAAAGCCGCGCTTAAAGAAATTTCCGACATCCTTGTGATCCCTCATTTTGCCGGCGCCGGCTTTACTCCCGACAGGGTTCCGAGTGCGAAAGGGGCGATAACGGGACTGACTTTCTCTTCTGATATTTACGATATCTACCGCGCCGCTCTTGAAGGAAGCGCGTTTGAGATGAGATACAACCTTGAGCGACTAAAGGCTCTCGGCGCAGAGGTTCACTCGCTTACAGCCGCCGGCGGAGGAGCCAAATCCCCGCTCTGGATTCAGATAAAGAGCGATATTTTCGGGCTTCCGATTACGTTAAGCGGAGTAAAGGAAGCGGGCGCGCTCGGAGCCATGATGCTTGCCGTAACTAAAGCGCTCGGACTGTATAAGTCCTTTGACGAAGCTGCGGAGAACTGTGTCAGAAACGGAAAAACTTATTATCCCGCACCTGAATCACAAAAACAATACGACAAAAAATACGCAAGATACCTTGCCGCAAGAAACAGACTTATAAATTTATACGACTGAACGACATGGCGATATATACGATTGCAGACACTCATCTTTCTCTTACAACCGACAAGCCGATGGATATCTTCGGCAGCCGTTGGGAGAATTATATAGAAAAACTTACAAACGGATGGAAATCCGCAGTCACCGATGAAGATACCGTTGTAATCCCCGGAGATATAAGCTGGGGAATGAATCTTGAAGAAGCTCTTGAGGATTTCCGTTTTCTCGACTCATTGCCCGGCAAAAAGCTGCTGGGTAAAGGGAATCATGATTACTGGTGGACAAGCCTGACAAAAATGAACGCCTTTTTTGAGGAAAACGGTCTTACCACCCTTAAATTCCTTTATAACAACGCATATAGCTGCGAGGACATCAATATCTGCGGCAGCCGCGGGTGGTATGTTGACAAAAACAATTCTCCGAAAAACACCGACTATGATAAAATCGTATCAAGAGAGGCAGCCAGGCTTGAGCTCAGCCTTTCCGCCGCCAATCGCTTAAACGAAGAAACCGGAGAAAACCGAGAGAACATCGTGTTCATGCACTTTCCGCCGCTGTTTGCAAATTACAAATGCGAAGAGCTGCTCGATGTGATGCATCGCCACGGGGTAAAGCTGTGCTTTTACGGTCATATTCACGGTCAATACGACCTTCCGCAGGTGACGGAAGAAGAGGGAATTGAGTTTGTATTGATATCCGGAGACTATCTCGACTTTATTCCCCAAAGGGTTAACTAAAGACCGCTCCCTGAATGTTCAATCTTTAAATTTTTAATAATTTTAGCGCTTTTGTCTTGACACAAAGCGCTTTTTTGGTTATAATTATAAAGTATACCCTTTTGCGCCAATTAATATTTAATGTAAGCAATAAATATCGGAGGAATAAATAAATGAGTCTCAAAAGCGTGTCAAACCCGGAAAAGAATGTTGCAGAACTTGAATTTACGATAGATAAGCCGGCATTCGACGCAGCTGTCAACAAAGCATACCGCAAGAATGTCGGTCAGATGAATATACCCGGTTTCCGCAAAGGCAAAGCTCCAAAAGCCATCATAGAGAAGATGTACGGCAAGGGCGTGTTCTACGAGGATGCGCTTCAGGAACTGATTCCGCCGGCATATCAGGAAGCGCTAACCGAGAGCAAGATAGACGCGGTTTCCGCCCCTGAATACGATGTCGACACAATTGACGAAAACGGAGTAGTCGTAAAAGCCAAGGTTTTTGTAAAGCCCGAAGTTGAGCTTGAAGATTATTCTGGATTTGAAATTGACCGCGAAATAATACCGGTAAAGGAAGAAGATGTCGACCGCGAAGTCGAACGCATCCGCAACCGCAATTCCCGCACAATAGAAGTAACCGATCGCGCCGCAGCCATGGACGACACCGCCGTTATCGACTACATGGGATTTAATGACGGAGTCGCTTTTGAAGGCGGCGAAGCAGAGAACTACAGCCTTAAACTCGGCTCGAATACCTTTATCCCCGGATTTGAAGATCAAATCGTAGGTCATGTCATTGGCGACGAGTTTGATGTAAACGTCACTTTCCCGGAGGAGTATCACGAAGAGTCGCTCAAAGGCAAACCGGTAGTATTCAAAGTCAAGCTGAACGCCATTAAAATGACTCAGCTTCCGGAGCTTGACGACGAATTTGCAAAAGACGTCTCCGAATTTGACACTCTTGACGAATATCGCGCAGATCTCAGAAGAAAGCTTGAAGAGTCCAATAAAAACCACGCCGATATGCATGTCGAGACCGCCGTTATCGACAAGCTGCTTGAAAAGATGACCGTTGAGGTTCCCGAGCCGATGTATGCGGCAGAACAGGAAAATCAGCTTCGAGACTTCGATAACCGCCTCCGTATGCAGGGCATGGATCTTTCGACATATCTCAAATATACCGGCATGGACCTCGATGCAATGCGCGCCCAGTTCCGTCCGCAGGCTGAACGCCAGACAAAAACCCGCCTTGCGCTTGAAAAGGTCGCCGCGCTTGAAAATATCGAGGTTTCCGACGATGATCTGGAAAAGGAATACGAGGAAATCGCAAAGCGCTACAGCGTTGATCTCGAACAGGCTAAATCTATCCCGGCTGATACCTTGAAGGAAGACATCAAGATCCGCAAGGCGCTTGATGCAGTCAAATCCAAAGCCGTTATTACCGACGTCGAGGCAAAGCCGGAAGAACACGACCACGATCACGCGCACGACCATGAAGCGGAAAACACCGACAACACAGAAGAAACCGCTGTCGAAAACAAGGCTGAAGAAGAGAATGAATAATTTCCCGCTGATAAGCCTTAAAATCAATCAAATGAAAAACTTGTAATAAGACAGACATGTGAATGGAATCGCTTTTGGCGGGTTCATTCACTTTGTCGTCTTATATCGACTTTGTTTTAGAAAACGAAAGGAAAAATTATGCCGCTCGTACCAACCGTAATAGAAACCACCAATCGCGGCGAACGCGCCTATGATATATTTTCAAGGCTGCTGAACGACCGCATTGTATTCCTCGCCGATCAGGTAAACGATGTAACCGCTTCGCTTGTTGTAGCGCAGCTTTTGTTCCTTGAAGCGCAGGACCCGGATAAAGATATCAGTCTTTATATCAACAGCCCCGGCGGCTCAGTAACCGCGGGCATGGCAATTTACGACACGATGAACTTCATCAAGTGCGATGTATCCACCATCTGCATCGGAATGGCAGCTTCAATGGGCGCCTTCCTTTTAAGCTCCGGCGCAAAGGGAAAGCGTCTCGCCCTTCCCAACAGCGAGATTATGATCCATCAGCCGTCCGGCGGCACTCAGGGACAGGTTACCGATATTCAGATTCAGGCAGAGCTGATGCAAAGGACGAAAGAGAATCTCAACCGTATACTTGCCCTCAATACCGGCAAGCCGATTGAGGAAGTCGCCCGAGATACCGAGCGCGACCGTTTTATGACCGCCGAAGAAGCCAGGATATACGGAATCGTAGACAAGGTAATTGAAAAAAGAGCATGACTGATATTAAAAATCGGAGGCAGAAATAATGCCAACGAATAACAGAACCCGCGGCGCCCAGAGAAAGCGCTGCACCATGTGCGGGCGGGATGAAACTCAGGTGATGTTCCTTATTCCGTTCCCGACCGGCGCCTGTATCTGCGACAGCTGTATCGAAGCCTGCAACGAAATAGTATCCGAGCATTTCGGCTCAGAATCACCGTCATCCTACTCCCGCGGAAAAAGAAGCGACGATGAGGCGCTGACGCTTGCAAATCTGCCGAAACCGAGGGAGATAAAAGCTCAGCTTGACGAATACGTGATAGGACAGGACGCCGCGAAGAAGTCGCTTTCCGTCGCGGTTTATAACCACTACAAACGCATCTTTTCAAAGGATGCGGAACATAAAGACGACGGCGTTGACATTCAAAAGAGCAACGTCCTGCTTTTGGGTCCGACCGGCGTAGGAAAGACATATCTTGCGCAGACGCTTGCGCGCACCCTGAAAGTCCCATTCGCAATATCCGACGCAACGACTCTTACCGAAGCCGGCTATGTCGGAGAGGATGTTGAGAACATCCTGCTCCGCCTGATCCAGGCGTCCGACTTCGATATAGAAAAAGCCGAGAAAGGCATAATCTATATCGATGAAATCGATAAGATCAGCCGCAAGAGCGAAAACCGCTCCATCACCCGCGACGTTTCCGGCGAAGGCGTTCAGCAGGCGCTTTTAAAGATACTTGAGGGCACCATCGCCAATGTTCCGCCGCAGGGCGGCCGCAAGCACCCGAATCAGGACTTCATTCAGATAAATACCGCGAACATCCTCTTTATCTGCGGCGGCGCCTTTGATCAGCTTGATAAAATAATTGAGGAGCGGCTCGGACAATCGGTTATAGGTTTCAGCGGCGACATTAAAAATAAAGCCGACAAGCTTAAATCTACCACTCTCCACCACGCAACCCCGCACGATATAATCAAATACGGTCTTATCCCCGAGCTTGTAGGCCGTCTGCCGGTCATGGTCGCGCTCGATCCGCTCGACCGCGACGCGCTTGTGCGCATACTTAAAGAGCCTAAAAATGCTCTTGTAAAGCAGTATGTAAAACTGCTCGGTTATGACAAAGCTAAGTTGGAGTTCGAAGAAGCCGCTCTCGAAAAGATAGCCGACATCGCGATAGAACGCAGCATCGGAGCCCGCGGCCTTCGCGCCATAATTGAAGACATCATGCTCAACGTAATGTATGAAGTACCTTCAAGAAGCGACGTGAAAAAAGTCATCATTACGGCAGAATGTGTCGGCGGCAGCGGAACACCCGTTTATATTGAAAAGAAAGCCGATAAAAACACAAAAGAACCTTCGACAGACAAAGAAGAATCCGAAACCGAAGTCATCGAAACCGAAGCGATTGAGGAAAATGCCTGACATAGCTCGACAAAGCGTTTTAAGAGCAGAAACGAACAATATAAAAAATCAGAGGAAGCTTAAAAATGCTTCCTCTGATTGCGTTTAATAAAGTTTATTATACCGGATGAACATTAAGCTCCTTGTCGCCGGCTTCCCCGTCAAGGTTCAGTATCTGCATCGCTCGGTAGTCGAAGAATTTCATCGCTACCTGATCAAATAAAGCGTAGCTGAGTATATCCTCATCCTGAATTGCTATATCCTTGAGCTTTTCGCGAATCTTCGGCAGCTCCGGTTCGATAAGATCGGCGGGACGGCAGGTGATCGGTTCTTCGTCGCCTATTATCTGACGGCGGAAATCCGCGTCGATCTCAGCGGGTGTTTTTCCATATTCTCCGCGGACAAGAGCCTTGAATTCATTCGAAACCATCTTGTATCTTTCGCCGGAGAGAACATTCATAACCGCCTGAGTGCCGACTATTTGAGAAGTCGGGGTGACGAGCGGGGGATAACCCGCATCTTTGCGCACGAGCGGCACTTCTTCAAGCACCTCGTCCAACTTGTCGGATTTTCCTTGAGCTTTAAGTTGGGAAATCAGGTTGGAATACATACCGCCCGGAACCTGATAAAGTAAGGTCTTTACGTTGACGGAAAGCACCTTCGGGTCAAGCAGAGTGGTTTCAAGGTATTTCTCACGGAGTTTGGTGAAATGTACCGCGACGGCGTCGAGCTTCTTTAAATCGAGACCGGTGTCGTATTCGGTGTCCTGAAGAGACGCGACAAGAGCCTCGGTAGGCATCTGAGAGGTGCCCATGGCAAGCGGTGAGATTGCGGTATCAATAATATCGCAGCCGGCTTCGACAGCCTTGATTGCAGTCATCGAAGCGAGTCCGGTGGTATAGTGGGTGTGGAGCTCAACCGGAAGATTGCAATTAGACTTTATCGCTTTGACGAGTTCGTATGCGCTGTAAGGCTTGAGCAGTCCCGCCATATCCTTTATGCAGATAGAATTTGCGCCCATCTCTTCAAGGTTTTTTGCGAAATTAGCGAAATACTCGTTGTTGTGAACCGGGGAAATAGTGTAGGAAAGCGATGCCTGAACATGCCCGCCTTCTTTTATTGTCGCTTTTACGGCTGTCTCAAGGTTGCGCGGGTCGTTTAAAGCGTCGAAAATGCGGATTATATCAATACCGTTGGCCAGAGACTTCTGAACGAAATATTCGACGACATCGTCGGGATAATGTCGATATCCCAATATGTTCTGACCGCGGAAAAGCATTTGCAGTTTGGTGTTTTTGCAGGTTTTGCGAATTTTGCGAAGCCGCTCCCACGGGTCTTCGTTTAGGAAGCGAAGACATGAGTCGAAGGTAGCCCCGCCCCATACTTCAAGCGAATGATACCCGACGTCATCCAGCAGCTCAAGCGCCGGGAGCATGTCATTGGTAGTCATTCTGGTGGCGATAAGAGACTGATGCGCGTCCCGCAGCACCGTCTCGCATATTTTTACTTTAGCCATATATATCTCCTGTAGGTTGACGAATTATCATTAACATTGACGGAAGCCGTATCGTTTTGATAGATAGCTTGGCAAGCGCCGTTTATTTGAATGTGCTTAGGAAGACACCCGCGGCGACGGCAGAGCCGATAACTCCGGCAACATTAGGTCCCATTGCGTGCATGAGAAGGAAGTTTGCCGGATTTTCCTTTTGACCGACTACCTGAGAAACTCTCGCAGCCATCGGGACGGCGGAAACGCCGGCAGAACCGATAAGCGGATTAATCTTTCCTTTGGTTACCCAGCACATGAATTTGCCGAATAAAACTCCGCCGATGGTAGAGAAGATAAATGCGCAGAGACCTAAAACGATGATTGAAATCGTTTCAAATGTCAGGAATCTTTCGGCGTTAGCCGTTGCGCCGACCGATACCCCGAGGAAAATAGTTACGATATTAATCAGTTCATTCTGAGCAGTTTTTGAAAGCCTGTCAGTAACACCGGAGACGGTAAACAAGTTTCCGAGCATCAGAAGACCGACAAGCGGAGCGGCGTCCGGCAGTATAAGGCAAACGATTATGGTTACGACAACCGGGAAGGCAACTTTTTCAAGTTTGGACACAGGGCGCAGTGTCTCCATAACTATGCTGCGTTCTTTCTTTGTGGTAAGCATGCGCATGAACGGAGGCTGTATAATAGGAATCAGCGCCATATATGAATAAGCGGCAATAGCGATTGCTCCGAGCAGCTGAGGCGCCAGCGTCTTTGTGACAAGCACGGCGGTAGGTCCGTCAGCGCCTCCGATTATTCCTATGGAAGCAGCGGCTTCGGGGGTAAATCCGATTGCAATAGCGCCGAGGAAGGCTGCGAACACGCCAAGCTGCGCGGCAGCGCCTAAAAGTATAGATTTCGGATTTGCTATAAGCGGAGAGAAGTCGGTCATAGCGCCGACGCCCATGAAGATAAGCGAGGGATAAACTCCGAGCTTTACACCGAGGTAAAGTAAGTCAAGCAGCCCGCCCTCTTTAAACACGCGTATAATATCAAATTGAGCGTCGGGAACGAGGAAAAGCTCCGGATGATATAGATTCGCGCCGGGAAGGTTGGCAAGAAACATTCCGAAAGCAATCGGAATGAGCAAAAGCGGTTCAAAGTCTTTTTTGATCGCAAGGTAAAAAAGTATTACCACGATCACATACATTATAATATATTTCAGGAAGGTCAGAGGTTCGGAAGCTGCAAAATAAATACTCGTGGTTTTCCAGAAATTTACAAAAAAATCTATCATAATAACAAGCTTTCTCCGGCGAAGTCACACGGCAAAGAATTTTCGAAGATGCTCAAAGCCATGAGGGCCCGCCGCCGGACGGTCCCGTCATTCGACAGCGGTCAATTCAGCGTAAAGAGGAGATCTCCGGCATTTACCGACTGTCCGATGGTAACGTTGACAGAAGCGACGACTCCGTCTTGCGGACACATGATCTCATTTTCCATTTTCATGGCTTCAAAGAGGCAGAGTATATCGCCGCGCTTGACAGTCTGACCGGCCGAATAATTCAGTTTGACAATAGTACCGGGCATCGGGCAGGTTATTTTAACGGTTCCTTCGCCGCCGGTTTTAGGAGCTGCAGGAGCAGCGGGTTTAGGAGCCGGCGCAGCAGGTGCAGGCGCCGCTGTCGGAGCGGGAGCCGCCTGAGCGGGCGCGTTAGATGCGTCGATCTCTTCCACAACAACTTCATAAGTTGTGCCGTTGACGGTTATATTGAATTTTTTCATTATATAAATCCTCGTTATAATATTTTTGAATTTAAGCTTTTTTCCTGAAGCTTACCACACGGAAGCGCGTATCGGAAACCGGTTCTCCCGCGGCAGCCTTTTCTTTGGCTTCTGCGGACAGATACGCGGCTGCGGCGGCTGTAATAACCGCGATAAGTTCGTCTCCGGCGTATGAGCTTGACTCAATTACGGGAGCATCCGCAGTTTCGATTGCCTTTTCGCCGTCATCCTGCTTTTCGTCCGGTTTTTTTCTGTATGAGAGAACACGGAAAAGTTCAAGCACTCCCCAAAGCAGCATCAAGACAAGAAAACACATTCCCATTCCAAGGATTGTCACCCTCAGTCCGAGCAGCAGACTTTCGCCGCGCGGCGCGTCGGACATCGAACTGCCGATGTTAGATTCAAGCCGGCGGGTGACCGATGCGGCAATGTATAATAAATTAACAGAATTCATCTTAAAGCTCCTCAGTTGCAAAGTATCTCAAAAGCCGAGATGATGTGTTGACGAAGCTCTTCCGGGGCGATAATGTCGTCTATATCGCCGGCTTTGGCCGCCGCAAGCGGGGAGGCGATCATTTCGTTGTAAAGTTTTTCCGCGTCGTCTTTCGGCATATCGCCTTTTAAAAATTCAGCCGCGGCAGCAGGAGCGAGAGGAGCGATGCGGGCGGTGTCAAGCGCGTAGCAGATATCTGCGCCGAGTGACTTCGAACCCATCAGCACATATGCTCCGCCGTAAGCCGGACCTACTACAACCGTAACCAACGGCACCAGCGCAGAGCTGTATGAAAATCCGAGCACGCCGAGTGATTGAGCAAAGCCGTTCTTTTCAGCTTCGTCGCTTATGTCAAAACCGAGAGTATCAACAAGCGTCAATATCGGTATATTAAAGGAATCACATAAACTGACAAGCTTTGAAGCTTTTTCTGCGGCTTTCGGGGTTATCCGGCCGCCGTTAATTTTAGGCTGATTTGCAACAACACCGACGGTGCGTCCGGCAAGGGAGATAAGTCCGCTTACCAGCTCCGGCGCGTATCTGGCTCCGAGCTCAAAGAAAAAGCCATTGTCGGAAACTGCTTTTATTACGTCATTTATGTCAAGATTGTCGGGATCAAGATCGGCAATTTCGGGAGTAAGCCGATTGAGGTCGTCGTCAAAGGCGTCAATTGCCAGCTCACCGTTGTTTGCGGGCAGCTTCTCAAGCAGAGTTCTCACCGCAACTACGGCTTCATCAGATGTTTTAACCCGTATATCCGCTTGTCCCGTTTCGGCGGCAAAATCAGCGCTGCCGGCGGAATTGTCCGAATATCTCTCTTTCAAAATAAAGGGCGGAGCGACATAAAGAGAGCCGTTGTCGGTAATTGCGACTACATCGGAAATCGAGGCTATCGCAGCGGCGGTAGAAGCGCAGACACCGTCAATAATCGAAATGATAGGTATCTCGCCTTTACATTCGGTAAAGCGGCGGATAATAGCTCCGTATCCGGCCAATCCCGCAACGCCTTCGGTAACAACGGCGCCGTTGGATGAAAATATACCGACTACCGGAGCGCCGCTTTGAAGGGCTTTATCCAACAGGTCGGTGATTTTTTTTGCATGGGCGGAGGTAAGAGCGCCTTTCATTTTCGTGCTGTCCTGCGCGAAGGCGTATACCAACCGACCGTCAACAGAGCCGTAGCCGCAGATCACCGACTCGAAGTCACCTTCGTCGGGAGTTCCGAAAAGCTTGTCGGCTTTGCTTGGTTCGCGGCGGATATACGCGCCGAGCTCAGTGAAAGTCCTCTCATCGAAGAGACCGGAAATAAGATTCCGGGCAGGCGAAGACTCATTTTCGAGCTGTTCACGGAGCTGTACTGAGTTCTTGTCGTTTTTCACTTAATTGCTTCCAATCTCCGGCATTGTATTTGTATAAAATCCGCTCGCCTGTCGGCAGCGGGCGGATAAAAAAACATGGTAATGGAAAGAGATTAATTTATTTAACCCATATTCCCCCATTATACCAATAATATTTTACCTTAAAAGATACTCTCTTTAAAGCGGAATTATTAAACGATATGTTAATAAAGACAAAATGTTACATATGTAAAAACATCAGTTTATAATTCACACGATTATGTTAAGAGCAACAGCGGAAAACACAGAGATTACATTACATGACAATAAACCTCCCGACTTAATCAGCCGGGAGGCAGTTATTTGATTATGCAAACCAAATATTAGTGCAGAATAGGATGAAAAGAGCGATACTTCCGCCGAAAATCAGCGCGACAATAAGCGCGGCTATAATGGCGTGACGATAAACCATTCGTTCGGTTTGGCGATCGGTTTCCGGCGCGGCTGTATTTGAATTTCCGTCTCTTAAAGATTCTTTTTCTTCGCGGCGCTTTTCCATCTGTTGTCGGATAAAACCCCGCAGCCCAGTGTTGTAAGGCATACCGTCGATATTCATCGGCGCTATAACGCGGCCGTCGTCATCGTCGTATTGTCTGCGCTTCATTGTTTATATACCGGCTGTCGAGATGTTCTCCAGCTTGCTTATTTCGTCATCCTTCGCCTTTATGATAGCGTCCACATCCTCAACGGTTTTATTGTCGTCGTAAAGATGACATACAACATAGTGATTTTTCTCGACCTCAAATGTCTTTGGGGTTTCCTTTTTGCATTTATCCATGCAGTAACGGCATCTTGTATGGAATTTACATCCGGCGGGAGGATTTGCGGGAGAAGGAATTGAGCCTTCAAGCGGAATCTTCTGCATCTTGTGTGTCGGATCGGGAACCGGGATTGCGGAAAAGAGCGCCTGAGTATAAGGATGACACGGGTGCGAAAATATCGATTCCTTGTCGCCGGATTCGACCAGCGAACCTAAATACATAACGCCTATTGTATTCGATATATGCTCAACAACCGAAAGGTCATGAGATATAAAGAGATAGGCAAGATTGAATTTTTCCTGAAGATCGCTCAATAAGTTTATTATCTGCGCCTGAATCGAAACGTCGAGAGCGGAAACCGGCTCGTCGCAAACAATAAAGTTGGGATCAAGGGCAAGAGCGCGGGCGATGCAGATACGCTGCCGCTGACCGCCCGAGAACTCATGAGGATAGCGATCCTTGTGATAAGCCTGCAGACCGCAGTTTTGCATCACAGAGGTGATATAATCATCAAATTCTTCCTTCGGAACTATTTCGTGTTCGCGGACGGCTTCGCCGATTATCTCTCCGACCGGCATTCTCGGAGAAAGGGAGGAATAAGGGTCCTGGAAAATGATCTGCATCCTCGGGCGTATATCTCGCAGTTCCTTTGGGGTAAGAGCGTAAACGTCCCGTCCGTCAAAGAGGACTTCTCCGGCGGTTTTGGGTACGAGACGGAGGATAGTTCTCCCGACCGTCGTCTTTCCGCAGCCGGATTCGCCGACAAGACCCATAGTCTCGCCTTTCCTGATAGAAAATGTTACCCCGTCGACAGCTTTTACATGACCGGTGACACGGGAGAAAAGTCCGTTTCGTATCGGAAACCAGGTTTTAAGATTGGCGACTTCAATTATATTTTCATCGCTGTGAACGATGGATTCTGATGCAGTATTCATTGAATTCAGTTTTTCGCTCATTTGCTGCCGCCTTTCTCTGTGCCGCTTGCGAGGGGGGAGTTTATGTTTTCGTCTTCATAAAGCCAGCAGCTGACCTTGTGAGTATCGCTGATTTTAATCATGTGAGGATAAGCGCCGTCGCAGCGCGGAATGCAGGAGGAACAGCGATCTTTGAAATAACAGTAATCGGGCATATCAATGGGGTTCGGCACATTGCCGGGGATATTATAAAGCCTGTCGACCCGGCGGTTGATGACCGGTTTCGATTTCATAAGACCGAGGGTATAAGGATGCAGCGGATTCTTGAATATATCCATCGAGGTGCCGCTTTCAATAACGCGCCCCGCATACATTACGACAACAAAATCCGCCATTTCCGCGATAACCCCCAGGTCGTGGGTTATAAGCATGATGGAACTGTTGATCTTTTCCTTGAGAGTGCGAAGCAAATCAAGTATCTGCGCCTGTATCGTAACGTCAAGCGCCGTCGTAGGCTCGTCGGCGATAATAAGCGAGGGGGAACAGGCGAGCGCCATCGCTATCATGACCCTCTGACGCATACCGCCCGAGAGTTCATGCGGATACATTCTGTAAACGCCTTCGGAATTGGCTATACCGACGGTTTGCAGCATCTCGATAGAGCGATCCTTAACCGTCTCCTTTGAATAGTCGGGATTGTGCAGCGCTATAACTTCATCAAGCTGCATTCCTATCCGGAATACCGGATTCAAAGAAGTCATCGGTTCCTGGAAGATCATGCTGATCTTGTTGCCGCGGATCTTCTGCATGTGTTTAATCGGCACTTTTGCGATATTGACCGCTTTGTCGCCTAAATTGAAGCGGATTTCCCCCTTGACTATCTGCCCCTGAGGGCGCTGCAAAAGCTGCATTATAGAAAGAGAGGTGACTGATTTTCCGCAGCCGGATTCGCCGACTATCCCGACGGTTTTGCCGCGGGGAACTTCAAAGCTTACGCCGTCAACAGCCTTGACTGTGCCGATATCGGTAAAGAAATAGGTGTGAAGGTTATCGACTTCGAGGATGTTGTTTTTGTCGCGCATCTCGATTGTATATTCTTCGGGAGATATATTCTTGCGATTATACTCCTTCTCGAGCGCGCTGACAATTTTGCGGTTTCGGCGGGCAATTTCCCGCGATTCCTTCGCCGTAAGATAGTTTACATTTTTGACAGCAACTTTGGGTTTGCCTTCGCCGTTGCCGTTATTTAATATGTTCATTTCGTCTTTATCTGCCATGATATTCTGACCTCTGTTGTTGTTTGTTTTGTCTTTTTTCAATGGTCATCTCTTCATCTTCGGGTCGAAGGCGTCTCGAAGACCGTCACCGATGAAGTTGAAACCCAGCACCGTGATAAGAATCAGAAGACCTGCGGGGATCCAGACGAAGGTGTAGTTTGTCAAAACATAGCTGTCGTTTACTGCGTTGACTATGTTTCCCCATGAAGCGTAGGGATATTTTACCCCCAAATTGAGGAAGGAAAGGGTAGCTTCGGTAAGTATAATCGAACCGAGACCCATTGTCGCATAGACTATAAGCTGAGGAATAACATTGGGGATAAGGTGATGAAAGATGCGTCTGCGTGTTGACATGCCCAGCGCTTCTTCTGCGAGCATGAATTCCTGTTCGCGGAGCGAGAGGATCTGACCTCTGACAACTCGGGCAATGCCGGTCCAGCCGGTAATTCCCAGAACTACCATAAGCAGGTAGATTCGCAAAGTCGGATCGATATGCAGCGTAGCCATAATGGTACCGAGTATGATATACAGCGGCAGAGTGGGGATACAGTTCAGCGTGTCAACTATACGCATGATTATGGTGTCGGCAACTCCGCCGAAGTAACCGGAAATACCGCCCATTATGACGCCGATAAACATTTCGATGAATATGACGACAAAGCCGATGGAAAGAGAAATGCGTCCGCCGTACATCAAACGGGTGAGCATATCCATGCCGGAGCCGTCGGTTCCCACCCAGTGCTTTGCGGAAGGAGCGGCGTAGGTATCAAGCAAATCGACATCGGTAATCGTTTGTATCGCATATTCCAAATCGCGGCGGATAACGGTGTATTCTGTTTCTTCTCCGCTTTCATCAGGCATTGTAAAGGAGCCTGTGTTTTCTGCGATAGCTTTCTCAACTGCATTGCGGAACGGAATGCTTATAAAACGCCCCGCCGCGGTTGAGGTTACGATAAGATTGGAGATATCGGCATATGGCTCGCCGTCCTTTAAAATAGTTATCTTGTTGTCTCCGGTTTCAAGCGTATATTTAATGCCGTCAGCCTCAAAGTTTTTTTCACCCGATGCCATAGCAAGCTCGGAGTTTTTCTGAAGCTCGAAGGTTATTTCGCTGTCCGGATCATAAGGGTTGAATAAGTCTTTTGTCAAAAGAACGGTATCAGAGAGAGTATAAAAATATGATGAACGTTTTGATGAGAAAACGTGAAACTCAACACCGTCTATCGTAAAGCTTTCGGAGCCGGAAGCGACTGCTTCCGCGGCAGCCTCATTAAACCCGGAAGGAAGGGCGGCGCCGGCTTTAGGGGTTATTGTGATATTATCGCCAAGCGAAATAAAATCGGCAATAACATTCTCTTCGCCAAGCAGATAGGTGTCATCCGGAGAAAGGGTGTTGACATGATAAGTGCTGCCGCTGGAAGAGAAGCTGTCTTCGCGGTTGTTTGCGGCTAAAACAAATGCCGCCTTGTCGATTGAGGTGAAATCATGCCCGGGAGCAGTCAAGTAATAATAATTTGTGTTGTATGTCGCGCCGGCGTAAGTCTGAATTTCTCTCTCGACTTTCATGAATTGCTGAATCTCGCCGTAAGGGGAGAACAGCGGGCCGAGGAATGAGAAAACAAACATTGCAGCAATCGTAACAAGCCCAATAACCGCCAGACGATTGCGGAAAAATCGCTTGATTACCAGCATCGAAGGGGAAAGTACCCTTACGCGCTGCTCATCGCCGAGCGAGTTTGATGTGGAAATATGCTGATCGTAATTTAAATCTTTTTTATCCTTGTTTGCCATAAGTCGCACCTCCGTCAGTTGACTCGTACCCGCGGGTCAACCACGGCATACAGGATATCGGCAATAAGCGTGCCGACAAGCGTGAGAATTGCCATAAACATCAGATAAAACATTGAAAAAGGAATATCGCCGCTTATCATTGCGTTGTATGAGGTATAGCCGATACCGGGAATCGCAAACAGCTGCTCGGTTATCATCGCGCCGCTGAAAAGGCCGGGCAGAGTGCCGCCGACCATCGTTATGACCGGTATAAGGGTGTTGCGGAAAGCGTGAAGGTTGATTACCTTGCTTTCGGAAAGCCCTTTTGCGCGCGCGGTGCGGATATAGTCGGAGTTGAGCACTTCAAGCATATTTGTACGGGTATAACGCATCAAAAATCCGATAGAAACTATTGTAAGGGTAGTTATCGGAAGGATGAAATGCTGTACGACGTCGAGAAACTTGCCGAAAGCTGAAAGCTGGTTGTAATAGCGTCCTACTTTGCCGTTCAGCGGAAGGACTCCTAATTTTACCGAGAATAAAAGCTTCAGCAGCGTTGCAAAGAAGAAGGAGGGCAGGGAAATACCTATCAAAGCAACCACCGTTATCGCATAGTCGGTACGGGTATACTGACGGGTTGCGGCGCGTATGCCGAGAGGTATTGCTATCACAAGCTCAAGAACCAGTGAAATAAGCGACAAAAAGAAGGAATCCCAGATAACCTCTTTGAATTTGGCGGTAACCGGTTTATTATACATCCAGGAGTCTCCGAAATCGCCGCGCATAGCCCGAGAGAGCCACTTAAAGAAACCGATGACCGGATTTCCGTCCATCTGATAAACTTCGTTAAGCTGCGCAAGACATTCGGAATAGCTTTTTGCTCCCGGAAGAGCTGACATTTCACGCGCTTTAGCTTCGATAAAGGAAACCGGCAGACAGCGCATTACGGTATAAATGACTGCCGACACCAAAAAAAGTATCAGAATGCTTAAAAGCAGTCGTCGGATCAGGAATTTCCACATAAACTTTACCTCGGAGTTATAAAAAGAATTGCAGTATTGAGCTGATATACCGGTCAGAATAACAGAAATAAAACCTTACAATATTTCATGGCCGGTATATAAACCCAATAAAGCAAGCCCAACCGTGCAAGTCGGGCTTGCTTTGGAAATCAATCAGATTGAATCTGTTTCAAATAAAGGATTATTGAGCCTGATAAACCTCGAGATTTTCAAGGTCGTTCATCCAGCCCCAATAAGTTGTAATATCAGGGGTAATGGTTTCGATATTAACGCGCTCGGTGCTGAAGATAACGATGTTTTGACGCTGATAGGAAGGAACTTCAAGCGCCCAGTCGATAATGATGTCGAGGCAGGCTTTGTAAGTAGACTTGCGGTAATCCTGGTCGGCGGACTGACGCGCGTCGATTATCAGCTGGTCAAGATCCGGGTCATCGATTCCGTAATGGTTGGAATCGGAACCGCCTCTGCCGACTATACCCGAGCTGTGATATACCTGATACATATCCGGGTCGATGGTTGCGCCCCAGGCGGCAGTCCAGATTTCTTGGTTGTGAGCATCAAGGCGATCCCAGAGGATAGAGCTGTCGGTAAGGTCGTTGATGTTGAGGGTGATGCCTATCGTTCCGAGTGCGGCCGCAGCATTGGAAAGCACCTGGAAGTTCGGGTGGTCGCCGGTGCCGTCGCCGGGAACAAGCGCTTCATAAGCGAGCTTGGCTCCGTCGGGAGCGGCGGTGAATTTGCCTGAGCCTTCGTCATAGGTGTAACCCGCAGCCTTGAGGAAGCCCTTAGCAGCTTCGAGAGCGGCGGCATACTTGGCTTCGGCGTTCATGTCGGCGGTATATATGTCATTGCCGTCAACGTCAACCGAGAAAGCAACCTTATAGTCGGCGTCCGACTTCTGCGGAGCCGCCCAGGAGGTGTTGGATATCGGATAGTTGATAACGGAAGCTGCGTCGCCGTAGTAAGAGTTAATGGCAACGTCGCGGTATACCGCGATAACGGTAGCGATAGCCTTGCGCAGGTTCTTGGATTCGACGGAACTGGATTTGCCGCCTACATTAATGGTGTCGGCGTTAAGACCGACGTAGCCGTAGCCGAGGTTGTCGACAGCGTTGGTGGTGATGATATTGCCGTCAAGCTCTCCGCCGTTTATATCGCGGATTTGCTGGAATTTAGCTTTGGAGCCGGAGGGATCGGAAACATCGGCGTCGCCGGTGGTGAGCGAGGTGATCTTATCGTCGTCGCTCATTTCCTTGAACTGGATGGTTGCGATCTTCGGACATCCCTTGAAGTAATGTTCGTTGGCTTCAAAGTAAACTACTTTGTCTTTATATTCGACAAACTTATATGGACCTGCGCCCATCGGGAAGTTGGTCTTCGCCTGAACGGAAGAAAGGTCTCCGAAGTCATGGCCAAATTTGTTGTTGTCGTAATCATACTTGGTTTCGTCGCCGTAGTAATGCATCGGAGCGACTGAAATACCGCAGATTGAATAGATAGCCGGAGCTTCAAAACCTTCGATGGTGACTTCTACTTTGTATTTGCCGGTCTTCTTGATACCGGAAATATTAGGAACGCCGGCTCCGCCCATCGCCTCGTCCTTAGAACCGTACTGAAGGATGAATGCGGTGTCGGTAGTGCCGCGAACGTCGGTGTCGTCAGCGGCTTCGGTAGCAAAATAAGCTTCCGGGTCGCCTTCGTATGCCTGATAGGTGGATTCGTAGTAATCGTCGATTGTCGGGAAGTCGTTGACAAGGTCGTAAGTTTTGCCTGCGGCGGTTGTGAAGGAGCCGTCTTCATTCCTTGAACCAAAGCCCCACATGACCATTCCGTAAGCTACCTTGAGTCCTTCGTTAGCGGCGATTTCTTCACCGGACATGCCGAAATAGTCCTGAGAGTAGCCGAGATAGTTGTTGAAGACATAGTCAACGATAGCCTGGTTGTCGTCTTTCCAGGTCTGCTTCATCAGATCCCAGTAAGCGGTCTGAAGTTCCTGGGTCCAGGAGTCGGAAGAAGACCACTGATGATCTTCGCCGGCGGCGTAAATGTCTCCGACCATCTTCGAATACTTTTCGTAGACTTCGTCGGTGGTCTGTGTCTGATAGTTCTTAAGACCTACGATGGAATAGGACGAAAGGGTGGTAGAACCGACATAGGACGGATCGAGGAAGACATAATAGTTGAAGATTATGTCGTCGGCGGTCATTTCGACGCCGTCGGAGAAGAGAACGCCCTTCTTAAGCTCGATCTTGTAAGTGGTGGTCGCGACGGTTCCGTCGGAATTCTTTTTCTGCTCCACCTTAATGTTGGAGATGCCTTTGTAGTTATAAGGCGTGCCGTTATATTCTACGGTTTCGCCTCTGATGGCGTTGTAGATTATACCGCCGGCGCGGTCGGTGGTAAGCAGAGAAAGCTGAGTCATGCCGGCAACATCAACGTCATACGCTGTGTCGGCATAATAAGGTGAGAACTTCTCGCTGAAAGGTGAATAAGCTACTACCAAAGGGGTAGTGATGGTAGGTGCAGTTGCAAGAGATTTACCGCATGACGTGAGTGTGGCGGCAACCCCCGCGAACATCACACACGCCAAAACAGCGGCTAATATTTTCAGCCGTTTTTTCATGGTATTATTCCTCCTAATATTAATAGACTGCTTAAAGTGAATTATAACATACTTCTAAACTAATGTCAACATATATTGTTTAAAAATTGAAAAAAACTGTAATAAAACCTCCATTGTTTCATCATGTTACCATACTAAAGCGATAATATCGTGTGAAAACACACCACATGATAAAACTATTATTACTACATTATAATATACAAATATTTAATCAAACGGATAAAATAAATCCCGTCACGAAGGCGGGATTTAATTATCTTAAATAGAGTTATTCTTCGTAATACTTGCTGTGTCTCAAACCGTCCGAGCCGATCCTGCTCTTTTTACGTCGATTGAATCCGAGCCAGATTGCGGCGGACAATGCCGCGGCAACGGCTGCCGCGCCTAATATCCAGATAAGGGTTAAATCTTCGCCGGAGACATTGAAAATTCCTTTTGCGGGTTCAACGAAATAAACTGTTTCAGGAGAGGTGTCGATATCGCTTACCGTCACCTCTTCGGTATCTGAGGTAAGAAGCGGCTCGGTTTCGGTGACTTCGGTTTCGTCAGCGGTGGTGTTTTTGGAAAATCCCTGTTCATCGGTAACTTCAACGCCGATCAATGGATCTATCTTTGTGACAGGCGGAGAAAGGGTAACTGTAACATCCTCGGTCGTTTCATCGGATGTCTCCTCCGACGTAGTTTTTTCCGGATTTTTTTTAGGAGCGGTGGTCTCCGTTATTATCGGCGGATGGTTGTTTGTCGGATTTTGCTGTACCGTTGCTCCTTTTATAAGTTCCCCCGAATCGGAGGTACTGTAAACGCTGCCGTCTCCGTTGTATACCGTAAGGTTTTTTGAAGAACCGGCTAAAGCCGCAAGAGAATCGTCGGAAAGGACACCGGCTGCAATTATATTGGAAAGCCTTGAGCACCCGGCAAAAGCGCCGGCTGCAATATTCTTAACCGAAGCCGGCAATGTTACGGCGGTAAGCGCGGAACAGTTTTTGAAAGCTCCCGCTCCAATTTCAGCAAGCTCTTCGTTGAGTTGCAGCGCGGCAAGTTTTGTACACCCGGAGAAGGCTCCCTCGGCTATTTCTTCGGTAACTCCGGTAAAGCTGAGCCGGGTAAGATTTTTGCATCCCGCCGCGGCATATTTCGATATCCCGGTTATGTTCGCCGGTACGGAAAAGCTGTCGTCGGGCTTTGCTCTCGGATAATAGACGAGGCTTAACTTACCTTGATCGGCGCGGTAAAGCACACCGTTTAACGAGGTATAGACGGCGTTTCCGCTTTCAACATTAATCTCTTCAACCGAGGAGGAGAATATTGTATTCGCGGATATGACCGACTCGTCCCCCACCGAAGTGACGGAGGCGGGGATTTTTATTTTGGTAGCGCCGCATGATTTAAAAGCGTCGGCGGCAATCATTGTAACGGTTTTTCCGTCAAGCGCAGGAGGGATGTCAATCTCTCCCGAAGCTTTGCATTTCAAAATAGTTATGCCGGTAGGATTGGTTATATATGTAAAATCACCGGAAAGCTTAGCTATTTCCTGGGCAGCCGCGGGAAGCACAACTCCAATAAAAATAAACAAAGCGATGACCGATGCCGCGGTGATTCTTGCGGTAGAACGCATTGTCATCAAACCCATCCTTTCCTTTAAATTTGAGTAAAAATCAGTCGAATTTCCATTCGCCGTGAGATGCCGAGCGCCGTTTATAAATAATTTTACCGCGCGTTATTCTGAAAGTCAGTATTACGGCGCAGACAAAAGCAAGCGCCAATAAAGCGTAAACAATTTTTATATCCGATTCGGCAGCGGCGGATTTTTTCCAGTCAGCCTGCTGCAGCAGGAAGTATTCGGAAAGTTCCTCGGAATTGAGGGTAAAACTTCTGACGCTTATTTCATCTATCAGCAGAGACGGAGAGCCCAAAGGTTTTCCGTCGTAACTTGAAAGCCAGATACGCACCGTATCTATTGAACCCAAAAGCTCTCTGCAGCCAGATAGATCGCATACCGCTTTCTGCCATCCGTTCTCGGAGATCTGCCCCGAACAAATTACGGCGCTTCTGCCGGAGCACAGCATAACGGCAAGCTGCGCCTGTGATGTGCCCTCCGGAAGAGATACAACGGCGATATCAAGAGTGATTACCGGAGATTTTGATAAATCAAGAGGATAGTCAAGTACATAAAATAAGCCGCCGAAGCTTTTTCTGTCATTCAGAGCGTAATTCAGCATAAGAAGACCGTTACGGGAGGAAAAACCCGATTTCCATTCAGACGATTCAACGCCGCTGCCCAAATATATATCGGAAATATCGTTTTGAGCGTCAAAGCTCTTCAAAGTGAAAATGCCGTCCAGTTCGTATGGAATTGTCGGGCTGAATAAGGTATCAGCATATTTGCGGCTGACGGCGCGGTTATAATCAAGCCCGGGAATCAGATGCGACCAGTCCGTGTATCCGAGCGTGTTCAATACTTCTGATGTATAATCGAGGGTTTGACTTGTGTCTATCATATTAAACGAATCGCCGTAAGCTGCCGCGTCGGATGCGGATATTACAAGGGCTTTTGCCGTGTTGCAGAGATTGGAGCTGAGTTTATAGAATGCGTAGACATATTGAACCTCGTCAACTCCCGGCGCCGCCGTTATGATAACATCGCGGGTTTTGTCTTTGAACAGCAGCTCCTTACGGTTTAAAAAGACATCGAAAAGCTCATAATTATCAGCGGAAATCATTATTTTGGAAGTTTCGGATATGTCTGAATTTACCGAATCGGAGTCTCCGATATACGTTAGTCCGCCGGCGGGAAGTTTAAGCTCAATTCCCCAGTTAAAATCTCCCGCGCTTTCTGCCGCGGCATCAAGCGCCGAAAGAAACTTTCCTGCGCCGAAGCGGTTTTGATTGTCGGAAGGGAAACCGTCAAAAAGCAGCGAGCTGACCGAAGCTATAACCCTTACAGGACCGGAAGCGGAGCGCATCGATGTGAAAGCCGAACGAAGGGTAAGCGCGTAGCTTTCGGCAAACTGTTCGAGCGGAGCGCCGGTTTTAGACCAGTGCAGTCTTGCTTCATTTACCGAATCACCGATAATGTAGCCGGTGACCCGGGCGTCGCCTTTGTGAGACCATCTGTTTGCAATAAAGCTGAAAATAGCGCGGTAAAGTTTCAATCCCTCGGGCGTATCGGTATTAAATGCAGCTTCCGAGCCCTGGATCCATCCGGGAGCGCAGAGCGCGGCGTTAAGCACTTCGTTTGATGTCGGTTTAAGAGTAAGCCTCATATAGACACACACGCCGCTGGTGTTGAGAGAACCGAGTATTCTTTGAACAGACTGACAATAAGACGGATCAAAGTAGTAAGTTGTTCCCTCAAATTCGTATTGTACCGAGGTAATTTTTGGACTGTAAAGGCGCTCTATGGCAAGAGGGATAACAAGAGTTGAGGCTCCCTCGAAATAAACGAGTTTCGATGCTTCCGCAATATCGGAAGAAGAGCTTGCCGATATCCCTTTCAATGCGGGAATCTCTTTGAATGAAGCCGGAGAAGCGCATACAGCTTCGGGGTTTGTTATAAAATAATCGCCTATTATTATATAATCTTTTCCGGTATTAAGCGCGACAACAAACCTGTCGGATGAATACCCGATTTTACCTTCAGCCGTAAGTCTGAAGTTTGTTGAAACTCTTGTTCTTGCAAGCGGTTCAAGCCCATGTAAAGTCTGTGACAAGTCAGCGACGGGATTTGTCTGGAAAAGACAGATTTCATTAAAAGCATTATTTGCTGCGGCATTATCCGAAAGCGTGCCGGTTACCGTTACTTTGCCGGAACCGTCGGCAAGGCAGCTGTCAATTCTTCCGAGCGTCTCAGGCTCCTGTTTAAATGTCGAAGCCGGATAGATTGCCTTGATTTCAAGAAAAGCCTGAGAATTTTCGCCATAAGAAGTTATGCCGTCAAAGACAAAGCGCAGCTGGGTAAATTCGCTTTCGTCATCTTCGGGTAGAGAAAAATAAATCAGCTGTTCGCCGTCTGATAACTCCAATATTTCCCCCATGTTTTCGGCGAAGCTCATCCGTTCGGCGGTGGTATGCTGCATCGAAACGCTTTGGGCTCCGCATCTGTTGTCGAGCCGCATGCAAAGATATCTGCCCGTTGCCGTAAGTCCGGATTTCAATCCCGAGCCATAGGTTTCAATGTAGAACTCATCGCTTTCAGGTATAAATTTCATGCTGCCGCCGTCTGATTTATGAGCATAAAGATAATACCAGTTTTCAATCGGCACGAACCAATTCATCGCCGAAGAAATATCAGCTGAGCTGAAAAGGGAAATGTCATCTATACCGAAAGAGTATTCGGTTCCGACGGGAATATCCTTGCATAGTACCGAAACGCGAAGCGAATTTATGGAAATCCTGCCGCTCCAGGTGGAAATGTCGCAAAAAATAGCGGTCCAGGCTCCGCCGTATATATTATGCCTTAAGGTTATATCTCCGGTATCAGCGCTTATTACCGTCGTTACGGTGTATTGAAGAATGGAACCGGAGATATCCAGCCGTTCCGGAAGAGCTACTGCATAAGCGAAGCATTTGTCATCGGCGTTAAGGTTGTAAAGACTCAGCGAAATGTCGACCTCGGCTTTATAATAATTGTGGGTCGCAGAGGAACCGCCGTCGGTTTTGCATAAAAGAAAACTTTCCCCGGAAAAAGGTTGATACGGAAAAAAAGACAATTCGGAAGACTGTCTCGCCGAAGCGGTGTTCAAACCGGCAGATACCACGGTATTCAGGCTGCCTCGGTTGCTTCGGTTGTCAAAGCTGTCGCCGGTCAAATGTTTGTTTTCAAAGCTTTCAAGCTGTCTTACAGCCCAAACATCATAAACTCCGGCATCCGGTCCCGCGGCCGCAGCTGAGCCGGCGGAGTAGGAACCTAAAGTTGCAGTCAGCAGAATTGCTGCGATGAACATCAAAAATAAAATTGCTTTTTTCATATTATTTATTTAATGGCATTTATCAAAAATGCTTGTTTGCAAAAAGTATTGCAGGCGACGAATCAATGTTCGGTATAAGTGCGATTATTTCTCTTGATTTTATTCGCGACATATGATATAATATGGTAGTTTAACCGCCGGAGATAACTTCGGTAAAAACGGAGGGTTTAAGATGCGTCGCGGCAAATTCATTGTTTTTGAAGGTATAGACGGCAGCGGCAAGACGACCGTGATTAATTCTGTTTATTCGTCTCTTACGGAGGAGGGCTGCTGTATATATCTCACAAGAGAGCCGACCGATAATCATGTCGGCCGCCTGATAAAACACTTTATCAAGGGTAAGGGAGATTACGAAATTGACGAACGAGTCATAGCCGCTCTTTTTGCCGCAGACAGACTTGACCATATACTTCGCCCGGAGGGAATAAGCGAAAAGCTGAACGCCGGGGTAAATGTCCTTTGCGACCGTTTCTGGCTATCTTCCTGCGCGTATCAGACAGGCGCTTTCCCGATGGAATATATACTTGACTTGAATAAAGGTTCGATGGAACTGGTAAAACCGGATCTTACCATATATCTTTCAGTCGGTGTCTCGGTTGCTCTCGGTCGGGTAGAATCAAGAGGAGAGGAGCGTGAGCAATACGAATCCCGCGACCGCCTCGAAAAAATTTCACGCAACTATGAAAAAGCAATAAATCTGCGCAAAGAAGCAGACAATATCGTTGTCGTAGACGCCTCGCGGGACGAATCTTCGATCCTTGAAGAAGTTTTAGGCTTAATCAAAAATATTATATCATGATTAACGCCGATTGTAAACTACCGATTTGTAAATTTGAAGACAATCTGTTAACCGGCGCGTCGGTATTAAATTCGGGAAATGTACATTTGTCAATGATGTGAGACCGAAAAAAGCAAATGAGAAGAAAAAGTAGAGAAAGGAATTTAGTAATGTTTTCGTTCGGGGCTTCGCCCCTCTTTTCAACATTACTAAATTCGGCGCGTCAGCGACCGCCGAGTTCTCGGTGCTTCTGAGAGGGTGTTTTCCAACCAAGCACCGCCATCGGGATGTTGTTTGAACGGTATAAATAATTCTTCATCTGTTTTTGCAGATCGCTGAAAGAATAGAAGTTCAGGTGATTGTAGAAACGCTCCTGATCGTTCCT
>JGI24712J26585_10000423_pt1 | contig 36573 bp, 29 predicted proteins | sample BioPla3DNA2_FD_26585 | JGI IMG/M metagenome (IMG submission 26585)
ATGACCACAGCCAAACTGGACTATCAAGCACAACAATATTGTAAGTGACTATATATACTTAGTCTTATATTAAAAGATATTGAAAAATGGGGAAACTCAAATTTAATTCATCACGAGGGCTATTAGTCTTTAGTTTGTCGAGATTCAAAATAAATTTTAAAGACAATCAAAGACATACAGCCAGTTATTGTTCCAAGGAACAATCCATTTAGCGTTCGATTAAAGGATGTAAATACCGGGGTAAAACCATGACAGAAACTGTTTATAATGGATATGCCCGTTATTGAAGATAATGTGCCAAAAAAACTTAGAAGCTTATAGGACACTTTTTGGGAATATAGATACAAAAATACGAATAGGCTTGGATAACCAATAATAAACTCCTTTGTCCTAGGCCTAGCTGTCATTGTCAGCTCAAGAAATTTTCTTACTTCTAGTTCTATTCGAAACTGCGGTAATATATCAAAATTTCCGCTCCTTGCTATATATACAAATATAAAAACCGAAACTATAATTACATAAATTATATATGATAACAAATTCTTTGTGATACCTCTATTATAATAGTAGTCTACCTTCCCTTTTTTTCTGGTGTGCTGACTTTTTAAAATATAAACAAAGTAAATGTTAAACGCAATTAAAGGAATGATTAATTCTGGAATAACCAAATTGAAGTTCACAAGACCCATTGTATAACGTACATCACACATTGATGCTATCACCATACAAGCTCCAATACCATTAATAAATAAAAGCCTTGCTAAGGATACACATATAAGTATAAAAATATTATTTGATGATTTTTTTAAGCTATTTAAGAGCACTATACATGATAATGATGGAAAAACAATAGTTGCTACAAAGGCCATCCAAATATTAGTTTCAGGTCTTATAGCCCCTAATATTATGGCACCAATAAAAGATGGTATAACCGATAAAAGCCTCCTAAGCCAACGCCTTTTTATCCCAATATAATCAATAACTAAAGCTATTGAAGCTATAAGATTAATTATAACAGGAATACTTTGCATCCTTCTTGGAATATCAGGCTTGAGCTCATTTATCGGAGCATTGACAATAAAACCTTTTTCCTTAAGAATCCCTGAAAGCTCCTTTGAGGCTTCCAACACTTCTAAAAAATTGTTATTCGATGTATTAGCTCTTTGTGGGAGAATTGGTTCAATACAGACTAAACGGATATTTCTATCCATAACAGCTCTAAGCCACATCATTGTAGCATCTTGAGCTTCGGTTATCTTTGGTATATGGTTTGATAGGGTAAAGGCTCTGTTTAAACTGTAATTTGTATCAGTTATAAGTGAATCCATTCCTAAAATGGGCATATAACCTGTTTGCTCTTGGTTTTCCATAACAAAAAAGATAAGGTCATTTCTTATAATCAATGATCTTAATTCATCAATGGGAATATCTCCGTTCTGTTGTTGTGCAGTAGAGTTTTCCTTTTGTGAATCATATAATAACAAATACCGAACATTATATTTTTGTACGATAGATTCTAAATTTCTATAGTAATTTTTTGAGTGAAATAAGCTATTAAGGTTTAAAACAACTTGAAGTCCACAACTATTTAGCTCTTCAATAAGTGTCCAATTTATTTCATCAAAGCTATCTCCTAAAGACTCTTCGCCTAGAATTACACCTGTTATTCCGTATTTTCTTAGATCACTAAAATTTATTTGGGACGATGCCTTGCTATCTAAAATAAACTTTTGGTAATCATACGCCAATAAAACCGAAGTATTATTTATTTCATTTGTTATCCTTAAACTAATTAAAGGTATAGAAAATATAGTGCTTATAATTAAAATTAGCCATAGAACTTTTCGCATATTTCACCATCAGCAATTATTTATTACTTCAAGGACTATTTAGGCTTTTGCTCTAGTTCTTCTATTTTTTTGCTTGAATTTTCTAATACATATTGATAATGCCAAGTATACTCATCAACAGCTCTATTATACAGCCCAAACAGCACATTAAATTCTTTATCATCTTTATCCTCATAAAACAAAACCTTCTCATTCTTAATATCAAAGGCACCTTGTTTTTCATCTATATATGTGAGCATGTCCTTCATGTTTACAACAATTGCATTCTTTAATTTTAAACTTCTAGTTGAAGTTTGCACCGAAGAAAAAAACTCTTCCTCTAAATCTGCCATAATTTCTTCTTTGACCTTCTTGCTTATATATACATTTGATAGATCGTACTTAAATTTGTCCACAAACTCTTCAATCTTATTATCAACTTCCATTATGTCCTTAGATATATTTTCTAGCCTTGCTATTTTTTCTTTTATACTATCAGAATCCCTAAAGGTCTCACTAGAAAACGTAGAAGTATCCTTCACAATATCTGAAATAGAATCAATTTCTTTTGTAATATCCTTAAAATCTATATATTTTTCTTGAATCACTCTAATAAGCTCTCTAGATTTCCCATACTTCTCATCAGGGATATCTTCCTTAATTATATCCTTCTGGGATACGAAGTCTTTATATATATTTGTTATTTTTTCAATAGCTACTTTTTCTTTTTGTGCTTCATCATATGCTTGATTTATACTTGTAGAAAGGTTTCCAAAACTCAACATTGATGCCAAAATACTAAATATCAAAAAGTTTCTTCCTCGCTTATCTTTACCAGTTAAAAGAACTAAAGATGATAAAAAAAGAATAACTATAACGGGTGCCAATAAATATACTGCAGAATAGGTTGCATTGTCACTTAAGCTATATATGCCGCCTAAAGCCACTACACCAGAAGTAATAGTGATACCTATTGAAATTAATATAAGCACTACACCAATAATTAATTTAAAATCTATAGTGCTTTTTTTTGCTTTTTTTTGATCTTTCTCTTCAAATCTATAAAAATCTGTCATGTTAGCCCCCTAAGTACAAAGATAATATAAATTATAAAGTAAAGTCCCCAATCCCGCAAGGTTCTAAAGACCTAATTAAATGTGCATACGCTTTTGCAGCTCGGATAGTATATTCTCTCCCTGAAATATAAGTATAGCAGATAAAAATATAATACTTATCGCAACAGAAATTATCGAAGGGTAATCCACCTTAACCAAATTCAGCAATATAAACACTCCAGGAATAATTCCAAATAAGCCCCCTAGTAAGAAATATGCAATATAATACCCAGTACTGAGCTTAGTTACCTTAGCAGTAATATACATGACAATTATAGCCGCAATACATAATATCGGGATTGCATAATCTAATGACCAGCCCTTCCAACCTGTCCTCCAGTCCCAAAATATGCATAATAACGACATAATAAAAACCTGCCACATAATTGATTTGGTAATGTTATAACGCTTACGCAGTGCATCAGTTATGCTAAGCCACATACTAACTATACCAAACACGACCAGCATTGGCCAATTAACACTGGTGGGAAACAATTTATAAATAATATAGCTCACTACAATTGCAACGATTGATATAAACACAAGAATTCGTATAGCCATATGACGTTCATATGTAGGGGGTATTACAGGATAAACCGCGGCCTCCTTATCAACCTTACTTTTCGATATAATATTGCCACATAAAGGACAAATGTTTTTACCGTCTCTTATATAAACCTTGCAGTGGTTGCATAAAATCATAAGCATCACTCCTATACTTAAGTGGAAACAATCCCCCTTGATTGCTTGCCACTATTAATTTGAAGATATTTCAATTTTAATTCCCATTTCGGAAAGTGTTCTGAAAAAAGTTTTTTGTAACTCGGTTTCTCTAAAGGGTGAGGCAAAAGTCACAACCAATCTATCCCCATAAGTGCATATTGCCATTTGGGGTCTCTTAACGTTTGGGATAATACTAAATTGGTAAATATACTTCTCAAACTCTGCTGGCATCTCTATTCTACCAACATTTGATACAGCTGCTGTAATTCCTAAGTCCATAACCACATTCGCAATACGAAGTGAGATTTTCTTTAGTGGCAATGGAACAACTCTCGCCAACGGATTTCTTTCAAGGGAAATAAGCCAGTTTAAGTGTCTGTTTAACCGCTCTTGCGTTAGTTCCCTCTTAAAACTTTCATTTAGGCTCTCAATAACTTTGTCTAAGCTAACCTCTTCATTTTTTAAACTATATCCCACATTCATTGTGCTAAAGAAATTTCTAGCTGTCTCCGATTTAAAAAACTTCCGGAGATTAATAGGTATTGACAAGACTACCGGATAGTGCTTCTTACGCATTGGCATATCCTGATATATGGAGGTTATAAATATCGATGATAATAATACCGTTAGTGTTGCATTATGCTTACGTGCCTGCTCTAAGACCTCCTTAGCTGACATTGTGCCTTCTATTACCTTCACTCTGTTTTCCTCATTTTTGCTGCCTTTAATGCGATAAGCCTTTACCAGCTTGTCCTCTTTTTTATTCCAACTAAATTGTTGCTTTAAATCCCATCCGGGATAATGTCTAATAAAGCTATCATCCATTTTTTCACTAATGGATGCGTTATAATTTAATTCCTGTACCTTTCCTTCAAGTTTGTTTTTATACTTAATGGTTAAATAATGATAAACCAATGTTTTCATAAACCAAAGAGCACCCGTACCATCAGAAAGGGCATGAAACACTTCAAGATTGATTCTTTTTTTATAATAAAACACCCTAAATAATAAGCTTCTCTCGTATTTCCTATAAATAGGTGCACAAACGGTGTTGTTTTCTTTTTCAACAGTAGGAATGATGTCACTAGTTTCAAAATAAAACCAAAATATACCTCTCCTTAAAATTGATTTATATAATGGAAACCTTTCCATTGCTGCATCTAAAGCTTTTTGCAAAACTTCTCTATCCACCGTTTCAAACAACTCACAGGCAATGCGGAAAACCTTTGGATCCCTGTAACTACAAGTTGCAGGGAATATTTTAGAAGCGTTATCAAGTCTGCTCCATTCAACTTTTCCCGTATTACTCATAACAATTCCTCACTTCCACCATTACAGCTACTTAAAAAACAGTTTATAATCTCATAAGCTCTTATTACATATTCCGATTTCCATGGCAGTGAAAAAAAACCATGGACAGCATCCTTCATACGATACATCTTAACTTTATTACCTGCTTCCTTCAAACGCAATCCATAGGCCTCACCCTCATCCCTTAATGGATCATACTGAGCCGTTATGATCAGCGTGGCTGGTTGATTTGTCAGATCTTCTGCTAACAAAGGGGCAAGATAAGGACTATTTCTATCTTCAACATTAGGTGTATAAAGCTCTAAATAATCTTGTATCTGTTTGGAGGTTAACAAATAATCCTTTCCATTTTCCCTTATTGATGGAAAGGGCGAATCTTCTGTGTGGTCATTATAGGTTGCCGGATAAATAAGTATCTGCTTGCTTGGCAAAAATTCTCCTCTATCCCTGGCCATTAGCGAAACTGCTGCCGCCAAATTTCCACCTGCACTGTCTCCAATTAAAGTTATGTCCTTTGCTTTGCAATCTAATAAATCAAGATTATTAAAAATTTCTTTCGTTACATTGTAACAGTCCTCAAGACCCGCTGGAAATGGATATTCTGGTGCAAGGCGATAGTCTATAGATATTACGATGTTTCTAGTCTGCTTTGCCATATTGACACAAACATTGGTATAGCTATCAATATTACCTGTTACCCATCCACCTCCATGAAAAAAAATCATAACTCCAGAGGTTCCATTTTCAATTGGACGAAATATTCTGACAGGAATTTCCCTTTCATCAATCATAATTTTATGATCTAAAAGTCCGTATTTAGGGCCTAAGTAAAAATTGACCATGTTGAGGAACCTGCGTTGAACTTTATAATACTTTTTAAGATTTCTTCGAGAATTGGATAATATCTTTAAAGCCATCCTTTTATAACGGTTCATCTAGAATCCTTTCCAAAGCATTATTATTCAACAACTACATTTTACTATAAATTGTATTCAAATCGCAATGATTTATACTATTATACCAACAAAAGATCCATAATAACTAGAAACTGTCCTTTTCCAAAAATACTAAGGGATAACGAAAAAATAACTTTTTATTCTCTTAATGTGAGAACATTATCAAATCAAGTCTCTTCGTTATCCCAAAGTTAGAACTTATAATTTAAATGCTCCTAAAACAAAAGGGGCTAAAAAGCCCCCTAATTAAAAACTCTAATAAATATAAAATAGTACAATCTTCTTTTACCCTTATCAAATTAACCTTTTACCGCTCCATTTGTCAAGCTCGCCTGAACCTGATTACTCATCAATACATAAATGATAATCGTTGGAATTGTTGCGATTACCAAACCTGCACCTATTGGTCCCCACTCTGTAGAATACTGTCCAGACATAGACATTATACCAACTGGTAAGGTCTTATATTTAGCATCATCTATAAATGTAGTAGCAAACATAAGCTCATTCCATGCTTGCAAGTAAGTGAATATTGAAACGGTTGCAACCGCTGGCTTTATTAAAGGCAAAATAATACTTACAAATGCTCTGTATATAGAGCATCCGTCCAAAAACGCGGACTCTTCCATCTCCTTTGGTATGCTCCTAAGAAATCCCACACAAACAAATATACACATAGGAAGTGCATATGCAATATATGGAATAATTAGAGCAAGAGGTGTATTTATAAGTTTAGTTTTATTCAGAATTATAAATAGAGGTAGTAAAGCAGAGTGAATCGGAATCATTATACCTAATAAAAATATTGTAAGGGTGATATTGCTTAGTTTCCATTTCATTCTTGCAATAGCATATGAAGCCATTACTCCAATGATACCTGATACCACTATGGTAACAGCTGTAACTAAAGCACTGTTAACAGTGTATACCCAAACATTACCACTTGTTAGAGCATTTTTATAGTTGCTCCACATAAACTTCGTTGGAAGTCCCATTACATTTCCACCATATATTTGTGCATTGTCTTTCAATGAAAACATCAGCAACCATATTAGAGGATATATCTGTATTATAGCAAAAGCAATAAGAAATATACTTATTATACCAACTATAATGTTTTTCTTTGTCAATCTATCTCTTAAATTCATCCCTGTTCACCCCCTATAGATAACTTTCAGACTTAAATATTTTCTGTACCACTACAGTTAATACCAAGCATTCAATAACAATAAACAAGGCCATAGCACTACCATAACCAAATTGATTTTTAAAGAATATAGTATTATACATCAAAGTACTTGGAACTTCTGTTGACTTGAGTGGACCACCACCTGTAAGAACCCATATCAAATCGAAAGTTTTTAAAGATCCGACTATTGCATAAGTAACACAAACATTCAAAATAGGCTTCATAAGTGGAATTGTAATCTTAAATGCTGTAGTCAATTCCGAAGCTCCATCTATCTTTGCAGCTTCATACAAATCTTCTGGAATTGATTTTGCAGAAGAATACATTAGTAACATATGATAACCTATATATTGCCACACTATTACAATAAACACACATATCAATGCAGTCCCCTTATCACCAAGCCAGTCTCTAACTAAATTTTCAAGACCGAAGTTTCTAAGAAACATATTTACTATACCATACTCATAATGATATACCTTTGACCAAAGCTGTCCGATAACAACAGTAGAAATAATTACCGGAATAAAGTATACCGTTCTGTAAAATTTTTCACCCTTTATTCCTCTAGCAAGTATCAATGCCAACGTCAACGATATCGGCAACTGAATAAATACCGATAAGCCTGCTAATATAAGAGAATTTCCTAAAGATTTTGCAAACTCATTATTATAAGATGTAAAAAGGTCTATATAGTTCCGAAGTCCTACAAATATACCTTTACTCATACCGTTCCAGTCTAATAAGCTGTAATAACCAGACATAAAAATCGGAATAATTACCATAGCAAAGAAAAATAAAAATGCCGGCAAAACAAATACGCATATTGCTTTCTTATCCCTCAATACTTTATCCATACACTTTCAACCCCCAAGAAAATTTATTACAAAAAAATAACTAACAAGTAAATAAAAGAGAAACAAATCCGAAAACTTTTGCGGTCACATATAATTTGTCTATCAAATTTTATGTGACCGCTTTTTAGTAATTAGTCTAATTTCGAAGTTTCTTATTTTGCATTTAATTTTTGCATTTCTTGTCCAAATTTCTCAGGAGTTATTTCCCCAGCCATAAGCTGAACTACGAGATTTTTGTGTGTATCAGCAGCTGCACCTTCCAAGAAAACGTCCCACCAGAGAGTCCAACCAGTACTGTCTTTTGTCATATCTGAGATCTCTTTTGTAAGAGGATTGATCTTAGACTCGTCAACTGATACATTCCATCCTGGTAAACCTGTGTTTTGTTCATACATGTCAAATGCTAACTTTTCACATAAAAAGAAAAGTACATCTGCAGCAAGCTTAGGATCTTTTGTTGCTGAATTAATCATGTATCCATCACCAGCACCACCAAAGTATTCAGTTGCAGTACCTTTACCACCTTCTATAAGCGGGAACTTCCTAGCAACTATTTTACCTTTAACAGCTGAACTTTCAGCGTTAACATTACCAGTTACCCAGTTACCATTGAAAAGCATAGCTCCTTTTCCTTGTGCAAAGTCAACATTTGCATTGTCCCATGATACTGACATTGTATTTGGACCAAATGCACCTGCTTCTGTCAACTCAACAAGTTTCTTTGCTGCATCGATGAATTCTTGTGATTCAAAAGAAGCTTTACCAGCTAATGCGTCATTACATAATTGAGAACCTGCTGTTCTAAGAGCTAAAACATCATAATACCACATTGCAGGCCACACATCTTTCGCTCCACAGATCAAAGGAGTAACACCGTTTTCTTTGAAAACTTTTACAGCAGTAAGTAATTCCTCATAAGTCTCAGGAATTTTTACATTATACTTTTCAAACAACTCTGTGTTACAGAATAATGGTCCAACCTGCATCTGGTATGGAACACCATAAACTTTTCCATCATAAGTAAAGTTATCGGTAATTCCTGTTAACAACTTATCCTTTACAGCACCAATGTACGGATCAAGATTTAGAACTTTTCCTCCATCAACAAAAGGTTGTGAGAAACCAGCTGCCCAAGTAAAGAATATGTCTGGACCGCTATTTCCAGCCATAGCAGACTTAATCTTTGTCTTGTACTGCTCGTTTTCTGTTCCTGTTTCTTCGATTTTGACATTGAACTTCTCTTCTGCTTCTTTTATAGCATTAAGCAATATAGTTCTGTTTCCTTCAGCATCAGAAGCTGTTATGTGCCAAATCTTAAGAGTAGGTTTGTCTTTTGATCCTCCATCTGGAGAAGTTGTACCACCATCTGTACCATCTGTTGTTTTACAGCCACCTATACTAAGAGTAAGTGACAATGCTGCAAACAAACACAATAACTTTTTTGATATTCTTTTCATAAAAAATACCCCCTTTTTTTGTTTTGTAAAGCACTTTTATTCTAATATTCCATGAATGTCTTCAAATTATACATTCATAGAATATATAGTCAACTAGTTATATATCGACATATTAAGTAATTTGTGTAACACTTTTTTTAAGAAAATTAATAAATATTACACTGTGCTTCATTTGCCTGTGTTTTAATAGTTACAAAGCACAAGCAATTCACTAAACATCAAATAAATCAAGAAAAATCAAATCATATATTATTATATTATTATCTCTATTTTATAATTTTATTTTAAAAAACAACTAATCAATTGCCCTTTCAAAAGATTCCTATCCTAGGTTTTGAAAAATATTGCATATTATATTTTTTAAACATTAATATTTTATTTGCCAATATGGTAAATAATTCTAAAAGTTTTCATAATCTTATTAATTACAAAAATTTATATATGGTTTTATGACTATATTCCTTACCTGCTTCCAATATAGGTGACGGAAAATTCTTATGTTTCATTGCATTAGGAAAGAACTGAGTTTCAAGACAAAACCCGCTTCTTTCTTTGTAAGATACGTCATATTTTCCAATTTTAGAACTCTTTATAAGGTTACCTGAGTAAAACTGCAATCCTGGTTTTGTAGTGTAAACTTCCATCCTCCTGTCACTTAACGGATCATACACTTCAGCTGCTTTTTGTTTAATGTCTCCCTTTGCATTCAAAACCCAGTTATGGTCAAAACCCTTTCCATATACAATCTGAGTATCTTCACTAAATATACCTTCCTTTATAGGCTGCATTTTAGTTAAATCCAATGGTGTTCCTTTAACACTGTTAATTTCGCCTGTAGGTATACATTTTTCATCTACAGGAGTAAAATTATCGGCATATATTTTTATCTCGTGGTCAAGGATATCATTTTTAGCTTTACCTGACAAGTTAAAATATGTATGATTTGTAAGGTTTACCACAGTATCTTTATCGGAAACTGCAAAATAATTTATGTGAAAAGAATTATCATTGGTAATGGAATAGGTCACTTTAACATTTAAGTTTCCCGGATAATTCTGCTCACCATCTTTACTCAAATACGAAAGTGTTATTGAATTCCCAACCTCTTCACCCTCGGTTTCTTTATTCCATAAAACTTTATGAAATCCTTTACTACCTCCATGAAGATGGTTATTATTTTCATTTTTCTCTAAATTATACAAAACGCCATTCAACTCAAAACATGCATCCTCTATTCTATTTGCATGCCTGCCTATGATTGCTCCAAAAAAGGGTGCATTATCATAATAACTGCTAATCTCGTCATAACCTAACACAACATCCTCAAGATTTCCGTTTTTGTCAGGCACTAAGAGTGAAACCACAATCGCACCAAAATTAGTAATCTGTGCCATCATGCCATTATCATTAGATATGGTATAGAGAAAAATATCTTTTCCCTCTTCACCTTTTAAAAATTTCTCCTCCAAAACATTCATTATATTTCTATTACCTCCATAATCTTAAACTAAGTTTTTTTAAAGTAACCGGTTTACTGCCCTCTAAAAAAATTTATTTGATGGGCTTTGGGTATAATTGAGTTTATCAAAAGCTTCGGAGCATTCCTGCCCCTAAGCCTTTAATCTAGCTTCACGAGCATATCATCATAAGCAATTAGCTTTCGATTATATATTTATTCAACATCGCCTCAAGAACTTCCTGTCTACCCGATGTATTTTTTAATGAATTATTTTCAAGAGCATATTTTTCCAACTCTTTAAATCCAACCTTACCAGCTACTATATCGCTACCGATACCAGTCTTATAGCTTTGATATCTTTCATCAATAAATTTATCATACTTACCATCTTGTATCATCTTGTAAGCTACTTGTAAGCCTCTTGCAAAAGCGTCCATTCCTGCAATATGAGCATAGAAGAGATCTATTGGTTCAAAAGATCCTCTTCTAACTTTTGAGTCAAAGTTCAAGCCACCTTTTGTAAATCCACCAGCTTTTAATAATTCATACATTGCAAGAGTTGTGTCATATATATTTGTTGGGAATTGGTCGGTATCCCATCCTAATAACAAGTCTCCCTGATTTGCATCAATACTTCCTAACACACCATTTATAGCTGATACTCTAAGCTCATGCTGGAATGTATGTGCAGCAAGGGTTGCATGATTCGCTTCAATATTCATTTTAAAGTCTTTTTCAAGTCCGTAGGTTCTCAAGAAATTCAATACTGTTGCAGTATCAAAATCATACTGATGCTTTGTAGGCTCTTTTGGCTTAGGCTCTATCAATAGCTGTCCATCAAAACCAATTTCCTTCTTGTAGTCAACAGCCATTTTCAAAAATCTTCCCATATTGTCAAGCTCAAGCTTCATATCTGTATTAAGTAGAGTCTCATAACCTTCTCTACCACCCCAGAATACATAGTTTTGTCCGCCAAGCTCCATAGTGATTTCCATTGCCTTTTTAACCTGAGCTGCTGCATATGCAAATACATCTGCATTTGGTGAAGTTGAAGCACCATGCATAAATCTTGGATTACCAAAAGCATTAGTGGTTCCCCATAAAAGTTTCACGCTGCTGTTTTTCATACGATCTTTTATTGCAGCTACAATCTCATCAAGTCTTTTATTTGTCTCTCTAAGATTATCTGCCTCAGGAGCTATATCTCTATCATGGAAACAGAAGAAAGGAACACCTAACTTTTCACAAAATTCAAAATTAGCTTCTACTTTGAGTTTTGCCAACTCCATAGGATCTGTAACATTATCCCATGATCTTTGAGCTGTACCTACACCGAAAGGATCTCCACCTGTACCTTGAAATGTATGCCAATAAGCAACAGCAAATCTGAGATGCTCTTTCATTGTCTTATTTCCGACAACTTCATCGGGATTATAATACTTAAATGCTAAAGGATTATCTGATTTAGGACCCTCGTACTGTACTTTCGATACTTCTTTAAAGAACTCTGACATATTCCATACCTCCTAAGTTTATTTATAATTTTAATTGCTCTTAAGTATATCTGAAAGGTCTTTAAAATCATTGCTTAAAGACTTATATAGGTTCTTATATATGCTATATACTTTATTATAACGTGAATTAGCATTCATATCCGGACTCTGGTTAGTTACAACTTTGATTACAGAATCACAAGCCTCGGGAACACTGCTATATATTCCTGCACCAACACCTGCAAGTAGGGCAACACCTAATGCAGGACCCTCGCTTGAATTTATTGTGGTAATTTCTGTACCAAAGACATCACCTTGCATCTGTCTCCAAAGTTTACTCTTTCCACCACCTCCGGATGCTCTGACTTCGTTTACATCCACGCCTAATTCTTTTATTATTTCAAAACAATCTTTAAGACTATAAACAACGCCTTCCATTACCGCCCTTAAAAGATCCTGCTTTTCATGTTTTGCCGACAATCCAAAAAACACACCTCTTGCATCAGGATCTAGATGAGGAGTCCTCTCTCCCATCAAATAGGGCAAGTAAACAAGTCCATTTGCTCCTACAGGAACCTTATCTGCTGCCTGGTCCATTAATATGTAGGGATCTATTTGCATCAAATCTGCCGTTGCCATTTCGTCTTTGCATAAGTTATCTCTAAACCATTTAAGTGAAAGACCAGCTGCCTGAGTAACACCCATTATATGCCAAGTATTAGGAACCGCATGACAAAAAGTATGTACTCTGCCCTTAGGATCTATACTTACATTTTGTGAAAACGCAAACACTACACCCGATGTACCTATAGTTGAAGATACAATTCCCGCTCTTACAATTCCATTACCTATTGCACCTGCTGCTTGGTCACCGGCACCACCAACAACAGGAGTTCCCTCTTTAAGACCTGTTATTTCAGCGGCTTGTCTGTGTACTTTTCCACTTACTTCATAGGATTCATAAAGCTCACCTAACATACTTTTTCTAAGACCAAGCTTTGAAATAACCTCATCGCTCCAACATCTATTTGGTATATCCATAAGCTGCATCCCACTAGCATCTGAAACTTCTGTAGCGAATTCTCCAGTAAGACGGAATCTTATATAGTCCTTAGGAAGAAGAACTTTTTCTACCTTCTCAAAAATATCAGGCTCATTATTTTTAACCCAGAGAATTTTTGATGCTGTAAATCCTGTTAAAGCAGGATTAGCTGTAATTTCAATAAGTCTTTCTTTTCCTATTTTATTTGTGATCTCATCACACTCGGCAAAACTTCTCTGATCACACCATATAATTGATTTTCTAAGAACCCTGTTCTCTTTATCTAAAAGAACAGCACCGTGCATTTGCCCGGATAAACCAACACCTTTTATGTCAGCAGCATTAACTCCACTTTTCGAAATTACATCATTAATAGTGCCGCTAACTGCATTCCACCAATCCTCCGGGTCTTGTTCGGCCCAACCGTTATAAGGCTGGTACAACGGATATTCTCTTAGGGAACTGGCAATTGAATTACCCTTTTCATCAAACAAGACAGTTTTTGTGCCGGATGTACCTATGTCAATACCTAGTAAATAAGGCAACCTAACCCCTCCTAATCATTTTAATCCTCATATATTTTATATTACTTATTATACATAATTAATATTCCAATTCAATAGCTTCTCCAATTAATTCATAAGATGTTTTCAAAACTTTTGTACCTGTCAATTTCTGACTACGTTCATCGGGCTGACTTCCACCAACAAAAATCTCAAATTTCCCAGGTGCCAATATACATTTCCCATCATCATTAATAGCAACCATTTGTCTTGGTTTTAATTCAAAATCAACTACTTTTTCTTCACCTGGTGCTAAATTAATTCTTTTGAAACCTGAAAGCTGCCATTTTGGTGTATTTACACCCTCACATAATTTGATATACAACTGTACAACTACATCTGAACTATAGTTACCTATGTTCTTTACCTTTACACTGCATGAAATACTGTCTCCTATATTAATTTTATTATTTGATATTAATAAATCCCTATATTCAAATTTAGTATAGCTAAGACCATAACCAAAAGGATAAAGAGCTTCATTTTCCATATACTTGTAAGTGCGATTAACCATAGAATAGTCTTTAAAATCTGGTAACTCTTCTGTGGTCTTGTAGAAAGTAACAGGAAGCCTTGCCGCTGGGCTATACTCTCCGAACAGCAATGATGCAACAGCCTTTCCTCCCTCTGCTCCAGGGTACCAAGCCTGAATTATTGCAGGAATATTTTGATGAGCCCAGGTCACTGCTAAAGCACTTCCCGAAAGTAATAAAAGAATAATGGGCTTCCCAGTCTTGTACACTTCCTCAAGCAATTCCTGCTGGAGCCCGGGAAGATTTAGATTAGGTTTATCCCCACTAGCATATACATTTGATGCATCACCTTCTTCTCCTTCAAGACTTGCATCTAACCCTAAGCACATTACTACAACATCGGATCTCTCTGCAGCGGAAACCGCCTCGGCAAACCCTTCTCTTGGCTCGCTTAATCCAATCCTTTCATTATATAAGTGACAACCATAAGCATAGTAAACTCTTGTGTCTTCTGTCACTGCTTCCCTTATGCCTTCTAATACAGTAACATATTTTGATGCCGTTCCAGAATAATTACCTATAAGAGCCTCTCTACTATCTGCATTCGGGCCGATAACAGCAATAGACTTAATTTTACTTTTATCTAGTGGAAGAAGACTTTCGTTCTTTAGAAGAACCAAGCTTTTTTTGGATACTTCAATAGAGAATTTCCTATGCTTATCACAATCGTTTAATTCATATGGAATTTTAGCATAAGGAACCTCATTATCTTCATCAAACATTCCAAGCTTCATTCGTGTAGTCATTAGCCTTATCACACACTCATCTATTGCCTCTTCACTAACTAAACCTTCTTTATGTGCAATCAATAAATTACCGTACATGCTTCCGCAATTTAGGTCACAACCATTGTTAACAGCTAATGCAACGGATTCTGGAGCAGTATTAGTAACTTTATGATTTTCATGGAAGTCTTTTATTGCCCAACAATCAGAAGTAACATGCCCCTTAAAGCCCCACTCCCCACGAAGTATTTCCTTGAGCAAAGTTTTACTTCCGCAACAAGGTTCACCATTTGTCCTGTTATATGCTCCCATTACACTCTCTACATCTGCCTCTTTTACAAGCTCTTTAAAAGCGGGCAGATAAGTTTCTCTCATATCTTTTTCGGAAGCAATTGCATCAAACTCATGCCTTTCACCTTCTGGTCCGCTGTGCACAGCAAAGTGTTTTGCACATGCTGCAACCTTCAAATATTTATCATCACCTTGCAAACCTTTAACAAAAGCAACTCCTAATCTGCCTGTTAAATATGGATCTTCTCCATAAGTCTCATGTCCTCGTCCCCATCTTGGGTCACGGAATATATTTATATTCGGAGACCAACAAGTCAAGCCCTTATAAATACCATGATCGCCTTTTCTTTGAAATTCATGGTATTTTGCTCTAGCCTCTGTAGATATAACATCTGCAACATCATAAATCAAATCCACATCAAAGGTTGCAGCTAATCCAATAGCTTGTGGGAATACAGTAGCTGTTCCTGCTCTTGCAACTCCATGTAAAACCTCACTCCACCAATTATAAGAAGGTACTCCTAACCTATTTATTGCTGGTGCATTGTGTAGCATTTGCATAACCTTTTCTTCAAGTGTCATCCTTGAAACCAAATCTTTTGCACGTTCCTCGAAACTAAGCTCCTTGTTCTTATAACCTTCCAGGTCAGATTTTGATGAATTATTCAAGATAATCCTCCTTTAATTTCAGAATACTATCAAATCACTACTTTCAAAGAATCTAATGCATTTAAACACTTGTATATATTGCCCAAAATTTATTAAAATATTTTTTAAAACTACTAAAATATTATAACACAATTAATTAGCATGAACAGTTATTTTTTGGACTTTTAAAAAAACAAATGCGAAACCTATACTTAAAATACAAAGCTATAAATTTATATAGTGGTATGCTCATAAGAAAAGGGATAAAAGTATATAGAAAAATCGGAGGTATTGTACACCTCCTCCGATCTAAATATTCTAAATATTAAATTATTGCGGCTAGCTTGTAGTATGCCAAGGTCTAATTAGGTACAACACTACTATAATATAACTTAGCTCATCTACATAGCTATGACTATTTTTATTCTTTAACACCACCAACATTAAGACCCGTTACAAAGTAACGCTGTACGAATGGATATACCATAATTATAGGCACCATTGCAACAATAGTTATTGCAGCTTGCATAGCTATTGGAGTAACCATTCCTCCTGCCAATTCTGCACCAATTCCAGAAGTTGCGGCTTGTGCAGATTGTCCTTGTGAAAAGGAAGATGCCAAAAGCTTTTGAAGTTCAAAAGATAGAGTACTTAGGTGCTGTTTGGATGAAGTATATAAATAAGTATCAAACCAGTTGTTCCACTGCCAAATAGCAACAAACATAGCTATTACGGCTAAAGCAGGTTTGCACAGCGGGAAAATAATTCTAAGGAATATCCTAAAATCACCAGCTCCATCAAGCCTTGCCGATTCAACCAAACTCTCTGGAATAGAACCAATATAAGTTCTAACTACTATAACATTAAATGCTGATATCAGAGTTGGTATAACATATACCCAAAAACTACCGTATAAGCCAAGATTTTTTATCAGTAAAAACCCAGGTATCAAACCAGCATTAAAATACATTGTCAAAACAACTGCAATTGTAATAAACTTATTAAAGATATACTCCTTTCTACTTAAGCAATAAGCCATCATCGCTGTAAGGAATACATTTAAAATAACAGTTATTACTGTTCTTAGAACTGATATTATAAATGCCATAGGTATAGTACCTGATATAAATACCGATCTATAATTTTGTAATGTGAACTTTCTAGGCAAAAGAAAGATCCCGCCTCTTACCGAATCCAAACCCTCGTTAAAAGAAACAGCCAAAGTGTTTAGAAAGGGATATAGTGTAACAACACAAAGAAATAATAGTAAGATCACATTAACAGTGTTAAATATAACATCACCAAGTTTGTACCTTTTGTTTCTAAATTTAAAATACATAAATTAAACAGCCCCTCTTTAAATAAGTCTTTCTTCTCCAAGTAGCTTGCAAATCCAGTTTGCAAGGAATAATAATATTATACTGACAATAGTCTTAAACATACCTGCTGCAGTTGCAAGTGAGAAGTTCCCTTGCCTGATGCCATACCTAAGGGTAAATACATCAATAGTTTCTGACCATTCAATATTTAATCCGTTTCCTAAAAGATACTGAAATTCAAATCCAGCGTTCAGTACACTTGCTATATTCATTATCAAAAGAACAACAATTGTAGATTTAATACTAGGAAGCGTAATATTCCACATCTTCCTAAACCTTCCTGCACCATCAATATCAGCCGCCTCATAGAGATTAGGGTCTATAGAGGTCATAGCACCTAAATAGATAATCGCATTAAAACCGACATTTTTCCATACATTACCAAGTCCGAAAATACCCCAAAAGTACTTTCCTTCCCCTAACCACATTATTGGTTTTTCAATCAAGTGTAACTTCATCAGTAGAATATTTATGATACCATTTTCTGCTGACAAAGATTGAGCTATAATACTACATGCTATAACCCAAGATATAAAATATGGCAAATAGGAAATAGTCTGTACCGTCTTCTTAAAAGCTAAGTTTTTCACTTCATTTAATAAAAGTGCTAAACCAATTGCCGTTATAAAAGATAAAACTATATTTATAAGACTCATACAAACTGTGTTTCTTAATACGTTTAAAAAGCCTTCATCCATAAAAAGAAATTTAAAATTCTCAAATCCAACCCATTTCTGATTAAAAATACTTTTTCCCGGTCCGGGTCTATATTTCTGAAATGCCATTACCCATCCTGATAGGGGTAAATAATTGAATATAAATATATATATAAGAATAGGAACCGACATAAAAATCAGCTGTTTTTGCTTTACAATGGTTCGCCAAACACTTGTCTTTTTCTTTGTGTTTCTCCGTCTATTTATATTCTTGTTAAAAACTAAGGAAGTGTCTTCCATGAAAATTCTCCTCTATAATATAATCTTTATGTGAACGTAAAAAATTTTTTTGCCCCTCATTTACATTAAGATATGCAATATTTATATGGATTAAATATTGCATATGGTTTGTATATCCACACCCAGACCTCTCTTTCGTGAGATCCGAGTGTGGATATAACTTAATAGTTATAATTACTCAGTTTTAGATAAAGTCCTAATTCTTTCTTGAATACCCTCATTGTATACTTTTTCAAGACTTTCAATATCTAATTTTTCAATTTGGTCAACATACTTCTTCCACAAATCCTCAAATTGAGCTGGTTTCGCAGAAATAATCTTTGGTAAGTTTGCAAAAGCATAATCCTTTAACTTCTGATCAGTAAGTTGTGCAGGTGTACCAACTGGTATTGATATTGTATAACAAGGGAAGTAAACAGGATTCTCAGGTACATTACCAAACAATGCCCCTTGAGTCTTCACGCCATAGGCAGTAAGTACTTCCTTTGCAACATCATCAAGAGAATCAAAATACTCACCTGGTTGCGCGTTTGGATTAGTAGCGTTTCCATCACTATATGAACCTTCAAGTTTCGGACAAAACTGTAGTAAAGATTCAGCCCAGTTAGATAACTTCCACTCTTCACTCTTAGAGTTTTGTCTTTGTTCTTCTGTCCTATAGTACATTCCGTTCTCATCCACCAAATAGTCTTCGCCTTCAATACCCCACTGTAATATCTTCTGCCACTTCTCATCTAAGAGAGTGTCTAATATTTTCATTACTCTGTCGGGATCTTTACAGCTAGTACTTATTGCATAACCACTGTTAATATTTATATTCGGACGATTTAAGTACCAAGGCTCAATATCTTTACTAAATGTAACCGGAACAGGTACATATTGTCTCTCGAACATCTTCTGGTCAATTATTGAATTATAACCCATTTGGAAATTCCATCTTTGGTCATATAGACCTAATACTCTTCCACTGGATATTTTTGAAATATAGGTGTCAAAGTTGTTTGTAAAAGTCTCTGGATCTATTACTCCAGCATTATACATTTCGTTTAATTTCTTAAAGTACTGCTTCGATATATCTAAATGAGCATAAATTCGAGCAACATTGTCGTCGACTATAACACCACCATCATTTGGATGTCCGCTCAATTGTGCAGGTGCATTTCTAAGTGGCCAATCTTTACTTGGATCAGTAAGAATTTCAAATCCAATTGTTTTTTGACCATTTATTTCAGGATATTTTTCCATGTACTTTTGGATATAATCGAACCAGTCATCAAGAGTCTCGATCTTAGGATATCCAAATTCCTTAAGTACCGCAGCCTGAATCCAGAATGCAGGACCGTAGGATTCGTTCTCATAATAGGTCCCTGAAACCACACCGTAGTTGGGCATTACATATACGTGACCACTAGCAGGATCTTTGATTTGATTGTAAATCGGTCCATAATGTTTTTTAAGATTCGGGTACTTTTCAATAAAGTCTTCTAGCGGAATCAATGCTTCTGCGTCAATGAACTCTTGTAAGCCAGACTGCTCACCCGCAAGACCTAGTAAATCTGGATAGTCTCCACCGACAATCATAATACCAGCTTTTTCTTTAGCCTCTCCAACAAGAAATTCAAACTCAAATTTGACACCAAGCTCTTCTTCGATAAGTTTGTAAATCTTGTGATCCTTTGATGGCTGAGTAGCAGCCATTGCATTGTAAACCTTGATTGTAAATGGACCAGAGTCTCCACCTGTCTTGTTGGGGTCTGTACTGCCCCCAGGGTCTTTCTTACAACTTGCCAAGCTCAAACAAAAAGATAAACAAAGTAAAACCGAAATACCTCGTGAAAACAACCTGTTTCTACTCATAACGTTCCCCCTTGTTTTGGTTATATGTAACACATAATACATTCTTATTATAAGTTCTTTGATGTATTCTTGTCAAGTTACTTAAATTGACTACACCCTGCTATTTAAGCATATCTGTTTATACGAGAAAACTTACCATATTTTCCCTCTATACACGATTATTTGTTTGTGTTTTATTAAAAACCTTTCTCATTTAATCCCACTTTATACAAACCACAACAAATTCATCTTGATATTTTACCCTGCACACTAGATATTTTTCTATGTTTTACTATTTTATTATATATATTAAAGACCTATTTTTTTCATCATAACATGAGAATCATGCCCTTCTGCCGTATTTTTACAAATACCTTTTAATATTCTAAAGGTTCGTCTACGTTTTTTTACAATACATTTAACTCCTCTATGTATCCATGCAAATACTAATAAATACGGATGTTTTTTTAATATAGGGTATTTTTCTCTCATCATATCAAAATCCAAAAAAACTTTTCCAAAAATGGCCTTAGACTTAATAAGCTTAGGTTTCTCTGTTTTTGAATATTCCTTTCTCAATGCAGCCATTGCAATATTATTGTACGAAAACCCAAAGGTCCCTCCATCTGTAATATAATTCGATACTGCTCTAAAGGTCGTCTCATCTATTTCAAAATTCATTTCCGGTACCTTAATATCAAACCATATTTCACACAAACTAAAAATATTTCTTGCGAAAATATCAAGCTTGATTATCTTCAATTCCCTCCATATGCTTGAAAAATCCAAGTCTTCACTGAATTTGTCCAAGATAATTGCTATATCAAAAATCATTCTTACTCCCGCACCAGTCTTATAAAAATGCTTTGCTAAATGTGTTAATAAATACACTAAATGATAATTCATATTAAGCTCATAGGTATAACTATTACCTTTAGGCTCAGCATGTTCCCATGGGTTTTTGAAGTATTCAGCATAGTCAACCTTCGAATTGATTTTAGTATTTACAATTTTATCATGAGCTTCAAATACTACTTTATCCTTTGTATACTTGTCATGCCATACTGAAGATGAACATCTATAACTTAAGTCAGTAAAAATTTTTTTTACCTTCTCCATATCCTCTCTATATACAAGAAAATCAATATCTCCTTGAGTTCTCACCTGCTTTACCGGATAAAATTCCCGTATTAAAATGCCTTTAAAATATATGTGCCTAATCTTTTGTTCATTGAATCTATCCGTAATTTCACGATATGCTTTCTGTTGTTCTTCATATCTAAAGGTAGCGTAGAAAAAATCCGATTTAAATTTGTTGATAATGGACTCTTCCGGTTTATCAGCCTCCTTAAGCTTTTGTATAGCTAAATAGATAGCTCCTGCTAAGGAATGCTTTCTTGCTAGTTCATATATTTTTTGCCAATCAATATCCACCTGCTGCCTACTTTGTTTGGTTCTATCTCCAGCAAAATTAGGCTTTAAAGGTATTGTATCCTTCATAAATGCAGTTAATAAAGCTATGAAATATCGGCTGTTGACGTCCATTTTACCCTCCAATAATCCTTTTATTTTGAACCTTTAGCACTCTATCACAATCGGCGATTGTTGCCTCTCTATGGGATATAAATATACAGGTTTTATTTTTTATACGTCTCAAATTATTAAGAAGTTGCTTTTCTGTTGCAACGTCAAGAGCTGAAGTCGCTTCATCTAGCAATAGTATAGGTGCCTTTGAAGCAAGTGCTCTAGCTATTGCAATACGTTGAATTTGACCTTCTGATAACCCGATACCCCTCTCGCCAATTATAGTATCAAGCCCCTTTGGCAGTTCAGAAATAAAGTCCATTATACAAGCCGTTTTAGCAGACTCAATGACCCCTTGTTCATCTATATCCTCACAAAAAAATGTTATATTATCTCTGATTGTTCCGGACAAAATCATATTTCCCTGAGGTACGTAGGAAAACAACCTTCTCATCCCCGCATCGATATCATAACAATTATTTTCAGACTTTAAATAAATCCTTCCGTCATCAACTTTCAACAAGCCAAGTAACAACTTTATTAATGTGCTTTTACCTGCACCGGAGCTACCTACTATAGCAATTAACTCACCTTTATGTACAGAAGCTGAGGCTCCTTGAAAAATGGGTTCGTTCTCATAGGTAAAACTTATATTCTCAAATTTAATAAATTCCATTTTTTTATAGATCTGTTCTATATCCTTAATATCTTTAGTACATACTTCCTCTTTTAAATTTTCCAATTCAATTAGACGCTCTACTGAAGCTATCATAGAAAAATACTGGGGTACAATTCCTGAAATATTCTTAAAAGGTGCTTTTACTTGTTCAAATACTTGTAAAAATGCAGTTAATGCTCCAAAAGTCATAGTACCTGCTCCAACCTTTAAAACACCCCACACCAAAGTCAAATAATAGCAACCGGTAAACAGCACATATACTCCTGTTCCCGCAATATTGCTTATTGTATTGCGTTTTATTTTAGCTTTGTAATTATCTTTCTGCAGAGCTTTCAAGCGATTCATTATTGGCTTTTCAGAAATAAAAGATTTAATAACTATAAGATTTTCAATACACTCTTGCATAAAAGAACGCGTTTTGCCATCGGTCTGTTGTACTTCCTTATGTAAATTTTTAAAGCTCTTTCGGTAAACCCAACTTATAGCAAATACACAAATTCCACATATAATTAATATCAACGTATAAAGCCTATCAATAAATAGCATTACAGTAAGACCAGCAACCAGTTTGACTGACATGGATACAACTTGGGGCAATATAGATACTATCGCCTCCACAATAATCCTTATGTCACTTGTCAGCCTATTTATATATTCCCCTGAATGATATTTATTTAGCTCTGTCAATTCCTTAGCCGCTAACGAGCCGAATACTCCCTGCTTCATGTTCATTTCAATTTTCCCGCTTGCTCTAACTCTAATATTACTGTTTAAAATATTCAAGCTAGCTTGAAAGGCAATTACTCCAATAAACATGGCAACATAATATAAAAGGTTTCCGTTTTGTTTTCCTGTAGCGATATCAATCACCTGTTTAGAAAACAATGCCAGTATAATAAATGTCAAGGCTAAAAGCGAACTGATAAAAACCAAAGAAAACACTTGCCAAATATGTTTCTTTGAATATTTATATATCCATTGTAAAGAATCAAATCTCTTAGTCATTTTAGTCTCCTTATCCTAAGTCTAGCTTGTTGCTTAAGACTCCGAAAAGGTATGGTAAATATCCAGAAACGCCAATACAACTTATACATGACATCATTACATCTATACAGCTTATCGCCTCGCTCAAAAGCCTTAACTACAGCAATTACATTTTCTTTAGGCACATTTCTCTCAATTACGAACTGATTGTCACCACATAAATCATAGCTGTTTTTATTGACTTTAACTATTCTATGTAAAACATAATCTCCATTACTGCGTCTATACAAGGGAATATCCCCTTTTCTAAGATTAAATTTATCGCAATTAGTCAGTATAACTTTGTCCCTTTTGTGTCTTAGCATTGGATTCATGCTTGTCCCTGTAACGGTAATTATTATGTCTATTTTTTCATCTAGCATTTTGAGAATAATAGGAGACAAACTCTCTATAGTTGTACTAACTTTATTTACTTTCATGGTTCAAGAATTCCCGCTGTTTTTAGTTTTTCACAAAATTTCTCGATATGACCTCTTGCTGTTTCAGCGTCTACTTCATATTCTTCAAGCATTGCATCTAAAAGTTCCTTTTCACTTCTTTCCTCTTCTAGCTTTTTCCACAGAAAAGCACCCGTTTCATTAAGGGTAATCATAGCATTAAAATCAAGAGCCTTTTCTCCAAAAGGAATAACAATATAATTACCTGCAATTTCTCTCAATGCAAACTCCTTTGATAATTTCATAAGCATTCTCCTCCCTTAAGGCATTACAATTTTTTAAAAATCATCTTATAAGCTTATTTTATCGTATGCCACCTTTACCGCTTCCTCACTTATATTGCAAGCAAGTTTATAAATAGGTACCCCTTTTAAAAGTTCATCTATCAAACCTAATAATTTGTCCATCTTCTCAATTTTCTTAGGGCGAACCGTCTGATCTAAAATCATCTTAATCGTATCCTTATTGTCTATTTTCTTTATCCAGTTTTTATTGGAACGCTCAATAAAAACAATACCTTTTAAGGGGACTTTGATATTATTATTCTTATCTGTTTTTCCACTCCAGGGAGTACCATAAACAATAAATTCCTTTCCATTATAACGTATGGCAGGCTTATCGTCATTAATAATTATCGCACGCTCTTTCCCGAAGTACTTTTGCCAAAGTTCCGCATGTGTTGATTTTCCAGTTCCACTTTTAGCTGAAAAGGCATATGCTGCATTGTCAATTGCTACAGCCGATGAATGTAACATAAAACCATCATAATCAAGAAGTTTATGATAAAATTCACTTCCGGTCCATATGTATTCGCACTCATCAAAGGTTAAATGTTTATTTTCAAGCTGTTTTGCTTTTAAAAAATCCGGACCTATATCTATTGTAATGTTCAGCAGTTTGCTTTCTTCAGAAAGATATTTTTGGGATTGTCTTTTTAGTAATTCTCCCTTCACCTTCATACCAATATATAGATCTGCTATTTTATATATATCCATAACAACCTCTTTTTCTCGTTTATGAGTGTAATTGCGGCAATCATTTATAAAACATAAAGGCGTTAGATATACACTAAAAATCAAGAGAGCATTATAGCTCTCTTGATTCTTAGTATAATAAAATCCTTTTGTAATACCGTAAATAGGTATCATAGTTTACTTTTTGAAGAAACTACATATCGATTTCTTCAAAATCTCCTAGATCACTACTTAATGCTATAATATCTTCCACCTCAAATTGTTGAATTTCAATCTCTGGTGCTAAATAAGGCTTTTTCATCTTTTACACCTCCTTTTAATTAATAGTTTCTTCTACAATTTTACTGTATATAGTAAAGACATTTCCTTTGCTGTCTTCGTAAATTACATAACCTCTTGCATACCATGTTTCTTCAAACAATGCAGTCTTGTTAAGTACAAAAATTCCAACTAAACCTTTTGTAGTAGCAGAAGCGTTAAGCACATCTAGCTGGTCTACAACAAAATCAGTTTCTGAAGAACCTATCGAGGAGTTATTCGTCACTATTATTCCGTGTGAAACAACTGTATTTCCGTGTGGTACAACTCTTTCAGCAACAAAAGTTATTTTTTCTTCAGTTTTTGTTATGCTTGTAATAGCTATTCTTGCCTGGATATCAACCGACTCTGACTTAGGAACATACACTGCTGAAAGCTTTAAATTTCTTAGGATATTGAATCCATAAGACCTACTATAGCTAAGAATGTTTCCTTGTTGATCTTCCCAGTATGCAAATTTTTGCCCATCCACAGGCTGATTTGCTACAACAACAACATAATCCCTTATGCTATACTCTCCCGAACCAGTACCTCCATAAACATCTAAGGTAACAGTCTGAGCAATTTTTTCATATAGAGCTGTTACAACTATATCTTCTTTTGCTGCTTTGATTTCTTCAGCACTTTTATCCCAACCAACAAACTTATATCCTAGCATCTCAGGAGCTTCAGGGAAAACAACTTCATCTCCCTCTCTTAATGACACAGTTTCGATTATTTCGCCATTTCCATCTTTGAAGGTCACAAGATAACTGCTTTTTTCAGAGAAGTACACTGTTAAGGTCTCATCAGAGCCAATTTCAAAAGTATACTCTGGTTCTGTTGAAACTACTTGATCCTCACTGTTTTTCCAATACATAAATACTGAATCTTCGTCAGCAAGTGCGGTCAATGTAATCTCGGTACCTATTTCAAAACTCTTCGTTTCTCCATCTTCCCATCCAGTCACAATTCCCTTACCGTCATATTTTATTGTCAAATCAGCGGTTTGCTTTTCTGAATCCTTTGTATATGTATATACTGTTGCCTTTTTATGATTTGCGTCATCTTGGCAAGCTACAAAGAGGTTTCCATTGCTATCTACTGCAATAGATGTATATTTTACCTTTTTCTTTGAAAATCCTTCTTTTCCTACAGTGTTCCAACTACCATCTTCATATTTTTTAACAACTGCTTTTCCACCGTTTTTGCCATCTGCATAGGTCACATAAGGAGTTCCCTTGCTATCTATGACAATTGAGGTATACTCAGCCTTGCCTTTAGAGATTTCCCAACTCTTACCTTTTGATGGTTTACTTACCGTTGCTTTGCCATTGCTTCCGATAAATGCAACAAAAGGATTTCTATCATCATCTATTGCTAATGATATATGCTTAACATCTCCTTTTTTATTACAACATAACAGATAATAATTTTTCCATATCTTACCCGAACGCTTTATAACATTTATTCCCTTATTGTTAAAAGCTACATAGGGGTTATCCTTATCGTCGAAAACAATTGAAGGATCACTAAATTTATTGTTTTTTAGTAAAATCCCTGAGTTGTATTCGTTTTTCCATATACCTTTTTCAAATTTGCTTACTACCAAACCATTCATGTGCTTAATTGGCAATGGGATATTTTTTTCTGAGTAAGTATACGCAACATAAGGTGTTCCTTTGCTATCTATTGCTATAGATACATCCTCACCGTAACCTACATAGGTACCAACAGTTTTCCATTTGTTGTTTACAAGCTTATTTACAACAATCTTACCTTTACCCTCTTCAATATAAACAACATATGGGGTGTTGCTTTTGTCAAAAACTATAGATGCATCTTTTACTTTTTTTGCTGAAAACCCTTCATTTCCAACAATTTCCCAAGAATTACCTGTAAACTTCTTAACTGACAACTTTTTACTAGGCCCTGCATCGACATATGCTACATAAGGAACATCATCATTATTTAAAGCAATAGAGGTGTATTCTGCTGCCCCCTTCGAAATACCTTCTGCTCCTAAAACCACCCAATCTTCGTCGGTTGATTTAATTGCAGTGCTAATAATTTTTGGTCCTTTTGTGCTAATCTCATCAAACCCTTCATTTTGTGAATTAACACTAGGTGCGGCAAAAACACTTTGTGATATAATTCCCAATGTTAATGCCACAACCATTGCAGATGTCATCAGTTTACTCATACTTTTTCTCATCATTTTGATTCCTCCCCCGAGTTATTTTACATAATATGTACTTTATAGCATATTCTCAATATATTATATATCACCTTTACATATTTTTCTATAATATTTTGTAAAATTAATAATATATATCTAAATTATTTTTAATTTATTTACAGCATTTAACACAAACACCTTAAAGTGCCTATATTCTTTTTTATATGATCAAAACGGTCTCATACGTTAAAAGTGGGTATTATTGCATGAAAATTAGTGCTGGGGGGATAGAAGGGCTTTGTGGGTATTAGGTATTTGATATAACTCGGTTAGTTAGCTAATTGTGGTAATTTTATTATTAGGTTTTAATTTCTTTTGGATATGCTTGCATATGACGTAATTCAATTGTATTTAATATTAGTGATACAGCTGCGGCAATAAAATCTGCAACTGGTCCTGCATACATAATCCCATCGATATCGAATAATAATGGTAGAATTACGATTAACGGCAATAAAAATGGTATTTGCCTCAATAGGTACTCCATTATTTTAACATATTATTTATACTATATATGATGCGAAAATTCGGTTGTTAACCAGCAAAGGTATACGCTTCAATTAATTTTGAAAGTAGTATTTTTATTTAAGCTTTTGGATAAATCAATGCACTTTCTTAGAAAAGAACAAAAGGGGCTACGCCCCGTCAAAACCTATATGGTACACTTTTGCATTTCTTTTGTAACCCTTGCATCTTCTGCTGTTCAAGGAATTTGTTTTTAATAATGCCAATGCAATTTCTTAAGAAACAAAAAACAGGTATAAGCTGCTTTTTAAGCAGCTTTCCCTGTTTTAGAACCTTTAGAGTAATTTTATTTTTCACTCTCATAAAATGTAATTGTAACACCACCTGCACCCATAGCAGGATCGGAGCTTAAATATAATTTGTTGTTGAGATACGCATATTTGCTATCTGCACGCACTTCAAAGGTAGGTACAAGTGAACCAAAGGCACCGCCGTTTCTTACAATAATTATTTCTCCATCATCAGTCTCCCAAAGATACCTTGCATCAATTGACATAGGATGTGAGAGATTCTGATAGTCGGCTCCAGCAGGTATAATCCTAGCATTTATGCTTCCAGTTACATTACCACCAGTTATAGGAATAATATTTCTATTACCGTTATTTTTAGTTGCTCCCACCGATTGGCTGCCTCCAAGGTTAACCAATTCAGTAATGAACACATTACCCTTTCTTTCTGAGTATGCTTTTCTATAATCCCATGATTGAGATTGAACACCTTCTGGTTTAGTAACGGTTATGGAATTTGTTGAATCGGGATTAACAGCTACACTTGATATATCGTAAACACTTATCTTCATCGTCTTAGCTGCGGTATCTACAACACGCCTAGCAGCATATTTACCAGAATTCAGCCAGTTATATGAACCATTATTCGGAGCTTCAATATCTGGTACAATTCTTACATCATTCTGATTAGCAGCAGTCCCGGCACTCCTAAAATACACATAATTTCCGTCATTGGTTTTAAACACTAATAACTGCTCAATTTCCATAGAACCATTTGAAATATCCAACTGAAAATCAAGCCCTCCAGACATAACATTACCTGTAAATTTAGGACCCGTTATTGTTCCGCCTTGAACTACAAAAACTTTCCTCTGACCGTATTGTGTTTTGCCAAGATTATAAATCGTATCTAGTTTCATGTTGGCTTCAAAAACAAGCACCCCTTTTTCTGGTTGTGGAATTCCAGCAGGCATTCCACAGGTCCATGAATTATGAGGGATAAGTATCATGTTTTCTGATTGTTGTACAGGTGGCGTTGGTGTAGGCACCACAATTTCTTCAACAGGAAAACTAGATATAAAGCCTAAAAGATACTTTCTTAATGCACCGAAATCAATTGAGTCTACAGAACCGTCGCCATTTAGATCTGCAACAGTTGTATTCTTAATCTCATAGCTTCCTAGCAGATACAATCTATACAAACCAAAATCTAATGAATTCACAGAACCATCTGAATTTATATCACCATACTGAATTGCAAATGAAAACATAGACTTACTAGACAATAGCGTCAGCACAAAAACTACTATAAAAACCCAAGATTTTTTCACAGTAAAACCTCCTCCCAAATTACATTTTTAGTCTCTTCAAAAAACAAACTGTATTATATGCAGCCACCTTACCAGTTTTTCTAAATAATCCGTTTGTACAATTTTATTATGAAAAACAGCTTCTTATAAAAAATTGTTTAATAAAAAGCTGTTTTTAAAACCAAGTATTATGCAACATTGAATTCTACTTTTGATAAATAATTATGTATCAAAAACAATTATTGCAGACCAAGCAATTTAAGCCGTAAGCTTCCAAAATCAAGGGAGTTAACCTCACCATCATTGTTCATGTCCGCAGTTATATAAGCCTCAGCAAAAGGTAGCGAATCAATGCCAAGAAGGTATTTTCTTAAATATCCAAAATCTAGGGAATTCACCTCTCTATCACCATTTACATCTCCCTTTATTAGATTTGATGTTGGTGTTGGCGTTGGTGTAGGGACTGGAGTATTCCCTAATCCTCTTAAAATTGAAATAGTATTATCGTACCACAACTTCGCAATTTTGCTATATCCAGTTGTGTTTAAATGTAATCCATCTGAAGAAAGATCCACATGCTGTGAAAATTGAACATCACTTAGTTTAACAAAATACACTTTTTTACCTTCACTAGCTTTCTGTTGTACTACTCCGGGGATTTTTGCGTTATATTGCTTGACCATTTCAGGCCATGGATAATAATCCGCTACAAATATAGTAATATTAGGTTTATTATTTATAATTTGATCGATTAGATTGCTTAATCCAGCACTATTTTCTCTTCCTTGTTGAAACATGTCGTTCCCACCAATCCATAGCAACACAACATCAGGGTTATGTGTATTAAGCCAGTTATCAATACTGGCAGCTACCTGGGGAATTGTCCAACCGGAGTGACCTTCATTATCTCTATCGGGCAAACTACTAGGCCCGCGTTTGTTGGAACCAACAAAATCAACACTTAAACCCGCTTGTGTATAATACTTGTATAAATCAGTACGATAAGACCCCCAATCCGGGTCGCCCATACCTTCGGTACAAGAATCACCTACCGGCATTATTTTTATTGTTTGTGTTGAACCCTTTGATACTGTAAACATTCCACCTAGAATGGCAGTAATCAAACCTATTGAAAATAACGTTTTAATAGCTTTCAATTTAGTTTTGTACATAATATTCCCTCCTGTTTTTTTGTAAGTACTATGTAGTTAGTACTTCTAACACTAATTACCAATCTTTGGTCCCTCATAATGATAAAGCCTTCATTTTTCAAAAGTCTCGTGCATTAAAAAACAAAATCCGTAGACGGGTCACTGGTCTGCTGCTACTTGGTGTACAATAGAATTTTAATGCATCAATTTTGATAGAATCAACTTGTATCTTTAGCACGCAAACCACAATGCTTTAAATTAACAAACTGAATAAACCTAGGTGTAAAAATAATTGTAGTTCTAACTTTCATAATTTCATTCCTTTCTTTAAAAAATTATAATTGAGCCATTTCAAAAATACTCTATCGTCACTATGAGCTTAAAATCCATCCGTTTTCTTGAAATAGCAATTATTTTTATAGTTGCCTTAGGGAAAACAGCCCTAAAAAATTATATAACTCTTTTATTATCATTCAACTTCAATCCCCTTGAATGTGGCATCTTTCTTATCGTTATCCGAAACAACTTCTTCAATCTGAAGAATGAAATTATTGTGCTTTATATATCTTTCAGGATAATTATAGGCTTGGAATGAGATCAAATTTCCATCAGCCAAACCCGGTACTTTCCTGAAGGTTACATTCTCATTAAAATCCTTTGAACCATCATAAGGTTTAAGAACAATTCTAAAATTCTCATTCTTGAGATAAAATCCCGGAAAATTTTTAGACTCAAAGGATATACAATTGGAATCAGCAAGCCCAGGAACTATTTTAAATGTAGAGTCGTCTGGTAAAATCCCATTAGCTGAAATATATGCTTCATAATGTATTTTGTGTTGTATAAATAGTCCAGGATGATTATACGCTTCAAATTTCATATACACCGGATCTGTTTTATTAGTAGCCGGTGTCGGATTAATAGTCGGTACTATTTCTGTGTACGGCTTTGGCGTTTGTGTTGCCCATGGCATTTGGGTTGGCCACGGTATTTGAGTTGGCCACGGTACTTGAGTTGGCCATGGTACTTGAGTTGGCCACGGTGGCTGTATTGTTATTTGGGGTGGTGTTGGTGTTATCACTTGGGTTGGTGTAGGTGTTTGGGTTGGTGTAGGTGTTTGGGTTGGTGTAGGTGTTTGGGTTGGTGTAGGTGTTTGGGTTGGTGTAGGTGTTTGTATCTGGGTTGATATCTGTGTTTGGGTTGGTATTGGCGTTGGTGTTTGCGTCGGTGTTATATCGGCAGCTTCCTCTACCTTTAATGTGGCAAAGGGTGTGGCAGTAACATCTTCAACTTTTAAAGGTGAAGGCGTTGGTTCAGTTTTAGAATCAAAGCTGCCTTGATTATTTTTGTCTGAAAACGCTTGTAACAATTCATTTACACTAATGTTTTTGGCTTCATCAAGCGAAAAGTCGCTTCTGTGTTTTTTCAACTCATTGTACAATTTATATCTTCCTGAAGATATGCCTTCATTATGTGCATCTTCCCTTTCAGATGTATTAGTTTGAATAATATAAACATTTACTTTACCCTTTTGAAGTATACTGTCCTTCAACGAATTCATTATGCTGTCAAACTTATCTTTTTTCTCTTTGTATTCGTTGCCTTCTTCATTCCTTTTTGTATTTAAAGTACCTGAGATTAATATATACTCCTTTGAAGCTTCATCTATATTATCAGTTTCCTTAACCTCATCAACTATTGTGTTAATAGCTGTAGAAACCTCAACCTTATCAAGCCTTATTTTTTCAGTAAAAGCCTTTGCTCCTTCATTTAGCGGAACTAAACGTAAAACCTTTCCCTTATCATCAATTTCCATTTCAAGACTAGGATTTATGTCCACATCAACATAAGCAAACACTTTAGGCTCAGAAAACATTTTCATAACATTAATTCTACCTGCAAAAAATGAATAGCATGTTATAACAACTAGTATACAAGCAGCACTATATACAAGTCTTTTTTGGATTGACCTTTTTGTGATAATATCACTTTTTGTAAATTCAACATGCTTACCTACATAAATTGTAGGACTTCTTTTTATATAAAAACACTCAAATTCATCATTAGTAACTATTGCCTTGTGTTTTGTCAGTTTTATTACAATCCCCTTGTATTTCATTTCTATCCCCCTAAATGTGAAGTGTAGATTGTTTTATCAGTTAATTGTCTAGCATATTTTATTTAAGTATGTTTTGAAATTACCATAATCATTTCCATAGATTATACACAAGCAAATAATAAACTCTCTATTTCTTTCAACAGTCTTTGGATGAACGTCTATTATTTTTGAAAGTTCTTTCATATGGAAATACTTTTTGTTTCTTAATTTGTCGTATATTTTTCTGTTTTCTACAATTTTTTTAGCTATGCCTATGCACATCTGTTTTGAGTCTTTGTGTTTTGGCATATAATTGGGCAAATTACTTATATTTAATCCGAAATCTTCTAATTTTTCCGAGAAATCTTTTAACTCATAAATGAATTCATACCTATCCATTTCAGTGCCCCTATTAGATAAATTAATTTGTTCTTCTATATCTACATAACTTTTACTGCTAAAATATGAAAAGGGAATTTCATTTTTGCACACAGATGATATGTTTCTAAAATAATCAATCATCCTTCTTTTAATCACCAGTTCTGCAAATTTTATAAAACTCTTACCTCTGTCGCTGTCAAATTTTTCAATAGCCTCATCAAACGCCATTAGTCCTATACTATATTCATCACTACTTTTTAAATCAACAATTTTTGATGAGTAAAAGCTCGAAACAACCTTTAATACAAATGGTATATAGTCTTCGATAAATTTCTCTTTTAACTGCTTGTCCCCTTTTTTAATCCTTTCAACAATATGTGTTGCTGTTTCTGCAGTATAATTTATAATTGCTGAAATAAATAGCATATTTACCTTACCTCACAATAATATTAAAAATAATCTCATAATTATATAAAACATAAATAAACCCTTACGAAAGAATTTTTCATAAGAAGTTTAAATTAGATGTTTCAAAAAAATTCATTAAGCAGCATATATAGCTCTTTTTCTTCTATGTGAATTTTATTGCTAGTCATGTCACTTATTCGAAGTCATTCTTTCTTTTGTGTTCGGAATTCGAGAATATTTAATGAAATTCTTTTGTCATTTCATTAATAACCTATCAGAGATTCTATCCGTAAATTTAAAAGTATTTACGGATTTACGAAGCTGTGCTCTAGTAACATCTATTAGATAAGGTTATTTTAGAATAATAACTAGTCAATGGGTAGTTCAAAGAAAGTAAATCTCTTAGTTTATAAATATATATTTGTAATAAACTCTTTTGAAACACCTAATTCTATTTAAAATATATCTAGTTATATTATATAATAGATGTAATTGGAAAACAAATACGAAATGTTAATACGGTGCATATTCTAACTGATACATCATTTTACTATAGAAGCCACCAACCTTCGATTAGAGAATTCATCCCACATCTATTCAATTAAAGTTTCACTATTGATCAGCAGTAAATATGAACAGCATAATTTGGTAAACATTAGATTATACATGAGTTTTAAAGGCTAATTGATGCAAGTATCTCCTAGAACAACTCTAGATAAAGGATAAAAGAAAGACTATCAGTAACCAAAAAACACGCTTCACTTGCACCACAATTAACACAGACCTACTTGAAAACACCCTTTAATTTGAGTGTTTTATGAGCTTTAAGTTATAGTATAAACATTATTAAAAAAAGCATTTGAGGTTTCACTTCTAAAAAGAGGGCCAAAAAAATAGGGGCTGTTTTAGTCCCTATTTTTGCTGCTTGTAAATATATAAAACGTTAGTTGTTTTGTGCAGTAAGTTCCAAATTTTCACTTTGATTTTTGATCTCATTAATTATACCAAATATGGTATTTATCCTATTATTCTGCTCTTCCATCGATAACAGCATTTCCTCTGAAGAGCTTGCTTGCCCTTCAGAAATTGAAGCAATGCATTCCATCTCATTTTTAATCTTTTCAAATAGGGCAATAGTGTTTTCTATCATTTTCAACTCGGTTTCAATATCATTATCAATTCCCTTAAACGACTGATTTATCTTTTCAAAACTAATATTAACTTTGTCAGCAATTACTTCGCCGGATTGAGTAGCTAAAGTTCCAGAATGTACTTTATCGAGAACCATTTTACTATCATCTCTTATTTGGGTTAAAACTTTATTAATCATAGAAACGGTGTTAGTACTTTTTTCTGCTAGATTTCTCACTTCTTCTGCTACAATTGCAAAACCTTTTCCCGCCTCTCCTGCTCTAGCAGCTTCAATAGCTGCATTTAGTGCCAAAAGATTGGTTTGTTCTGCTATTTGGTTGATGCTTTCCAGGAAATCATATACTTCATCCATACTATTTTGAAGTTTTAAAACTGTGGAATAAGACTCATTTACGGCATCATTAATTATTTTTGTCTGATTGCCCATTTCATTTATATTTTTAACACCTTCATTTATTATGTCTTTAGTGAGAGTAGAAACCTCGGATAGTTTTTTCGAAATTTTAGCTGTCTGAGAAACCTGTTCATTAGCTTCTAACATCATATTAGTTATATTGCTGACACTGTCAACTTGCACGCCTAAACCTTTTGTTACATCTTCAACAGTAGCAACAACAGTATTGCTTGATTCTTTTATTATTTTTAAATAGTTAGTACAATCTGCCACAGTCGCATTTAAAACAGTTGTACTTTTATTTATTGCTGACATTGTATTTTCCATTTTCTCAAGTAAATTATAAGCTTTTTGCTCGCTTTCATTTGATTTAAAAATCATCTCTCCGCCCCAGCGAGTAAAAAAATACATCAAGCATATTACTACATTTATCGAAAGCAATTTAATTGGAATTATTTCTCCTGACGTTATCTGCGAAATTATTATTATGCCTTCCAATAAAGCTGCAAATATTAAAAAGTTCTTTTTGTTAAAATAAGTTGCCATAACAAAAACAGCAAAAAGTTGTGGTAGCACCATCGCACCTTTCTGTTCTCCTGTGGCTCCTTGGGCAATAATTGTTATAGTTACTGTCATAATCAAACTTAAAACCATTCCAATATATTTGGTGTTTTTATCCGTTTTATAAGAAAATATAGCCCAGATAACAGCTAAAACAGACACGAGAGCTCGAATTGATATAGCACTTGAAATGCCATTTGCAATTGCATTAATTACACCATAAGCTAACATATATGATATAAATAATATTATAACTACCTTATTCACTTTTTTAGCATGGCTTTCAAGAATTTTCTCTTCCATATCAACACCCCTTAATCGATTATTCTTAACAAAAAGTTTGAATTATTCATGTAGTAAATATATTGGGAGTCTACGTAAATAAACATCAAAAAAACATGAAAATTTTACAATTGACTCTTAATATTTATCGGAACATTCTATTGAAAACTTAAAATTTATTTGACAACTTTAATTTATAAATCTTAAATCCAGAAAGGAAAGTATCATTGTGAACTCAATTACAACTCTTTTAATAGCATATAAATAAATATTACTTTTGCAAATTCAAGAGTTACTCGTTTTTATTGAGAAGAACATACCTACAAGCACTTCTAATGACTATTTTTAACTTAGCAACTTTTTTTAAAGAACTAGATGAACTTATCGCCCTATCGGGCGGACTTTCAAAATGCAAATTCCTATACTATCAAGAAAATTCGCTTCGCTCATGACTTAAAAAACCAAACCTTCAATCATTACCAAATCCATCATATATACCATATCCTTTTACAACACACTCGGGCTCTT
>JGI24712J26585_10000424_pt1 | contig 36549 bp, 22 predicted proteins | sample BioPla3DNA2_FD_26585 | JGI IMG/M metagenome (IMG submission 26585)
TAAACGAGACATCACAAGTAGGATCATTATAGAATTTGCGTTAAATTGAAATGATTCGCTGCGAGACCTATTTCTTAGGAATACATCTATACCAAGATCATAATAAACAGAAAGAGGTACCGCATATCCCAAGTTTTTTATTCCCTTGTTTTCTTCTGACAATCTTTCGTCCATATCAATATTGAGCTGTAAATGCTTAGTATTATTTTCAGCTTCAGTCATTTTGCGAGCAACTTCTCTAAAATGGCTTATGGGGTCGGCAAATTCCTTTTCCAATTCATCTACGTATCCTAAAGATTTGATAATCTTTTTTCTAGGTTTCCCAGATATGGGGTCCCTGTAACTTTTTCTATATAAAGGTATGTTCTACCGTTTTTCCTTTTAGATATATTCAGGTTCATTTAATTTTTCTCCTAATGGTTTTTACTCCTATTATAGCATATTAAACCACGTTAAACTACACAAATATTCAAATTATCGCAAAAAAATTTTCTCTTGAGCCCTTATGCCTTAAGAGATTCCGGATTTATATTATTTTTGGGGTTGCAAAACTCCTGAATTTGCTAGGTAGTGCAATTAGTGGAAAAAGCATATTGACAATTAAAGTCACTATATATACTGATTGTAATATTTTGATTTTTAAAAGAAGGTTTTATTTATGAGGAAAAGTAAAAGTTTTCTGTTTTTGGTAGTAATACTTGTTACATTGGCATTATCGAAAGTGGTACTACTTGGAGTGGTGACGCGGATGTCCCTACAATGTGGTATGGTAACAGGGCAAATCCAAATAGGAACAATCTTACATACTATTTTAGAGATTTATCCAATGGTGATATTCAAGGTTTAAGAGAATCATTAGAAAGAGTAAATTAATTTCAGGAGGTATATTCTATGAGAAAATTTAAAAATGTTATTACAGTTTTTTGTATAGTATCTATAGTTTCGATATTTGCTTTTTGGGGTATAAGTAAACTACCTAAAACCAATGCATCAAATAGAAATATAATTATGTCGTTGTCGCAAGATGCTAGTTATACTGAGGATAATTTAGTAAGAGATTCAGTTTTAATAGTTAGGGCTACTGCTAAAAATATAAAAGAAAAAGTTTCCAAAGCTATTACAAGCAAAAACAGTGATGGAAAAGAAGTAACTGTTAAGTTACCTTATGTTGTTTATAATTTTGAGGTTAACGATTATATAAAAAAAGATGGTGATGCTTTCAAAAAAATTGAGGTGGTAGTGCCTGATGTTGTTTTTGATGAAACGCAAATTAATTTTACTGAAGGTAAGGAGTATATTCTATATCTATATAAAGCAAAAGCTTTCTCGAAAAATTCCTACGCTTTAACAACTTATTCATCTGACATATATGAAGCAGCAGATAATGATAACTTTAAAAATATAGCTAATTATGATGTAGTAAAATATGACGAATTGAAAAATAAGGTTAAAGAGAAAATAAAATAATACTAATATTTGATGTTGGTGTTTGTGTAATAATGAAAAAGTTACGGCTATAGGTGTGTGAATATTTTAAAGGAGTCTATAAAAATTTCTCTGTAAAAGAATTTATAAGTCTTCTATGATAGAATCATAGAAGGCTTTTTATTATTTCACCCCCGAAAAACCGCCAAAAATTTAAACTTTTTTTCCAAAAACGCTTGACTTTTTCAAAACGCCCCAAAAATCGAAGTAGATGGATCTTTTTTGACCATACTACTTAATTTTAGAGGTGTTGCAAATGTTAGGTTATTGGCGTTTACACAAAGAATATCAAAGCTATCTAGTGGAAAAAATCTTACCATTTTATGAGTCTGATAAGGATTATGTTTTGCAATACAAAGATGCATTATCCAAGCTCTATTTGCTTGATCTTGATCCTTTATTACCATTGCTCTTCCCATATTATTCACCTATAGGTGCTCCGGCAAAAAATCAACCTGAGCTTATTCGCTCCTTTATTCTCATGTCAGAATTAAAAATACATAGCATAACTGAATGGGTTGAGAAACTACAAGCAAATGAAATCCTATGCTTTATGATTGGTCTTTCACGTTCCGAAATCCACCAAGTAGGCTCATATTATGACCTTATCAACCGGGTGTGGTTGGCAAATCCAGACATCCAATATGAATTTGAGCATTCACTGCATAATTTCAAACGTAAACCCCGCAAGAAACTAGGCAAGAACCAAAAACAACCACCCCGGCATCCAGGTATTATACAAAAATTTGTTGATTTAGCCTTAGAAGGCAGGTCTTTCGATTCCCGTACCGAAATCCTTATGCAACAAATATTTGCCAAAGTTGGGGTAGAACCTTCTACCAAAGAAGGTCTTTATGGGGATGTTAAAAATTTAAACATTTCCGGTGACGGAACCTGTATAAATTCAGGTGCAAGTAGTTATGGCAACAAGCTCTGTGACTGTAGTGAAAACGGCAATTATAACTGTGACTGTAAACGTAAATTTTCTGACCCTTATGCACGATGGGGATGGGATAGCTATCATGAACAGTGGTTTTATGGCTATACCGAGTATATTCTTTCTGTCTACAATAAAGACCTTAAATCTGACCTTCCGCTATATCTTAGAATAGTTGAAGCTCAAAGATTTGATGGTGTTTCCGCTATTGTTGCACTTGCTGAAGCCAAAAAACTTTACTCAACATTTCATTTTGATAGTTTCTGCGGTGATGCTGCTCACGATAACTATGCTACCTACAAACTCCTTAATGAATGGGAAATGAAAGCTTTTATACCATTAAACAAAACAAACAAAGGTAATTCTACATATCCACCACATTTGGAAATTAATGATCATGGTACGCCTATTTGTATTTCAGGTCATGAAATGGTTAACTGGGGTCATGACCCAAATCGTTGTAGAATTAAATACCGGTGCCCATTAGCTTTGGGGAGAATTGACTCTTGCGAATTCAAAGATCAATGTTCTCCTTCTGATTATGGAAGATGTATTTATATCAAACCATCGTGGGATCTCCGCTTATTTACAATGGTTCCTCGTGGCTCCGACGAATGGAAAAATTTTATGAAAACCCGTACAACATCAGAACGAGTTAACAAACGTATTCTCAATGATTATGGCCTTGAGCTCTTCCACACTAGAGGTAAAAAGCGTACCTTTTGGTGGAGTGTAATTCATTCCCTGAATGTTTTGCTGGATTCAAGGCTCAAGCTATATGAGTTTAGCTTTATAGATTTACTTGAGGATAAAATACTTAAAGTAGCATAATATACTTCCCAAAGATTTAATCTTTTAAGCCTTATTTTTGTAAGCTTAGCTTTGCTATTCTCTTTTCAAGGTTCATATAATGCTTGTAATTAAAAATTCTCCTTTTTATTGCTGTTTTTATCCATGCATTAAATATGCTTCCAATTCGCTATTTCCATATAATTACTGGTAACTACTTTTCGAAATCACTCTTGAAAATTCTATAACTAAGGCATACTTTTTAGTTCATAGAAACCCTTAGAATATAGTATGCGGCATCATTAATAAATGTTAAGTTTTTAAACTTGAGTATTATTGGAAAACTATTGCTAATAATAAACAAGGACTAATAAATAAACTGACTTTTTATAAGATAAGAACACTAAAATATGCAGGATTTATCGAAGAATCTGTAGAAGATTGATTTAATATTATTGAGAGGAGCAAAATGCATGGAAAATATGGAGCAAATAAAAAATGCGGGAAACTCTGATAAGATAACTAGAGAGTATTTCGATTCGCTACTAGTTGAAATGAGGCATATAGATTCTATAATTCCTTCAACTAAGCTAGAGCTGTATGGTGAGAACTTTGATACTCCTATTATGATGGCTGCATTATCTCATTTAAACAATGTGCACGAAAATGGACTTGCGGAAATGGCTAAAGGGGCTTTGGCAGCAAATGCGGTAAACTGGGCAGGTATGGGAGATGAAGTGGAACTTGAAGGTATTGTAGCTACAGGGGCAAGAACAATTAAAATTATTAAACCTTATGCAGATAATGACTATATTTTTCATAGGATTGAGCATGCTCAAAAATGCGGAGTAATGGCAGTAGGCATGGATGTGGATCATTCTTTTTCTGAAAATGGGCAATATGATGATGTTTTCGGAATGAAAATGACCTCTAAGACCCTTAATGAAATTAAAGAGTTTATAAAGGCTACAAAATTGCCCTTTATAATAAAGGGTGTTTTGAGTGAACAGGATGCCTATAAGGCTTTAGAGGCTGGTGCACAGGGTATTGTCGTATCGCACCATCATGGAATTATGAAATATGCTGTTCCTCCTTTAATGATATTGCCAAAGATAGCAAAGGTAATAGACAAAAAAATCCCTATTTTTGTTGATTGCGGAATTATAAGCGGTATGGATGCCTTTAAGGCTTTGGCTTTAGGTGCTACTGCTGTATCGGTAGGCAGGGCAATTATGAAACCTCTTGGTGCAAACGGGGCAGAGGGTGTAAAGAATCAGATTGTGAAAATGACAGAAGAATTAGCCGGTGTTATGGCAAAAACCTGTTCGCCGGATATCCGGCACATTGACTCGTCAGTAATCTGGCATAAGAATAATAAGTAATAAGGGCTTAGTACAAAATCGGATAAAGGAGAAATAAACATGAGAATTGGTGGAGCTATAGAAAGACCGTATAATAATCCTGAACAGTGGTATCAACTGGTAAAAGAACTAGGCTATAGAACAGTATTGGCACCGGTAGATTATCAGGCAAGCAAAGAGGAAAAACAGGCATATATTCAATGTGCAAAACAGCATGATATTGTAATTGGTGAAGTTGGTGTATGGAGAAATGTTATTTCTATAGACGATAGAGAACGTAAAGATGCAATGGAATACTGCAAGAATCAGTTGGAACTGGCAGAGGAACTTAGTGCAAAATGCTGTGTGAACGTCACTGGCAGCAGAGGTGAAATATGGGATGGTTTTTACGCGGAGAACTACTCGAAAGATACTTATACTCTAATCGTGGATTCTATCCGCGAGGTAATAGACGCAGTAAAACCTACACGGACCTTTTATACCATCGAGACCATGCCATGGATGATACCCGATTCACCGGATGAATACCTGCAATTAATTCATGATGTTGATAGGGAAGCCTTTGGTGTACATCTGGATTTTGTCAATATGATTAACTGTCCTAAACGATATTTGTTCTGTGATGACTTTATTGAAGAATGCTTTAAGAAACTAGGACCTTATATTAAGAGTATCCATGGAAAAGATGTGATAATGGAAAACACTTATACTACCGTAATTCATGAAACAATGCCTGGAAAAGGTATCATAGATTATCAGAAAGTAGCAAAGCTATGTGAGGCTTTAGGTCCTGATACACTTCTTTTTGTAGAGCACTTGCCCGATTTTGAGAGCTATAAAAAAGCTGCCGCTTATGTGCGAGAACAGGCTGAATTGGCCGGTGTGAATACAAGATAATTTTTTGGGTCTGTTTAAACTTGTAAAATCAAAGTATAATTAGAAGACAAGCATATAGATAAGTATTCAAAAGGAATACTTTATATAAGAGAGAAAAGGTATAAGGGGGATTTGTTGATGAAAAAGGTATTGACATGTTTAATTGTTTTTGGAATGATTCTTAGTTTCTTTCCAAACAGCGGATTATCTGCTGAAGGTATTTCATCTATGTATGGCGATCTCAACGGCGATAACAGCGTGGACTCAATAGATTTCGCAATGATGAGAGCTTATCTTATGGGAATTAATTCGGATTTTCCAGTCTCCAATGGAAAGATTGTTGGGGATGTTAATGTGGATAACGAAATAAATTCGTTGGATTTTGCCTATATAAGAAGTTACCTTCTAGGGTTTATCAGCGAATTCCCGGCAGAGAGCAATCCTTTGCCAACTCCAACAGCACAAGTAGAAACTATATATCAGGCAGAGTATGCGACACTGTATAATTCAATTTTTGAGAATATTCATTCTGGATACACAGATATTGGCTATGTTAATTATAATAATGAATATGGAAGTTATGTTGAGTGGAACGTAAATATTGAAAAATATGGAACATACAAGCTTATATTCAGATATGCAAACGAGACAAGTAATAACCGTCAAATGTCAATAAGCGTTAATGGAAATGTAGTATGGAACAGTTTGGATTTTAATTCAACAGGTGCATGGACAACGTGGAATGAGAGCTATATAGTGGTAAACCTTAATCATGGGACTAATTTAATTAAAGCTACTGCTATCACATCAGATGGAGGACCGAATGTTGATTACTTAAAAGTGACATCAACGAATGATACAGTTACGACTCCTGCACCCACACCGGTACAAACATGGGAGCCAACACCTATCACAACACCGTATACTGGTGACGGAACTACAGTAACATCTTTTTATCAGCTAGAATCTGCTATATCAGCTGCTGAAAAATCCGGCGGTGGTAAGGTGTATGTCAAAGGTACAACAATTGCTTGTTCAAAGCAACTAGCACTGTCAGCAAGTAACGCCAATGTAGAGATTATTGGAGTAATGAACAGTGATGGTACATATCCTGTGCTTGATTTTTCCTCGTTCCGTAATAATTACATAGGAAAGTCTACTAGTGATTCACAAGTAGGAATTAGAATAACAGGTAGTAAATATACAATTAAAAATCTTATTATTGAAAAGGCTCCGGATAACGGAATTCAAATAAAGGGAAGCTCAGCAGGGAATAACAAGATTTCCAATTGTATTGTAAGATACAATAATGATGCAGGACTTCAAATTGCCGCTGGTGCATACAATAATACCATCGAATATGTATGCAGTTACCGTAATTGTGATGTGTATACTATAGGAGGTAATGCAGACGGTTTTGCACCAAAGCTTGCAGCAGGCAGAGGTAATACATTTTATGCCTGCTATGCCTGGGATAATTCCGATGACGGTTGGGATTCTTATGATAAGACGGATGGTCTTACTTATGATTTGTCCTATACCGAATGTGCAACATGGAATAACGGTAATGCTGAAGTATTTACAGGAAAGTATGATTTTAATAATGGAAAACCATTAGATGAGAATCTTTTGCTAGTACAGCTGATTTGTGAGAGGAACCCAAGTTTTGCATCAAATTACGCGAGGGGATATTTTTCACTACCCACAGACAATTTTGTTGTTACAAATGCTGGAACGATTAGCTTATCCTCTTGGACTGGAAGTTCTTATGGAGGTAATCCTAATGGATTCAAGATGGGATCAGCTAATAGCACAAACGCATGTACAAGAGTATTTAAGAACTGCTTGACCTTTAATCATGGTAAAAAGGGTTTTGATAATAATAATAGTGCAGTAACAGGATTCTTTACAAATTGTGTAGCTTTTGATAACGGGTATAACTATTATATCAGCCCTCTTACTATAAAAACTTTTTCTAATGCTATAAGTTTTTCAGGAGGTTCGGGTGATAGACTGCCCAGTGGGTTTAGTACTACATCAGCGTCATATTCTACACAGTCATCAATAAGAAATTCTGTAAAAACTACATCTGAATATATTATGAACGCATGCAAGAATAATAAGATTCCTGGAGCTGTTTACTTTAATATATACGGCGGCACAGTATATTCAGGTAACTCAAACTCGGGTAATTCAGGTTCTTCTACAGCTATTCCGGCAGGAGCAATTGTAGTGGATAAAAATGGAAGTGGTAATTATACAACTGTTCAGGCTGCTGTTAACAGTTTGGGTTCTAACAGCTCTTCGGCAAAGACAATATACATTAAAAACGGAACCTATAAAGAGGTTGTTACAATTCCAAGCGGAGTCTCTAATCTTACTATAATTGGTGAGTCTAAAGATGTTATTATTCACTATGATAATTACAACGGCAAAAGCAATGGGAACGGAGGTACATATGGAACCGGAGGAAGTGCTTCAGTATTTATCAAGGGAAGCGATATCAGTGTTTCAAATGTGACCTTTAAGAATTCCTTTGAAGAAAAGGGAAACAGTAATGAACAGGCCGTTGCCCTTAATGCAACCGGGAACAGAATTAAATTCTATAACTGCAATTTCCTTGGTAACCAGGATACATTGCTGTGTGACGGTGGTACGCAATACTTCTATAAATGCTTGATTTCAGGGGATGTGGACTTTATATTTGGACGAAGTCAGGCTGTGTTTGAAGGCTGCGAAATCCGTTCATTAAACAGAGGCAGTTCAAACAATAACGGATATATCACAGCAGCAAGGACTGAAGTGTCAGCAGCTTATGGCTTGGTATTCCTCAATTGTAACTTGACGTGTGAGTCGGGTACGGCATCGAACAGTGTTTGGCTAGGAAGACCTTGGTGTCCAAGCGGAACTAGTGTAAACAAACCTGCAGTAGCATATATCAATTGTACAATGGGTGCACATATCAAGGCTGAAGGATGGACATCTATGTCAGGCGTTGAACCTTCTCATGGACGTTTTTATGAATATAACAGTTCAGGAAGCGGAGCTGTTGTCAATAGTTTAAGACCCCAATTGAATTCATCCCAGGCTGCAAATTATACAAAGAGTAACGTATTAGGAGGCTGGAATCCTAGTTTTTAACATATAATTCATAGATGTTTGCTAATACAGATGATAAAGCACCATATCACTAAGTTTTGTGGTAGGGTGCTTTTTGTATTCGAATTTTATATAAAAATTGATGATGTGGATGAGTATTGGGTAAAAATAATAGATTTTTTATCTAATTATGAGTAAGACATTTTACTAAATTGCAAAATAATGTATAATAGTATTGAATAATAAAATGAATTCGTCAGAGAAGAGTTGTAGGTGGCTATGGAATACATTAGCGGAGTAGTTGAACGAATTACATATGCAAATGAGGAAAACGGGTTTTGTGTCATAAAGATAAAATCCAAGGGTTTTTCTGACCTTATAACCGTCGTGGGAAATCTTGCTGCTGTTAATGTTGGAGCTACACTAAGGCTAAAAGGTAATTGGAAATTTGACAGTAAATTTGGCAAGCAATTTAATGCAATTGATTACCGTGAGACCGTTCCGGCAACCCTTGCGGGGATTGAGAAGTATCTGGGCAGTGGGCTGATTAAAGGAATCGGACCGGTTTATGCACGGCGTATTGTCAAGCACTTTAAGGAAGATACGCTTCGGGTGATTGAGGAAGAAGCAGACTATCTGATAAATGTAGAGGGTATCGGGCAAAAGCGGGTGGATATGATTAAGAAGGCTTGGAAGGAGCAGAAGGAAATTAAGAACGTTATGCTCTTTCTTCAAAGCAATGGAGTATCTACTGCCTATGCTGTAAAAATATATAAAACTTATGGCAACGAGAGCATAAACATTGTTAAAAGCAATCCTTTCCGGCTTGCTGACGATATATGGGGGATTGGTTTTAAAACTGCTGATAAAATAGCACAGCAGCTTGGCTTTGAAAAAAACTCCTTTGAACGGTGTCGTTCAGGAATTATATATGTACTAAATGAACTTTCAAATGATGGACATTGTTACTCAATAAGGGAACAGCTTGTTTCTGAAGCAGTGAAAATGCTTGAAATAGATGAGGGTTTGATAGATTCTACTATTGACCGGATGCTTGAAGAAAAAGCTATTATATCCGATGAGAATAATGCAATCTATCTTCCAACTTTTTATTTCAGTGAGACAGGAGTAGTAAAGAGAATTTTGGAAATACTTTCCGTTAAGACCTCTGCAAATACAATTGATATAGATCAAATAATTCTTGAAATTCAACAAGAACATAATATATCCTACGATCAAATTCAATTAGAGGCTATAAAGGCAGCAACTATGTCAAAGTTTATGGTACTTACCGGAGGTCCTGGTACGGGGAAGACCACTACCACATTGGCAATTATAAAAGTATTTCAAAAGATGGGGCTAAAGGTTTTGTTGGCAGCACCTACCGGGAGAGCAGCCAAAAGAATGTCTGAAACTACCGGAATGGAAGCAAAGACCATTCATAGACTTTTAGAATTCAAACCGGCGGAGGGCTATCAAAAGAATGCGGAAAATCCATTGGAATGTGATGTTTTAATTATTGATGAGACTTCTATGGTGGATATTGTACTTATGTACAACCTTTTAAAAGCTGTAGCAAATGAAACAATTGTGACTTTGGTGGGTGATGTAGATCAGCTGCCCTCAGTGGGTGCAGGAAATGTACTAAAGGATATAATTGACTCAGAAATTGTAAAGGTTATAAGACTAACAAGAATTTTTCGCCAGGCATTAGGAAGTACCATTATCACAAATGCCCATAAAATTAACAAAGGAGAAATGCCGATGTTAAAAGGTGGTCGCAACAGTGACTTTTTTTACATAGAGGAAGAAGAACCGGCTAAAATTGCTGAGACAATAAAAAGCCTTTGTTCTAAACGGCTGCCTGATTATTATAAAATTGATGCCGTAAATGACATACAGGTTTTGTGTCCTATGCAAAGGGGAGAGGTGGGAGCACAAAATCTTAACAGCATATTGCAGGAAGCCTTGAATCCTAGCGATGTTACCATAAAATATGGCGGTACAGTATATCGTTTGAAGGATAAAGTAATGCAGGTTAAAAACAATTATGATAAGAATGTATTTAATGGTGATATAGGTACAATAAGTACAATTGATATGGAGGATAAGACCCTTACTATTTGTTTTGACGGAACTGATGTGGAATATGATGTTACCGAATTAGATGAGGTGGTTTTGGCTTATGCCACTACTGTTCACAAAAGCCAGGGCAGTGAATACAAAATAGTTGTAGCACCCTTTACAATGCAGCATTATATGATGCTGCAAAGAAATTTGTTGTATACATGTGTGACCAGGGCGAAGAAAATATTTGTACTGGTGGGTTCAAGAAAAGCTATAGGTATAGCTGTATCCAACAGTAAAATTCAACAGCGCAATACAATGCTCGCAAAAAGGCTGAAAGATAAGGGAAATTAAAGGAACCAAGTACAATGTTGTACTTGGTTCCTTTATATTTTATCACTAAAGAGTGAAAGAAAGAGACTATTTAAAATCTACTTACTATAGACTATTAATCTAGAACCATTTCATTATATAATGACCATTCTTGTGCTGAACCATCATAGAACTTAACATGTTTGTATTCGAGAACCTCTGTAAGTACAAACCACCATGCACTTGCATATCCGCCAACACCACAATATACTATTATGTGGTCGTTTGTATTGCCAATACTTTCGGCTAATTGTTTGAGTTCGCTGGCACTTTTATAAGTTCCGTCTTCATTCCACATCAATGGAGCAGGCAAAGACTTTGCAGTTGGAATATGACCAGGTTTTTGAGCATAAGGCTCTATTATTTCGCCGTTATAAACTTCTGCATCCCTTGCATCAATAATAATGGATTTTCCAATTTTCTTTTCAACATAATCCATGGAAACGAACATGTTTTTATCTATTTTGTTACCTTTGAAATATTTTGCGGTAACTGTTGGTACTTCGGTGGTAACTGGTCTACCTTCGGAAGCCCATTTTGCGTAACCGCCGTCTAGTATAGCTACATTTTCAACTCCAGCATATATCAAAGTATCTGCTACTCTAGGAGCAGCACAAATATCATAAGGATCAGCTGTCCCTCCAACTACTACAACATTAGAGTTTTCGTTGATACCAAAGCTTCCTAACATACTGAATAGTTCGTTATTCTCTGGTAACTCAAGAAGAAGCTCATCTTCCATTGTTATCCATGCAGAAAAAGGAACTACAAAAGGTATACTTACAGAATTGGCAATGTGTCCGGCTTCATATTGGTCAGCAGTCCTAATATCGATAATTACAAGATTTTGCAGGTTCATGTTGTTTTGCAACCAACCTGTAGAGACGATAGGATCAATCTCAGGGGTGCCCCCATACACAAAAGTACCGGATAACACTGTGGAGAACATCATCACCGCTGTAAGTAACACAACAATTTTTTTCTTCATTTTTTAATACCTTCCCTTCTTTTTTACCTGTTTCTTATTATCAGGAATATATTTTCTAGAAGTGAGAAAATACTTGTCCTAGAAACCAACTCAAATCAAATTTGTGCTTTGCTAGGAATAAAGCAAGAAATATATCTAAGAAGTTTGTCAAAATAGAGTGTGATTTAATACATAACTAAGTGCCTAAATTTGCCTTTTATATGGAAAGTATACTACCGAATGAGTAACTATGTCAAGGACTAAATTGCAACTTTAAGGCAGGAAATGAAAATTTAAACTCGGAATAGTAAGGAAATGTAGGCTTTTAAATTGTTTTTTGTAAAAATATAAAGTATTATCTATATTTTACCGATAAAACATTTGTGGTTTGTTTTATTTACAATAAAAAGTGAATTTAGTTTTATTTTACTTAGAGCTGCTTTGTGTAATTTTTGTAAGATAGCACTACAAAATATATAAAAAGGGTGTGGATTATGAATACAACAAAGAAAAACAATTTATTTAGGAAAATTTGTGCGGTATTGTTATCCGTCTTAGTTCTTGTGTCATTTAATGGGTGCAGCGGAAAAGCTAAAGCAGACAAAGTATTTCGGGTGGGAATTTTGTCGGGGCTCGATTATCTGATGGTAGCGAGTGAAGCTTTCAAGGAGGAATTGACCAAGTTGGGTTATACGGAAGGTGAAAATATTATTTATGATATCCAAAGTACTAATTCTGATCTTGAGGATTACAAGAAAATTTCTCAAAAGTTTGTAGAAGATAATGTGGATTTAATCTTTTGTTATCCAACAGAGGCAACCCTTGAATTGAAAGAAATTACAAAGGGGACAGAAATACCTGTCATTTTTGGAGTTACAAACATAGAAGATACAAACCTTGTTAATAGTGTTCGCGAGCCGGGCGGAAATGTTACAGGCGTTCGTTATCCTGGTCCGGATATAGCTGTTAAGCGTTTTGAAGTTATGCTTCAAATAGTACCTGAAGCAAAGAAAATATGTCTTCCTTATTCAGATCTCCCGGTTTGTTATCCTCAACTAGAAGCATTGCGTCCAGTTGCACAAGAAGCCGGTATAACCTTAATTGAAGTTCCAGCAAAAACTCCTCAAGAGCTAAATGACTTTTTCGCGAAGCAAGATGTTGAAGGAGAGGTGGATTTTGACGCTATTTTGTCAATAGCTGAGGCTTATGCTGTTATGCCAGAGACTTTCCTTACAATGATTAAATTTGCAAATAAGCATGATATACCTATGGGTGGTGCATATATGGAAGCAGAAGGTTATTCTTCCCTTTTCGGAGTAAATATTAATCCGATAGTGACAGGTCAGAAAGCTGCAGTTCTTGCAGATAAAATTTTAAAAGGTCAAAACGTAAGCACCGTTTCAGTAATATCGGATGAAAGCTTTGTACAATTAAATTACAAAGAAGCCCAAAAGAGAGGGTATAACATGCCGGATGATTTGCTTAGCCAAGCTACTGAAATTATTAAATAACAAAATATATCGCAGCGAAAGGCTTAATCAAAGAAGTATATTTCGATGAGCAAACACAGAGACAATATCTTCTCTAAGGGTATCTTATAACGCATGTGAGGTAAGACTTTCAGGATAAAAGTTTGCTAAATGAAACAGACCTTTTGAGAGGATATTGTGCTTTTGTTTATTTTTACATGAATTTACCGTTTTGATTAAAATGCTTCAAGCTCAAGGGACATATTTCTACAATACTTTATAAGAAAGTGTTATACATTGAAGCCCGGAGGTTAGAATAAATGAAACAGAAAAAATTAGGCACAACCCTGACAATTGCTTTTCTATCGGTATGTGTAATTGTAATGTTTATGAATGGAGTTATAAATATATATTACAGCATGATGAGCAACCGGGAAGTGGTTTTCAATGAACAGCAACTTCTTGCAAGTTATGCGGCTAATGAGGTAAAAAGCTTCATTCATCAAAAAAGCATAATGCTAGAATCGATAGGGAATGTAAATAATTTATTGACTGTTGATTCAGAAGAGCAAAGGCAACTTTTAGGCAAATTATTGGGGTTGGATTCATCATTCCGGCAAATATCATTACTAGATGTAGATAATAGGGAATTGGCTAGAGTATCACGGTTGTCTAAACTATCCCGAGGGCAATTGACAGAAGAAAATGAAAAGGAAGCTATAGAGGTAACCGATGGAGGAAATTCGTATATAAGTAAGGTATATGTAGATGAAGCTAGCTTTGAGCCCATAATAATAGTGGCTGTTCCAATGAAAAACAGTATAGGAGACAAGACCGGAACAATTTTTGCCGAAATTAATCTTAAATTTATGTGGGATTTGATTGGAGCGTTAGAGGTCGGAAAGGGCGGAACGGCTTATGTTGTAGACAGCGAGGGGGCACTTATTGCATTTGAAGATGGAGGTCGTGTCATAAAAGGTGAAAAACTGCTTGAAATTGAAGAGGTATCAAGTTTTGTTCAAAACAGAGAGAGAGAAGATACTAAAATACAATATAGTAAAGGAATTCTAGGTAATAATGTTTTATCTTCCTATGTTCCACTAAATAGACCGGATTGGGCAGTATTTGTTGAAGTACCTGTACTTGAAGCTGCAAAACCAATAATTGAGAGTTTGGCAATATCCATAATTGCGATGTTGTTTAGTTTGGTATTAGCTTTAATTATATCAATTTTAATTTCGAAAAGAATAACAAGACCGATAATAGAGCTTAAAGATGCTGCTAAGATAATCAGCAAAGGTAAATTGGATACGGAGATAAGGAATAGTTCTAATAATGAAATAGGCGAATTGGCAGAGGCATTTAGCCAAATGGTTTCAAACTTTAATATATTGATTATGAATGCTAAGCAAGTATCAAAGGTAATCCTTGAAAGAAGTTCAACAGTAAAAGAGAGTGCCGAACAGTCTGCAGTATCATCAGAAGCTGTTGTTTCTGCAATGAATCATATTAGCAGAGGAGCTGATGATCAAGCAAGGGAAGCGGAAAAGACTTCGGAACAGACTAATATTTTGAGTGGAGAAATTGATATGGCAGTTTCAAAAGCGATTGAAGTGGAGAAAATTACTGAGCATACAAAGGATTTAAGTGTTAAATCAAAGGATACAGTGGAACTTCTCATTCAAAGAGCACAGGAAACCGACAGAATTACAAGGCTATTTATAGAAAATACCAAAAGATTGAGTGGTAGTCTAGAAAAAATTCGTGGAATTGCTGTAGCTATTTCACAAATAACTAATAAAACCAAAACGTTATCATTAAATGCAAGGATTGAAGCAGCGAGGGCTGGCGAAGCTGGACGTGGATTTATTGTAATAGTCAATGAAATAAGCAACTTAGCTGATCAATCCGGTGATGCGGCAAAAATGATAGATCCTATTTTAAAGGAAATACAGTTTCAGACAGAGGTTTCTAAAAGCACATCAGAACAAGCAGTTGAAATTGTTGAAGAGCAAATGCAAACAGTATTGTTAACCCAAAGTGCCTTTGATGAAATCATTCAATCAATGGAGAATGCTATTTCTCATATTACAGGTTTAAACGAAACGATTAATAATATAGATATGTTCAAACAGCAAAGTATTAGTTCGGTTATGGCTATAAATTCCATAACTCAAGAGACCGCTGCTTCATGTGAAGAAGTATGTGCAGCTTCTTTAGAACAAAAGGAGATCGCAGATGAAGTAAAGGCTTTCGCCAGTAGTTTATATGATATGGGTGAAGAGTTGGTAGAGACTATTGGCACTTTTAAGACTAAAGAAGTTTAGCGATATAGATTAAAACTCAAAAAGGAGATAAAAGGGGCGAAATATTTATAACAAGCCCCTTTAAGTTTATGAGGATGTTTGATGATTGTATTAAAGTAATAGCGGTACTTGGCCGTTTATTGCTAATAGTAGTCTCTTTTCCACCTCGTACCAGTTAATCAAGCTCCACCACGCATCTATAAATTTTTTTCGTTCATTCTGATAATCCAAATAATAAGCATGTTCCCACACATCACAGACGAGAATTGGGATTCCACTCCATTGTGTTAGATTCTGATGTTTTTCTGCTTGTAAAATTTCTAAACGTCTCCAAGTCGGCTGCCAGGTCAATATACCCCAACCAGAGGCTTCGACCTTCTCGGAGGCTTTTATAAACTGATCCTTAAAGGCATTAAAATTTCCAAAGTAGCTATTTATATGGTATAAGGTTTGTTGACCGGGTAGACCTCCATAACCAACAGGACACATAATAGTCCATAAGATACTGTGTAAAATGTGGCCAGAGCCGTTAAAAGCCAACTGATTTTCCCAGTATTTTATATAATCATAATCCTTTCTTTTTCTAGCTTCTACTAGGCTTATTTCTGCTTTATTCAAACCATCTACATAAGCTTTATGGTGCTTGTCATGATGAATCCTTAATGTTCTCTCGCTTATCACAGGCTTTAGTGCGTTATAAGCATAGGGCAAGGGTGGGAGTTGGTGCATCCCCGGTGGTATCATGATTAGTTGCATAACAGGCTCTCCTTAAATTTAGTACGTTTTAACAGTAGTTATAATACACTTTTTGTGCCCAAAGCCTTTTAACTATGGAAATTAATTTCCTTCGGCACAAAAGCTATATACACTACTATATTCGAAAAGGATACTTTTGGTGCTTAGATACTATTTCTACCATATTAACTTTTGCTAAAGAATTCTATGGTTTTAATTATCTATGCTATGCCACGACATAAATTGGTTGTTAATACATTCCAAGTTTTGATTTTGAAAGTAATGCAACAAAATTAGTGCTTTGTGGAATTATATACATGTAACTAATTTGAAAAGTGGTGATAGTATTGACAAAACCTCAGCAAATAGATGTGATGAAATCCTCAAAAATAGAGTTTCCAAAGGAATTATACGATGAACTTGGTGCATTTATCGACAGTTTGGAGACAACTAGTGGGGCATTAATTGAAATTCTTCACAGAGCACAGGAAATTTTCGGATATCTGTCAAGGGATGTACAGCTTTACATAGCAAGGAAGCTGGGGATTCCGGGAGCAGAAGTCTATGGTGTTGTTAGCTTTTATTCTACCTTTACAACAAAACCTTCAGGTAAACATACCATAAGTGTTTGCATGGGAACAGCTTGTTTTGTCCGAGGTGCTGACAAAATATTGGAAAAGTTCAAAGAAAGGCTTGGAATTGAGTCCAATGAGACAACTGAGGATGGTTTGTTTACCATAAAGGATGTACGTTGTATAGGAGCTTGCGGTCTTGCACCGGTTGTAACAGTTGACGGAAAGGTTTACGGCAGGGTCAAGGAGGAAGACGTGGACAACATAATAAATGAATATCGAGGAAAGGAGGCAAACAATATTGATAAAGTCCTTAGATGATTTAATGCAAATAAAAAAGCAATATTCAAACCTTCTTGCATTGAGAGAGCATCGCAGTGCATCTGGACCTCGCATGAATATCTTAGTGTGTGGCGGTACAGGTTGTGTCTCAAGTGACAGTGATAGAGTTATAAAGAATTTGGAGCTTATTCTGAAGGCCCGTGGATTTGCTGATGATGTTAAAGTAATACAAACAGGTTGCTTCGGTTTTTGTGAACAGGGTCCTATTGTTAAAATAGAGCCAGACAATGTGTTTTATGTGCGTGTCAGTCCAAAGGATGCTAAAGACATAGTGGATGAGCATGTTGCGAAGGGTAATAAAATAGAACGTCTTCTTTTTGAAGATCCTCATAAGAAAGAGCGAATATATAAGCAGGAAGATATAGAATTTTATAAAAAGCAGGTTCGTGTCGCTCTAAGAAATTGTGGTGTTATAGATCCTGAGAACATATATGAAGCCTTAGCAGCAGGAGCTTATGAAGCGTTAGGAAAAGTGCTTACTACTATGTCAAGAGATGAAGTTATTGATATAGTTAAAAAGTCGGGTCTTAGGGGACGTGGCGGTGGTGGGTTTCCTACGGGACTAAAATGGGAAATCACCAAAAAACAAGAGGACGAAGAGAAGTTCATTATTTGCAATGCAGACGAGGGTGACCCGGGTGCTTTTATGGACAGGAGCATCCTAGAGGGTAATCCACACAATGTATTGGAGGCTATGGCAATTGGAGGCTATGCAATAGGTGCTAATAAAGGAATTGTATATATTCGCGTCGAATACCCCCTTGCGGTATCTAGATTAAATACAGCCATAAAACAAGCTCGCGATTTTGGATTGCTTGGAAAGAATATATTTGGTACGGATTTTAGTTTTGATGTGACTATAAAATATGGAGCGGGAGCTTTTGTTTGTGGAGAAGAAACGTCATTAATAAATTCCTGTGAGGGCAAAAGGGGTGAGCCAAATTACAAGCCACCTTATCCAGCAGAGGAAGGGTATTGGGGACATCCTACCTGTGTGAATAATGTAGAGACCTTTGCAAATATTCCTGTAATTATTACAAAAGGACCTGAATGGTTCGCATCTATGGGAACGGAGAAAAGCAAAGGGACAAAGGTTTTTGCACTAGCAGGGAAGATAAACAATGTTGGACTGGTAGAAGTACCTATGGGAATTACGCTTCGGGAAATAATATTTGATATTGGAGGAGGAATACCCGGTGGTAAGGGATTTAAAGCTGTGCAGACTGGTGGTCCTTCTGGAGGAGTATTGACACAAAAGGAATTAGATACACCTATAGATTACGATAGCCTTCTGTCAGTCGGCTCAATGATGGGTTCTGGCGGAATGATTGTTATGGATGAAGATGACAATATGGTAAACATCGCAAAGTTCTATCTTGAATTTACAATGGATGAGGCATGTGGAAGGTGTGCAGCTGGTCGTATTGGGACTAAACGGATGTTTGAAATACTCGAGAAAATCACACAAGGTAGAGCTACTATGGCAGATTTAGATGGCTTAAAGCAGTTGGCATATTTAGTAAAGGACAGCTCATTATGCGGATTGTGTCAAACAGCTCCCAACCCTGTAATCAGCACAATGAAACACTTTTGGGGAGAATATCTGGAATTTATAAAGGATATTGATCATCCTCAAGGAGAAGGTAAGTACATTCCAAAAAACAAAATTGGCATAAAAGCATAAAGGACTAGTACAATTTCTAGAAATAACCTAAAGAGGTGAAATAATGGTTGATAGTAAGGGAAACAGTGAATTGAGCACAACAATTAGTGTTAAAATAAATGATCAGGAATTAAAGGTTCTAGAAGGAATAACTATACTTGAGGCAGCTCACGAGGCAGGAGTTAAGATACCTACATTGTGCCACCTTGATCTGCATGACTTTCAAATGTATAACAAGACTGCATCTTGTAGGGTTTGTATGGTTGAATTGATGGACGAAAAAAATAACCGTAATAAATTGGTTCCATCCTGCGTGACACAGGTACAGGACGGTATGGTTGTGCGTACCGACACCTTGCGTGCAATTAGTGCAAGGAGAGGAGCAGTGGAACTTTTATTGTCCAACCATCCCAATGAATGTTTTACATGCCCAAAGAATTTAGAATGCGAGCTTCAAGCACTGGCCGAAGAATTGAATGTAAGAAAGATACGATGGGAAGGCGAAAGGATGGATTATCCTAAGGATATATCCAGTGATGCCATAGTGAAAGATGCAAATAAGTGTATATATTGCCGGCGTTGTGAGACTGCATGTAACGAAATTCAGACCTGTGGTATATTATCAGGAATAGGACGAGGGTTTAATTCTTTTGTAGGACCCTTTGCGAATATACCTATGGTACAATCCTCCTGTACGTATTGTGGTCAATGTGTGCAGGTATGTCCTACAGCTGCACTTACAGAAGTTTATCATACCGATAAGGTATGGGAGGCACTAAACGATCCGGACAAGCATGTTGTCGTACAAACTGCACCAGCAATACGTGTAGCTTTAGGGGAACTTTTTGGTATGGAGCCAGGAACAATTGTAACAGGCAAGATGGTAACAGCACTAAAAAGAATGGGATTTGATGGGGTTTTTGATACGGATTTTGGTGCAGACCTTACGGTAATGGAAGAAGCCTCGGAGTTTATTTATCGGCTCAACAACAATAAAACTCTTCCGATTTTGACAAATTGCTGCCCTGCATGGGTTAAATTTATCGAGCATCAGTTTCCTGAACTTATTCATGTACCATCCACATGCAAATCTCCTCATATAATGTTTGGAACCATAGCTAAGACCTATTATGCAAAGAATAAGGGAGTGGACCCGGATAATATAGTAGTGGTATCGGTTATGCCGTGCATAGCCAAAATAGCCGAAGCAAAACGTCCAGAACTCACAAAGGATGCTCATAATAATGTGGATATAGTCATTACCACAAGGGAATTTGGAGCTATGATAAAGGAAGCGGGTATAGAGTTTGACAAATTGCCAGACAGTGAATTTGACAGCCCTCTTGGAGAGACAACCGGTGCTTCTGTTATATTTGGTACTGATGGAGGGGTTATAGAAGCAGTAATGAGGACTGCCCACGAATGGTTAACGGGAAAGCCTCTTGAAAAGGTGGAGTTTGAAGAGTTGAGAGGTTTAGATGGCGTAAGAAGGGCAACGGTAAAAATAGGTGATAGGGAATTTAATATAGGAATAGCTAGTGGGCTTGGGAATGCGAGAATGATCCTTGAGGATATTAGAGATGGTAAGGCCGATTATCATGCCATTGAAATCATGGCTTGTCCTGGAGGTTGTGTCGCTGGTGGAGGACAGCCGTATCATCATGGCAATAATGAAATTATTAAGAAACGTATTGATGCCATTTATGAAGAAGATAGTAGGAAAAGGGTGCGAAAGTCTCATGAGAACAAAGAAATATTGGAGCTTTACAAAAATTACTTAGGAGAACCTTTTGGACAACTTGCTCGCGAACTCCTTCATACGCATTTTGAGGAAAGAGAGAGAATTTAGATCATAGAAAAAGAATTAAAAAATGGAAATGCTCTTGAAACTGATTGACATACTAGGATAAAATGAAATCTATCAATACAGCATAGGACTTTTATTAAAGGAGGAGTTTTACATGAACAATTTTGATTTTTGCAGTCCAACTTATTTTGTATTCGGTAAAGAAAGGGAAACTGAAACAGGAAAATATGTTGTAAAATTTGGAGGAAAGAAAGTTTTACTTCATTATGGCGGTGGATCGGCTAAAAAATCAGGACTTCTTGATAGAGTTAAAAAATCGTTGGAAGAAGAAAAGGTATCCTATGTGGAACTTGGAGGAGTACTGCCTAATCCAAGAAGTGGACTGGTATATGAAGGAATATCTCTTTGCAGAAAAGAACAGGTAGATTTTATTTTGGCAGTGGGCGGAGGAAGCGTAATAGATTCTGCGAAGGCTATTGCTATGGGTGTAACCTATGAGGGGGACTTTTGGGACTTTTTCAGTGGCAAATCACCTCAAAAAGCACTTCCCGTTGGAACGGTTTTAACCATTGCAGCAGCAGGTAGTGAAGGTTCTGGAGACACTGTTATTACAAAAGAGGAAGGCATGTTAAAAAGAGGTGCTGGTGGGGATTGCCTTCGTCCTAAATTTTCCGTTCTGAATCCAGAACTAACAATGACACTTCCTGCATATCAGACTGCCTGTGGTGCAACAGATATTATGGCTCACGTATTTGAACGTTATTTTACAAACACAAAAGAGGTAGAAATCACTGACCGTTTGTGTGAAGCTGTACTATTGACAATGATAAATGAAACTCCAAAGGCAATAAAAGATCCTAATAATTATGGGGCACGTGCAAATATTATGTGGGCAGGAATGGTAGCACATAATAATATTGTAGGTGTTGGAAGGGAGCAGGACTGGAATAGTCATTTAATAGAACATGAATTATCAGCCTTGTACGATTGTGCACATGGTGCCGGTCTTGCTGTTATTGTGCCTGCCTGGATGTTATATGTGGTGGAACATCATGATTGTATGAAATTTGCACAGATGGCGGTGAGAGTTTTTGGATGCGAGATGGATTTTGAAAATCCAAAAGCAACAGCCTTAGAAGGAATTAGTGCTTTAAAAAGGTTTTTATCTTCTATAGGGATGCCGATTAATTTTAAAGAATTAGGGGCGAAGAAAGAGGATATACCACTGCTTGTTGAGAAGTTGGGTATCGGCAATGGAAAAACAGGTGGGTATCTAGCTTTGGACAAAAATGCAATTACGGCCATTTATGAATTAGCAGTATAAGGTTGCCTAAAATTAGATTTTGTGACCTATTGTAAAAACTCAGAACATAGAATTCAGAATATTAAACTTACTTTTATTCTGAATTCTTTATTCTGAATTTTGCATCTAGGCTTTGCTATAACGTTCTTATAGTTAAGAAACAAACCTTTTATAAATTATATTATACTAAGTCATCAACATTGTATTTATCGACAACCTCAAGACGTGTCCATATTATTTCATTTTCAGGTTTTTTACCAGTAACAAGCATGTTATATAGATATACGATTGGGTCATGTCCTTGACCAAAGGGATCCTGTCCAATGGCTGCAGCTATTATTCCCTTTCTGACATATTCATATATTTCTTTATTGTAGTCAAAGCATACAACAAAGGTTTTTTCCGAAAAACCAAGTTCTTCTACGGCTTTAGCAGCGGCAGCCATAGTTCCACCAGTGACAAATATGCCTCGTAGATTACTATTTTTTCTGAGAAAGTCTTTTGTTGTAATATAGGTTTGCTCAGGATTATCAGCACATCGAGCTTCACCAAACACTTTTATACCCCTGTTTTTTTTGAGTTCGGCGAGAATGGTCTCTCTCCTAGTTTTGTGCACAATGGCATCGAGCCCGCCTGTTAGTAATACAACATCACCTTTTCCGTCTATTGCTTTTGCCATGAGACGAGCTGCGAGCGTTCCAGCTGAGTCTACATTGGGACCAAAATAGGCTATGCGCTTTGTTTTTTCTGGAAAATCGCAATTGTATATCATAAAAGGAATCCCCTTATTGTGTGCCGATTCTATCATAGGGATAAGTTCGGGAACAAAACCTGGTGTAATTATTCCGTCAGAGCCATTTTGAATGGCTTCTTGTACTGCTTTTTTTATCTGTGGACCAACATCTTGTTTAAAACCAAGATAATCGATAACAACATTTCTCTCAGATAATACTTTTTTTGCATATAAAACACCCTGACGAACGCCATACCAAAACTCATGGTCTAAGGGACCGATAAAGGTAATACGAAGTTGCTTAGGACTGTCTTTCTCCACTGGTACGACAGAGGTGCGAAATCTCTTAACTAGATTTTCAATACCTGTGAGCATGGTTTTCAATGAGGAAGTGTAATTGTTGATTTCTTCAAGTTCGGCAAGTTCTTCTTGTGTGACTGCAGCTACTTCTTGAGTTTTATTGGATATTTCATCAGAAGCCTGATAAAGCAAATAACTTTTCTGGCTTATATCATGTGTACTTTCATTTATCAAAGACACATCACTATAGACCTTCTTCATATCAATCTCAAGCAAGCTTGCACTGTTATTGATGATCTCGAAAGATTCTTTTATGGATTTAAATATCTCTTTGCTAGTACTATAACTATCCACACAACTGTTAATGCTGTTGCTTACAAAGGAACTACTGCGATCAATATTTTTTAAAATATTATTGATTTGACCTATGCTTTCTTTTGTTGCTGTTGATAATAAATTCATTTCATGGGCAACCACAGAAAACCCTTTTCCTGAGTCTCCTGCTTTAGCAGCTTCAACAGAGGCATTAAGCCCTAATAGTTTTAATTGCTCGCTGATTTGTATAATAAATTTGCCTATTTGATCTATTTGGGTGATATCTTTGTTAAGTTTTTTAATATATTCTGAAGTGCTATTGAGATTATCGGATATAATGTTAACCTGTTCATAGTACTCATCTAAATGCTGTACTCCTGCAGTAGTTGCATAAACTGTATTCTCAACAGACTTTTCTACTTTTTCTATGCTGTTTGTAATGTTTTCTATGCTGTTTCCAACTTCATCAATCTTAGCCATTGTGTCTCCCATAAGCTTAGATTGCTCTTGAGCCTTTTCTGCGACATTTCCCATACTTGTAGCTATTTGCTCGTTACCTAAATAACTGTTTTCCATACTTTTTGAAAGGTTATCAATTGCATCGGAAATGGTGATGATATTAGTTTTGGTTAACTCTATGAAACTAAGCAGGTTTGATTTCATATCATTAAAGGCTCTAACAAGTATTTCAAGACCGCGTGCATTTTCAGGCAGTATATCACTAATGTTTAGTTCTCCATTAGCTAGCATTTCTGCCTGTTGATTAACTGTATCTACAGATTTGAAAAATTTCATCAAAGTGAGAAACAATGCTATGGTTACTAACAGTTCTACAGCTACAAGCACTACAAGGAGGGGCTTTGTTGCAGGTGAAGAAAAGAACCCAAATAGTGAAGCTGAAATTGTAAAAAATAGAAGCAAAAACAAGAGAGAAACCAGCAAATAAATAAGTGTTTTAGTAGAATTATTGCTGGACGAGTGTGAATTTGATTTATTCATAAATACTCCTCCATTTTGTAGTTTTTATACTAAAATAGAAATATTATACTTAAGGCGATTAAATAACCCTATCATGGCTCTAATAATTATTAAGCAGTTAAGTTTTTTAATATATTACCTTGATTTAAAACTGATACACTTTTATATATTTATATCGGTCAAAATCAAGAAACAGTTAACATTAAGATAAATGTATATAATGGAAAATTAATACGAAAGTACTGGATAGAGAAAAAATAATGTGTTATAATAAACACGCTAGAAAATAACATACGCGATGTTTGTATGATGAATATTCTTAAAGGTGATTCTAAAAACAACTGGTCAATGATTGTTTCAAAATAGTATATAAATATTGACTAATGAATTTTTTGAAGCACCATAATAACTTCTATTTTGATTTTTCGGGGAGTTTTATGGATATGGATAAGTTTGATTTTGAATATGATAATAAATATGAGATTTTGCCATTTAGAGCTATATGCTTATTTGGGGCATTGCTTTCTGCTATTTTAGTAATTATTTGGGGTCTGTTGCACTCTAATTCAAGTGAAGCATTAAAAAAGCATACTTTTGTGAGTTTAGGTGTTTTTTTTGCGTTTTTTTTGGGGAGTTATGTTTTATCCTATAAAAGCAAATTTGTAATTAAGAATATCTATACTATTGTTGGTAGCATTAGTTTTGCAGCTAGTCTTGTAATATTATATTTGACGTATCTAGATGATTTCAGAGAACATAGTTTAATACTTTTTCTTTTCGTTTATTTTACAGCATCCTTAGTTTTTGGCAGAATAACCCATCTACTCATATATATGGGTTCGATAAATGCTTTGTCCTTCGTTTTTTTGTTTACGGCAATAAATCCTATTGCAAACAGATGGAGTATAAGCCTCGTTATAGTTCTTTTTTCTATTGTGGCCTATATGAATTTAAAATTCAAAATTGAGATAGTAAGAAAACTCCAAGGTAGTAGAGAGCACTATAAAAAATTATTTGAATTATCACCCCTTGGAGTAATTATACATGAAGACGGAAAGATACTTTATGCAAATCCAGCATTATTGCAGATCATGAAATCAATAAAAGTTGATAATGTTATAGGAAAAAGAATTGTTGATCTAATTCATCCTGACCATAGAAGTGAATATAAATTTGATATAGAAAAAAAGTTTGTAAATGAGAGACTCGATTTAATTGAGCAAAAGTTTGTTTTACACGATGAGAGCATAATTGAAGTTGAGGTAAATTGTATAGAAGTAAATCATTTAGGAAAGTCGGTTGTTATGTGTATTTTTAAAGATATAACAGACCGAAAGAAAACAGAACGTATGCTTATTGAAGCAGAATCAAGATACCGAGGACTTATAGAAAGCACGTTAGTTGGAGTGTGCTTGTGTCAAGAGAGTTTTATCTTTGCTAACCCTTATCTCGAAAAACTTCTGGATTATTCAAAAGAGGAATTGTATAGTATGAGCTTTTTTGACATCGTATATCCTGAAGATAAGTCTCTAGTTGAACAATATGATCCTCGAAAGATGGAAACGGACATAATTAGGCAGTTTAGAGTGATTAGAAAGGATAAGAGTTTAATATTTGTTGAGGCTCATGCTACTGCTACTACTTATTACGGTAATCCTACAACCATTATCACATTGCTTGATATTTCTCATATCAAGAAGGCTGAGGAACAAATGAAATTTATAGCGTATCATGATTCTTTAACAGGTCTTCCTAATAGATATATGTTAAATGATTATATTGATAAGACAATTCTAGAAAGCACAACAGAGGGGTCAAAGGTAAAAACTATGGGTGTAATGCTTGTAGACCTTGATAAGTTTAAGTATATCAATGATTCTTTAGGGCATAGCTTTGGTGATGCTGTTTTAAAAGAAGCGGCTAAAAAGCTAAAAGACTGTGTAGGAAATAATAATGTGGTATTTAGATATGGAGGAGATGAATTTGTAATTCTCTTACCGGATACAGATACTAAGGAATGTGTAGAGACGGCCCAAAGGATTACAGATATTTTTAGCCAACCTTTTTTTATCAACGGACAAAATACATTTTCTACCACTAGTATAGGAATAAGTTTATTCCCTGAGGATGGAAATAATGCTGAAACGCTTATAAAGAATGCAGATGTGGCAATGTATGTTGTAAAGGATATAGGAAGAAACAACTATCAATTTTATCATGAAAGATTCAAGGAAAAGCTCTTGAAAAAAATGAAGATGGAAAATGGTCTTAGAAAGGCTTTAGAGAATAACGAGTTTGTTCTTTATTATCAACCGCAAATTGATTTGAAATCAAGTAAAATAGTGGGTCTGGAAGCTTTGATACGTTGGCAACATCCAGAATTTGGATTGGTGTATCCTTCCGACTTCATTCCTATAGCCGAGGAGACTGGTCTTATTGTACCCATTGGTAAATGGGTATTAGAAACTGCATGCAGGCAGAACAAATCATGGCAAGATATGGGTGCTGGCTGTATACCGGTTGCGGTAAATGTATCAGCTTATCAAATACTTCATTCAGATCTATCTACTATAGTGCGTGAAACTCTTGACAAAACTGGTTTGGATCCAAGATGCTTGATATTGGAAATAACAGAAAGTATCATGCAGGATGTAGAAAAAACTGGTGCTATAATTAATGTCCTTAAATCTTTTGATGTTAAGGTGGCAATTGATGACTTTGGGACAGGATATTCAACAATAGGTCTTTTAAAGAACCTTAAATTTGATATTTTAAAAATTGATCCTTCCTTTACTGCTGGTCTAAAAAATGATAATAGTTCGGCGGATTTAGTAAAATTAATTATTGATTTTGCCTGCCAACGTAGTTATTCAATTATTGCGGAAGGAATAGAAGATGAAGAACAGGTTAAGATACTGACTGAAAAAGGCTGTAATTGGGGACAGGGATTTTATTATAGTGAGCCAATGCCCTATGATTCTGTTATTCTAAGCGACATGATTAACTGCCAGTAAAGCAAATTAATTTAGATAAGAAGCTAAGTAGCATATCTTGAAATTGGATATAAAACTTTATTGTACTTATCAAGGCAAAAAGCCTGCTTCCTTAATGAGTTTTAGTTCATGAGCGAAGAATTTTCTTGACAAGCACTAAAAAATTTGATAATATATCTAAAAAATACTTAAATGCGTTGATAGGGACAAAACGTTGGCTTATAGTGCTTTAGAGAGCTGTTGGTTGCTGGAAAACAGTGCACTTGTCAGATTGTGATCTCACCCTTGAGCAGTTAGCTGAAAGTTTATCTATAAACCAGTAGGTGTGGACCGGTTTCTCACCGTTAAACGAGAGGCATTCATAGTTTTTATGGATGTAGCGAGTGGGTATGATAAATGCCAATAAGAGTGGTACCACGGAAGATCAATGCTTTCGTCTCTAACTAAATGTTAAGAGGCGAAGGCTTTTTTAGTGTTTGGGAAAATTTTGATTTATATAAAAAGGGTTGTAAAAAAGAACCTTAGAAATTTATAGGAGGAAATTATTATGAAACTTGCGTTTTCAACTTTAGGTTGTCCTGACTTTAGCTGGAACGACATATACTCTATGGCGAAGGATTTGGGTTTTAATGGAATTGAAATCCGTGGACTCGGCAATGAGATATTTGCTGTGAATGCACAGCCCTTTACAGAAGCTCAGCTACCTCATACTGTAAAAAAACTTTCGGAGTTACGTATTGAAATCCCTTGTCTTTCTTCAGGTTGCTGCTTGAAGATGGCAGAAAACGCCGACAAAAATTATGAGGAGATTATGCAATATATCGAGTTGGCTTCAAAACTTGGCACACAATATATACGTATTCTAGCTGATCTTGAGCCTCATCCTAATGGTGAGGTGGACGATGAAGTGGTTCTTGCTGCTTTGCAACGACTAGTACCAGAAGCAGAAAAAAAAGGAGTTACTCTTCTTATCGAAACAAACGGTGTATACTCTGATACTGCCCGTTTATGTTCTCTTCTCGATAATATAGCAAGTGATGCTGTTGCTGCTTTGTGGGATATGCATCACCCTTACAGATTTGCTGGAGAAAAGCCGGAGAAGACAGTACAAAACCTTGGTGCATACATAAAGTATGTTCATATTAAGGACTCGATTATGGAGAATGGTGTGCCTAAGTATAAGATGATGGGAGAGGGAGATCTTCCTATTGATGAAATGATGAGGGCACTGAGATCGATTAATTACGAAGGTTATGTTTCGCTTGAGTGGGTTAAACGTTGGGCAGCTGATCTTGATGACGCGGGAGTTGTTTTTCCGAACTTTGCAAACTATATGGAACGTTACATGGAAAAAGGTGTAGTTAAGGGGCATTTATATGATAACAAAGCTAAAACGGGAAAATATGTATGGGAAAAAGATACGCTTATAGACCTGACTTTTCCTCAGGTGCTCGATAGAATGGTTGATGAATTTCCAAATCAATATGCTTTTAGGTATACTACACTAGATTACACCAGGACCTATTCAGAATTCCGTGAGGATGTGGACAATTTTGCACGTTCTCTTATTGCTTTAGGAGTGAAGCCGGGTGATCATGTTGCTATTTGGGCTACTAATGTTCCCCAATGGTTTATTACATTTTGGGCAACTACAAAGATTGGTGCTGTTCTTGTTACAGTAAATACTGCATATAAGATTTATGAGGCTGAGTATCTTCTACGCCAATCGGATACACATACGCTTGTAATGGTAGATGGTTATAAGGATTCAGATTACGTAGGAATAATTAAGGAGCTTTGCCCTGAACTTGAAACTGCTGAAGCAGGAAAGCCGTTGTATATAAAAAGATTGCCTTTCCTACGAAATATTATTACTGTAGAGTCTAGGATAAAAGGATGCTTGACTTGGGATGAGGCTAATGCCTTAGCACAAAAGGTTCCAATTGAAGAAGTGTATCGCAGGGCACTTGCAATAAACAAGCATGATGTTTGCAATATGCAATATACCTCAGGAACAACAGGTTTCCCTAAGGGAGTTATGCTTACCCATTACAATGTTGTAAATAACGGAAAAAATATAGGGGATTGTATGGATTTTTCAACGGCTGACCGTTTGATGATACATGTGCCTATGTTCCATTGCTTTGGTATGGTGTTGGCGATGACCGCTGCAATGACACATGGTGTTACAATGTCTCCTATTCCATATTTTTCACCTAAACTATCACTTGAATGTATAAATAAAGAGAAGATTACAGCTTTTCATGGTGTTCCTACTATGTTTATTGCAATGCTAGAGCACGAGAATTTTGCTAAGACAGATTTTTCATATATGAGAACCGGTATTATGGCAGGTAGTCCATGTCCAGTAAAGGTTATGCAGGATGTTATAGATAAGATGAATATGTCTGAAATTACGATTGTATTTGGACAGACGGAATCTTCACCGGGATGTACTCAGAGCCGTGTAGATGATCCTATAGAAGTGCGTGTTAACACAGTAGGACGTGCACTTCCTGGTGTTGAATGTAAGATAGTTGATCCTGAAACAGGAAAGGATTTACCTGACAATGTAGACGGAGAGTTTGTTGCTAGAGGTTACAATATCATGAAGGGGTATTATAAGATGCCAGAAGCAACAGCAGCAGCTATTGACAAAGACGGCTGGCTTCATACTGGAGATTTAGCAAGGCGTGATGAAAACGGTTACTTTAAAATAACCGGACGTATAAAGGATATGATTATTCGTGGGGGAGAGAACATTTATCCTAAGGAGATTGAAGATTTTATATACACTCATCCGAAGGTAAGAGATGTTCAAGTTATTGGTGTGCCGGATAAGCAGTATGGTGAAGAGATAATGGCATGTGTTATTCTAAAAGAGGGTGAAAACCTTACTGAAGAAGAACTCAAAGATTTCATACGTTCTCACATTGCGAAACACAAGACTCCGCGATATATAGATTTTGTAACCGAGTTTCCAATGAACGCGGCTGGTAAGATTATGAAATATAAAATGCGTGAGCAGGCTGTTGAAAAATTTGGTCTTCAGTCGGCGAGCAAGATTGTAACTGCATAGAAGGACAATGCTATAAGGTTTTGCAATAAAAGATGGCGAATAAAAAGTTCTAGGGTATCAAGCTCTAGAACTTTTTCTCTTTCGCTAGTTCTAAGACACGTAGCTCAGTTCTTTCCATAATACGCCCTTGATTATTGTAAGTTGTGCTTTTTATGAAAGTAATTAAATTAATGCACTTCTTAGGAAATAAAAAAGGTGCAGATAGTATGTGTTTTCTGCACCTTTTAAATATTTTACGTTAATTTATATGGTTTATAAAAAGCTTAATCTTTATGGTTTTTAATTCATAAAACAGATTTAATAAACCGATAAAATTTTGGCAATATTGCGTCTGAAAAGAATACAAACGGTTCATTTTCGGGAAAAAGCAATATCAGCCTAACAAGATAAACTATAAATATAATTACTATAAGGATAATAATCAATCTGTTAAATAGTTTTTTATTTGCACTAATTTTTTCATGCATCATGATTGTAATAACAATAGGTGCAATAAATAATGGATGATAATAAAACGCTTGTGATATGTCTCCTCGTAATAATAAAATATAAGCTCTTGTCATTCCGCAGGAAGGACAAGGAACTCCAGTTAGGTTTAGAAATAAACACGCACTGCGTTTAAAAATAAAGCTAAATAAAAGACTGATACTTCCTATAAACAGAAACATTATAAAACTTTTTTTCACTAGATCAACTCTACTTAATTATTCTAGTATTATTTTACATATCCAACATATTATTCATATTGTTTTGCATAATTGCTAGTGAAACAATTCCTAATCCGCAAATTGAAAGAATTAGAAAGAGTACTGAATCGTCTTGAGAAGAAGAACGAGCGTTAGCTATCCTTTTACCCATTTTATAGTTCCAGTAGATAAAATAGATGCCACATGTAACTAGTGAAAGTACAAGTTCCATTCCAGGATTAGCATCTTCATTGTTGTATTCTGTTATTTCTTGAGTCATTTTATACATCTTACTATGGATAACAGAATTGACACTCCGATATTTCTTTGAGTCATAGATTTGCCCCCTTGATTATTAATTTGTTTTGGTACAGAATAGAAAAGGAATTTTTTCTACATATACATTTTATTATGGAAAAGCGATATAGTCAAATGTTTTATAAAATTGTAATGTATAAAAGAGTAGGGTGGGAGAAGCTTATCCGGAATAATTTTCCTATTTCTATGTAGTTTAAAAGCGATGTAATGGGCGTCTCCAAAAATATGATTCAACACTGAATTTTATGTCAACTTTATAATTCCATAAAGTACCTTGGAAAAGCACTGGTAGAAAGGGTTCAAAAGAAGTTGTTTGGCATATTTTGCAAGAGAGGCAAACATTATCAAATTTAAGTTTATTTCTAGTTAATAGAGGGTATAAATTATTATCAATTTAAATAAAACTAACATTAATATATATATTTAGACAGGAGGAATGACCGTGACAAAGGATTTTTATACTGCGGTAGCAGACAGGAGATCATATTATGGAATAAGTAAGGAATCTTTAATATCCGATGAAAGAATTAAAGAAATAGTTGAATATACTGTAAAACACACTCCATCGGCATTTAATTCTCAAAGTGCAAGAGTTATCTTGCTATTAAAAAATCATCACGATAAATTATGGGATATAACGAAGGAGGCTTTAAGGAAGATTGTTCCTAAAGAACAATTCAGTTCTTCTGAGGATAAAATAAATTCGTTTAAAAATGGATATGGAACTGTTTTATTTTTTGAGGACAATTCAGTAATTAGTTCTTTACAAAAACAGTATGAATCATATAAAGATAATTTCCCGATTTGGTCACAGCAATCTAATGGTATGCACCAATTTGTACTATGGACAGCTCTAGAAATTGAAGGATTTGGTGTGTCGTTGCAGCATTATAATGAACTTATTGAAGCTGATGTAAAGAAAGAATGGGGTGTTCCGGATAATTGGAAGCTAATTGCCCAAATGCCCTTTGGAAAGCCAACATCAAACCCTGATGAAAAGCAGTTTCACCCGTTGGAGAATCGTGTTAAGGTATTTAGATAGAAAAAAGGACTGGACAATCAGTCCTTTTTTCTTGCCTAAGAAGGTGCGTTGGTATTATTAAAAAACAATTCATTGAACAGTGGAAGATGTAAGGGTTACAAAAGAAATGTAAAAGCGTACTATATATAATTCCTCTAAAAAAGTTTGTCTTTTTTTGAAAAAATTTTTGCCGCACACAAGTTATATCAATGCTTAAAAGGAGAATTCTGAATTCTTGCGGCTTTGCTGCGGTATGGATTATAAAACGGGGCGTAGGCTCCTATTTTCATGATGAATAGAATTGTGCCTTGTGTAATGAAAAGTTTTTATAGGCTATGGATTTTCTTGTGTTTTATGATATAATTTAGATTATATGAAAGGGTAAAGTTGATAAGTAATATTATTGATTAAGTGTACGACTGTTTAAGTAAATAAAATAGGCTAATTAGGAAAGGTGAAACAATGAAAAAGTATTTGAAAGCAACAGGATTTATACTTATTTATGCAGGGATATATTTTGCATTACAGTTTCTATATTTAATAGCAGCTTCCATTATAGCTACTATAATGGAAGTCGTTAAAAACCCTAATATGAATCCGCTTGAACTGACAGAGGAACTAACAAGTATTATTATGGGTCAGGTACATATGGCAATTATATTTGCAACAGTAATTTCAATACCTATATATTATGCTATCGGTATTGCAAGAAAGCAAAATTTATTTAAATTATGCAGCTTTTCATCTATCAAGCCGATGTCAATATTTATGTTGATTATAGCTGGAATATCAATTAACTTGTCTAGTGGATATTTACTTGAGATAACACAAAGGTTAGATTTTTTAAAGGGGTATTTTGAAGAACATGATGAACTGATGAAAGCTTTAGTTGGAGGAAGCAATATATTAGTTGTCTTTATAGGTACTGCGATAGCAGCTCCTGTCATTGAAGAGATTTTATTTAGAGGGTTAATATTTAATGAACTTAAAAAAGTAATGTCTGTTACAGCTGCTGTAGTGTTGCAAGGTGTTTTATTTGGAATATATCATATGCAGGTAGTACAAGGTGCATATGCGGCAATATTCGGGATATTAATGGGTCTTGCCTATGTTTGGACAAAATCCATATGGTCATCAATAATTATTCATATTATGATTAATGGAACAAGTGTGATTTTGTCAAGCATTCCAGAGAAAGCGGGCTTTATAACGATACTAGAGAATTATAGTCCAATGATTTTTGTGATAAGTTTACTTTTGGTCATTGGTTCTTATTTCTATCTACATAAAAGTAGAATTCAACTATTAGAGTCTTAGTTTTTTAGGTGATAGGAAGCAGTCGTGCCACATTACCATATTTATTAGATTATTAGATTATTTTAGATTTTTTGTGGACAGAACAACAAATAGTATATAGAATTGCTAAAAATATCCTTTTGGGATTGGAGGAAAAACGATGTATAGAAATATAAACTTTGAAATAAGAAAAAGTGGATTATCCTATGAACGAATTTGCATCCTATCTATATTTTTTATACATTAGCTTAATTCTCAACTATTTAAACGTAAAAGTATTTACTTTAGTATATAAAGATACGTGTAAATAAGTAAAAGTGATTAAGTCTGAATTTTGGATTTAATCACTTTTTATTTTTGGTTTTGAGGTGGTGAAGTTGTAGGAGATATTAAAGCACATACATATAGAAATGGTATTGTTCAAACAGGTGTGCCTTATCCCAATTGTTATAATGCCACATCCGAAGGATATGTTGACCTAGGATATGACCGTTCATCTGTCTGCCAAATGGCATCCTACAGATTCTGTGCGAAGGTCTTGCAATGGAGTCGTTTGACACTAAAACAATAGGCAGTATCCTCAATTTGGCCCCTCAAAGCAACAACTCCGACATACACCCTTGGAATATAGTATTACATGAACATTGCTTAAATTACCATTATAGTGTAAAATTATACTATAACACTACTACTTAACATCTCACTAAATAATGTTTTATGAAAGATAATGTTAGCCCTATTACTAAAACGCTTACAAAATTCAATATACAAATTTTCAATCCACAAGGAGGAAAATATGGCGTTAACAGACAATTTAGAAAATATTCTAAAGTCACAAAAAGAAACTATTCTAGAATTAGAGAAAGAGCTTAAAGCCCTTGCAAACACCGATCTTACAAAGGAAAACACACTCCTTAGAGATGAGCTTACTAAACTTAAAGCAGAACATGAAAAAGTAAAGCTTGAACTAAAAGCCACAAAGGATGAAAATGCAGGTNTTAAAAATGCCCTTTACGAGCAAATATACAGCGAAAGGCTTAAAATACTTAATCTATCGGCTAAGAAGCTGGATATTTATTTTAAATCAAATAGAGAACAGCGAATGAACAAACTAAATCAATTCGAACGAAATGTAAAATTACGAATTGATCAAATAAATAAAGAGCTCCAGACAAATCATGTGGACCTAAGAGACGATATATATAGTCAATTGAAAGAACTATCTAGTGATTTAAATGAGAAAATTACACAGGCAAAAATAAAATATGCAAAGGATAACAATGTTCTGTCTGGAAATGTAAAGCAGGAGTTTGAAGCACTAAAAAATGAACAGATTAGTGAAGAACAAATAAATGCTATATCAAAAAAGAACAATATTGAGGCCTTTGTAGGTCAAAATCTTATTAACAAAATAGGTATTTTTCTCATAATAATAGGCGTAATAGCGGCATCTCAATATACCTATACAAGACTTACTGATATGCTAAAGGGAATTAGCATGTTTGCTTTAGGCGGTATAATGCTTGTGATTGGTGAAATTCTAAACAAGAAGAAGCCTAATGTATTTTCATTGGGTGTTACATCCGGTGGGGTAGCAATTTTGTATGTAGCCATGTCGGTAAGTTATTTTAGGCTTAATATACTATCCATGTATCCAGCAATTATTATTTGTTTATTGGTGACTGCAGTCTCATTTATACTTTCAATACGGTACAATTCTCAGACAGTTGCTACTTTTGCACTAATAGGAGGCTACCTTCCTATTTTTTCGATCAGCGGCAATTTAACAATGATATATGGAGCAATGGTCTATTTTATGGTGTTAAACCTATTTGCCTTGGGAATTGCTTTTAATAAAAAGTGGCAGATAACTTCTTATATAGGTTTGGTTCTAAATATATTTGGTACAATTTATATAGTGGGTAGTACCATTTATAAGATTAGAGAGTTTAAATTTGGAATTAATCATATTATAATGCTAGGCTATATTATTGCAGCATTTTTAGTGTATACTGCAATACCTATTATATCTACTTACATAACTACAAAGAAATTTAAGAAGGCTGACGTAGTTCTCCTTAGTATTAATACTTTTGTAAGCTCAATTATAATGTATGTTGCCTTTTATGAGTTTGAGCTGGACAAATTTACAGGACTTCTCTCGCTTTTATTTGCTGTTATCTATTTGATTTTAGCAAGAATAATTGAAAAGAAATTTGAAAGTGAAAAGCATGCGACTGCTCTTTTTTATCTCACTGGTTTGGTCTTTGTAGTTCTTGTTATTCCGTTCCAGTTTGGGAAAGCTTGGGTCAGCCTAGGATGGCTTGCTGAAGGTGTGGCACTTACCATATACGGAATTTTACAAAAGGAAAAGAACTTCAAAAGAACTGGATTTGTTATAAACTACCTTTGTTTGGTCTCGTTTCTTTTATTAGATGTATTGCTGCAAGTGGATGATCTCTTTGCTTACAAATATTTAGCAATAACATTGGGAAGCTTGATAATACTAGCTGCATATATTTATAAAAATGAGCATATTGGGGCATTTCAAAAAGTATATAAATATGCTGTGACTGTGAATCTTTGGTTTTATTCTATGTATACATCGGTCAAAATAGGTGAATTACTTGAATTGTCAATGCCGAAGGCATATGGTGTTAGTAATGGGTTGTCATTTACC
>JGI24712J26585_10000426_pt1 | contig 36458 bp, 38 predicted proteins | sample BioPla3DNA2_FD_26585 | JGI IMG/M metagenome (IMG submission 26585)
CTATAACCGCTTTCCAATGAGACCTCTGGGATGGAAATCTCCTCAGACTGTCTTATATGATTTTGTTAAGTATGGTGTAACATATGTTTGACAAACCTACAACTCAAATTTATGTAAAAAAAGAGTGTGCAATGCACACCCTTTATCTTAATTCCTCTAACAGATCTCCTGCTTTTTCCAGCATTCTTCTGCCATTTTTCATCATTTTACGTCTGCCTCTTTTATTGGTTGTCATCATTTTAAATCCCATAACACCTGCAACACCGCCAAGAACCATACCAGCTGTAAACTTATTAAGCATCATAGCAATCTCCTTTCGAAATATAATTAGTTTTTTATGGAGATAATTGTAGAATCTCGCGTATTTAGTTTGCTATGATACGATATAAAATATTCATTCTTCGAGGGAATGAATAAAAATCCCACTTCTTAATTTCGGCTCAAACCAAGTAGATTTTGGAGGCATGATTTTATTGGCATCAGCAATATCCATTAAATCTTCTATGGTCGTTGGATACATAGAAAAAGCTGCTTTCATGCCATTTTGAACTCTTGCTTCCAATTCCTTTAAACCTCTTATTCCGCCAATAAAGTCAATATTTTTATCCGTTCTTGGATCTGCAATGCCCAGAATAGGATGAAGCAGATTGTTTTGCAAAATAGATACATCCAATCTTTCTACAGGATCTTCGGCATTAAAACTTCCTTCTTTAGCTGTTAGTTTATACCAAGTGTTGCCTATATACATTCCAAATTCATGTTTTTTTACAGGTTTGTATGGACAAGATTCTTCTAATTTTTCAACAATAAATTTGTCTTTTAAAGCTTCTAAAAACTCCTCCTCAGATAATCCATTTAAATCTTTTACTACACGATTATAGTCCATAATATGAAGTTGATCATCCGGGAACAGAACAGACAAGAAGAAATTAAATTCTTCGTTACCAGTGTAATTACCTTCTTGTCTTCGTTTTAGTCCCACTTTTACAGCAGAAGCTGCTCTGTGATGACCATCTGCAATATATAGATAATCTATTCCTTTAAAGGCTTCATGTATTTGTTCTATCACGGAACTGTTATCAACTATCCAAACAATATGACGAATATTATCTTCCGCTGTAAAATCATAAATGGCATCATTATGTTTCATCCAAGACTCAATGATTTCACTTATTTCTTTTTGAGAACGATAGGTTAAAAATATAGGTCCTGTATGTGCATTGCAATAATCTACATGATTGATTCTGTCCACTTCTTTGTCTTCTCTGGTTAACTCGTGCTTCTTAATAATATTATCTTGATATTCATCTATGGAAGTGCACCCTACAATTCCTGTTTGTTCTCTTCCATCCATCACTAATTTGTATATATAGAAATAAGGACTCTTGTCCTTTATAAATATCCCCTCATTGATCATTCTATCTAAATTTTCTCTGGCTTTTTGGTATACTCTTTGATCATACAAATCAATTGAAGTGTCTAAATCGATCTCAGCCTTATCCACATGTAAAAAAGAATAAGGATTATCTTTTACCATTTCTCTGGCTTCCTGGCTACTCATAACGTCATATGGAAGAGCTGCTACTTTATGTACCAAATCTTTTCTCGGTCGGATTGCTTTAAACGGTTTTAAAACAGCCATAATGTTCCCCCTTAAATCATATATTGTGTTTAATATAAGTCATTTTACAATAAGTGTACTAAAGTTTCAATTATTAAAAAAATTTGGAGCTATAATGAAAAAACCACTTTAGAAAGTGGCTATTATGCAAATTAATTATAACGTATTAGTTTCTCCAGCTTCATTGTCTGAATTAAAATTCCAAATTATTTCGTCATTTTTGATTATTGTTGAATTCTTCCATTTCTTTGCACATTCTATGGCTTTCTCTTTTGAATAAAATGTTTTTAATAATCTATCCCCTTGATAAACATCATAAAAACGGTCTTTATACCTTAAAGCCTCTAATGCAAGTTGAGGTGCTATAAACTTTGCCTTATTCCAAACTAAAGCTTCAAACTTAGAATCAGGATGTTGAATAAATCTTTGACTTGTCATAGGAGACAATTCTGCTACAAAGGCAAATCTATAAAATCTTACTTTGAACCAATTTTCGAAACCGCTACCAAATTCTTTCGGGTTTGTTGATATAGGCATATTTCTATATCCAGTCAAATTATGCATTCTATCCATTATTTCCGTATCGATTCCGTCAAATTTTGAATGAGTATCTGTATCAGCCCAATAAAAAAGGTTTCCAGATGTATGTAAAGAAACAGCCATTAAAGGTTTTACAGATTCGCAAAATTTTTGAATTGCTTTTGTTTCAGGTTCTGAATTTGGAGATTCACCTTTAAATCCTTCTGAGGAATACCATTTTGTATCAGTACCAGCATTTTTAATTTTCCAATTACCATCGTCAAAATTTCTATTAAGGTCAACCCCTCGACCATTTGCTTTCCACCATGCATCATTTCCAGCAACATTTGTTATAGTTTTTAAAAAATCATAATTTCTTGAAGCCTTTATGCCATTATGAGCAATATTCAAACCATCTGGATTGGCTACAGGAAGCAGATATATATCTAATTTTGTTAAAATATCTTTTATATTATACTCGCCCCATTTTCCTGTATCATAAAAGCTATATAACATATAGTCCATCATTTTCATATTTAACATGCTTGAAAAATCTTCTCTCCCATGGATGTTTGAAATGATAAGTATGGAAGGTTTCTTTTTTTCGCTTGGAACGCCCAGCTTAATCACATATAAAGGTCTTCCCTCGTACGACTCTCCAATAATCTCTAATGAAGTAATGCCTTTGTAGTGATTTGTGATCTGATAAAGATCATCTTCTATTTTTTCTAGTGTATATTTCGTTCCATCCAATTCTACAAAATGTTTTGGTATTACATACCTACTTTGTTCTATCTCATTATTATTTTCGCTGATTGTATCTATTGTTAAAGATTGTCCCTCCGTATCTCGTTTCAAAACATGTCCATTTAACTCAACAAATGTTCCTAGGGGAACATATAATTGATCGTTAATGAATTGATTTTCCTCAGGCGTCATGAAAAAATCATTATTCACTTTAATAAGCCTTTGGTTCACAGGGAAAGTTAATATCTTATCATCTTTTATACCTATGATTGATTGATTATTTTCTACGTATTCAAAGCCAAATTCTTCAAGTAATTTTTTTGCCGGAACTAAAAGGGTATTTCTTTTTAAAACAGGTTGTTCGTTTTCATTAAATAATATTTGAGCATCATCTTTTATAATGATTGTATTTAAAGTATTGGCAAAAACTTTAGAAGATAAAATCATCGTTATAATCACTAGCAATAAAACTTTTTTATTCATTTTATTTGCCTCCTGATCTCGCACTTCTTAAAAGCACATAGGCTGAAATGTAGAAAATAGGATGGTTATGTTAATAATAAACCAAAAACTTCCGCCATTTGACGGAAGTTTTTGTGTTTGGCTAAATTATACCCTATCTTTTGGAGTATATTTTGTGTGTAGAAGATGATGTGCTTTTTCACTCATTGGGTGACCTAAATATTTTTCATATAATTCCTTAATAGCAGGATTTTCATGAGATTTTCTAATTGGTTTGCCTGCATCTTCACGATAAATTGCTTCAGCACGTTTTTTAAGGATTTCAATGTTTCCATGATGGTATGGCTGTCCGCCTCCACCGATACATCCTCCAGGGCAAGCCATAATTTCAATTGCATGAAGTTTTCTTGCATTTCCTGCTTTTACTTCTTGAAGAAGTTTTCTTGCATTTCCTAAGCCATGGGCAATACCAATATTAAGTTCTAAGTCGCCCATTTTTACTGTTGCAACACGAACGCCATCCAATCCTCTTAATTGTTCAAATTCAACTTTATCCAGCTGTTCTCCTGTGAACAATTCATATGCTGTTCTTGTTGCAGCTTCAATAACTCCACCAGTTGCTCCAAAGATTACAGCCGCACCGGTAGATTCTCCTAATGGTTGATCAAAATCTTCATCTTCAAGATCATTAAATTCAATATTTGTACGTTTGATTAAGTGTGCCAATTCTCTTGTAGAGATAGAAATATCTACATCAGGATTTCCATCTACTGAGAATTCTTCTCTGGTAGCTTCATATTTCTTTGCCAAGCAAGGCATAATAGAAACAACTACCATTTTATCTCTAGGAATTCCTAATTTTTCAGCATAATATGATTTTGCAATCGCCCCAAACATTTGTTGAGGTGATTTAGCAGTGGAAGGTACATCCAATAAATCCTGGAACTGACTTTCAATGAAGTTAACCCATCCTGGACAACATGATGTAAGAATTGGAAGCTTTACATCTTTGTCTCCATCTAAGAATTTTTTGATTCTGCCTAATAACTCAGTTCCTTCTTCCATAATCGTTAAATCTGCCGCAAAATCTGTATCAAAAACATAGTCAAAGCCTAATCTTCTAAGAGCAGCTACCATCTTTCCAGTAACCAACGTACCTGGTTCAAGACCGAATTCTTCTCCCAGTGCCGCTCTAACTGCAGGAGCTGTCTGAACGATTACTACTTTGTCCGGATTTGCTAAAGCTTCTACTACTTTCCATGTGTTATCCTGTTCAGTAAGTGCTCCTACTGGGCATACAGCAACACATTGTCCGCAATGAGTACATACAGAATCTTCAAGATTTACTTCAAAGGCAGGAGCTACTACCGCGTTAAATCCTCTGTTTACTCCAGACAATGCTCCTACTGTTTGTACTTCATTACACATGGTTTCACAACGTCTGCACATGATACATTTATCCATATCACGAATAATGGATTTGGAGGAATCTTTTCTATAAGTGGATTGTGCAACATCTTTAAAGCGAACTTCTCTTAATCCAAAGGTTTCTGCTAAATTTTGAAGTTCACATTGTCCAGATTTTGGACAAATCAAACAATCTTTTGGATGGTCGGATAAAAGTAATTCTAATACAACCTTTCTTGCATTCAACACACGGATGGTATTGGTTTTTACAACCATTCCATCAGCCACTGGTGTCGCACAAGCAGGTGCCAAATTTCTTCTTCCTTCTACTTCAACAACGCAGATTCTACAAGAAGCTGCTTTATTTACCATTTTTATATCATGTAAATCAAGGTGGCATAATGTAGGAATATGAACTCCTGCCTTCTGCGCTGCTTGTAAAACCGTACTTCCTTTCGGAATTTCCACCTGTTTACCATCTATCGTAACTTTAACATCTGACATTGGTTTTACACTCCTTTTCTCTATTTCTTAATAATTGCGCTAAATTTACATTTGTCAAAGCAAGCTCCACATTTGATACATTTGTCTTGATCAATCACATGGGCTGATTTAACTTTGCCGGAAATTGCACCTACAGGACATACTCTTGAGCAAGCTGTACATCCAATACATTTATCTTCAAGAATGATATATCTAAGAAGTGCACTACATTCTCCAGCTGGACAGCTGTGATCTTTTACATGGGCAACGTATTCATCCCAGAAGGTATCAATAGTAGATAATACTGGGTTAGGAGCTGTTTGTCCCAATCCACATAATGCCGTATCCTTGATAACCTGACTTAATGTCTTTAATGTTTCAAGGTCTTCCATAGTTCCTTTACCTTCAGTGATCTTACTTAATAATTCAGATAAACGTTTTGTTCCTACTCTACAAGGAGTACATTTACCACAGGATTCATCTTCAGTAAATTCCAGATAGAATTTTGCTACGCTTGGCATACAGTTGTCTTCGTCCATAACGATCATACCACCGGATCCCATCATGGAACCTTTTGCAAGTAAGTTATCAAAGTCAATTGGTGTATCCAAGTCTTTTTCAGTTAAGCATCCGCCGGATGGTCCACCGGTTTGAACAGCTTTAAATTTCTTACCGCCTTTAATACCTCCACCGATATCGAAGATAACTTCTCTAAGTGTGGTTCCCATAGGAACTTCGATTAATCCAACATTATTAACTTTACCTGCCAAAGCAAATACCTTTGTTCCTTTTGATTTCTCAGTACCAATTGAACTAAACCAATCAGCGCCTTTTAAAAGAATAACAGGAACATTAGCAAAGGTTTCTACGTTATTAACGTTGGTTGGTTTGCCCCAATAACCAGATTCTGCTGGGAAAGGAGGCTTCGTTGTTGGTTCTCCTCTTTCTCCTTCCATGGAGTGGATAAGAGCAGTTTCTTCACCGCACACAAAAGCACCTGCACCATATTTAATTTCAATATCAAAATCAAAACCTGAACCTAAAATATCGTTTCCAAGCAGTCCATATGCTCTTGCATCTTCAATAGCTTTCTTAAGACGTTTTACAGCTAATGGATATTCAGCACGGATATATACTAATCCTTTTGATGCACCTATGGCATAACCGCAGATTGCCATAGCTTCTACTACTGAATGAGGGTCACCTTCTAATATGGAACGATCCATGAATGCGCCTGGATCCCCTTCATCGGCATTACAAACAACATATTTTTGATCGGCTTTATTTTTATTTGCAAATTCCCATTTAAGTCCTGTTGGGAATCCGCCGCCGCCTCTTCCTCTTAATCCGGATTTCTTCATTTCTTCAATAACAGACTCAGGTGTCATTTCTGTTAATGCTTTTCCTAAAGCTTGATACCCTTCTCTTGCGATATATTCATCAATATTGTCTGGATCAATAAATCCGCAGTTTCTAAGGGCAATTCTCATTTGCTTTTTGTAGAAATCCATGTGCTTAGAATCTTCGATAGATTGATCTGTAGCTGGTTCTTTATATAATAACTGTTCTACTTTTCTTCCTTTGATTAAATGTTCTTTAACAATAATTTCAGCATCTTCTGGTTTTACTTGTACATAGAAAGTGTTGTCAGGAAGAATTTTTACGATAGGTCCTTTTTCGCAAAAACCAAAGCATCCTGTTTTTAAAACTTGTACATCATTTTCCATTCCATTTTCTTTTAATAAAGTATTAAAATTATCTACGATCTGTGTGGAATTAGAAGAAATACATCCTGTTCCACCGCAAACCAATACATGCATCTTATATTTGGACATTATGAAAGCCTCCTTTTACAATTACTCATCCACTGTTTTATGAGTGACAGGTATGATTCCATCTAATAATTCGCCGTTTTTCACGTATTTTTCTACTATTTCCTTAGCTCTTTCTACAGTTACTTCTCCGAATACCACAGGTTCTTCCCCTGGAATAGTAACTTCAATAGTAGGCTCTGCATAACAATATCCCATGCAGCCAGTTTGAGAAATCACTACGTTATCTAATTTTTCATTAGTAACGATATCAACTAATGCATTCATAACTTCTCTAGCTCCTGACGCTATTCCACAGGTCGCCATTGCCACACGGATCTGAACCAATTTTTCCATGTTGTCGCCTTTTTCTCTTAAATCAACCTTTGCTTTAACTTGTTCTCTTAGCTTTTTTAATTCATCTAAGGATTTTATTTTAGCCATGACAGTCCCTCCCCAATTATCTATTCATATTCTTTTAGAATGGATTTTACTTGATCAGGAGTAACCCGACCATATACTTTTTCACCAACTAAAACTACAGGTGCCAATCCACATGCTCCTACACAACGCAGTGCATCAAGAGAGAAATTTCCATCGGATGTTGTTTCTCCAACTTCAATATTTAATGCTCTTTTAAATTCATCTAAAACTTTTTCAGCACCTCTAACGTAACATGCTGTTCCCATACAAACAGAAATAGGGTTTTTTCCTTTAGGAATCATGGTAAAAAATGAATAGAAGCTAACAACGCCATATACTTTAGATACAGGTATATTCAACTTCTTCGCAACAAACTGCTGCACTTCCTTTGGAAGATAACCAAAAATTTCTTGAGCCTTATGTAATACAGATATCAAAGCTCCATTTTTTTCGCTTAATTCGTTAATAAATTGTTCTAGTTCACGGAAACCGCGTTCAGACAATTCATTTGTACAATTTGCACAATTAGCCATTTTTCTTCCCCCTTCAAGTATATAAAATTAAATATAGATTAATCAAATTTCGAATTCTAAATAGAAGTCGAATTGATTTACATAAAAAAACATAGTATTAGCACATAATAAGAAGTTAGCATATTTTCAACTTCATTGTCAATATTATAACATAAATCTTTATAAATGTACAAACCCTTCAAGATAATAATTTAATAACTTGACTGATAGACTTAAATTCTAAATCTAAAAATTGCTCCCTTTCAAAAATGTCTGGCAAATAATGAGCATCTGATGATCTTATTACATTGTACTGGCTGTACTTTAATTTGGACTTTTCCAAATCTGCATTTTTAGAAACCTCCAGTGTATGTACATCTAAATCTTCTGGAATCCATCCTAAATTTGACAAAACACTGTATGATGAACGATCAATATGAGCAGGGAAAGCGACACCATTAAATTGTTTTGAATACTTTACTACATCATAAATACTTAATGAAGTTGCAGTTAAAAGTAATCTTTTATTTTCACCTACAATATCATCTTCCTCATTAAGTATTAATTGTTCTCCAAAAATACTCACTCGATTTTCTAGGGGCGGTAAATGATTATATACTACTTCTTGCATATGATTTGCCGAAACAATATCCGGAAATAGGCAAACCATATGTATTTCTTCAGATGTTTCAACCTCCATCCCCGGGATAACAATAAGATCGGTCCCCTCCGCTACTTTCATGACTGCCGCAGCATTTTCACAGGAATTATGATCTGTTATAGCAATGATATCCAACTCCTTTAATAATGCCATGTTCACTATGTTATTGGGAGTCATATCGTTATCACCACAAGGAGAAAGGGCAGTATGAATATGGAAATCGTAAGCGTATTTCATTTTTTAAGAAATCCCTATTTCTGTAAGTTTTTTGACAAGTTCAAACGCAGTCAAATCTGAAGAAAATACAGCAATATCTTCATCATTAGCCTTTTCGATCGTATCCTTTTCTACATAAGCTCCCTCTGCTACAATGATACAAGATAAATTTAATAATGAAGCAACTGCTACAATATTGACATGACTTTGAATCGTAACCCAAACAGCTCCTGGTTTGGCACCTGCCATCACACAGCTTAATAAATCTCCTACATAACCGGTTGTAATTTCTTTGTCAACTCCATTTTCCCCTGCAACTATAGTTAGTCCAAGGGCTTCCATTAACTCTTTAACAATCATTTTATCACTTCCTAATCATCATTTTTTCTAAAAGCCGGAGGCAGCTTTTGTGAAAGATTCACCATGTCTTCTGCCATTTCCCTAACTTTTTGTCTCAACATAAAAATACAGTCTTCTATGTTAGCATTGTTCCTTACAATATCTTCAGCCAAAGCTCTGCAATTAGGCGCACCACAGGAACCGCAGTCAATTTGAGGAAGACTGTCATAGATTCTTTCTAATTCTTCCAGCTTTTTGATTGCCTTGCCCATATCTTCATCCAAGGTTAAAACTGGTTTAGAAATAATCGGATTGCTCCAAGCTAGATTCAAATCGCTGCTTAATTGCTCTTTACAATCTTGTTCTTTGACTTTCGTTGAAGAGCGTAAGATCTTTTTAAGATGATTCTTGGCAACAAAACTGTTTTCTACAGTTAAAGGTCCTCCCAGACATCCTCCATGACAAGCTAATGCTTCAATATAATCAACATCTTTAAGCTTTCCGTTTTCTACTTTTTCAAATATCTTATTAACATTCTCTATTCCATCAACAGCTATATAATTATCAATACCTAGAATTTCCCCTTCTCCGCCAGATATAGCCCATCCAATTCCATTGCTGGTACTGTGCCTGAGGATTTCAGCTTGATCGATGGTTCTTAAAATTGGAACCAGTTTCATATATACTTCTTTGATAGAAAGAACTTTATCTACAGAAGATTTATCAAAACCTATGGGATTTCTTACATTGGTAACTTTCGCTGCACACGGACTGATAAAAAATACTCCTATGTCCTTTTCATTAATTCCCTTTTTAACCAAATTGGCCTTAACCTCTCTGGCTGCTACCTCCATGGGAGAAATAATTGGAAGTATATGATTGATTAATTCAGGAAATCTTATTTGAATAAAACGTATAATTACAGGACAAGCAGATGATATGATGGGTTTAGGAAGCGCTGTATTTTCTAACATCTTTCTGGAAGCTGCTGTTACAATTTCTGCTCCCCTTGCAACTTCATAAATTTCATCGAATCCAAGCTTTTTAAGCCCTGTTAAAATAAGATTGACATCTAATATCTCCTTAAACTGCGAATATAAAGTTGGTGCAGGTATCGCAACCCTATATTTAAATTCCGACAGGCTGTCCAAGGTATCGGTTACAGCTTTTTTGGCATGATTTCTACATACCCTTATGCACAAACCACAGTCAATACATCTTTCATTAATAATCTTTGCCTTTCCATTCCTTACTCTTATGGCTTCCGTTGGACATCGCTTGATGCAATCCGTACATCCCCTGCACTTCTCCTCCTGAAGAGTCACGGAATGTAAATATTCGCACATTTAATCACCTTCTCCGACTTTCTCTGTTAAATGTATACTGTAATTTCTACCGTTGTCCCCTTGCCGACTTCTGATGTTACTTTTAAACCATCACTATATTTTTTCATATTCGGAAGTCCCATTCCTGCACCAAAGCCTAATTCTCGAACCTTTTCGGAAGCAGTGGAATAGCCTTCCTGCATCGCCAAATCAATATCAGGAATTCCCGGACCAGTATCTTTTAAAACTACGTATACTTTTTCAGGGGTTATNTCTACGTCTATAGTACCCCCATTGGCATGAATAACCATGTTTATTTCAGCTTCATACATTGCNATTGCAATTTTTCGAATAACTTCAGGAGAAACCCCCAATTGCTTCAGTACTTTTTTAACTTGACTGGAAGACTCCCCTGCTAAAGTAAATTCATCTCCATCTACTTTGAAACTAAGCTTCATAGCTACCCTCCACTTTTGCTTCTTTTCCTGTCAATCCATTGCTATATAATAAACCACATGAAATATATAATGGATATTGTGTTGCTAAAATTACCATGTTTTTTGATTCTGCCAAATCAAGAACATCCTGACTAACCTTTTTCCCTCTTACGAATACAATGGCTTTAATGTCCATCATTTCTGCTGTTCGAATAACCTGAGGATTTACAAGTCCTGTTAAAAGCACTACTTTTTCTTTTACAAAGGCAAGAACATCACTCATCAAGTCAGAACCGCAAGCTAAAAAAACTTCTCTGTCTAAACGATTTTCACCTACTAATACTTCTGCATTGAGAATCTCTTTTACTTCCTTCAATTTCATACACTTTCCTCCATTTGCAAATGAAAACTTAAATTTAAAATTTTTTTACTTTAAATACTATTATAACAGATGAAATCATTTTTGTGGAGTTGAAAAGTAACTTTCTCCAGGAAGAACTATTTTGAATAAATTCTTGTTAGGAAAATTAAAAATTTTGACCCTCCCCACATTGATAAAAGGCTTTTTAATTCTTTTCATTCCTAAACCATATTTCAGAAAACGTTCTTTTTGATCGATGAGAAGCAATCTTTGATAAAGCCAGGGATTTCTTCTGGGCGGATTCTGGTCCTGCATTAACTTTTTAATGCTTCCACCGATCCAAATAGATCCCGGGTTGGATATTTCTATTTTATGACTGTCAATGGTCACTACGATTTCCCGTGTCATATCCCAATAATCTCTGTGAACCACTGCATTACATATTGCATCATAAATGGATTGAACCGGGTAAGAAGAATCCTTAAAAAAAGATGCAATTAATTCTTCCGATCTATCCAACATTTCCAGTATGTTTCCAGTAATTGCATAACCTTGTCCGTTATATTCTATTTTTATGCCCGTATGTGGAAGATAATCTTGAGGACATTTTCCGAATAAAAGAAGTCCACCCATAGTGGGATGGTATGTAGACCTTTCAGATTCTCTTCCTATGATACCTAACCCTTCTAACAGAATGAGTTGATTCTCTTCAGGAATCGCTCCATTTCCTAAAATATGCTTCTTTAAAAGGCTGTCATCAAGCTCTCTGAGTGGAACTTTTCTACAAATAATCTGCTCTGAACTTGCTAATCCATTTTCCTGAAGCATATTGGCGATCTCATGTCTTCTGGCTATATCCGTAGTGGAACCTCTGCGAATATAAAAAGTTCCTGTTTGTCTTACCTGATGAGGGCGCTGGTCGCTCTTAAAAATTGTAATCACCGCAACATTCTTTTGTTTATAATTAATAACATCTACTCTTATGGGAACCGGGGGATCACAGCGATTACATATAATTTGCTGTATTCTTTCTTCGTTAAAAGGCTCTAAATCAACACCAACAATTTCCTTTGATTTGTCCTTTACTCCAAAAACAATATACCCCCTTCCTCCATTGGTGTTGGCAATGGCACAAACATCCTTTATAAATTCCTTTTTTTCCGATTCTGTATTGAGTTGAAGCTTCTCTTTAAAATCCAGTTTAAAACCCTCCGGCTGGCTCAGTAATTGTTCCAATTTATTTATGTCCACTACCGTTTCACCTTCTTAAAATAATCTTTACTATTAATATGATTAAAGATTTGTAAATATCATTTTTGATTTTCAAATAATCAATAAAAATATCTTCATAAGAATCAGTTATATTGTATATGAAAAATAATTATATTAAAAGTATTCTATTGCAATTGGTAGATATAATAACCTTCTTCATCTACGATTTTCTTAAAATTTTTATTAAGGTATTCCTTATATTCTCCGGTATCATTGGCTATCCAGCCTTTCATAGGAACAAAATATTTAGCTCCGTGCTTAATAAAATACTCTATCTCTTGTACTGGATCTTTAGGGATATAATCGTAGTACTTAATATTTGCTCGCCAACCTTTCCTTTCGCAAGCATTCAGGAGAGCAGGATCGGGTGTTCCTACAACGATCAAATCTTCTTTTTTTGTATATCTTTTAACCATATTCGCTTGCTTGATTAACTCCGTCTTTTCAACATAATAGGGTACTAAACTTATATATGTTGAGTAGCCTATCCATAGCATGATTAAAGTAAGCCATACTCCTCCATATTTATGTTTCCAAATACTATTTAAAGGTTTAGATGCCATCAGTGCAATCAATGGACCAATAAAAATTAGATAATAATATAAGCGAATCACTGCAACAATTAAAATCAATTCCAGAACCATAGCTCCCACCCAGATTCCAATTGGCCATTCTTTTTTCCAATTGATAAAAAGCAATCCTATTAGAGATAAGCATAATATTTGCAAGGTATATCCTTGAGGCAGCTTACCTTGAAAAAACTCAATGGCTTCTCTGGTAAAAAAGGCCTGAAAAAGCTTTGTAAAGATATGCTTTTGAGCAATATCATTAACAAATTTAAACTCTGCCACACTTTTGATCCATCTAAAATACAAAAAAGGGGCACCAAGGGAAATGATTCCGAAGCAGTATAATTCCCAAACATTAAAAATCTTGATTTTATACTTTTGAAGAGACATTGCCAACATAGGAATTCCAATAAAAATCGTAGGTATCTTTTGAGAAATTGCCAAAGCTGTAAATATAGAAGCCAACAAAATATATTTGACCTCTGCTTTGTCAATCCATTTAATAAAGAAATAAAAAGCCCCTAAATAAAAAAATAATGCCGAAGACTCAGGCATAATAGCACGGGAAAAATAGATGTTAATAGGAAATATTCCGTAAAGCAGAAGAGCAATTCTAGATTGTTCTATAGGATAGTACCTTCTGGCAATTAAGTATAAGAAAACGCTTGATCCCATAAAAAAAGAAATTGGAACGGTTCTGGCCAAAACATATTTATAACCAAAAAATTTATACAAAATTGCAATAAGATATGTTGTAATTTGAAATTCTAATTGTACATAATTCGGCATCGGTCCATCGTAATTGAACTGAGGATAAAATATATTAAACCTATGTTCTAAAAAATTGCGGGCGATGGATTCCGTATCTGACTGTCTCCACCGTTCTCCTTGTTCATAGGGCGATTGATTAATGTACGGAATTCTTAAGCATAGAATAACAACAAATATCAGAAGTGTAATTAAATTTTCCCTGATCTTAGACATAAATCACCCAAACCCCCAAGACGATTAAACCAGTACCAAGAATTTTACGTAATGTAATTTCTTCTTTAAATAAGAAAACAGACATAATCATAATCAATATATAACTTAAACTAACCAAAGGATAACTATTGCTTAATTCATTTTTTGTAAGCACCTTGATCCACAATAGAAAACTCATTGTAAAAAGTATTATTCCCAATATAATCTGAGGTACTTTTATAATATTGATCATATCTTTATATAATGTATTTAAAGACAGCGATAGTTCTCCTAATTTATTCGCCCCTACTTTTAATATGACCTGACCAATCGCCCCCAAAAAAACCGATAATAATGCAATGGATATATTTTTCATATTGCCCTCCTAAATGTATATCTTCATTCTTATCTTTGTCCTGCTTTTCTTAAACTTGGCTTCCGTACTCTGCGCAGTAAGTCAAAATATCCTTTAATGGTTTGTGCAACTTTCATTTTACTTTGGCTGTCTTTCAAATGATATTCAAGCATAAGGGGATATTCAGCTGCTTTTATACCAATTTTGCTAAAACGTGCCAAGATTTCTGCCATACAGTCAAACCCATTAGTCGTAATTAATTTATTTTGATAAATAGCCATTGATTGACGCAAATAACCTATTCGGTACACTCTAAAACCCGAAGAATAATCATTAATATTTTTAATGTTAAAAAAGAGCTTAAAAAAATATTTTGCTCCTCTGCTATACAATTTTCTTATAATGGGTACTCCTATCTCCTGTCCCCCTTCTGTAAAACGGGAAGCAATTAAAAGATCTAATTTTTCTTCGTTCATTATTTTAATCATATTTATAATATGCGATGGATTATGGGTATTGTCTGCATCCATTGTAACCAGAAGGTCTTCATCTTTGGCATACTTTATAACAGTCTGAAACAAGGTATTAATTGCAGCCCCCAAGCCTTGATTAGTCACATGATTAATAGAATGTATATAATGGTATTTTTCACTGTATTCATCTAAAACCTTCCTTGTTCCATCTGTACTTCCATCATTGATCACAATCACTTCTAAGGGATTCTCAATGGATTCTTTTACATATTGAATTTTATCTAGAACTGCCGGCAGTGCTCTTTCTTCATTATATGCAGGAAGACCGATAAATACTTTAGAATTCATTTATGCCCTTCTTTCTTTTTATTCATTCCCTTTAATTTATTTCCTTTAATTTATTCTGTTCACTATTCTTCATTTTTATGAATCAAAAAAGAGTTTCGATTACGAAACTCTTGCGCCAAGCGCGGTCGGAAAAGCCGACAAAATACCATACGCGCGAGTGTGTATTCTGCCCTAAAGGCTTTTTATTACATAGGAAATTCAGAAAAATTTCCTATGTAATAAAAAAGCACTTTCCAAAGGAATAGTGCTTGAAATAATAATTATGTTTTTGTTAAACCAATATTAATGAGCTGATCGTGAAGCTTTTCAAATATTAGGCCTGCCCCAAACCAAACCGGGGCATAATCTAAACGAATAAATCCATTGATCGAATAAGGTGTTCCACTATAATCCCAAGGGCAAACTCCAATAAGCTTTTGTAAAGCCCAACCGGTTAAATATTCAACCAAAAAAATTAAAACGGTGTATACACCTCCTCGGAAAATAACCGGCCAGCTTCTTATGTTATCATGAATTGGTTCAAAAAAAACGGCTAATCCGTATATTGGGAACATCCAAATATATGTTCCGCCTTCTAAAACGATATTTCCATTAAGCAGAGAACCTAGCCCTGTCCATAGAATTTCCATACACCATCCTGCTAATCCATATATAATAAATCTTTTTCTCATATGGATTATTTTGTGCCAGAATGGTTATAAATATTTATTCTTAATAACTTCCCATTTTTTATCTTCTCTTCATTAATTCATTACAAAGATCTTCCCATTGAACTCCTGTCTGTACCATCACAACCATTAAATGATATAAAAGATCCGACATTTCATAAGTGATTTCAGCTTTGTCATTGTTTTTTGAAGCAATGATGACCTCAGCAGATTCTTCCCCAACCTTTTTTAACATTTTATCTATGCCTTTATCAAAAAGATAATTTGTATAAGAGCCTTCTTTGGGATTTTTTCTTCTATCTACAATCACATCATATACTTGCTGTAATACTTCAAATTTATTATGATCTTGGGTATTTGCTTGTTTTTCAATTAATTCATTGTTTTTTAGGGAGCGATAGAAACAAGACTGGTGTCCGGTATGGCATGCAGCTCCCACCTGTTCTACTTGCATTAAAATCGCATCTAAATCGCAGTCAATTGAAATCTCTTTTACTCTTTGAAAATGTCCGGAGGTTTCTCCTTTAAGCCATAATTTGTTCCTGCTTCGGCTGTAATAATGAGCATTCCCGGTTTCTAATGTTTTTTTCAGTGCTTCTTTATTCATATAAGCTACCATTAATACTTCTTTTGTGTGTATGTCTTGAGTGATTGCAGGTATTAACCCCTGCGAGTCAAATTTTATTTCGTTGAAGATCTCCATATCTTTTTGTCCTCCTATCCGCTAATTACCAATTATATTCTTACCGGCACAGCTTTATTCTTAAGATATTCTTTTAAATCTTTGATCTCCATTTCTTTAAAGTGAAACAGAGATGCTGCCAATGCCGCATCAGCTCCTCCTTCAGTTAATGCCTCATAAAAATGCTCCATAGTTCCTGCACCACCTGAGGCAATAACAGGAATAGAAACGGCTTCAGAAATAGCTTTCGTAAGTTCTAAATCATATCCTGCTTTCGTTCCGTCACAATCCATACTTGTCAGCAGGATTTCTCCCGCTCCTCTTTTTTCTGCTTCTATTGCCCACTCTACAGCATCCTTACCAGTATTGACACGGCCTCCGTTTAAATAGACATCCCAACCTGAACCGTCCGTTCTTCTCTTAGCATCTATCGCCACAACAACACATTGACTGCCAAAACGCTCTGCTGCCTCTGTAATAAGCTCCGGGCGTTTTAAGGCGGCGGAATTAACAGAAACTTTATCTGCTCCTGCACTCAATATATTTCTAAAATCTTCGATACTTCTAATGCCGCCTCCAACGGTAAGGGGTATAAATACTTTTTCTGCTGTTTTTGCAACAACATCTATCATAATTCTTCTGTCATCTGATGAAGCAGTAATATCCAAAAATACTATTTCATCGGCCATCGCTTCATTATAGGCGGAGGCAATTTCAACAGGATCTCCTGCATCAACTAAATTAACGAAATTAACTCCTTTTACAACCCTTCCATTGTTAACGTCTAAGCAAGGAATGATTCGCTTTGTATGCATGGTTTCACCTCGATTCAAATCGCTTAATCGCCTGAGCTAAATCTACACTGCCTTGATAAAGAGCCTTCCCAATAATAACGCCTTCCGCACCAATCTTGCTTACTTCTTCTAAATCCGCTAAAGAAGCTACTCCCCCGGAAGCAATAATATCCAGATTCGTTTTAGTGATCAGTTCTTTTGTAGATTCAATATTGATGCCACAGAGCATGCCATCTTTGGAGATATCTGTATAAACAATCGTCTTTACTCCTATTGTTTTCATTTGAAGGCACAAGTCTACTGCTGATAAATCACTTAGTTCTTCCCAGCCTTCTACAGCTACTCTCCCGTCTTTAGCATCTATTCCAACAACTATTCTGTCAGAGCCAAAGGTTTTGATCGCATCTCTCACCAAATCGGGATTTTTAACCGCCGCCGTTCCAATAATAACTCTATTAACCCCTAAAGCCAGTCTGTCCCTAATGGAATCCAGAGTTCTAATCCCTCCGCCTGTTTGAACAGGGATTTTGACAGTCTGTACTATTTCTTTAATGACATTTTTATTTGCCTGTTCACCTATTAACGCTCCGTCTAAATCCACAATATGGATAAAGGTTGCCCCTTCTTTTACCCATTGTCTGGCTACTTCAACGGGATTGTCACTGTATACCGTTACATTGTCAAAACGTCCTTGAGACAGTCTGACACATTTTCCACCTTTTATATCAATTGCCGGATAAATTCTCATTCTTTAGTCCTCCAAAATTCTTTAATATCTTAAGACCAATATTCCCACTTTTTTCAGGATGAAACTGGGTGACATATATATTTTTGCTTTGAGCGGCCACTTGGATTTCTTTGCCATAGAAGGTTGTTGCCGATACAATTGGAGCATCCGTCTCTAAATAATAGGAATGGACGAAATAAACGTATGGCTCTTCCGGCAGTCCTTCAAATAAAGGAGCTCTTTTTTCAATCTTTAAGGAATTCCAACCCATATGAGGAACTTTTACAGTATTAGGAAGTCTTACTATATTTCCTTTTAATAACCCCAATCCCTCATACTCTCCATATTCATAACTTTTTTCAAAAACCAATTGCATTCCTAAGCAAATCCCTAAAAAGGGTTTATCTTCTTCGACTGCCCTATACATCTCTTCGTCCAATTTCTTTTCTTTTAAAGTCTTAATGGCATCGCGAAATGCTCCNACNCCCGGAAGGACAATTTTTTCTGCTTGACGTATTTCTTCTTTATTGTCTGTAACCCAAGCTTCGTATCCTAAAAATTCAAAAGCTTTTTGGACACTTCTAAGATTTCCCATACCATAATCAATAATCGCAATACTCATATCATACCTCCAAAATGCCTTTGGTAGAAAGCACACCCTCTATTCTGCTATCTAACTGTGTGGCTTCATCCAATGCCTTTCCAAATGCTTTAAACATCGCTTCAATGATATGATGATTGTTCTTTCCGCTTAAAACCTTTATATGAACATTCAGTCCTCCATGAATACATACGGCTCTAAAAAACTCTTCCACCATTTCCGTATCCATTTCTCCAACTTTATCTACGGTAAATTCCGCATCGAATCCCAGATAGGGCCGACCAGATATATCGATGGCACATAGCACCAAGGCATCTTCCATAGGCAAAATCATAGAACCGTATCTTTTGATACCCTTTTTATCCCCCAGGGCTTTGGCAATGCACTGACCCAGGACTATTCCTACATCTTCTACAGTATGATGACAATCTACTTCTAAATCTCCCTTGGCTTCAACATTCAAGTCCATAAATCCATGCTTGGAGATATGAGTTAACATATGGTCAAAAAATCCAATGCCTGTTTTTATATGAGATATGCCTGAGCCATATAAATTGATAGACATATTAATATCTGTTTCATTCGTTTTTCTATGAATTTGAGCTTTTCTTTCAAGCATTTTGTATTCTCCTTTACTGATCTCATTGACACTGCCGACTATATATTTAAAATAAGCCTCCTCAGTCTATTGTATTAACACTTTAAGTGCATCCAGTAATATTTTATTTTGTTCTTTATTCCCCACGGTAATTCTTAGTAATAATGCTCCTTCAGATGCTGCAAAAGAACGTACAAAGATTTCTCTTGCCTCTAGTTTTTCTGAGAGCTCCAAATCCTGAGTTTCGATTAATATAAAATTAGCGTCCGAATCAAAAACCCTGATATTGGGTAGTTTTCTTAACTCTTGGATTAAATTCTCCCGTTCGGTTTTAAGATATTCGATTCGCTCCTGATTGACTTTCTCGTCTTGCAATACCCATGTTGCAATTTTTTGAGATAGAACACTAAGATTATATGGTGGCTTCGTTAAATAAATTGCATCAATAATCTCTTTGGCTCCGATTCCGTATCCTACCCGAAGTCCTGCCAACCCATAGGCTTTCGAAAAAGTTCTAAAAACTACAATATGAGAATACTTCCCTATAAGTGGAATCATCGTTTCATCAGAAAACTCTCCATAGGCCTCATCAATAAGAATCGGACATTTCACATTTTGGGCGATTTCTTCAATTTGCTCATTTGGAAGTCTATTTCCTGTAGGATTATTAGGGCTACATAAAATTAATAGCTTAGAGTTTTGTAGATTGCATGTTTTAATAATCTCATCAATAGGATACGTATAATTCTCATTCAGTTTGACTTCAATCGGCACCCCATGATTTAAAATGGCTGTAGAGCCATACATGCTAAAAGATGGAGTAGGCATAACTACTCTATCCCCCGGCTCAAGAAATACTTTCATTATACAGTCAATCAGCTGGTCTGAACCTACCCCACAAATTACATTCTCCACATCAACATTCCAAAAAGAAGCTATGGCTTCACGCAATTCTGTAGAATCGGTATCTGGATAGAGTTTTATATTTTCTTCATTACTAATCCATTGTATCAATTTATTTTTTACATTCTCACTTAAAGCAAAAGGACTTTCATTGGCATCCAACTTAATCTTTTGAGGTCTGAATGCTGCATGATAGGGTTTAAAAGCCTGCAGTTCTTTTCTTATATAGTCTCTAATCATTTTCAAACCTCACCCTCACTGAATTAGCATGGGCTGTCAATGCTTCAGCTTCTGCAAAGGTAATGATATCTTCACTTAATTCTTTTAAAGCTTCTTCCGGGAAGAAGATCACACTGGATTTTTTCATAAAATCCTCAACATTCAAAGGAGAGAAAAATTTTGCCGTTCCACTGGTTGGAAGAACATGATTAGGTCCTGCCATATAATCCCCCAGAGGCTCCGGAGAATAATGTCCCAAAAATATTGCCCCTGCGTTTTTAATTTTAGGAAGCAGGGAAAGGGCTTCCCTGGTGCAGACTTCCAGATGTTCCGGAGCAATTTGATTGCTGATTTCTATGGCTTCTTCTATTGTATTCACAATGATAATAACACCAAAATCTTTTAAGGATTTTGTAATGATTTCTTTGCGTGAAAGCTTTTCGGTTTGACGAATTAATTCATCTTTTACAGCATAAGCTACTTCCGCGCTGGTCGTTACTAAAATAGCTGAAGCCAATTCGTCATGTTCAGCTTGGGATAACAAGTCTGCCGCAACAAAAACTGGATTGGCACTATCATCTGCCACAACAAGAATTTCGCTGGGCCCTGCTATAGAATCAATACTTACATGGCCAAAAACCGTTCTTTTTGCCAAGGTAACAAAAATATTGCCGGGTCCTACAATTTTATCTACCTTAGGAATGGTTTCGGTTCCAAAAGCCAGGGCTGCAACTGCCTGAGCTCCCCCTACTTTATAGATTTCTGTTACACCTGCTATTTTAGCAGCTACCAAAACTCCGGGATTCACACTGCCGTCGTTTTGGGGAGGGGTTACCATTACAATTCTATTTACGCCAGCTACCTGTGCTGGAATAACATTCATAAGTACAGAAGAAGGATAAGCAGCTTTACCTCCGGGTACATACACTCCGACACTTTCCATAGGCCTTACCATTTGACCCAATATAGTACCTTTTTCATCTGGTGCAATCCAGCTATTCCTTTTTTGTTTTTCATGGAATAGCCTTATTCGATCTGCTGCTCTTTGAAGAATGGATATAAAATTTTCGTCCAGTGTGTTATAAGCTTCTTGAATCTCATTGTCTGTAACTTTAAGGGTTTGAGGTGTCAAAACTGCCTGATCAAATTTTCTCGTATATTCTAATACCGCTCCGTCTTTTTTATTGCGTACATTTTCTATGATATCATCCACTATCTCCTGCACATTTTTAAAATTAAGCTGGGATCTCATCAATAATGCTTCAATCATATTTTTAGCGTTATAATCCTGATTGTCTATTATTCTTATCATTTTCTCACCCTATTCATTTATTAATGCTTTTTTGGCTTTTTCAATGAGCTCGGTTATTCGATCGTACTCCATTTTCATACTTACGCGGTTGACAACCATCCTCGCAGACAGAGGACAGATTTCTTCTAATACAAATAATCCGTTTTCCTTTAAAGTACTTCCGGTTTCAACAATATCGACGATGACCTCTGCCAATCCAACAATAGGTGCCAATTCTACAGAACCGTTTAATTTAATAATTTCTACAGTCTGTTGCTTTTTATGGTAAAAATAGTCACTGGCTATATTGGGATATTTTGTGGCTACCCTCAGTAAATCCTGACCACTTTCTAATTTACTTTTCATTTCTTTTGGTCCAGCTACAACCATCCGGCATTTTCCAAAGCCTAGATTGAGCACCTCGTATAAATTCTTTTTTTCTTCTAATAGGGTATCTTTTCCCACTACCCCTATATCTGCTGCCCCGTACTCTACATATGTGGGGACATCTGTTGCTTTGGCCAAAAAGAATTTGAGTTTTAAATCTTCATTTGTAAAAACCAATTTTCTCGATTTTTCCTTCATTTCATCACAGGTAAAGCCAATGGACTCCAATAATTCCATGGTTTTATCCGCTAGTCTTCCTTTTGCTAAGGCAAAGGTTAAATATCTCATTCAGTTTCCCCCCTATCTGCGTTTTGGAGCAATTCTTCCACAGTCGTCTTGATAGTTTGGTTGTTAACTAAATTAATAAGTTGTACATGCTGATCATCTTCAAAATATAATATTCCTCCGATATTCTTTGAAAGGGCATATTTTTTATTTTCTTCAATATCTCCATTAATTAAACTATTTTCAATATACATTCCCTGACTTCTAAGATGGTCCCCGGTCATTAATGCCTGTTTTCTTCCTTTTGGTTCATAAACCAGGAGAGTATCCACTTTCCAAACAGGTATATCTATTTTTTGCCTGTTGATTGCATTCATAAGCTGTTCTATGGTAATACCAAATCCTATAGCCGGACAGTCTTTGCCAAATTCTCCAACCAGTCCGTCATAACGTCCTCCTTCTAAAATAGAAAAACCTGTTCCGTAGGTGTATCCCCTAAAAATAATCCCTGTATAATAATCGCTTCTGTTCACCATTCCAAGATCGAAAGAAACATATTTTTCAACACCATAATCACATAAAATCTCATAAACCTTTTTTAATTTTTCTAAGGCTTCCCTTGATCTGGAATTATTGGTTAAGCTCTTTGTCTTTTCAATGATATCAATTGAACCACAAAGCTTTGGCAAATCCAGAAACAATTGTTTTAAATCAGAGTCAATTGGGAACTGCTCTATATACTCTTCGACTCCAATGAAATCTTTATTTTCAATTAATTGTCTTATTTCTTCTTCCTCTTCTGTATTTAAACCTGCCTCTTCTAGTAGTCCTTTAAAAAATTCTATCTGACCTAAATCAATTTGAAACTCATTAAGTCCTGCTGCACTTAAGCTATTAATCGCCAATGCAATAACTTCTGCATCAGCTTCGTCAGAGTTCATTCCCAGAAGTTCTACTCCTGCCTGAGAAAATTCCCTTGTTTTCCCTTGATAACTTTCATTATAACGAAAGGCATTGCCTATATAGCATAGCCGTATTGGTTTTGATTCTTCCTTTAGGGTAGTGGCAGCCATTCTAGCAATTGGAGGTGTCATGTCAGGTCTAAGCGCAAGAATTGCTCCTTCTCTATCAAAAAACTTATACATATGTTTCTGCTGAATTTTGCCGTTATCTTCTGAAAAAACATCATAATATTCAAACGTAGGTGTTTGTACATTATAGAAACCATATCTATTAAAAACCGATTCAATTCTTCTCTCGATTTCTATCTTTCTAGCACATTCTCGGGGAAGTAAATCTCTAACCCCCTCCGGTGTATGCAGTCTGTAATCCTTCACAATAACCCTCCTTTATCATTTCATCTCTTTATNGTTTTAAAGTTATAAATTGATGAATTATAATCATTATATAAGCAATAAATTAATTTGTCAATTTTTTCTTACAAAAGATAGTGCGTTGGCTACACTTGTAAAATAAGAAAGCTTTGTCCCTTGAAAGCAAGAAGAGATTTTTTATTTCAAAAACAACAAAATCGCCCAGTGGGCGATTTTAGGTGTTATTTCTAATGTGATAAATTATTTAATTTATATCTGTATTTATTTTTGAGATAAAAAGGTCTTAATTTTATCTATAATCATAGAAAGCGCAACACTGTTAAAGCCACCCTCAGGAATAATGACATCGGCATTCTTCTTACTGGGCTCAACAAATTCTTCGTGCATGGGTTTTACGGTGGTAAGATATTGTTTAATCACAGAATCTAAATCTCTTCCTCTTTCCTTTACATCCCTTAATAGCCTTCTAATTAATCTGACATCTGCGTCAGTATCAACAAAAATTTTAATATCCATTAAATTTAATAAATCCTTATTCTCGAAAATCAAAATTCCCTCTACTATAATTACTTTTGCCGGCATAATATGTACGGTTTCATTTGTTCTGGTATGCTCCACAAATGAATAGGAAGGACGATCAATACTCTCTCCATTTTTTAAACATTTTATATGAGATATCATAAGTTCTGTATCAAAAGCATTGGGATGGTCATAATTTAATTTTTTTCTTTCTTCCAGAGGCAAATGATCATTGGATTTATAATAATAGTCATGACTAATTGTAGCTACTTCATTATTAAATTCTTCTTTTAAGCGATTCACTAAAGTTGTTTTACCAGATCCCGTTCCCCCGGCTACTCCAATAACAATTACATTCCCCATAATTTCTCTCCTCATAGTTTTATGATTTAAATGCTTTATATATTATATAAAAATTTTTTCTACATTAAAAGATATTTATTTACATGAATCAAGATTATTTGTCACACAAAGAATGCAAAAATAGCACTTGATTTTGCTAAATGTCGTATATGCAAGGAATAGAAACATTTGAGAAAGTAATTTAGAAATTTCTGCCACAAAAAAGATATATAAAGAAGATTGCTTCCTTATATATCTTTTTATTGAATTTTTATTTTATTGCTTTCAAAATCAATCTGCATATTTAAGCTACTGTTTTGTATGATGTTTTCTAATGAATAATATGCATCATCATTCACCCAGATTGGCTTTTCTTCCTGATTCATTATACCTAGATCCTCCCACTCATATTTAATGACCTTCTCGGAAACATAGATTTTGTCATTTTGTTTATAAATAGGATAAAAGCTAACAATCCACTGCTCCTCAACGGAAGATGAACTTTGAATATCAAGAGAATCAATAAAATAGGTATACTTCAAAGCATTTTTATAAGCTTCTGTCAGCTGCTCCTGACTGGTAATCTTAAAATTATCTTGTCCCATATCATTAGGAGCCGCCTCAATGTTGTTAAAATCCATATAGTTTATTCCTTTAATTTGAGGATACTGATTTCTTATTGTATTGTAAAAAGCACTAATTTTATTTGCCGCTTCATCTATGTAGTACCCATGATCTTTATTCGAATAGTGGGATATTCCTAACTGTGAAATCATCATAGGCTTTTTGCCTTGAAAGGAATAATACACAAAATCGATATCTTCAAATAAATTTTGATCATTCTTTTCGTTATTGGTATAAATCAGATCATATACATCGATCCCCACCCAATCTACTGCTTCATCTCCGGGATAGTATATTAAACTGTCTTCACAATTTTCCAGATTAACACTCCATATGAAAGCTACGTTGGGGGCATATTCCTTAAATATGTTTCTTGCCTTTATAAAAAAGTCTTTATATGCCTGAGGATTATCGTATTGATGGGGATTAGGATAAAATTGAACAAACATCGGAATAAAATAGTATCCGAATTCTTTTGCGGTTTCTTCCAATAAATAATCTTGATAGGGAAAATCTTCTGATGGAGGCTGTAAAATAATATATGGAGTCTTCATACGAGATGTACACTCCAAAACCCAATCAATAGGAAAAATCGCTCCTAATTTCATATTTCTTAAATAGATTCCGTGACTGGTTTCTGTAATTTTTTCAAAGGTTTCAATATCAAAATTTATATCGGAATTAGATAAAATATATGCCCCTAAATAGCAGCCTTCTTTTGGTTCATATAAGCTGAGGGGTCTTGATATATTTCTATAAAGTTTATACTCTGTTTTTTCAATAATGGCCTGAGCTGCTGATACTTCTTTTTCTTCCTCAGAAGCAATAGGAGCTTTACTTTTTTCTGATGCATTGCAGCTTGTTAATAGTAAACACACGAAAATTATCATATGAAAAAGTTTTGATTTCACACAAATCCCTTCCTTCATATGATATCTTTTCCATTTTTATTNATATTTATTCCTGTCATACTTTTTTCTNACAAGATATGTGTTTAATGCTTCAAGNTAATGAATATATGCTCCGCCTTTACTGTATATTTCTAAATCTTTTGGAAAGGCATCATAAGGAATAGATTTTCTTCCCCCTTCCTGAGCCCTATCCCAATATTTCTTTAATATTTCAAAGGGCAGCATAAAATACTGATTGTATTCTATAAAATAAACCAGCAGAAAGGCTACTCCCTCCTGTTTTTGAAAATCTTCCATGAAAAGAATTTGATGAGGATGGATATTTTGTATCGGCAGACTTTTCTTGCTTGTCTCTTTTGCATCAAAACATATTGGGATGCTTTGTACGACTCCAATATAATCTACCGTACTTTTTTGGTCAAAGTATGCCAAAGTGATGGTTCTGCTTTTTTGATCTATTTGAATCGGTTTAATCGGCGTAGGTACTTTCTGGATCACTGCCAACCCCTTTGCCCTATAGCTTTCATTGGTATAATTTATAAGTTCTTCTAACGTACTTCCTCTTAAACCTCTGGTATTCCAATATCCCATAAAAACACTCCAAATATCTTTTTTTACTATATTATCATAAATCTTTAATCTATTCATTGAGTATTTTGTAAAAATGTATTATACTTAATACTGTAAGGGGGAATATGTAATGATTGGTACTAATTGGATAAAAAGACTTTATGCATTTGTTCAGGAAATCTTTCATTATTTATCTATGGAATTAGAAGATCAAGCTTCTTATCTGGAAGATAAATCCATATATAGAATAGCTAGAAAAAAATATATTCTGCTAAACAATTATGAAAAAGTCATAGAAATCAGCCGTCGTCTTCATGATTATAAACAAGTATTCATGTATCAAGTCAAAAATAATCAAATATATGAAGCCATGCAAACTGCAGAGATCTATGAACTGTATGAATTGGGTGCTCCTCTTTGCGAAAAGGAAGGAGAGCTTATTAAAGCTGCCCATATGTATTCCTATTTTAATCCGATTAAAGCCGCATCCTTATATAAGCAAGAGCATATCTGGGATAAAGCCGCTAATTGTTACATAAAATCTATGCAGTGGCTTAGAGCAATAGAATGTATAGAACAGATGGCTTCTGAAGAAGTAAAGAATAAATATTATAATAAGATTGAACAAATAGGAGATGAATTATACACTAAACGAAATTATGAAGAAGCCATTAAGCTATTTACACGGATCAATGCCTTGGAAAAAGCTTTGAATCTTTCAGAAGAAATAAAGGATGAGAAAACTTCTAAAATTCTTTATGAACAATTGGTAAGACAAGCCCTGGATCAAAATGAAATGAATAAAGCTGCCTATTATTATGAAAAATTGGATACCTCCAAAGCCTTTTCACTGTATATGAAGATACAAGATATTGACAATGCCGCTCGATTGCTGACACAACAAGAAAAATGGGAAGAAGCGTTGTACCTGTATTTGAAGAATGATAAGGAAGCAGAGGCAATAAAAATTGCAAAAGAACACGATTTATATTCTCTTTTGCTTTCATATTATAAAGAAAAGAAAAACTATGAAAAAATACTATGGATTTTCGAGGAAACCCACACAATCGAAGAAGGTATCCAATATTTTAAAGAAGAAAATATGTTTGAATATGCTGCCCAGTTGGCAAAATTGCTGACGAAATCTTCAGAAACTGCCGCTGTCTTAAAAGAGATAGGATACTATGAACAGGCAGCACACTATTATCTTTTAGAAGATCTTAAAGAAGAATGTAAAAATTGTTTAGAGTTGTCAGGCAAAACTCCGTTAGAAATTGAAAATTACTTTTTTGTTAAAAATTATCCGGCATAACTAAAGGGTTAACATCGTTCACCCTTTAGTTATAATCACATAATTCTTAAAATTTAATTTCCAATTTTTCTTTAGTGCAAATTTTTTTATATATATCTGGCAGTTCTGCTTTAAAGCTGCGATTTTCCAGGTAACCAAAATCTTCAGGGCATTCTGCAAACTTTATTTTATAGGCATGTAAAAACTGATGCTTTAAACCATATTTTGATTTAAAATAATCATTTACCTTAATATCTCCATATTTACTGTCTCCAATAATCGGATGGTTTATTTTAGAAAGATGGGCACGAATTTGATGGGATCTTCCTGTAATCAATTGTATTTCTAAAAGAGTATAATCGGAATTGTTTACTATGGGAGTGAAATGGGTTTCCACATATTTGCTTCCCTCTTCGTATTCATCAAGGATTTCGACTTCATTTGTTTTTTGATTTTTCTTATGATAGCCTTTTAAAACTCCAGGGGTTTTGATAGTGCCTTTTACAATGGTTAAATAATACTTTTGTATTTTATTTTCTTTAATCATTTGATTCATGGCTTGAAGGGCATTTAAGGTCTTACCTGCTATAATGATACCGCTGGTATTTCTGTCTAAACGATTACAGACTGCAGGAGTAAAACCCGCAGTCTCATGAGGGTTATATTCTCCTTGCTCCACTAAATAAGACAGTATTTCATCGGCTAATGTATTTTGATTATTGTTTTGATCCGGATGCACCAAAAGCCCTAAAGGTTTATTGCACAATAATATATGCTCATCTTCAAATATAATAGAAAAAGTTCTACTGACTTTATTTACATCTTTAAGTGCACGAAACTGATTGATTGTTTCGTCAGCTAAATACAATTGAATGGTATCTCCTATTTGAAGTTTTTCATTTCCTTCTCCTTTTTTGCCATTATATTTAATTCGTTTTTTTCTAAGCATTTTGTATATAAATCCTTTTGAACTTTGATTCATATATTTCATTAAAAACTTATCCAATCGTTGATTTGCATCATTCTGTGTGATTTGTATTTCTTTCATCTGCTCACCTTTATCTTTAATAATCTTTACTATAAGAAAATCGCCTGAACAGGCGATTTTCTTATAGGTATCATACTACTGAATATGAACAATATTGGACTTTGCATCCCATATAACCTGATAACCTAATTTTGAAAACTCTCTTGAAGGAATATATGAAGTGCCGCCAATTACTCTAGCATTTAAATAAACCGCAGTACCCTTATAATGGACATATGGCTGTTTCTTTGCTACATCCCACTGAATATTTTCTCCTAATACATTGCCTATATCTCTTAATGGAAGATATGAAGTAGAGTCAATAACTTTTATATTAAGCTTTCCTTCTTCTAGCTTTTCTTCATTATAACTTGATATATAATAGCCGTTGTCTAAGTCAACACTTAAATGAATTGCTTTATCTGCATCCATGATATAAGCTTCTTTAAAAGCTTTCTCTATTTCTACTATTTCCCTCAACGTCAATACATTCCCTGTGGGCACTTCCATAGGAACAGAATCAATTTCTTTAATTGTTTCTTTAATTGTAAATGAACCCTTAAATATATTTTTTTCAGTTATAGAATCGTTATAATTAATTTTTCCATTCACGTTTGAAACATATACATTGTCTTTTGTTTTTTCAAAGGAATACTCTAATTGAGTTCCTTCCCATATACTATTAAATGAAGGATTTTGCATAGCTAACGTTGCTAAATCAATTTGATATTTATAGAGTTCTTTATTCTCTGTAACATTTTGAACCATACGGTCTATAGAACTATTAAAGCTATCAGCATCTAATGCATATACGTTTAAGAGCTGTTTTTGAGCATCATTCAAATTAGCTATTGATTCTTTTAAGTAAGTGCCTATTTCTTCAATATGATCAATTGAATACTGAGCAAAAGAAGCAAACACATTTACAGAATCTTGCAATGTAAGAGAAACGGTATATTTATTATTAGCTTCTTTAACAATACCCATTTCGTATTCATCATATACGTTTTCCATTAAACCTTTATATAAATCCTGCCATGCTTTATTTTGTTCTCTAAGTGAACCAAAATCAAAATATATTTCACACATTTTTTCCGCTAATGCCTCATTGTTATAGGCCTCTGTAAGGATTTCTTTCATTTCTTGCCTGTCGATGCTAAAATATTGCACATTTGCATATATCTGATCAATACTACGATTCACTTCTTCATTTCCGAAGCTTTTAATAAAATTAAATAATTCGTCCACTTTTATGTAAACTTTATTGCCATCACTTTGTAATTTTATAATTTCTTTTTGTTCTGCTGTATTTTTATCTTTGATGTAATATGTAAAATTCAATTTTGAGGCTACACTGTCTACTTTACAATCAATAACAAGGTTATACTTATTAACTATTGATTGTACTAAGGAAAATTGTTCTGAAGGTACTCCTACTAATTCCGGACTAATATTGTCTAAAGAAAGACTCATTTCTCCAGTGACTTGATATTTTTTTAAGGCATTTACCTCTTGTGAAAGATTATAGAAGCCCCATTCTGCACTGCTGCACCCCGTTAGCAGAGATACAAGCATAATCACAGCCACTACTATAGAAAAGCTTTTTTTCAGTTTCATTTATATTCCTCCATCCTTTTTTGAAATATATTCCATGTTAATAATATCACAATAGTAACTTAATTGGAACAACTATCATGAAATAAAAAATAATTTTAATCAAATTGATATTATATTGCCGCGGTTTTTAGGGCCTCTATAAATTCCTTTTGACTTTCTAAATCTTTTATTTCTTTATTTTCTAGGTGTTTTAGGAGCTGATTAAGCTCACCTTTTGTTCTTTGAATAAATATTATATTATCTTTAAGCCCTTTCTGCTCTACAATTCTCTTCATATTTTCTATATTTTTATTATAATTTTTATATTCTTCATCCATAATACAGTAAATATGAGTATCGCTAAAAAGCACATGATCGAAAAAAGCCATACCCTTCTGATCTCCAAATAAAGCACTGTTCCAAACAACATAAGCATGAGAGAGGCTTTCAAGCTGTTTAGCAACCTCTGAACTTCCATCTTTATACGGAATAATGGAAATGTATTGAACCCCATACTGAGCTACAACCAATGTAAATAATATTGCAACTAAAGTAAATAAATTGTTTCTAGTCTTAGTTAAAATAAGCCCTGAAATAAATATTCCCAGCATAATACCTAAACTGATTGATGTACGAATAAAATATTTAAGTTTTCTCTTCTTTATGTAGTCTGCTTCTTGTATTACCTTTGCCATTTTATGCCTCCATCTCAACTATGATTTAAAGAACTGAAACAACCATGTTTTAGTGTATCAAAAAAAATACAAAAAGAAAAGCCTGCATCAAAGCAGACCTTTCATAGTTATTTAAATACATCAATCAATTGTTCAAATATGTCTTTGTTTTCTTTAATGACATCTTTGTTTCCCATAACACAAATATAATTCTGCCCAGCTAATTTTTCCATCATCTCTTTACAATTTATAATATCTTCTCTTTTTGTGCTTAAAATCTCATCTCTTTCTTTTTGAACATCCTCATAAGTGATTTTACTGATATATTGAGATACTGCCTTTTCTCCTTTCATGGAAGGACTAAGGGGGAAATCATATTTGCTGATTGTACCTATAATATACTTTGTCATTTCTCTTTCATTGGCATCGAATTTTTCAAGATAACTTCCTGCTTCATCGTATACCCGCAAGGTCTTTTTTAAATTAGGATCTCTATAGGAAGAGAAATACACATTGCCATTTCGTGAAAAGCTAATGAATGCACCATAGGCACCGCCTTGAACACGTACTCTGTTCCAAAGATAATCTAAGCCGATAATTGTTTTTAATACCTGCAAACTTCCTGAATAAGAATATCCTAATTCTAAGAAATTATAACCTTTTGCTACATATTGAATATCACTTTGAGTCATTAATCCTTCATTTTTAACGGATAAATCAAAGGAATATTGTTGCTTCGTAACAGGTGTATTCTTCAAGTTATTAAGCAGTTCTTTTATATGTGCTTGGAATTCTGTATAGTCTTCTTCCTGGGCGGTTACACCAATAAGCAAATTATTCACATTGAAAATCTGATTCGCAGCTTCTTTTAAGTTCGCAATGAGCTCTTGCTTTTTGGCTTCAAAATTTTCTTCAATATCTTCTACGAATTTATAGAAGGAGAAGCCTTTTAATATTTCAGCAAATTGGCCTTTCTCTGAAAAATACGCCAGAAGTCTATCAGAGACAACCACGTGTCCCTGACTGTTTAATGCCATCTCCATACGGGACTTCATTTCTCTGATAATCTCTAAAAGTCTTTTTTCATTTTCAAAGGAAGTTGCAGTAATAATTTCTTTAATCAATCCAACAAGTTGAGGAAGCTTTTCAGTAAGTGCCTTTGACTTTATAATAAATTTACTTTCGTAGGACTTTGAATCTCCATTGATTCCATAAGTTTCTGCATAAAAATGAATGCCCCCGGTATGGATATTGATTTCATTAGCTAAATCAGCATAAGAATATTTTTCAGTATCCATTTTGCCTAAAATGCCAACTAACATCCCTGCATAAGGAATAAGCTTTTGTTCTAAAACTTTTAAATCAAAATATAGATTCAAATATGTGATTTTGTTTGTAAATAAAGGATGGAACAGTACTGTTATATCGTTTTCTTTCTTTTCTAACTGTGGCAGTTTCTCTGCTTCCTTATTAATATCATCAAGGGATAGCACAGGAATCTTTTCTATATCTTTTGGATCATCGGGAGTTATCTGTCTTTCTCTTAATTTTTCCGTTTGCTTGATTAGCTCTTTAATCTCTTCATCTGATAGCTTAGCTTTATACTCTGAGAGCTTTTGCTTAACTTTTTTAGTTCTTTCTTCTAAAAGTCCTTTCTTAGGATTTAAAATGAGCATGGTGCCGTGCGTATTATTGAGTAAATATTCTTTAATTAAGTTTTCAAAATATGGAGAGGTAAAGCTTTCTTTAATTTTTTCCAAAGTGGGCTCATATTGAAGATTTATAAGAGGATCAGCATCATAAAGCCAACTGTCCAACACTTTAATTCCATAAATTAGTCCTTTTGGATAGCTTCTTGAATCCGCTTCACGAAGGGTAAATTCCTTTGAGTTCACAGCAGCCTGAATGAGCTTCTTATCAATTCCTTCATTGACCAATTTATTTAAGGTTTCATATACTGTCTTCTCAAATAATTCTTTTTTCTCTTTATCGGAATTTTTAACTACTATACTAAAAATAGGCTGCTGAATACTCATGTCAAAGCTTCCAAAAACATCTTTTCCTATTCCGGCATCCAGTAATGCTTTCTTAAGAGGTGCAGCCGGGGTCTCAAGAAGCAAATACTCCAGAATTTGAAAAGCCAAATATACTTCCGGATTTGTAGAACGGTCTATGGCATAATTTAAACTTAAAAAGGTTTTCCCTTGTTCTCCTTCTTCGGGGGATATAGGATATTCCACATTGATCTCTTTTATTTTATCAAAAGATTCTTGGATCGGAATTGAAGAATCAATATCCTGTTTGTCAAAATTACTGAGATATTCTTGATCGATGAACTGAAGCTGCTCTTCTAAATTTCCATTGCCATAAAGATATATAAAGCTATTGGAAGGATGATAATATTTTTTGTGAAAAGCAAGAAAATCCTCATAAGTTAAATCCGGAATATACTCCGGGTCTCCTCCCGATTCTACTCCATAAGGCGTGTCGGGCAATACAGATTCTTGGATCTTTCTAAAAAGAATGGCTTCGGGAGATGAAAAAGCTCCTTTCATTTCATTATAAACAACTCCCTTATAAGTCAGTTCATCGTCTTCATTCTCTAATTCATAATGCCAGCCTTCTTGCATAAGTATTTCAGGATATTTATATATGTTTGGATAAAATACCGCATCGAGATATACATCCATTAAGTTCATGAAGTCTTTTTCATTGGTACTGGCAATTGGATACATCGTTTTATCCGGAAAAGTCATAGCGTTTAAATATGTATTTAATGAGCCTTTGGCCAATTCTACAAAGGGGTCTTTAGTGGGAAATTTTCTGGAACCGCATAATACAGAATGCTCTAATATATGAGGCAGTCCTGTACTATCAGCGGGCGGGGTTCTAAAGGTAATTGCAAATACCTTATTTTCATCATCATTTTCTAAATGTAATAATTTAGCGCCGCTTTTTTCATGGATAAAAATACGAGCTGTAGAATTAAGTTCTTTAACTGTCTTTTCCTCAATCAGCTTAAATCCATGTACTACACTATTTAATTCCATATATTCATCTCCTATATTTCTATTGTTGTTTTAAATTCTCTAATAAAGTATATACCAATACATAAATGATATACTTAATTCCATTTAAACATCTTTAAAATCATCCTATGGGGAATGATTCTTGAAACGATCTTGAACAACTTCATTGTGACTCCATAAACAGATTCCATCTTATTTTGTTCTGAATCTTTTAATGCCTGAGCCACTACATCCTTTGATTGAACCATAAACTTAGACTTCCAATCTAAAGGTTTTCCTTTCGAAGATGCCACTTTAAAAAATTCTGTTTTCACCGGACCGGGACATACCGCCAACACTCCGATGCCTTTATTTTTGAGTTCAATGCCCAAAGCCTTGCTGAAATGAAAAACATATGCTTTCGTAGCTGAATAAATATTAAATCCCGGCTGTGGCAAAAAAGCTGCCGAAGAAGCAATTTGAATAATTTTAGAGCCCTTGCTCATATAAGGAAGGACGTTATATGTCATGGCTGTCAGTGCTTTAATATTTAAATCGATCATATCCAGCTGCTCATCTAACCCTAATTCAATAAATGATCCAATTTTTCCAAAGCCAGCACTGTTCACAAGAAATAACACTCTTGGCTTTTCATCATTTAATTTATTAATAACTTTATTTATTTCTTCTCGTCGTGATAAATCTGCTCCAATGACTACTCCCTTTGAGTTTTTTAGGCTATGAGCTAATTTCTTCATTTTTTCTTTTCTTCGAGCAATCATCCAGATTTCGTCTAATTCATATTTTCTGTCCAGCTGTCTGACAAAGTCCTTCCCCAGACCTGAGGAAGCGCCTGTTACAATGGCAATTTTCTTCATTTTGCCACTCCCTTTTTTATTAGTATTATGATCAAAAAGCAGCCCCACTTATTCGGGCTGCTTTAAATGTTCCTTAATAAATTTTTCACGGCAATCCCAACTGCAAAAATAAAAAGACTCTGTCCCTCGTGAAAGTTGATACCCCCGATGTTTCTCAACAAACTTGCCACAAACCGGATCTTCAACCATTTCTAAAGGAACTTCTGACTGCTGTTTATAGTTTGATTGCATATCTGACTGTTCAAAATGCATTTGATTTTCCTTTTTTTCCTGAAGCAGCCTCTGATGCTGAATAAGTCTGACAGTTCTAAGCATTCTCGACAACATCCACCATATTGCAATCATCCACAAAAGATTACTAAGTATATCCATTTTATGATCTCCTCTCTACACTACGATGCCTTTTTTTGCTGCTTAATAAGTATTAACTCTCCGTCTTCTTTTATTTCATAAATTTCCAGTATACTATCTTTTACCACGATTTCAAGATTACAATGAGGACAATAATATCTGATTCTTCCTAATATACCCAAACGTTGGTTTCCACACACAGGGCATTCCATAACCATTCACTTCCTTGTTCATTAGAATAAAATATGCTCATGGTATATTATAATATATAAATATGAAAAAATTATGAACAATTCTTGAACAAGTACATTTTATTTCATATATTTGTCTAAAATCGTGATAATTTCTTCAATTTTTTCTTCTCCTTCGCCATTCAAAAGGGCACGTCTTACACAGCCGTGAATATGTTGCTTTAATACGGTAAGATTGCTTTTTTTAAGCAATGCCTGTACTGCCAAAATTTGTTTGGATATATCTATACAGTATCTGTCTTCTTCAACCATACGGATAATGCCATCCAATTGTCCTCTTGCAGTTTTTAAAAGATTTAATACTTGCTTTTTATCTTTTTCGATCAAACCAGTCACTCCTAATCTAAAGAATTTCATTCTACAAAATGAAAACAGTTCTTTGCTTTATCTTAGCTATAACCTATTATAACATAATTATTGTTTTATCAAACTAAATCCAGGCACGAATCGTACAAACAAGAGAGTGACTACGTCTCGCCACTGAAATTAAGAAAGTTTGGTCCTAAGCAGGACGAACTTTCTTATTTCATCTTTTTATCGCATAGGAAATTTGGAGAAATTATCCATATAACAAAAAACTCTCCATGTGGAGAGCTTCGATCCATTTTATATACATTTTTAATTTAATTTCAGTAAAATAATTTAGACTAAAGCAGCCAATAGCAAAAGTTCTTCGTTCGCTT
>JGI24712J26585_10000429_pt1 | contig 36417 bp, 36 predicted proteins | sample BioPla3DNA2_FD_26585 | JGI IMG/M metagenome (IMG submission 26585)
GAGCTGCCATTATCGGATGCGGCGGGATATCGCACTGCCACATGACCGGGTATCTTGCGATGCCGGACCGCGTCGAAGTCGTCGCCTGCTGCGACATCGATCTTCCGAAAGCCGAGGCTTACGCGAAGAATTACGGGATTAAGAAAGTCTACGAAGACTACAACGAGATGATGGAGAAAGAGGATATCGATCTTGTCTCCGTCACTACCTGGAACTCGGCGCACAAAGGCGCGACAATCGCCGCGCTGAAGGGCGGCGCGCACGTCATCTGCGAGAAGCCGATGGCGATGAACGCGATTGAAGCGCAGGAGATGCTCGACACGGCGAAAGCCTGCGGCAAGGTGCTTCAGGTCGGATTTGTGCGTCGTTTCGGCGCCGACGCCGACGCGGTTCTGGCGTTTAAAAAAGCCGGAGTAATCGGCGACGTCTACTACGCGAAAGCCACCTATCTGCGCAAGAGCGGCTTCCCGGGCGGCTGGTTCGGCGACCTTGCGTATTCCGGCGGCGGTCCGCTCATCGACTTAGGCGTCCACGTCATGGACCTGGTAAGATACCTTTCCGGTCTTCCGAAGCCTATACAGGCTTACGGCGTGACATACAAGAATTTAGGAAACAACCGCGCCGCCGGCGGCGAAACGGCGTGGTCGGCGACCACTTCGGCGTCTAAGTACAAATACGACGTCGAGGACTTCACTTCAGCCATGATTCGTTTCGATTCGGGGCTCACCATGCTGATGGAAGCCAGCTTCAACCTCAACATCGCCCGCGACACCGGCAATATCGAGCTGATGGGCACCAAGGGCGGCGTGAATATGTCGCCGTTCACCATCTACACCGACATGGCGGGCAGATTCGTTGATATCAGCCCGAGCAGCGCCCCCGGCTTCGACTTCACCCGCGCCTTTAACGACGAGATGCGCGGCTTCGTCGACGCCGCCGAAGGCAAAGCTCCCTGCCGCGCCCCCGGCGAAGACGGCGTTATCCTGATGAAGATGATCGACGCAATCTACGAGTCTGCAAGAACCGGCAAAGCGGTGGATATTAAGTAAATTACGAGAAGCTTTTATGCGAGAGAAACTTTTTGAAAAAAGTTTCTCTCGCGCTCTCTTCAAAAACTTTTGGGAACGGGCGGCAAAGGGGCGGTTCTGATTCGGACAGGCAATAATTTTCGCAAAAAGCCTTGACAAAGCGGGTTTGATTTGATATAATATATGAGCGTTGTGAAAAAACGCTGGTATAGCTCAGTAGGTAGAGCGCGTCCTTGGTAAGGACGAGGTCATCGGTCCGAGTCCGATTACCAGCTCCACGATGAAAACGGTTCAAAAAATTGAACCGTTTTTTGTTATATAAATAGTCGCGGGACTTTTGGCAAAGCTCTGCGGATAGAGAACAGCCCTTTTGAGGGGGCTGTTTTTTGTTCATATGTGCGTGAATATTATTACAAAGCTTCACTCCCTGAGCTGCTTTTCCATGTAGATATACAGCGGCTTCATGCCCATTTTTTGATAGAAAGAAAGCGCCGGTTCGTTCATTGTCCAGACGCGGAGCTCAACCCGGCAGCAGCCGTTTTTCCGCGCAAATTCTTCCGCGTATTCGTAAAGCGCCCGGCCGACACCCGCGCCGCGCGCAGTCTCGTCGATACAGATATCGTCGATATACAGCGTTTTCGAGTCGACTAAGATGTTGTCGTCTTTGACCTGTTTAAACGCGGTAAAGGCGTAGCCGACGACATAGCCGCCCGTGTCATACACAAAAACCGGAGTGCTTTCGTCTTTCAGGATAAGCGCGAGTTCGTCGTCCGAGTATTTGCGGCGGGGGGAGCCGTCGGGGTCGGGTCCCTTGAAAATATCCGGCCGTCCCTCGTGGTGGATAAGTTCCACCTGACCCAAAAGCCGATGGAGATGCGGGATGTCTTCCGCTCTTGCGGGGCGTATCATTTATAAAACCTCATTTAATCTGTCTTGCGTATTTATTCCATCGCGTCGAATTTTTCCGTCAGCTTATCTATCTGCGTCTCGGCTTTCGAGATACGCTTTTCATACTGCGAGATTATATCGCCGCTGTTTTTCAGCACGAGCGAGGAGAACAGATCGGAAAGACCTATCGTCGTGTAAGTCATTCCGAAGTCATAAACGCGGTGGCGGCGGATTATCTCAAGCATCTCGGCGGATTCCTCGTCGCGGGTGAACTTGCCGGAAAGTGCGACGTCGTAATATGCGGGTGTGACGTACATTCTCGACGTGACGGCGATCATTTCAAGTATTGCGGAAAGCCTTTCCGGGTCCGGGCAGTTGAGCGGGATAACCATCGTCGAGCTGATGTTGTTCACATAAGTCTTGTAGTTCTCCTGCGCTTCGTCCCATTTCGGTATCGGGATGACGCCGAAGTCGGTGTCCATCGCGCGCATATTGACGATATAGCTCATTACCTCGCCGTAGAACAGCCCGCCGTTCTGCATGAACATATCTTTTCCGACACCCTCTTGTCCGCCCGGCGACATCCAGGTGACGTTCCCGCCGTGGTAGATGTAATTTGTCTTTTCAAGCAGAAGGGTCGCCTTTTCCACATCAAGCGCAAGATGAAGTCCGGTATCGGCGTCCGAGTTGATATATTTGAGGTCGGAGGCGTAGAAGAATCCGTTCTGATAAGCCGAGGTTGTAATAAAACCGTAAAGGTCGTTTGTGGTAAACTCTCCGTCGCCGTCGATATCGGCGGAGATATCCTGGATCATCTTTGTGAAGACGTCGAGCGTCCACTTGCCGCCGCGGACAAGCTCATAAGGCTCCTCCATGCCGTTGTCGGCTATCAGCTGCTTGTTGAACATCATGATATAGGTGACGTCGTCGGCGAGGTAGTTCATAGCCGAGTTCATGAAGAAGACTTTGCCCGCGATGTTCAGCTCATAAGTTCCCAGCTCCCACCACGGTTTTTCAAAATTGTTGTGCGGCAGGGCGCAGAAATTGTATAAGATTCCGCCGGAGGCGAGAGTGCTTGCCTCGCTGATATTCGGCATAGAGATATCGTAGGTGTTGTCGCCGGAAAGGACGGCGGATTTGATTTTCGCCGAGGCGTCGCCGGTTATAAGAGTAATCTCGGTGTTGAACCGCTCGTTTACCAGGCTGTTGCGGCGGAAGACGGCGTCGTTCAGAACTTCTCCGTTTTCTTCAGCCGAATAAATCTCTTTCTCTGAGGTGCCTACCGCCGGGCGGGCGATAACGTTGAACGGCTTGCCTTCAAAGTCAAATTCGGGAATTGCCGCTAAAGCGGCTTCAAGCTCAGCCGCTTCGGTATCGACGGTTTCGGCGGCTTCCGTCGCGCCTTCGGGAGCGCCGTCGGCATTTGCGTCGGTCACGGTCGGGTCTGCGCCGGAGCCGCAGGCGCAAAAGGATAAGGAAATAAGAGCGGCGAGCATAAGCGCCGCTGCGCGAAGGTAATTTTTCATTTCATCACACTTTCCGCAGATATCAAAAAAACTTATCTGTATTATACTATACAATTTCCTGTTTTTCAAGCGTCGGCGGAAATTTTCCGCAGTATTATTGAAGCGGTTTTTGATTACGCAGAAATGAATTTCAGTAGACCCTTAAAAAATTACATAAAACATTCACCGTTAAAACCCGTTTTGAGTTGTTACGGTGATATTACTTGAATTTCCCGAATGTTATTTTATCGTGAGTTTTATTATGATTTGTCACGGCAGCCGGATATCATCCCGCGTCATCTGAAGCCGGAGCCAATTCAGCAGCGTATCAATCTTTTCGCTGTTATCCCTGATTCGTTCAATCTCCCAAATCTGGTGCCACCAAAATGAATTCATATATCTGAACAGAACCGGAAACGCCCTGCGCTCGATATCTGAATAGGCGTAGAATTCTTCGATGCAGCTTATGTTGCGCATAAACTCATTCATTCTTAAATCGTTAAGTTCCTCGCTGTACCAATAGAGGCGGGAATTATTTTCGTCATAAAGACGACTGTCGAATATCAGCCACAGCGCTGCGCGGACAGTGTAATTAAGCGCCGGTTCTTTTCCGGATAAATTGAAGTCAATAAGCCCCTTAAAATTGCCCGCTCCGTCTATCAATACATTTGAATCATTAAGATCTGCCTGAAAGCAGGAAACCGGCAATGTATGATAAATTTTGCGCAATTCCTCCCGGTTTCGATAAAAAATCTCAAGCAGCGCCTGAACTTTAGAATAAAACGCAGGTATATTATCCTTTACATAGCTGCAAAAACGCAAGGCGGTTTCGGTGCCTTCATCGGTTGTGTCGGGAGCGGAATACGGTTCGAGAAGACAATATGCCGAATGGAAATCCATAAAATCAAAATAAGCGGACGCAACCTTGCCGACAGAACGCAGCAAATCGTCAACATAGCGAGGTCTGCCGTTTTCATCTTTCAATTCATCTGTAATAATCTTTTCGGCAATATGATATTTAGCGAATTCTTCGGCATAAATATGATACACCCGCCCGTTTTCGGTATATTCAAAAACCTTGCTGCCGCTGCGATTAAGAACAATTTTAGGGCAGTATATTCCGAGATTGTTATATTCGTCTATCAGGCGAGACCACGCGGCAATTTTAGCGGCGTCGGTAAATGAATTAGAGGTATGCTTTACAGCAAGCTTTGTTGCGCCGTTATCGGTAATATATATCCGACGGAAATCATCTTCGCCCCGGCATAAATCGATTGTTTCAATAAGTTCCGGCGGATTGCTGTAATATAAGCTGAATATATTCTCGTTTGTCATATAATGTCTTCCTTGGTATTTATATCTTTATTATATACCTATATTAACAAAAAGTCAATGTTATTCGTCAGTCAGAATCAATATCGGAAATGAAAATAAAAGAAAACAAGCAAATAAGGTTTCGCAGCCAACCGCTTCGAAAAAAATCACATAAAAATATCACCGTAACTACAAAAAAGTCTTTACGGTAATCCGTCGTTATTTCCTAAACATAAGATAGATTTTTCTGATAAATACACATGATTGGGGTTTCAAAAAGAGATAGCTTATTTGAGTTTATAACTTCCAAGTCCTTCCATGATGTCTTGTTTAAACAATGAAAACAGCAGATACGGCGGCAGCAGGAAGATAACAACCGCCGCAAAAGCGTATAGTGTTTGCGAAGAAAAGGCGTTCAGAATAACGGCGAGCGGGAATTTTGATTCCGATTCGATAAGGACAAGCGGTTCGGCAACCAAGTTCCATTGATCGGAAAAAACCAATACCGCGGTACATATAATGCCGGGTTTGATATTCGGAATTACAATCGACCAAAGGATTCTAAGGATATTGGAAGTCTCAAGTGTCGAAGCTTCGATTATATCGTTCGGGAGGGTTTTGGTTATCTGCGTCAGCAGGAAAACCGGCAGACAGGAGAATATTCCCGGAATAATCAGCGCGTACAGGGTGTCATAAATATTAAGCTGCTTTGAAACTATGTAGTGAGGCAACAAGGTGACTTGAAAAGGCATAACCATTACGATTATATAGGCTGTGAACAGAAACGCCTTTCCTTTCATTTTTACTTTTGCGAATACAAACGCAGCCGGGATCGAGACAATGAGAGCGCCCAGAGTCACAGCTCCGCTGACGAGAAAGGAGCGAACAAACGCATTTAAGTAGAGCGGCTTTGCTATATAAAAATCCCAATAACCGCTCAGAGAGGGGGAGATAACCCCGCTGAAATTAATCCCGACGGAGTAAAGCAAGGATAAGATTACAGGTGCGATCATAACTGCGGCTAAAGCCAAAATTAAAAGGCTGCCGATAATATGCAGGAGTTTTTTTACCATATCCGCTCGCTCCATTTCTTCTCAAACCATAACAGCGCGATGATAATAACGAAGATCACGATGAAGAATATGCTTGCAGCGGCGGAAACATTCTGGTAATTCAATTTCTCGAAATGGTTGTTCAGATAATTTTGTATCATATATACGCTTTTATCCGGATAATTCCCCCACAGAAGATACGATTCGCGGTAAATCTTGAACGAATTGACGAAAGAAAGGATTCCTGTAAACAAAACCATCGGGATGCTGTTCGGAAACAGAATATATATTAGAGTGGATAATTTGGAGGAGCCGTCTATCTGCGCCGAATCAAGCACCTCCTGAGGGACTGTCAGAAATGAAGTGGTCAGGAGAATGACATTCAGTCCGGTATATTTCCATATAAACAGAAGCAGCAGCGACGACGGCGCGGGGAATGAAGCAAAGTGGGACTGCCAGATCATAACAGCTGTTATCGACGGGAGAAGATACGGCAGAAATATTGCCGACTGAACGAACATCAGTTTTCGCAGAACAAACGCCAGAAGAAAGGCGATTATATAAGAAATAACGATTATCAGCGGAACGGATATCGCAGTGAAAATAAAGGTGTTTTTCATTCCGAGCAAAAAATACTCGGATTTCAGGAGCGTTTTGAAATTTTCAAGACCGCAGAATTCCTGATTGAAAGCATCGTTCAGCCATGCGTAGGATAACGAGCGGAAAAATGGTATGATATAAAACACCAAAAATCCGGCAAAGCTCGGTATGAGCATGAACTTCCAGTATTTGTTATTCATATGGTTTCCTCTGCGTGAATATAAATGTCAAATAAACTGAATCTTAAACAGTTTACGGTGAATTCAGCACTTTCGATATTACAACTCTGTCGCCGTCATTTATGGTTTTATCTGCCAAGGCAACATAAATTGCGTTGAATTCGGAAGATTTTAAAAGTTCGGTACATCTGTCATCTGTCCGCCCGGCGGTGACATCGATTTTTCTGACAAAATATGCCTTTTCTCCGGTATCGGTTTTTTCTTCAACAATAAAAGCATATGTTTCGGTGTCGGAAGTATGAAAACAAGAGGAAGAAAGCCCCGTCATTGTTGATTTTCCGTCGGCAAATGTGTAGAAGACCGGAGACATCACTTCAACCTTGGCAGAGAGAAAGTCTCTGACATTACCGCCCCAAAAATATGAAAATATAATCGAGGCGGTGAAAACGACGGTAAATAAAATCACGATTTTTTTCTTCATAACGATCACTCAAAATATGTATACTCAACGAAAGTCACTATTTCTTTGGCAGCGTCTTTCGGAGAGAGCTTTCCTGTGAAGAAATCCGTCATTATATTCTCGCGGATATAGTCTCCGAACAGGTTGCAATCGAAGGTATACACTACCGAGTTTTCAAAGAGCTGAGGAAGAACGGATAAGTATGCAATGTCATCCTGAGTCCATTTTGAATACATCGGATTTCTTTCAAGCTGCTTTCCCAAAAGGGTTTGATATATTTCTTGCAAGCCGGTTGAATATATGTTGTCATTTTCCGTCATCAGAGCGAAGAAATCATATGCTAAATCCAAATTTGCAGAATATTTATTGATTAAAGCCAGACCCCTTAAATTAATGTGTCTTTTCTCCGGATAAGGATAACCTGCCACACCGTATTCGGGGAAAACAATATCATCTTCACCGGGAGTAATTAAGAATCTATAGAAAAACATAGGGCCGACTCTGAAAACATGGGTTTTTCCTTCCAAATAATTCCCATTTATATCTGTGCTGAAGAGTTTGCCGGAATCATAATTCTTCTTGATATTTGTAAGCAGAGACTCTATTTCATCGGCGGAGAAATTATCCGAAAGAATCTGATCCTGAACTGTCTCGGTGAGTAAACGCACCATCATGTAATGGTCGGAGAACAGGGTTATGTTATCATCCGGGGATATCTGTTCGCAGGCGCTCCAGATATCCGAAATAGTTATGTCGAATCCGGGAAGAACGGGAGCGTCGTTTTCGCGTTCAAGAAGATTTGATATATCAAAATAATACGGAATTCCTATTACGGAATCATCAAATCGAACCATGTCCGGAACGCCGGGGTACATTTCTTCAAAATTCTTGTTAATCTGCTCGTTTTCGTTAAGCGGAGCATACAGTTTGTATTTTATAAGGCTGGCGAGAAAATTTGATTCCGCCGGATTATCGACAAAAATAATATCAAAATCATCTGATTTAGATAACAGTTTAGTTCTGAGGATGTCTTTAAATATTTTAGATTTATAAAAAGTAATATAAACATTTTTGCCATACCTGCGTTGGAACTGTTCGGCGATATTATCGAGATCAAACCAGAGTTGAACTGAATCGTAAGCTAAAATATGGATTGAATCTTCCGTCATGGCGGTATTTACGGCGGACAAAACATTTGAGCTGTTTTTGTAAATAAACANCCAGCCGTTATAAATAAAGAATCTGTCGATATGCAGCGAATCGCCGATTTCTTCGTTGAATTTGGTAATGGTCGTGTTTGCATCGTCGGAACGGATATACCGCTTCAGAGTATAACTGTCCAAAGAGTAGAAATAATAATCGGATTCGGCGTCATAAGCGCAGCTCGATAAATCAAAGTTAAAGATAAATTCTTCTTGGACAGTCTGCTTTTTGAAGTTATAAGTATATGATTTAATGATGGTATTTATAAAACTCGTATTTGCGACCGAAACGAAGACGAGTGTGTCGGCGCTTTTCTTATCCATTGTTATTAACAGCGAATACGAATCCTTGCTTTTGAAATAAGCGGTGTGATCGGTCAGGGTCAGCTTTTCGGTATTATATTCAAAAACATAACTCTCCGTATATCCGCTTGAATTCAAATACAGCGCTTCAAAGATAATTGTTTTTCCAAAAAGCAACATTCTGTTAATCTTCTGAAGCGATTCTTTCGGTATGTCGAGTGTGTGTGTCGCGGTTTCGGAAAAATCAGCTGTCGAATATATATTTAACGAGCGAGTGGCGGTTGAACACACATATATACAGGCGTTATCAACGCAGATCGAGGAACCGCCGACCGGATAATCGCTTATGGTTTTATCGGAAAGATCATAGGTAAAACAATTATCGTCAGAAATCAGATATACCTGATTTCCGAACGCATAAACATCGTTTATCGTTACCCCCGCCAATTCGCTGATGGCTACGGTAAAGTCGCTTTCCAAAATAAAATTGTCCGATGCTGCGGAATCACCGGATGCACGGGAATCGCTGTTGCAGCTCCAAAAATTGAAAAGAAGAAGCGCAGCAATTAATATCAGAGATGTTCTGTGGAAATAGTGAGGGTTTTTCATGGTATTTGTTCTCCCTAAACAATGACTTTCGTATGACGAAAAACCCCGGAAGAACAGTCCTCCGGGGTGGATTCTTATTATTTCAGCCGTATATCCCTCTCGCCCATGAACCGCCTTACCTCCGCGAGCGTCGGGATACTCGACGACGCGCCGGATTTCGAGACGGTAAGGCTGCCGACGACGTTTGCGAAGACAGCGGCGCGGGAGATGCTGCCGCTTGAGAGATATTCCACCGTGAGCGCGGCGGTGAAAGCGTCGCCGGCGGCGGTCGTGTCGACGACATCGACCTCATACGGCGGGAAGGAGCGGCAGTATTTGCCGTCGTAGACATAGCATCCGCGCCCGCCCAGCTTCAGCACGTAATATTTCGCCTGTATCCGCTTCTCCAGCGCCATGCAGGCGGCAAAGCAGGAATCGGCGCCGGACGGAGTTATGCCGGTATAGGCGGCGCATTCGCTCTCGTTAGGCGAGAAGATATCGACGGGACCTAACTTTTCAAGCGGAAAATCCGACACGGCGGGACCGGCGTCGATTATGACGGGAATCCCCTGCCGCCGCGCCGTTTCCGCCGACCAGAGGATGGTTTCCCTGCCTATCTCAAGCTGCATCAGCAGCGCGTCGGGGTAGGCGGTGAAGGCGTATTCGGCGTCGGAAGGGGAAAGCGCCATGTTGGCGCCGGGATACACTACAATCCGGTTCTGACCGCTTTCTTCAATCAGTATCAGCGCAAGTCCGGTCGGGTTTACCGAGTCGCGGGCGATAAAGCGGGTGTCTATCCCCTCGGCGCGGTAGAGCGCCATCAGCCGATCGGCGGCGGAGTCGCGCCCCAGACGGGCGCAGAGGATTGAGTCGAAACCTAAACGGGCGACGGTTACGGCGGAGTTTGCCCCCTTGCCGCCCGGCACATAGGAATATTCGGTTCCAATCACCGTCTGACCGCCCTCGGGCGCCGTATTAAGCTTCGCGTCAAGGTCGAGGTTCGCCGAACTGACGGTTAAAATTCGATGTTTCATATCATTATATATGGCTTTAAGTTATTTATGTCGTTCAGTATCTGAAAATCCGCCCTTCGATGCGGTCGTGGATTTCAACCGAATTTTCATCCCCTCCGGCCTGTCCCTCGACGCGGCCGACGATTTTTGCCGCAATTTCGTATTTCCTTGCGATTTCAAGTATGCCGTAGGCGGCGGATTCGGGGACGATTATTTCGAGACGGCAGCCCATGTTGAAAGTCTGGTACATCTCTTTGAGGCTTATCGAGCCGGTTTCGTAGATGGCGCGGAAGAGCGGCGGGACGTCGATGAGGTCGTCTTTTACGTATTTCACTCCCCGGCCGAAGCCGCGGCATTTGACAAGCCCGCCGCCGGTGCAGTGGATAATCCCGTGTATCGACGGGCGGAAGGTGTCAAGTATGTCCTTTATAACAGGGGCGTATGTCCGGGTTGGTGAGAGGATGGCGGCGCCGACCGATACTCCGGTCCCGGACAGCGGATCGGTAACTTTAAAGCTGCCGCAGTAGACCTTTTCTTTCGGAATGGTCGGACTGTAAGTTTCCGGGTATTTTTCCGCATATGCGTTTGAGAGCAGCAGGTGGCGGGCGGCGGTGAGGCCGTTTGAGCCCATGCCGGAGTTGTATGATTTCTCATAGCGGCACTGTCCGTATGAAGCGAGTCCTACGATAACGTCGCCCGGACGGATATTGTCGCAGTTAATCACATCCTCGCGGCGCATCCGCATAAAGAGGGTTGAGTTGACAATGACCGTTCTCGCAAGGTCGCCGACATCGGCGGTCTCTCCGCCGGACATCTGGATATCGATGCCGTATTCGGCAAGGGTGTCGATAAAATCGGCGTAACCCGCGATAATTTCGGTTATCGCGCGGCCGTCGACGAGATGCGCGTTGCGGTCGATGGTGTTGGAAAGCACAAAGCCGCCGGTCGCGCCGACGCAAAGCAGGTCGTCAAGATTCATTACAAGCGAATCCTGCGCTATCCCGCGCCAGACGGAGAAATCGCCGGTCTCCCGGAACATCAGATAAGCGAGGGAGGATTTTGTCCCCGCGCCGTCGGCGTGCATTGCGGCGCACCAGTCGGGGTCGCCCGCCGGGTCGGCTATCAGCTTGCAGAAAGCGCCGGTGTATATCCCCCGGTCGAGCTTTGAGATTGCCTTATGGACTTCTTCCTTTGTAGAGGAAGCGCCGAGGATGTTATATGTATTCTGATTGTTTTCGGCGGCGCTCATTTTGTCCCTCCGTTCTTTTCAGTCTTTTTGCCGTCAAGGATGCGCAGCTTTTCGGGATGCGCGAGTATTTGGGGCTTCCTTACCTTTTCTTCCCATTCCTCCGGCGCGACGGCTTCGAATGAGATAGATACCGTTTCCGGAGAGCAGCCCCAAAGCTCAATTATGTCTTCTTTTATCTTTTGCGCGAGCTTGTCGACGGCTTCGCTGTCTCTGGGATAAGCTTTTATAGATATGTAGGGCATTTGTGAACCTCGTTTTCTTCCGTCAGATTACGCGGACGGCGCCCTGAGGGCGTATTTTCAGCGGACGGCAAGCGTCTTCGCCGAAGACGGAATCGAGAACTTTTTTGTAATTTGCGACCTCTTCGTCCGGCACAAAAGCCTGTATCGTTCCGGCAAATCCTCCGCCGTGGACCCGCCACGCCGCCTTGCGCTCAGAGCCGCTAAGTACCTGTTCGGACACGGCGAGGGCTACGGAAAGTCCCTGTTCCGCAACGTTTTTCGTGGTATATACGTTTTGCAGCTTCATCCAGCTTGATCTGCCGGACGCTAAAACTCCGTCAAGGAAGAAGTCAAGGTCTCCCTTTTTGAGCGCCTCCGCCTGAGCCTTTACCCGCTCGTTTTCGCCGATGAAGTGGATGGCGCGGAGGATGGCGCGGTCGCCCGTCTTTTCTCTCAGTTCCGGGATGGCGGCGATAAGCCGGTCGAAGGTAATTCCGCGCAGCGCCTCCTGACCGAGGGCGGCGGCGACGGCTTTCATCTCGGCGGGAACGGAGGCGTAGTCTTCGTTCAGATCGGCGTGGTTGCCGCCGGTCGCGGTGATGCAGAGGGTGTAGCCGTGTCCGGAAAGGTCGAAGTGCAGCGGCTCAATGACCGCGGCTTTCGGGTCGGCGAAGTCGATATAAACAAAGTCGCCGACGGCGCACGCCGTCTGATCCATAAGACCGCAGGGCTTGCCGAAGAAAACGTTTTCGGCATACTGACCGATCTGCGCGATTTCCGGCGCGCTGACATTGCCGTCGTTGTAGAAATGGTTTTCAATCGCGCCAATCATGCACTCAAACGCCGCCGAACTCGACATTCCCGAACCCTTAAGCACGTCGTTCGTCGTGTAGGCGTTAAATCCGCCGTATTTATAGCCGCGATTTTTAAGTCCGGCGCAGACGCCCGCGATAAGCGCCGAGGAGTGATACTTCTCCGCCTTTTCCGGGTCAAGGTCGCTTATGTCGACGATATCTTCGTCAAAACCCTCGCTTTTAACACGTATTATCGTACCGTCGGCGGGGGCGGCTATCGCTATGATGTCGAGGTCTATCGACGCGGCGAGGACGCGGCCGCGGTTGTGGTCGGTATGGTTGCCGGAAATCTCCGAGCGGCCGGGCACGCTGAACATACCGGCGTTTTCTGCATCTCCGTAAAGAGCGAGAAACTGACGCGCCGCGCCTGCCCAGCGCTTACGCTGTTCACAAAGGCGTTCTTCGCCGTAAAGCGCGAGCAATTTTTCATCGTAAGAGCCGTTTTCAAGCCCTGAAAGTATTTTTTCGATATTCATTTCGGCACCTTCTTGTATTTAAAATTCATGTTTTTCAGTCATTTAATATTATAGCACAAAATTTAAAAAGAGGCAATAACCTTTGCATTAATTTTGAAACCGCAAGACCCGATATCGACAGCCGCGGTCGCTTCGCCGCTTTACTCTTATCGTTTGCGCCGCCTGACTTTTCATGCTTTTTGCAAAAATATGCGGATTGCCGTCTTGACATAAGTGAAAATTGATGTTATCATACAGCTGTAAAAGGTGTTTTATGACAAATAAAAGAAAGGGAATAGATATGACCGAAAAACGGATTTTATCATTGATTCTGCTCGCGTCAATCCTGCTTTCGTCGTCGCTTTACGGCTGCGGCGGCGACAGCGCCCAAGCTCCCGCCGAGGATACGCGGGAAATTATAACCGCCGAAGAAACAACGCAGTCGGAGCTTGAAGAGCGCGGGACGATATCCGACGAGCTGCCGGAGATGGATTTTGAAGGCGCCGAATACCGCATCCTCTGCCGCGCCGACCGCGCTTATGAAATCGACGCCGAGGAGCAGACGGGAGCCGTCGAAAACGACTCGGTATATGAGCGCAACCGCCTGATCGAGGAGCGTTTCAACGTCGTCATCAATGCGATCACCTGCGAATCGCCGCATAATAAGATAGTCTCTCCGACCCTCGCTGGCGACTACGCTTACGAGATTTCCGCCCATATGGCGTATAAGGCGAACGAGCCGATATCAAAAGGCGTTTACTGCAGCTGGACGGATATGCCGTATGTCGACCTTGAAAAGCCGTGGTATAACCGTCTTTCAAACGACTCGGCGACGATAAACGGCCGTCTCTTCGCCGCGACCGGCGACCTTGCGCTGACATCGATGATGTTCACCTACGGCATCTTCTTCAACAAGCGCATCTGCGAAGCTTACGGTCATCCCGACGCCGACCTCTACGCGATGGTATATGACAACAAATGGACAATAGACAATTTTATCGGGATTGTTTCCGGTATCTACGAAGACCTGAACGGCAACGGCGAAACGGACGATTCCGACCTTTACGGTTTCGGGGAATTCCCCTGCGACCCGGCGGACGTCTGGCTGACTTCCTTCGGGCAGACGCTGACCGGCCGCGACAAGGACGGGAAGATCATTGTCACGATTATGACGGAAAAAACGCAGTCGGCGCTTGAAAAGGTAGTCACGATGCTGTACGGCACTCCCGGCGTCCGCGCCTATACCGAACAATGGCTCGAAAGGCAGCGGTTCCCCGCCGGGCTGATGGCGTTTGCTCCCTTAGCTTTCGAAAACTGCTTCAACACCTGCCGCTCAATGAGCGACAGCTACGGTATCCTGCCCAACCCGAAGTGGGACGAGCAGCAGGAAAAATACCTGACTCAGGCTTTCGACGAATATTCGGTATTCGGCATTCCGATATCGGTACCGCCGGAGAGACTTGACCTGGTCGGAGTGATATTTGAGGCGCTGTCCGCCGAGTCGTATAAGACCGTCTACCCGGCGCACTACGACGTGGCGCTCAAGGGCAAGTATTCGGAAGACGCCGATACCGCCGCGATGGTTGACCTTATCATGGACGGCCGCATCTTCGACTTTTCTTATCAGTTCGGCATCGCTCATTTCAAGCGCCTGCCCTATTGGTTCCGCGACCTTGTCATGGCGAGAAGCACCGACTTCGCCTCCTACTACGAAAAAAACATCAGCTCGGTCGAAACGGGGCTTGAGAAATTATACGAAATATACGAGTAAGAAACACACGGGATTTTTAAATGAACGACATCGATTCGCTTCAAATACGGCTGATGACGGCGGAAGATAAGCCTCTCGCGGAGGAGTTTTTTGCTCAGATGAGCGATATTAGCGCCGGATTTTTCAATATGCAGCGGGGAAACGAGCTGCGCGCATATAATTTCTGCGACGGCAAACTCTCCGACCATGAATTCTGGATAGCGACCGACCGGGAGGAAAACGGGCGGGAATTTATCGCCGGAATTGTCTTCGTCTGGGAGAAAGAATCAATGCTGCCGTGGCTCGGCGTTGCCGTCGCGGAGAGGCTGCAGGGGCGGCGCCTGGGACAGAGGCTTGTCGGGACGGTGATTGACTGGTGCCGCAGCACCGGCAGAGGGGGAATCATGCTTACGACTCATAAAAACAACATCCGGGGGCAAAAGCTTTACGAGCGCTGCGGCTTTGAGCGCCATGGAGTCTGGCACAATGATGAATTTTTATATATTTTGAGATTTAAGTGCGAAACGAAGATAAAATATAACTGAACTCCGAAACTCGGTTTCTTATATAAATTATATAAAAAAGGACGATCACTCGTCCTTTTTTGGCGAAACCGTGGCAATTCCCGTTCTGATTTCGTCAGCCCTGTTCGCCCGCCTCAATGTTTTCCGGTTCGGAATACTCGTTTTTCGGAAGCGTTTTCATTAAAATCAGCGCGTATCCAACGACAAGAATAACGGTAACTACCGAAAAGATAATCCTTTTCTGCGCCGTAATTCCCGCTTCATTTCCGAAAACGCTGACGGCGTTATGTACCGAGTGCGCGACGATACACGGAATCAGACTTCCGCTGCGATGGAAAATTATCACAAACAGGAAGCCGCAGCCGACGGCGCTGAACACCTGGCAGATATTTGCGACAAGATCCATCCCGCTGCCGTTGAATAAATTTACAATATGCCCAAGACCGAAGGTAACGCTGGTTATGATAATCGCGGTTTTGACGTTTTTTTCGGCGAGCGCCCTGAACAGCAGCCCTCTCATAATGACTTCTTCCAAAAATCCGACCAGCAGCATGCTTAAAATATAACAGACAGTCCCTGCCGGCGGAAAATTTATCGCAAATCCGAACCAGAGGTTCCTTGACATGAATACGATAAGGGGAATGTAAAAGAGAAACCTCGACGCCGGAATATCGACGCGGCGAAGCCCGTAATGCTCGGCAAGCCCGTTGCTTTTCAGCCAGAAAAACAGCAGCGCGCTCAAAACCGCGTTTACGGCAAGCGCGGCGGAGCTTTCTACGCCGATCAGCGCGGACAGAGGGATTGCAGCCGAGTTTAAAACAATATAAACGACTATCCACAAAAGGGCGAAATACAGCCGGTTCTTCTCGCGCAGTTTATTTAACCATTTGAACACTTATGATCCTCCTTTATAAAATGTGTTTTAATTTCAGATAATTCTCTGCATTTTGCCGAAACGGCGGCAGAATACGCAAAATATTTAATATTATTTACAGTTTATATAATTATATAAAAAAGCGAGCGAGGTCGTGACCTCGCTCGCCGTGTTTTCCGTTTGATATCTGCCGGAATTTCCGTCTTCGCGGATGAATGAACAGGTGTTATTTATTTTTTTCAAGCAAAATTCATTCATTTCAGTTTTCCGTGCATATTATCCGGTTTCGTTTGCGGCGTTAAATTTCCCGCTTATCTTATTCTCTTTCTGATAACCACGGCGCCGATGATAGCGGCGGCAGCGGCAAGCAGAATAATTGCGGCGGCGTCGCCGGTCTGAGCCGATGTAATTTCGGCTGCGGGAGCGGCGGCTGCCGGAGCTTCTTCGGCGACAGGCGCGGGCGCTTCCTCAACAGGGGCTTCGGTTTCCGGAGCCGGAACGAAGCCGGCGGGAGCGTCCGTCAGGGTGTAAATGTCGGTCTCATCGAAGTTGAACCAGCCGCCCTTGGTTATAAGCGACTGATCGCTGCCGTTCAGCTCCATGACAACGCAGGAGATGCGCAGCTGCTGTCCCGAAACGCCCTTTATCTCGTCGGTAAAGCCGTTTTTGTAGATAGTCGCAAACACCGACCACGGAATATAGCCTTCAACGGTATAAGCGGAGTCATTCTGGAATGTCGAGGCGATCTTCGCGCCGTGAGTGTCGTTGGCTATCTGGTCGACGATGTTGAAATGCTCGTAGAGGTCCGGGGAGCCGTTGTCGGTCTTCGGATGCATGGTAAAGAAGAGGTGGCTTTCGCCCACGCCGGCATCGCCGCCGGTCGGACCGAAAACGCCGAACTGAACGCCGTCGCCCGAGTTGAGCGCGTCGCCGTAAGGCGGAGCTGAGTCGGGAACAGAGGTGTCGGCAACGCTTATAAGATAATAAAGGTTGCTCTCATCCCACATGAAGCGAAACGCCGTGCCTTCGCCCAACGCGTTGTTTGAGTCGACGACATAGTTAAGGTCGGCGAGCGGCATCATCTCGACGACGAGGGCGTTGTCCCATTCGCCGTCGCCCATCACGCCGTCAATGACAGGCGCGGTGACTGCCTTCGGGATATCATAACTGACAGGGTCATAAGCGAACGCCGCCGCTCCGAAAAGCGAGAGGAGCAGAAGCGCCGATACGGCAAGCGAAAGAATTTTCTTCATGGCATTAGTCTCCTTTATTGTTTTATTACGTTATGATTATGATAACACAATTTATGCGGATTGTCAACAGAAATTTGCAGAAAACTGTATTTTTATGCATGGAAATGAATTCTGGGAACGTGCCTTGCCGATATTCAGTCAACTCCCGCCGCGGCAAACGAAACATCCCTCAAAACATCGGCTTCAAGCCCCTCTGCCATATCCCACAAATTGTATATATCGAAAAGCCCCTTTTCGTTTATAATTCCGTATCCGTAACTTCCCGCGTAATAAAAGTAATACGGCTCCGATGTAATCACATCCTCCGGCACCCCGACGTCCTCTTTGTCCGCTATCTTTTATTCCAGCGCTTTATACGGCGATTCGCCCGCGGCGAAGGCGCTTGATTCGCCGCTTTCGCAGTCGTATATCATAAACCCGCCCTGTCCGCCGGCGCCGGTGAGTTCGAAAAGGGCGAAGTCGTTGGCGCCGGTTTTGAAAGAGCAGAGGAATTTAAAGTCGATAATTTCCGCTTCCTGCCAGTATAAAAATTCATCGAAGTCGGTCGATTCGGCGATACTTTTGATTTCAAGAAGACCGCGGTCATATACCTCCCGCTCGTCGAATTTGTCTTTTAAAAGAGTTTCCGAGGCGTCGGTTATTTCGTCAGCCGGATTTTCGCCGGCGGATTTGCTTATGTTTTTGTACGCAAAATACAAAACGGGAACCGACGCCGGAATTACCGCAAGGAATAGCAGAACGGTCAAAAACAGCTTGTTTTTGCTCATACAAGCCTCCTTTTTCGGTTTACGGGCGTTTTAATAAACTTAGCCGTTCTCGGCGGCGTCGAGACTTTCGTAGAATTTGTCGAGGGTTTTGTTTGCAACCTTTTCGTTTTTATCATACCAGGACGCAAAGTCGGCGCTCTTCTTTTCGAGCGCCAGCCGCGGCAGGCAGAAGAAAAGATTGCTGAATCCGGCGTCAAAGCCGAAATAGTTCCCTCCGACTTCGTAGCAGATAGTGTCGAAAAGCAGGTCCATCATCTTTGCGGCGTCTTCGTCGCGGGCGAGTTTTCCGGTGAGGATGTCGCCGTAGTAGGTCGGGATGACTTCGTCCTTGCTGTAATAGGCGAGCAGCTCGATGACGGCGCCGGTCATTTCCTTATTGACAACCGTCGTCGGCACGCACATAAGGCCGCCCCAGTCGAGCGAGCGGTATTCCGCCTGCGCCTCGTCGTATTTCGGGTAAGGGAGCATGCCGAATTCAACGTCGTAACCCCGCATAAACTCCGCCTGCGTAATTGCGCCCAGGTTGAACAGAACGCGGTCGGTGTTCATCGTGAAGTCCGACTCTTCCTGATTTACTTTGCAGAGATAAATTGCGTTTTCCGCCCCGAGCCGATAAAATCTTTCGACGATATCCACCATCTTCGGGGTGTTCATCGCAACGGAAACCCGGCCTTCGTCGTTCTTTTCGGTTATAAATTGATTTGAGCCGGTGACAAAGCTGATATATTTCGATATCTCATTCGCGGTTATTCCGACCTGGTCGTTTACGTCCAATACGCCGTCGCCGTTGATGTCCTCAACCACGGCGCCCGCCATGTCGATGAACCGGTCAAGCGTCCATTTTCCGTCGTAAACCAGCTGATAGGGGTTGTCAAGTCCGTAATTATCCACCATGCCCTTGTTGAAGAAGATGACGTACGGACAGGGAATCATCGTGTCGTTTACGCAAAAATGGGTGTTTTTGCCGAGCCGCAGCACATCCATCTGCTTTTTGTTCCACCAGTCGGAGTCAAGGCTGATATACGGCAGATTGTCGACGTTGAAAAGATATCCGCCGCTTGAAAGCTGGGAAACGCCGTAGATGCAGTGCAGAAAGACCTGCTGATAAGCGTCCTCGCCGGCGTTCACCGTTTTTATGAGCGCAGGGGGCAGCGTGTCTTCCCGCCCGACGTTAAACGAGATAATCTCAACGTTCAGCTCCTCTTCGACACGGGCTTTGCGCAGGTAGATCGAATCGTTCATAACGTCGCCGTTCTCTTCGTCGGCGAAGAAATAATGGCGGTAGCCCTGCCATTCGGGATGGAGCTGCTTAAACTCGGCGCCGCCGAAATCAAGTCCCTCCTCGACGCCGGAAGGAGCGCGCGTCGTTTCGGCGTCTGCCGCCCCGCCGTCCGGGGCGTTTTCCTGCGCCGCCGGGATATTTGAATCCGGCGCGCCTCCCGCGTCTTTGCCGCATGAGTAAAGAACGGAAAGCAGCATTACCGCCGCGAGTATTAAAACGGCTATATCAGAAAATTTCATTTCAACAATCCTCCCGAAAACAATAAATCCTGTCTTGCCGGCTGATTGCTTCCGGCATATTTTCATTTCCGTATCTTCATATTATCAAATCGTAAAGCAAAAATCAACGGTTTGAGGAAAATTTATATATTATTAATGTGATTCATTAAAAAAACCGCCGCGGGGAAAACCCGCGGCAGACTTGAAATTCACTTAGATGGCAGAGGATTAATATCTTATTTTTCCCGAAGCATAAGCAGGAGCGCCGGCATGTGCATATAAGAGCCTTCGAGGCGGTAAAGCGTCTCCCCGTCTTCATCTTCTTTGACCGTAATCGGTATCTGAGACAAAGCCTTTTCGGTTTCGTCATCCGTCAGTTTCGACTTCGCTGCGATTTCGGCGAGACTTACGTAAATATCAAAATCGGCGGCGGTAAGCTCATACAGCGCGTATAATACCTTTAAAACATTCTTGTCGCAGAGCCTTTCAATCGACAGATAAATATCCCGCAGCTGCGACGGCGTCGGTGAGCGGTATGACGCGCCGTCGGCGATAAACACGGCGTTTCCGGCGTGAACGGTATTGCCCTCCGTCTCGGAGCAGGCGGAAAAGCCCCACTTGTAGCCGTCCTCCTTAAGTCCGAAATTCTTGTCGGTATCCCACGGGATATAGCTTTTATAGCCTCTGGAGCAGGCCGCTTCATGCAGCAGCACAGACAGCCGGAAAGCGCTGCGGAACGCGGTTTCGGCGGGACTGTCCGCAAAAAGCTGCTTGATTTTCAGATATACGTTTTCAAAGGAATCCGCCGCCTTATATCCCATCAGCTCGTCTATCGAAACCCCGAAATAACCGGCGATGTCCGGCAAAAGCTGGATATCCGGACAGCACTGCCCCGACTCCCACTTGCTGACCGCCTGATTTGTCACTCCGAGAGCCTGCGCAAGCTCCTCCTGAGTAATGCCTTTTCCTTTGCGCAGAAAGGTAATCTGCTCGTTAAGCTTGAAGTTGTTCATATAAAGACCTCCGTAATATTTCTGTTGCTGTATCTTTATTTTACGGCATTACCGAGGAGAAATCAATAACGCGTCAGTTTGAAGCAATGCCAAATCTTCCAACCACGGGTTGGATTGATTTTCAAAAGCAATGCCGCCCGACGATTCGGGCGGCGCGCTTCAGAATTGTTTTTCAGATATCAAAGGTCGTGCTTCTTTATCATTTCGCGGAGGAAGTCGACGGCGAGTTTGATGTCTTCTTCGGGGGTGTCGCCGGCTTCGCGCTCAACGGTAAGGAATCCGTCGAATCCGGTCTCCTTGAGGGCGGGCAGGTAAAGGTCAAAGTTTACGTCGCCCTGACCGAGCGGCAGCTCAATGTATCCGCCTTCGGGCAGCTGTTTGCCGTCTTTTGCGTGGGTGTGGACGATGTAGCGGCCGAGGTTCTTGACCGCGATCTCCGGGCGCTCGCCGATAACCATGACGAGGTTCGCGGGGTCGAAGTTGACCCTGACGCCGCCGGCGCCGAGCGAATCGAGGAATTCGGCCATCAGAACGGAATTCTCGGGACCCGTCTCGCAGGCAAACGCAGCGCCTACCGAGTCGGCGTAAAGCGCCAGCTCGCGGCAGGATTTGCGCATCAGCTCTTTCTTCGGGCACTCCTCTTCGGGAATGACGCCGATGTGGGTGGTGACGACGTTGGTTCCCCATTCGAGGGCAAGGTCGACTACCCGCTTTGATTTCTCGATGATATCGGCGTCGGTGTCGGGGTTGCCGAAGCCGTGGCCGAAGTCACCGCAAAGCGCGGAGAAAACGAGGCCGTTCGAATTCATGATATCCATGACTTCGCGCTTCTGATCCTTTGTCCAGTTGATCTCACCGCTGACGGCATACTTCTGTATGCCCTCTGCGCCGAGTCCGGCGGCGATCTCAATGCTCTCGCGGAAGGGTTTGCGGAAGGATTCCGCCATTACTCCTATTTTCATGCTGTGTTCTCCTTTATATTAAAAAAAGATTGACTGGGTTTTGGGGGTTTCCTGATTTCACCCGATAATTTCGGATAAATATATTTTTATTTCTTCGGAAATGACTTTGTAATCGTAATCGTGCAGGTAGTGGGGCAAATCAACTTCAATGATTTTTCCCCCCGGAACTGCGCTTATAAAATTATTGTGGATTCTGCGCCAGGTGTCTTTATCAAATCCGGTTCCGTCTCCGTTTGACGAAAACAACAAGATCGGAACGTCGGCGGGATCGCCTTCAGAAACTTTTTTCGCGCTGTTCTTTACCTCTTTGAGTTCGTTTATCATCGCCGTCGTCAGCGTTCCTCGATAAAAGATAACCCGATACAGCTCTTTTTCTTCTTCGGTTAAAGCGCCGTGTTTTATCGCCTCGCTTTCGGAAATACCGGGTATTAAGCGGGTCAGGCCGATATCCGAAGCCAGCGAAAGCAGACGAACAAACGGCGCGCTGATTTTCATTTCCTTATAAAACTCGGGAACCGACATATCAAGCCCGATAATCGCCGAAACCTCATCGGGATATTGCTGCGCCCAGTAAAGCGCCTCGATTCCCGACATCGAATGGGGAACCAAAACATACGGCGGCGTATGCCCGGATAATCGCAGCGCCGCTCTCGTCTCGGACAGCATAGTGTCGATATCCCTCGAAATATCCGAGTCGTCGCTGAATCCGTATCCGGCTTTTTCGACAACGGCGATTTTGTATTCGTCGCTCAGTTCCGAACAGAGAGATTTAAAATCAAGCAGCGGCGAGCAGGTTCCGGCGCCCGACATGAAGACAAGCGTCGCTTTCCCTTCGCCTTCCGAACAGACGTTTAGACAGTGGCCGTTAACTTCGACCCTTCGGCCGATCGGGACGAATTTTTCCTTTTCCATGCTTAGCCGGATTTTATGGAATATAAAGCTGAAAATGATAAGCAGCGCAAGAATTAAAAACAAGGTAAGCAATATATTTCTTATCAGTTTCGCCGCGTTCTTTTTTCTGTCCATTTTATATTTAAAGCATCCCAAACGGGGGCGGGAGGAAATAAGCGGGAGTTTTTAAGTCAGGGGGAATTTTTTCCGGCGCAATAACCCCCAACCTCACCGCTCGCTCATATATTTCGCTGTCTCATCTCCGGTCAGCTTCCGAACCTGCGTATCCGGATACTCTTTGTATTCATCGACTCGGAAAACCGGCGCCGGCTGCCTGCATATTTTGTCTTTGTTCTTTTTCAAAAACAGTTCCAGATCCTCTTTATCGGCAAAAATCTTATATGACAGCCTCCCCTTGCCGCTTTCAATCTCGTATATGCCGCAGGGCTTTTTCGCCGTATAATCGGCCGTCCGCAGATATAACTTTGCGATTTCAAGCGATTTGAAGGGAAAATTCCATCTCTGCAGTCCCCTGACAGGGTCGCGTTCGATACAGATGCACCGCCCGCAGCTCCCGCAGATATATTGAGTGTGGTTTGTAAGACAATCAAGCGGATTCAAAAGTGGAGTCACCCGATTTTCATCGGAATAACATTCAATGCACATTTTACCGAATATCACTCCGCCCTTTTAATCGGATGCCGGATAACTGTCTTCAGCTTCTCCGGCGCAGCTCTTCTCGGGTCCGACAGATAGATTTCATGGTGTTTTCTCTTTTCCCCGAAATCGAGCGTATATCCGTTCTCCGAAATAAACGCGTGCATCATCTCGACGGATTCCGGCTCGTCGTCATACCGTCCGATATGCATCATCTGAACGCAGAGCCCTTCGTCAACAGTCAGAAATTCCGCCGGGGAACAGTCGATTTTCTTCTTTTCCGAAGCGGTTTCGACCGCCCATCTAAAGTTTTCCTCTGTTATAAAATCGGGAAGCCGGATAACTGAAATCCATTTGAACGAAGACTTATTCGAAAAATCCACTCCGGCGAAATTGTCCTGCCACCAGAAGCCCTCCAGCGGCGGGACGACGTATTCGAAAAATCCTTCGATCTTGTAGTCGGTCATGTAGCTCATCTTAAGCGTATAAGCCACCGAATACAATATGCCGACCGCCTTCTGATATTCGCCGCCCTCTTCGTTCGGGTCGCCCTGCCCGCGCACCGCGATATAATTCGCGCGGGGAACTTCGACGATTTCCGGCTTGTTTTTCGGCAGGTAAAACTCTTTAAATTCCTTCTTGAAATCAAACGCCATGATTTCATCCCCCGATTTTTGCAGACAAATTACATGATTTTTTATTGTTTCGATTTTGTAAATCCCGTTAAGAGGTACAAAACCCCGACAAACAGCGGCACGAGCATATGAATCGGTATGCCGAATTTTGCAACCAACGTCACGGCAAACCCGAACAAAATCGGTATAACCACAAGAAACCCGCCGATTTTCGGCCATATCCAGCCGATTATAAGTCCGATGAACATAAGCGGGAAAACGATAAGCCAGGCGTTGTCATAAAAGGTATATCCGGGCTTTGTGAACGGCAGGGGATTGCCGTAGCCGAAGTAAAACGGAAGTCCGAAAAGGGTCACCGCGGCGGCGAGGATTCTGGCAGTCCATTTGATTATCAAATGTAATGTTTTGGATATTTCCATCCTGCCGCCCCCCCGCATCTGTTTTATCTGCGTCCGCTGTGCCGCCGGGATTTACGATTCCATTATCGCAAGCGCCGCGGCTTCGGCGCCGCGGGCTTCGGCGACAAGCGAGATTATCCTGTCTTTTGCGCCGGCGTCTGTTTTTGCCGCGCTTATCAATCCGAACGCGGACATCAGCGCCTCATGCGACTTTTTATATAATTCGGCAAGTTTTGCAAACGAAAACAGATATCCGGTCGTGTCGGCTGCGCCTTCAAAAGTGACTGAAAGTTTTTTCATCTGCCCCTCCTGAAAATCATATTCCCGAATTTATGTCTCCATCGCCTTTTCAATCAGCCTTACGGCCTCTTTAACGCCGCCTTCTTCCTTGATTTTGGCGGAAATCAGCTCCGCGTTCCTTTTCTTTTCTTCGTATCTGTTTTTCATCTCCGAAATCGCGCCGAAAATCGTCTCTTCGCTGAGTTTCTTTGACTCAATCGGCTTTGTCGCGACGCCGGCGTCGTAAAGCTGCGCCGCAAAGCCCATCTGATCCAGCACGTGCGGCGCCGGGATAGACGGAATTCCGTAAATCATCGTCGCCGCCGAAGTTCCGAACCCGCAGTGATGAATGACAAACAGGCAATGCCGGAAAAGATAGCTGTGCGGAACGCTGCCGCAGGAAATCATTGTTTCCGGCAGCTCGTAGCTTTTCAGCGTCTTCTGAAAACCCTGGATAATCGCCCGGCATCCCGCCCTTTCGAAAGCGCGGACGAACATATCGAGCTTTGCTTTATCGGATTTTTCTTCGAAAGACATCGCTCCGAGCGCCAAAAGTATCGGTTTTTCTCCGTCCGCAAGAAAATTCGCCAGCTTTTCGTCGGGTATGTAATCCTCTTCCTCTTCATACCAATAGCCGGTCAGCACGTGATGGTCTTCCCAATACGGGTTTCTTTTGAGAACGTGGCGGCTTATCGGCACAAGATTCAGCCTGCGGGAAATTATCTCGTCGGAAGACTTTACCGGCGTAAGGCCGTATACTTTCCGTATCTTGTTATACGGTTTTGCCGCCTGCCCACCGATTATCCCTCCGATAAGCTTGTCCCGGAAAGTCTGGGGCTTCAGCTTTTCGGCGATCATCTCTTTTTGCAGCGTCACGTTTATCGTCGGTATCCCCTGCGCTTCCGCCTCCGTCGCGCCCATCTGGCTGTGGCTTACGACTATCAGGTCTTTGCCTTTGCAGACGTCGTAAATTTCGGCCGTCGAATTTTGAATGATTTTGAAAACGAAATTCATAAGCCGAAGCATACTCAAAACGGGGTTTGAATTCTTCCCTCTGATTATCGCCGCCTCTTTTTCGATATCGATATCCGGCCCTATCGGCTCAAAACGGATGCCGGCGCCCTCGACCAGGTTTCTCCAGTAGGGGTGCGAGCCGAGCGTCACGTCATATCCGGCTCTTTTCAGCTCTGCCGATAAAATGATATACGGCTGAACGTCCCCTCTGGTACCCATCGTGAACATGGCGATTTTTTTCATTGTCTGCCCCTTTTATTATGTTTTGTGACCGGAAGACGCATTATTTTTATGTTTCCAGAAAATCGAGAACACGCCGATTAAAATCCTTCGCTTCTTCAAAAGCGCCGTGACCCAATCCCGGATATACAATCAAATCGCTGTTCGCAATATTTTTGTGCATCTCGTAAGACGCCTGTATTCCGACTATTTTATCTTCCTCTCCGCCGATGATAAGCGCGGGGCAGGAAATATTCTTCAAATCATCGATAGCGCTGAAGCGGAGAATTGCCTCTGCGTTGATCAGGAATCTGCCGTAGTCGGACGGCTTGCCGATAAAACCGATTATCGGATAGATAATTCTGTATTTCCAAAGAGATTTCGACGAATAGGTATTTTCCGCAACGTCGATCATGAGTTTCCTGTGATCTCCCTGCTTTGCAAAGCAAATCCATCGGTTGACGCAAGCCGCCGTCAGCTCGTTTATCCGGGGCGCGGAAACTGCAATTATGAGTTTTTCGATAAGCTCCGGGTGGTCAATCGCAAGATATTGCGCAATCATCCCGCCCTGAGACACCCCGATAACCGACGCTTTCTCTATCCCGAGCTGACGCATCGCCTTTGCCTGATCATCGGACATATCCCGGATAGAATATCCCTCCGGCAGGCAATCCTTCCTGCTGAACGCGTAAACCCTGTATTTTTTTGCGAAAATCCTGTAATAACCCGCCAAAAGCAGGGCTTTTCCTTTTACCGTCGCAAGACCGTCCGACAAGCCGGGGAGAAGAATCAGAACCTTTTCCCCGAAGCCGAAAGAAACGTAGCTCATTTCGGCGCCGTCAACGACAACCGTTCCGTTTTTTGCATTCCGCAACATAATTTCGGTATCCTCATAATTTATATCATGTTTACAAACCGGTTTATTATAAGCTGTTGCGTACTATTTATCGTCCGACATCAGCGCGGCCGACCGTCTGACTGTTATCCGCAGTTCTTTTTATGGGCTTTCAGCTTCTTTATCGCCCAGTCATAATGGCTTGCGGTCGTGCTTACAAAATATGAGCCGAGCGTGCTGCCGCCTACCCATGGAAAAACATCCTTGGCAAATAGTTCTTTATCCGAAAAGGTCTCGGCGAGCTTCATTATATCCTCATGAGACTTTTTGAGCATTAATTCGGCGTCTTCAAGCGCCGTGCCTTGGTGTTTCTTCCAAAACTCAACATTCATCTCGCCGTAGGTTTTCCAGTTATACGGCGGGATGAGGAAAGGGCGGTCTTCGCCTTTCATATTTGAATCGACCCAATTCAGCATAAGCTGATGCCACTCGTAAAGGTGAATCAGAACATCCCGCAGGTTTTTGTCCCGCTTCCAGTGTTCTTCCTTTTTATTTAAGTCGGCTGAAAAGTCAAAAGGCGTATTCAGCTCTGTTTCCGACATCGACGCTATGAGTTCATTTAGTTTTTCAAAATTCATATGCGCGGCGGTCAGAAGATCCGTTTTTGACGTCGGTCTTGCCATAAAAGCCTCATTTTTCGTGTGAATAATCCAGACACCGTCCGGATTATTCGGTTTTATCGGGTCGAAATTTCGGATGGCTGTCTGTGTTTCAGCCGTCGGAGGGGTCTTTTCCGGCTTCTGTTTCGCTTTCCGCCTCCCCCGTCACCCTCCCCAGCAGCTCAAAGCTGTTCTTCAGGAAGTTCACAAGCTCATCCGACGAAAGCTGTCTCTGGGAAAGCAGCGCTAAGGTATACATCTGAGACGCGACGGTTTCGTCGAGCGTCTCCCCGAGCTTCTTTATCAGCGGCGAGTTGGTGTTGACGACAAGCGTAGACGACGCGGTTGAGGGAATCTCATAGTCTTCGCCTTCGGTCATCCGGTACATCCGCATCATCTCGTCCATTCTCCGTCCGCCCTCGTCGACGTTGAGCAGCAGCGGCGTGCCTTCGTCGCGCAGCGGCTCGTATTTGACTTCAAGCTTATCGCTGCCGCAGACTTTGCGGAAAAGAGAAGTCAGCGCTTCGTTGTCGTATTCCTCGCCCTCGGCTTTGAGAGCGCCGGCGACATCGGCGTCTACGCGGAGGAACTTGATTTTCAGCTCCTGCTCAAGGACGTTTATAAACTGCGTGTCGATGAATTTATCAAAATCGACGACGTCTATCTCCTGAGCGCGGTACATCGCGACATAGGCGGCGTGAGCCTGCGGGGAGGTGGTGTAATAGACGGTGTTTTCGTGCTTTTCCTTTGCCTTTTCGAGGTATTCGGCAACTGTGACGTATTTATCGGTCTTTTTGCCGTCGGTTAGTCCGAGCAGGACGATATCCTTCACCCGCTCATAAAACTTGCGGTCGCGCAGACAGCCGTATTCGATGAATATCTTCATATCCGGCCAGAGCTTCTCGAAATTCTCGCGGTCGTCGCGGAACATCTGAGAAAGCTTGTCGGTGACTTTTTTGGTTATATGATTGGAAATCTTAGTTACATATCCGGAATTCTGCAGATATGAGCGGCTGACGTTGAGCGGCAGTTCGGGACAGTCGAGCACTCCCTTGAGCATCAGCAGATACTCGGGGATGACTTCCTTTATATTGTCGGCGACGAATACCTGGTTGTAGTAAAGCTTTATCTGCCCTTCGAGGCGGTCGGTTTCGGTGTTGAAGCGGGGGAAATAGATTATCCCGCGGAAATTTAAGGGGTAGTCGGCGTTGAGATGGATGTGAAAGAGCGGTTCCTTCCAGTCGGCGAAGACCTTGCGGTAAAATTCCTTGTATTCCTCGTCGGTTATCTCCGACGGGTTTTTCATCCAGAGCGGATGGGTGTCGTTTACCGGGGTTTCGCAGGAGCAGGGCGGCGTTTCCTTTTCATTGCCGTCCTCGTCCTTTTCCGGTTCGACGCATTTGTGGTCGGCGGTTTTGAAATATATCTCAACCGGCATGAAAGCGCAGTATTTGTCGAGCAGCTCGCGTATCTTTGTTTCTTTCAGAAAATCGCGCTCGTCTTCCGAGACGTAAAGTATAACGTCGGTGCCGCGTCCCGCCGTACGGACGGTGTCGAACATCTCGTATTTTCCGTCGTCGCCGCAGCTCCAGCGGACGGCGGGGGCGTCCTGCCAGGACTGTGTGATTATATCTATCTTTTCCGCGACCATGAACGCGGAGTAGAATCCGAGACCGAAATGGCCGATAATGCCGCTTTTAGATGAATCTCCGCCCTCCGCTTCGTATTTTTCGATAAAATCAAGCGCGCCGGAGAGGGCAATCTGACCGATATATTTCTTGACCTCATCTCCGGTCATGCCGATTCCGTTGTCGGTGAAAGTCAAAGTGCCGTTTTTTTCGTCGGAGACGACGTCGACGCGCCAGCCCTCGTCGGGAATCTCCCGCGCTTCGCCCAAAGATATCAGTCGGCGCAGCTTGGTAACGGCGTCGCAGGAGTTTGAGACCATCTCGCGGAGGAATATTTCTTTATCTGAATAGAGCCATTTTTTGATTATCGGGAAGATGTGCTGCGTCGTTACGCTGATCTCCCCGCTTTCGGAGGTAAAATCTAATTTTTCTTCTGCCATTATATTTGCCTTTCGGAATGCTTTTAAAAGTTGTCGTGTTTATCTTTCCATTCCCCGATATTATAACATAATTTGGCATAACAGTCAAGTGGATTTCATGACTTGAGGGACAATTCGGGTTCGATTTTTGCGAACTATATAGAACTTATACGCATGATACGAACTTTAATTATGAACAAAATGATTTTCCCGCCGCTTATCTGCGGCGCCCTCAATTCTGACCAATAACGCTGTTTATCCTTATTCTGACTGACATTTTCGCGAACAAAAGCAATCTGAGATTTCGCCGAAGCTTCCTCTTAAATGAAAATCACCGTCCCCGTAAGTTCAAGTTTGTGCAATATTAAGGCTTGTTTTGATTCGAACTATATGGTAATATAGATACGACGATTAGAATTAATACGAACAACAAGGGGGGTATTGAATGAGCGAAAAGGATAACATAGGGGTTTTGGACGACACCGCCGATATCGAAAGCGAGGCGGAGCTGCTCGCCGCCTGCGGCGCTTATTTTGACGACTGCCGAGAAAAAGGCTTGGTTGCGACGGCGGCGGGTTTCCGCTTCTCGCTCGGCATGACAAGCTGGGAGATGGACGAGCTTGCCGGGCGGTTCCCGCGGGCAAAAGATTTGATGCGCGCCCGCTTCATCGACGAAGCGGTCAACCGCAAAGCGCCGAACACCGCGTCGACTATGGCGTTCCTGCTTGAGCTGGCGGACAGCTTCGGCGACGCCGCCGGAATCGACCTTACAGACGGGGAGTGACAGTGAAAAAATCCGTCCTCCGAAAAGGGTTCAGAGACTTCGGCACACCGTCGGAAAAGCAGCGGCTTTTCTTTAATTCCCGCGCGAAATACACCGCTTACGGCGGAGCAAGGGGAGGGGGAAAGTCGTGGGCGCTGCGGCGGAAACTTGCGCTGATGGCGCTGAGATGGCCGGGCTCGAAACTGCTTTTGGTGCGGCGGTCGTATCCGGAACTTTACTCAAACCACATCCTGCCGCTTCAGGCGGCGCTTAGAGGAGTCGCCGTCTGGAACGAACAGCGAAAATGTTTCCGGTTTAAAAACGGCTCGATCCTTTTCATGGGCTATCTTGCCAGCGACTCCGACGCGCAGCGCTATCAGGGGCGGGAATACGACGTCATCGCGATAGACGAGGCGACGCAAATCACCGAATATCAGTTCAACTGCCTCCGCGCCTGCCTTAGAGGGGTGAGCCGGACGCCGAAGCGGATGTATCTGAGCTGCAACCCCGGCGGCGTCGGGCACATCTGGGTCAAAAGGCTGTTCGTCGACCGCAATTTCGCCGACGGCGAAAATCCCGACGATTACGCCTTTATTCAAGCGAAAGCCGCCGACAATCCGGCGCTCATGAAAGCCGATCCCGATTATGTAAACCGTCTTCGCGCAATCCGCGACCCGCGCCTCCGCCGCGCCTGGCTCGACGGCGACTGGAACGTCTTCGAAGGGCAGTTCTTCGCCGAGTTTGACCCGGAAAGGCATATAAAATATCAGCCCGCCCTCGCCGGAAGCTGGTTCTGCGGACTTGACTACGGCTTTGATATGCTGGCGCTCATAGTCTGCGTTATCGGCGCCGACGGACACGTTCACGTCGCGGCGGAATTGTGCAGGGAAAACCTCACCCTCTCGGCGGCGGCGATTGAAATAAGGCGAAAGCTTGACGAAATCAAAGCGAGATATCCCAAATCGGAGCCGATGTATATCGCGGCGTCGCCCGACCTCTGGAACCGCCGTCAGGACAGCGGAGTTTCGGGAATCGAGACAATGAGCAGAATCGCGCTTCCGCCGCTGATACGCGCGGACGACCGCCGGGTGCCGGGCTGGCTGAATATGCGGGAGTATCTCGCGTTTTCCCCGGACGGAAATCCGGGGCTTACGATAGACCCCTCCTGCGAGACGCTGATATCGTCGATGCAGGCGCTGGTCTTCTCGAAAACCGTCCCCGACGACGCCTCCGACAGGCCGCACAGCGCCACCCACGCGCCGGAAGCGCTGAGATACGCCCTGATGAGCCGCCCGAGAGCGCCCGTCGAAGCAGAAAAGACGAATTTCGCCTTTGAGCGAAAAAACCCGGGCGGCTGGAACTTTATCCGCTGAACAACCAAAAAACGAGGAAATAAAATGGCATATCCCGAAAGCAAAAGGCTTATTTATGAAACGAAATTTCCGGGGCTGACGTCGGCGCTCGAGTGCCTGAACCTGCGCCATGACGGCGGAGCGCTCGTATCAAGACCCGGATTTAAAACGCTTATCACGGCAGGCGGAAATATACGCGGCGCCTGGTACGGCTCATATGACGGCGCCGTCGAAAGCCGCTGGCACTATGTCGTCGGCGCGGGCGTTTACCGGCTGAATCCCGACGGAGCGGCGCATATAGGCGCTCTTGCCACTACCGAAGGCGAAGTCAGCTTCTATTTCTTCGCCGGCGCGCTTTATCTGCTCGACGGGGCGAACATCTATCTCATCGGCGCGGAGGGAGCCGCCGTTCTTGAGGGCGAGATACCGACGGTCGCGATATCAAACGGAGCGGGACCGGGTAAGGTGGTAACCGAGCCGAATCTCATGAACGACAGGGTAAAAGAGGTTTTCTACCTGAATTCTTCTACCGCGAGCGTGCAGCTCAGCCGGCGGGCGCTGTCGGTGCATGAAGTCAGAAAAAACGGCGCTCTGCTTTCCGGCTGGACGCTGAATTACGGAGATGTCGGGACGGTTGTGACATTCGCGCAGCAGATACACGGCTACGCCACGGTTGAGGTGATTTACACCCCGCTTACGCAGGGCGGCGATACCGCCTCGCTGAGGGCGAAACTCCGCCGCTGCCGTCACGCGGCGGTCTGGGGCGGGGTAGGCGCGTCGGCGGTGCTGCTCTGGGGCGCCGACCCGAATACCGTCTTTGCTTCGGAGCTGAAAACAGGCAGTCCCTGCGGCGGGTATTTCACCCGGGACGGAGTCTTCTCCGTCGGCTCGGCTCATCCGCTGAACGCGATAGTCAGGCGGGGCAGCCGCGCGCTTGCGTTTACGAGGGGAGAATGCTTTCTTCTGACGCAAAAGAAGATAGGCGAAGCGACCGATAAAAACGGCGTTGTGTTAGGTTCCCGCCACGGCTATCACTCGTCGATGCTGAACGAATCGGTAGGCGCTTACCGCCCCGGCGGCGCGGTGATGGCGGGCAGGGCGCCTATATCCGTCGACCGCGGCGGCGTCTGGCTCTGGAACGCCTCATATGTCGCCGGTGAGCGCGACGCGGAACGCATTATCGGCTGCCCCGACCTCGACGACGAGACGCTTTCCGCCGCCGACCTCCGGTACGACGCGCCGCACGGCGAAATCTGGCTCTGCGCCGGCGGGAGGACGCTTGTCTATAACGAAAAACGAAAGGAGTGGTATAAATACGACTTCTGCCCCGATTTCTGCCTTGACTTCGAGGGGAGGACGGCGGCCGTCTTCGGCGGGACTCTGGCGGTTTTTGAAGACGGATACTGCTTTGACGGCGATATCCCGATAACCGTCGGCTACAAAGGGAATTGGAAAGACTGCGGCGAGCCGATAAGACGCAAAACGGCGGCGTTCGCCACCATTACCATGGGCGCCGGGTCAAACGCCGTCGCGGCTTTCGCCGACGGTACGACGGAAAGCGGGGATATCGTCAGCCGCCAGATCCTTACCCGCGCGGCGGGAGATGCGCCCGTAGTCTGCCGCAGCCGGATTCGCTTAGGCAGAGTCGACCATATCCGTCTGCGCTTTTCCGGCGAAGCGCCGGTGAAGCTGCTCTCCGCCGAAATCTATTCGACGGCGGAGGGCGGCGGAGAGAACAAAACAAGGAGGTGAACTTATGACAAAAGAAATTCTGCCGTCAGAGCGCCTTTCCGCGGCAAAAGCCGAAGCGGAAGCTCAGCGGTTTGCAAGAGAGGCGTTCTGCGGCCGCCGCTTCTACTCCGGCTGCCAATGGGACGATTATCGGGGAGCGCCGATTCCCCGCCCGGTCTTCAACGTCGTCGCAAGGATAATCGACCTCAAAGCGGGACAGCTCGGCTCCTGCGAATACTCCCCGCGATTTGTCGGGGATGAAAGCGGCGAGCTGAACGCATATATCGCCCGCTTCGCCGAGAGAAACCGCCTTTCAAGGGTGGTAAATTCCCTGATATACAACTCGGCGATAACCGGCAGCGGAGTCTGCTATCTCTGGCGGGAGGGGCTTGAAGTCCGCGCAAAAAGCGTTGAGCCGACGTCGCTGCTCTGCGCCGACCCGCTTATAGCCGATACCCAAAGTCAGCCGTATCTGCTGCTGACATCGCGAAAGCGGATGGAGCTGCCGCCGTCGATTCGTGGCGCGAAAACCGCCGACGCGGACGAAAACGGCTTTGTTCCGGTCGAACTGCGCTTCTTCCGCGGCGGCGACGGACTTGTCCGGTTTGAAGAGTCCTGCGGGGACGCCGTATTGCGCCGGGGAGAGACGGGGCGGCGGCTGTATCCCTTCGCCGTGATGAGATGGAACGGCGATATCGGCGGCTTTTACGGCGCGGGAGCCGCGGCGGCGCTTGAAGCGAACCAGAAATACCTCAACATGGCTTACGCCCTCGCGATGCGGCACATGACCGAGACGGCTTTCTCGAAAGTTATCTACGACCGGGCGCTTATCCCGGAGTGGAACGACTCCGTAGGCGAGGCTATCGGGGTGATGAGCGGCGGGGACGTCAGCCGCGCCGCGGCGGTAATCGGTGTCGGGCAGCTTTCCGACGGGTATCTTGACCTGATATCCCGCGCCGCTGCCGACACAAAGGAGCTTCACGGCGCGACCGAGGCGGCTTTGGGGGAAGGGGCGGCGTCGAACACCTCGGCGATACTCGCCCTCCAAAGGGCGTCGGACATCCCGCTTCGCGGCGTCAAACAAAGGCTCGCCGATACGGTTTCCGACATCGCGACAATCGCCGCCGAAATGTCCGAAGAGACAAAAACCGCCCTCTCCCGCGGGACTGTCAGAGCGGAAACGGCCGTAAGCGAAACCGACGGCTGGACGGCGTCCGCCGAAGCCGCCGAACTGAAGCGGCTCTACGAAGCGGGGGATATCTCCGCCGCCGACTACGTAAAGCGGCTGCCGCGAGGGGTAATCTCCGACCGGGAAGGGCTTATCGCCGACATCCTATCGCATAAAAAAGAGAAACCGAAAGAAAGGATAGAAAGGAAAGAAAGGAAAGAAGATGAACGAGAACAACGCAATTGAAGCGACAGCCGGCGGAATTGACGAAACCGAAACCGCGGCAGCAGAAACCGAAAACACCGCCGCGACTTCTGCCACTGCGGCTACAGCCGCCGAAGAAATAACCCGTCTCCGCGAAGAAAACTCGGAACTGCGCCGACAGCTTGAAGCGCTGACCGAACCCGGCGCGCCCGGCGAGCCGCCGAAACCCGCCCTCTACACCGAAGAGGAAATCCGGGCAATGCCGCGAAGCCGCGTCCGCGCCTGTCTTGACGACATAATCCGGTCGCTCCGCCGCGGACAGTAGACCGCCGCGGACAGTAGACACATCCAACGCATACGAAAACCAACATATACAGAAAGAAAGGGATTTTATCATGGCAATTACCAATTTCATTCCGGCGGTATGGTCGGAGACACTCTGGCGGCAGCTCCAGCGCCGCTGCATCGGCGCCGCAAACAGCTGGCGCGCATTCGAGGGGGACATCAAGAGCCGCGGCGACCGCGTCAAGATAAACGGCATCGAGCCGGTGAATATCTTCGACTACCAGCGCAACAGCGACTTTTCGGCGCCGCAGGAGCTTTCAGGCAACAGCCGCGAGCTGCTTATCGACCAGGCGAAGGCGTTCAACTTCCAGATCGACGACATCGACGCGGCTCAGCAGCATCCGAAGCTGATGGAGCTTGCGATGGACGAGGCGGCGAGAGCGCTCGCGGCGACCGCCGACGACTACATCTTCGGGATCTGGCCGAGCGTCGGGGCGGGGATGACTGTCACGGCGGATGGGGTAACTACCTCCTCCGTCACCGATATCCTGCTCAGCGCCCGCGAAAAGCTGTCGGCGAACAACGTAAGCTCCCGCGAGGAGATTTTCCTCGAGCTTTCCCCCGCCGTCGCGACCCGCGTCCTCAAGGCGAAAATCCTCACCGGCACCGACAATGTAGACGCCCTTGACGACGGCTCTATCGGCAGTTTTTTAGGCATGAAGGTCTTCGTCTCGACCGGCGTCGCGTCGGCTGAATCTGCCGGCAAGCTCTATCACAAGTGCTTTGCCCGCACCCGCCGCGCGATTGCCTTCGCCTCTCAGCTTGCCTCGGTTGAAGCGTATCGCCCGGAAAAGCGGTTCGCCGACGCGGTAAAAGGGCTGCACCTCTACGGCGCGAAGCTTGTCTTCCCCGGCGAGATTGTGCTGCTTAATTTAAACCTTGCCGCAACCGACGCTTAAATTGATTTATCCGCTTAAGCGGCTAAATCGGCTTAATCCCCTTAAGAGGATCAAGCTCGGAAATAAAGAAAGGACGGTGATATATGAAAGTATCCGAATTGCTCGAAGCGGCGTTTGCCCTGCTCGATGAATACGACTACGACCGCGAACTTGACGCGACGCCGCCGGCGCTCTTCTTCTCCGGCGGGCGGGAGCGGCTGATGGCGCTGATTAACCTCGCCTCAGCCGAGCTTTGGGGGGTGAACAACCGCATCCGCATGGCGTTCGGCCTGCCGCGCGCCGAATATACCTCCGAGAGCCGCGTAACTGACAGCGGCGCCGACATCCCGCTTGAAGCGCTGCTCTGGCCGGCGCTGGCGTTCTACACCGCCGCCTCCGCCGTCATGTCGGAAGCGCCGAAGCTCTCCGCCCGCCTGCGGGATATGGGAAACATCGCCGCGAGAGAAGCGCAGGAAGGCCTGCCGCCGGGCGGAAGGGCGGAGTCGTCGCACCGGTGGTTTTAGGGGGATGAGATGATGTAGGGGAATTGATATCGCCGTACCGGGACCCGTGGGGTCTTGGTACGGCGATGTTTTTGTGTGGGTTTCTATATTTCACACATTCCGGCATCAAACGGCGTTCAATTCGAGCCACTTCGCGACGCCGTCTTCTTCGTTTGTTCCGATGACCGCGGCGGCTTTTGCTTTCACTTCCGTCTTTGCGTTGCCGACGGCGTAACATTCATCGCAGGCGGCGAACAGGGGCAGGTCGTTTAAATTGTCTCCGAA
>JGI24712J26585_10000430_pt1 | contig 36398 bp, 39 predicted proteins | sample BioPla3DNA2_FD_26585 | JGI IMG/M metagenome (IMG submission 26585)
ACTAAATCCACTGCTTGAGTAATGCTCATCATAAATCTTGACATATTAGGATCTGTAAGTGTTATTTTTTTATTTTCTAATATTTGCTGTTTAAATAGGGGTATAACAGAACCCCTGGAGCCCATTACATTTCCAAATCGTACTGCGGCAAATATGGGCTTTTTTCCTCCTTTATAATAATGAGCAGAGGACATAAGGCGCTCTGCCAGAAGCTTAGTTGCTCCCATGGTATTTGTAGGGCTTATGGCTTTGTCGCTGCTTGTATAAATGACTCTATCTACCTTTTGATTAATGGCACATTCTATGACATTCTGGGTACCAAGGACATTGGTTTTTACAGCTTCAAAAGGATTATATTCACAGGCCGGAACATGTTTTAGGGCGGCTAAATAAAAAACGATATCGATTCCATGCATAGCTCTTTCTAATCTTTCCTTATCTCTTATATCGCCTAACAGGAACCTAATGTTTTTACGTCTTCCCAGTTCTTGCTCCATTAAAAACTGCTTATATTCATCCCTGCTAAAAATACGAATAACTCGAGGATTATACTGAAGCAGCTTTTTTACCAAAGCTTGTCCAATAGTTCCTGTTCCCCCAAGAACTAAAATCTTTTTGTTTTCAAACATCGCTTCACCCACTTAACCTATGATAATATTGTAATATATGCTGTAAATAGTTTTATCTCATTTTCTTCTATAAATTCTTCCAAGATTTTTTCAAAATGTACNGCGGCATTATATTGGAGNTTATACAGNCTTTCATTTTTTTCAATAATNCGTTTGTATGAATCTTGNTCATTTTCTATGATTTTGGGTTCATACTGCTGAGCAATCTGTAAAAGTTCAGACTGTTTATAATAAAATAGAAGTTCATTAGCAANAATAGCTTTTTTGATTTCTTCATCATTTTTGTCTAATTGGTGTAAGATATTTTTAAATTTCTCCCTGCTTTTCCCTTCATAATACCTTTTTAGCTCTAAAGTCCACTCTAAATTTGATTTGGAACATTTCTTTACCACTTTTAATTCCTTTAAGACATTTTTCAGCTTTTCAATTCCATTATTATATACAGTATTCTCTTTTTTCTCTATTATATGCCCGATCTTGTCCTTTGCATTAATATCTTTATTGCAGTATTTTATAATGGCATCTTCTAATGTCATGATCATAGTTCCCTTGATTTTTGCTCCGCCTTCTGTGGCATCTATAAAGATAGTGGTTGAGTTTTCTCTAATAAAGTTTTCAAACCAATTAAGGTAATAATATAATTGCGAGCTGGTAGGAATCCTGTTTCCATGTATATCTTCCACTAATAGATCACCTGGTGAATCCTTGTGATCTTCTTCAGATATCTTGGCTGCTATGTCACTATGGTGCTTTGCATTGGTAAATGCTAAATCCTGTCCAATTAAAATGATAGGGTTGCATCCCATGTATGTGGCTATAGCCGTAGAGCTGTTGGCCACAGATCCTCCTACTTTAATAATATCCTGTTTCTCCTCTGATATATATTCCGTAAGTTTTTTTAGCTTTTCATCTGTTATAAATATTTTTTTGCCCCGCCATTCTTCCACAAGGATATGATTACCATGAACCAATGAAATAAAAGGTATGGATAACTCTATATAGTCCTTAGCTAATTCATAAGTAACATTTTGAGGATCAATATTACACAGAAAATGAGGAATAATTCCTCTTTCTAATAAGGGCTTTAATGTTCTTACCCCAGCAATAATCACAGCTTTATCCATTATATCTTTTAGATGCTCGATATTTTGTTCAAGGGAAGGTCCCGCCGAGACTATGATAGCAGGACAATTTTTAATACTGTCCTTAAAAGAAGTGATGGAATTCCCTTCTATAATATATGGAATATTTTCTATTANGTTTGTNCTTATCTGACTAGAAAGTTTTTCTATAGCATTCACTTGTACNTGAAGTTCAAGATTATACTTATTAATAATTCCCAAAAGCTGATTATAGAACTCTGCATATATTTTATCATAGTAGGACAATGTATATATCTTAAAATGGTTATAATTTTCTATGGAGGTATTTTGCTTTAAGATTTCATAAATATTAAAACATGCATTTCCTACAAGAGAAATTACAGTTGCTTTCTCTAAAATAGGTTTAACATGTTCTAGTTCTTTTACATATAAATATAATTCTTCATTTGGCTCTATAATAACGATGATATTTTCCTTTGCATATTTTGATAATGCATATAGATTATATCCTAGTCCTAATCCAAATAATATAAATACAGTATTTAAACCATACTCCTCTAACGAACCTATATTTCGTATTGCTTCTTTCAGAGGGTCATATTTGCTGTGCAAATAGATCTCCTTTTCCCCTATTTGAAGCTTTGCAGTTGGGGCTCCACTTTTTGAAGTTTCTATTTGAATGGTCATCGTTACACCTTCATTCAATAAACTCGATAGTTGCTGTAAATATCTTTATCTCTTCCTTGAACTTTCTTTGTCTTAGTCTTTGATCCACAGGTTTTGAATAGTCTATATATTGGTCAATAAAGTTCTGTAGAGGCATATGCTTGCATCCTTCTATAAATGCTCCGCCTTCTGTGGCGTTTATAAATTCTATCTGAGGATTATCTTTAATTTTATTTTCTATCCAATGTTTAAAACTTAGTAATCCTAAGGTTGTATCCAGCCATTCTCCGTTTTGGCCTTTTACTTTTCTTCTGTTGGTACTTTCATTTACTGTATTTCCATAAGCATGACTTTGACCATCCGTAAAAGCCAAGTCCTGCCCTACAAATACAATGGGATTCCCTCCAAATCGAATAGACAAATCCAATATTGCTGTAGCAACAGAACCTCCTAAATCCATAATGTGTTCTGGATTTTCTACATGCTCTTTTTTGTCAGAAGCAATATATTTAGGTCCCTTATATTTTGATATAGTATCTGCACTGGCTGATTCAAAAAATACCATAGGAATATCCAAGTTTTCATATCCGCTGATTTGGCTATAAGTAGGCTCATATTGAGGATCTATGATACAAAACATATCCGGTTCTATATTTTCCCAGAGTAAAGTCTTTAAAGTTCTTCCTACGGCAAAAATAAAAGCCCTGCCTTCCAAATCACTGAGCAAATGAATATTCTTTTCTAATGAAGGCCCTGCCGATACAATGATAAAAGGCAAGCCTTTATATCGATTATAGAGTCCTCCTACACTAGGAACATTTAAGGCTTTATTTCTTTCGTAATTTTCATCTACTCTTTCCCTCCACTCATCTGTTTCACTCTTGGTTATATTCCAATCCTCTAATATAAATCGAATATTCTCGCTACCTTTTGGTATAGTTTTTAAAGAGGGAGGGTAGATGATTAATTTGACGTCTTTCTTCAATAAATTCCCTAGATTCAATGCAAGTTTTTTTTCATTATCCGAAATCATAAGATGAACTTTATCGTCAGATAAAATGTTTGACAAATTCCTGCATTCCAAGGCAGCTTCAAATATATTGAAATTCATTTCAAATACATATAATTCTTGATTGCCTTTTAATTTATTTAATATTGCTTCAATATGATAACCCAGTCCAAAACCAAAAATAATAATGTTTTCTTTTTGTTCACTATACTGACTGTCTGCAAATTTTTCTGCTTCTTTAATGGGATCATATTTGCTGTGCAAATAAAAATCTATATTCTTATTTCTTACATAATCATAATCAGAAATTCTAAGGGTATATACCTTTGAATGGGTTAGTTCTTTTTTATATGTTTTTTCGTCCAATATAAATTGATTCATATCATTATATAGATGGATGTCTTTAATCTTTAGCAAATCCATATTGCTTTTAGAAAAATCCATACCTATGCCCCTATAGTTAAGATAAGCTTTTGATTCCACTCTTCAACTTTAGGTAGTATCTCATATTCTAAGATGTCGCCAATTAACACATAATCCATATTTTCTAATGCCTCTACCATTGCATTAAAGGGTTCAATCATTTCTGAAATATCAATAGGTTCAACCTGTACATCCAAGGTAAGTGAAATGGCTTCCATAGACCATTTTAATCCATCTATAATTTGAACAACCAAATCCATTCCTTTGCCTTCCATTCCTTCATGAAAGGAGTCTACTGCTTCATTGATTCCATTGATAAGTCTGCCAGTGTATTCGACTAATGTTTGAATAACTTCCATTTTTTCTGCTCTTTGATTCATAATTATCCCCTTTTCAAAAAATTATTTTTTTAAACAAAAGAAATACTGCACTGAAATATTTTAATAATCTCTATGTCTTGATCAATAACACTTTGTACCAGTTTATTGATATTAAAAGCGGTATCTTCTATTTTTTTATGAAGTGCTACATTTCTATTAATTAAACGACGACATTTCTCTTCTTTGCTTTCATTCATTTTTTCTATGAATTCATTATTTGTGTCAATATCATTTATTATTCTTAATAAAATATCTGCAACAGCCTCATTGCGTTTTATCAGGTCATTAAGTTGTGTTTCAAACAGATTAAGCCTTCTGATATCTTTCTCATCTGTATTTTCTTTATTGAGTAATTGATGTGCTTCTTTAAATCCTTGGCTAGAAATTTTATGAACCTTTTCTAAATCTACTTTTAAATTCATTAAAAGGCGTTGGAGTTTTTCGTCTTGATATCCTATTTTTTTAGCTTTAATAATAGTATTAATTTTATCCTGTATAAACTCATTTTTAAGACAGTACTTCTCAATAGCTTGTCTTAAAGTCATAATATCCGTTCCGTGAATTTTGGCTCCGCCTTCTGTGGCATCAATATAAGTTTTATGTGAATTATGGTATATAAATTTTTCCATCCACATTAAAAAAGTATGCCATACGCTATTGGTTAATACTTTATTGCCGTCTATGCCTTCAACCTCTATTAGATCATTATCTTCACCATCTTGTTTTAATGTAGTATCGCTGCAACTATCCGCATGATATTTCCCGTCAGTATAAGCTAAATCCTGCCCTATAAATATAATAGGATTACATCCTAAATAAACTGCTATAGACAAAGAAGCATTGGCTACAGAGGCTCCCAAAGGTAAAATATCCATATCTCTCTGAGTAAAATATTTAACAAGTCCTCGATATTCACTATTGGAGATATAAAATGCATCTCCCTGGTGTTCAGAGATTACTGTGTCATTTGAGACAACCGTAGTAATAAGAGGAATAGTATGATCCCCGTAGTCTTTTAGAACATTATATGCCACTATTCCAGGATCCACTATTCCAGGATCCATGGAAACAACAAAATGTGGAGTAATATTATGATTAATAAGGGTGGGGAGAGTTCTCCCTCCCGAGAAAATAATTCCCCTGTCTTTTACGTTTTGAAGTTCCCTTATATTTTTATCCAGAGAGGGACCAGCCGATACGATAAAAGCAGGAATATTACTAAATTTATTTTTTAAATCGTTAATTGTCCCCTGATAAAATATTGAGTACAGATTATTAAAAAAATTTTTATTAAACTGCTCCCAAAAATGCTCCCTGGTATTTTTTGAAATCTTAAATAATGAAACATAGTTTTTAATTTCTCCTATAACCTTTTCATAAAATACAGAATAAATATTAGGATATTGAGAAAATGGAAGCAGCATTATATTATCTACATTAGAAATATTAATAAATTCACCTAATAAAAGTTTGAGCTCCTGAGCATTAGTCCCTGTAAAAATAAAAGTTTTGTCTCTGTGCATAAGAGGTGTCCAGTCATACATTGAAAATGCTTTAGAAAGTATCCCCTCATTGGGTTCAATAATGATTAAGGAGTTCCCCTTGTGCAGATATTTTAAAAGCTGTAGAATATGGTACCCTAATCCCATTCCATATACAATAAAAACGGTCTTTATGTTATAAGCACTTAACTTTTGTACAAATCTTTCCCCTTCTTTTATAGGAGAATATTTGCTATGGATATATATTTCTCTATTGAAATCATTTATTTTAATAGTATAATTATCGTCCTTCGTTTTTTCTAAAACGGCATTTGAATTTTTCTCGTATAGGCTAATATTCTTGCCTGTTATTTTCATATATTCTTGTACATTTTTTTCATAAAGGGAAGAACTCATTTTAAAGCTCCTTTATTAAATAATATACAACTTATATCGACAAAAAACCATAAATCATTAATAGAAAAAAGCCAAGGCATAAGCCCTGGCTTTTTGAAAATTGTGTTATCTTAATAATTGAAGTACACTTTGTGGATTTTGATTTGCTTGTGCAAGCATTGTTTGTGCAGCTTGGTTTAAGATGTTGAGTTTGGTGAAATTCATCATTTCTTTAGCCATATCAACGTCACGAATTCTGGATTCAGATGCTTGTAAGTTTTCAGCAGCTGTATCTAAGTTCTTGATTGTATGTTCTAAACGATTTTGAAGAGCACCAAGTTTGGATCTTTCTTGAGAAACTTTGTTGATTGCACTGTTAATAGTGGAAATTGCTTGTGTTGCACTATCTGCAGTATTAACTGCAATAGAATCTAATCCATTAAATGCAGCACTTCTCATATCTCCGATAGATAAAGAAACCATTTGGTTCGTATTAGCACCAATTTGGAATTTCTTTGCACTCAATGTTCCATTTAAAAGATTTTGAGTGTTGAATTCTGTTGTGCTTGCAATACGAGTGATTTCTGCTCTTAATTGATCAAGCTCAGCTTTGATATAACTTCTATCTGTTCCAACATTAGTGTCGTTAGCAGCTTGTACAGCTAATTCTCTCATTCTTTGAAGAATTGCATGAGTTTCATTTAATGCACCTTCTGCAGTTTGAATTAAAGAAATACCGTCTTGAGCATTTCTGGAAGCTTGATTTAAACCTCTGATTTGTGCACGCATCTTTTCAGAAATAGAAAGACCAGCTGCATCGTCTCCAGCACGGTTAATTCTTAAACCAGAGCTTAATTTTTCGATTGCTTTGGATTGTCCGCTAGCATTAACTCCTAATTGTCTGTGAGCATTAATTGCTTGCATATTGGTATTGATAATCATAATTTATTCCTCCTTGAATTTTATTAGGGCATCCATGCCCAAATTATAAAATATAGAGTTGGCCAACTCTTGTTTACATCTTATATATCGGATAATCAGGAATTTACTTTATACATTTTTATAATTATTTTTTTAATATTTTTCCCAGTTCTTTAATTTGATTAATCGAGCTTTGGACTGCCGCCTTATTCTCCTCTTTAATCTCTAAAAATATTTCTTTTCTATAGATAGCAATATTTTTTGGAGCTTGTATACCTAACTTTACTTTATCTCCTTGAATGTCTAATATCGTTATTTCTATTTGATCGCCTATGATAATAGATTCATCTTTTTTTCTAGTTAATGCCAGCATATTACACACCCTCTTTCGCAGAAGTATATTCTTGTAAATCATTAAAGATTTTATGTTTTACTTCATACTCTTCATTTTGTGCTATAACCTGCATTCCTATTTTTGTTTGGCTATTTATTATAATGGGTGCTTTAAGGTTAGCTGTCATTTGAGTAATGTCTTCGGGAACAACTACAATCGCATAAACGATTAATTCATTTTCGTTAAATTCTCCTAAAACTTCCATAAGCTCACTATCTACTTTTAGGGAATACCCAGGGCATATTTTTAGCGGATTGATTAAAGCAAAGGCGATATTGCCGTCTTCCACGGATTGGAGCCAGCAAAAGGGGCTGTTTTCGTCTTCCTCATCAAAAATAAATATATATTTTTTATAATCTGGAAAACCGGGAATCCCTTCAGGGAAGGTGATGATTTTACCTTCGTCTATATTTAATTCACCAAAATGCTTGGTTTGTATCGTCATTATTTTTACCTCCATTTTTAATATATTTTAGGTAATTTTGTTTATTTCTATAATAAATGATTCTTTTAAAAAAGGGAACGGCTAAAACCGTTCCTGTCAACAAAATTATTGATATTTATTTTATAAAGTCCACTAATGTAGGCTGTATGATCCGTGAGGTTGCTATTAAAGAGGATTGATATACTGCCTGCTGGATGCTGAATTGTGTGTATACTTCTTCTATATCCACATCTTCATTGGAGGACATGAGTTCTGTAAAGTTTACTTTGTCGGAGCTTATTCTGTTTTCTATAAATTCAAGTCTTTTCATACGGCTACCTAAATCTGCATGATGGGTAGATAGATTGGACATATGCTTATCCAGTTTACCTATCATGTTATCAAATAAACTTCCCAAAGAAAATTCATCTGTTTTTGGTCTTACCCCTGCTTCGATTTCTTCCATTCTTTTATCGTAACCCTCTACATACCTAATGAGTTCGTCTATGTCCTGCATTAGTTCCGGGGTTAGGACATCATTTCCAAGGGTATTTACTGTAATCTTACTGTTGGTACTTATCTCATATTCCATGGCATCATTAGATGGAGTGTAAGTAATTGGATTAGCAGTATCTGTTACATCTTTACACTCAAAGTAGTGCTCAGGTCTTGGATCTCCGATATTGAAATTAGTTTTCTGATAACTAATCTTAATATCTGTAACAGTATCAGGTAAGTCTTCCAGATTAAATATGATTTCTCCGGTATCTTTAAGTACATATACTTTCCCTACTGGAGGGACATCATAGGGACCATCTTCAGATTCGGCAGTGGTTGGAAGGTCTTTAGATTCTTTTTCTATTACTTCAAGAGATGTAAAGGTTGTCCCATCTCCCACTTGTACAGTTGTACTTAATGGCATCTCTCCCCCATCTATATTTCCATAAGGAAGCCTAATTCTTGTAAATTCATTTTCACCTATTTCTAAAGTCTCTAGATCTTTTTTTGTAAAGCCTTGCTCAAATTCAAATGTTCTAGTACTATCTTTAACATCATAAATTAATTTTGTATCGGTTTTAAAGCCTGTAAAAGAATATCTTCCTGCATAATTCACATTACCTTCAAGAACCAATTGGTTTTTAAGCTGTTTTAAGTCCTCTACGACTTTTTTTCTTTCTTCCGTACTTAAGGTATCCGTTGATGCCTGAATACAGCGTTCTCTCATGGAATCCAATATCGAACGTATATTTAGTAATGACTGTTCTGTTGTCTCCATCCAAGATCTCGCCTGCTTTACGTTATCTTGGTATTGCCCTAGTTCAGCCACATTGGTCCTAAATTTTAGAGCTCTTCCTGCAATAATCGGATCGTCTGAAGGTTTCTGAATCTTTTTTAATGTATTCATCTGCATATATATATCATTGAGCCTTTGGGTATTTCTGTTTAACCCCAAAAGCATATTATTAACCATCATATTATTTGTAATGCGCATCATCTCACCCCTATACACCCATTCGATTAATTGTCAAATCAAGAATTTGATCCATTACGGAAATCATTTTTGCTGCTGCATTATACATTTGTTGAAATTGTATCATATTGGTCATTTCTTCGTTGATATCAACACCGCTTACGGACATTCTTTGATTTTCTACTGCCATTGTAATATTGGTTTGGGTTGCTTCTAACATATTAGCTTGTTTTGCATTAATTCCTAACTCACTGATAATGGAATTCATATATGAGTCAGCAGTACCTTCCCTGAACAAATGGGTATAATTTCTTAAGGCTTTTAATCCTTCCATAAATCCATTACCACTAGGAAGACTTTCCCCGTCTAACGCAGCCGCTATGTTTCCTATATCATCTAATATATCCTTTGAAAGCGAAAAATTTTCTGCTGTTATATTCTCATATTTTAGAGAACCACCCAAATCATCTTTTCCTTTTACTCCATCACTGTCTTTATAGGTAAAGAAATAAAATCCTGTGTCCCCTTCTGAGTTAATAGCATCTACATGTCCTCCACCAAGTTCTGCAATGTCATCTCCATTTCTATCTTTTCCTTCATTAACAGCTCTGGCAAAGGTTCTAACAAACTCGTTTAGTCTATTTAAGTAATATGGGATACCCTTATATGCCATGCCATTGCCTATTTCTACATCAATCGGGGTAGAAATACTCTCGCCCAATTGCGCTTTACTAACTTCAAGGGTAATCTCAGTACCATTATGGCTTAAATCACTATAATCAATACGACGCCCATTGATTGTTATAACTCCCTGGGTATCGATATCTATTCTGTTGGGATTCGAAATGGTTAATGTAACTGTTCCATCTCCATTATTTACTGCTAAATCAAATTTGCCTTTAAAATTTTGATTATTATTGCCGTCTCGCATATCGAGATAGCCCTTAAGTTCTCCTCCCAAATTGGGGTCTGTTATATCAAAATTAAGGCCATTTGCCCATTTAATATCGTATAAACCTTCTACATCCTCGGGATTATATTTGACATCGTCTCCATCAGCATTTTCTCTTGGTACCAGTTTTAATTCCGTTGCATAAAAATGATCGACTAAAATCTGTCCATTGATTTTGACTCTAAAATGCTTCTCACTTTTATCTCTATTATCCACTCCGCTAAGGTTGCCGTTTTTAACTTCTGGATTGGTTTCTATTTCTTCTACTTCCACATTTATAATCTTAGAAAGTTGATCAACCAGTCTTGCCCTTTCATCCCTAAGATCATTTGCCTTACTGCCATCTAGTTCGTATTTATAGATTTGCTGATTTAAACTTTGAATTTTCCTGGCAATAACATTGATTTCTTCTACCTTAGTCTTTATTTCAAAGTTTAAATCCCTTTGATATTTCTTTAGATGTTGGGCAGTTGTATTAAAATATTGGGTTAAAGTTACTGCCGCCTCTTTTAAAGCAGCCCTATGTTCCCCACTATCAGCATTGTTGACTACACCGTTAACGGCATCAAAAAAACTATTAAAAATAGTACTAAACCCTGAATCGGAAGGTTCGTTAAAAAGGCTCTCTATTAGAGAAAGCTGTGTTTTTTTAACGCTATACTGACCAAGGATGGCACTTTCCGACCAATATTTCGTATCAATATAAAAATCTCTCATTTGATTGATGCCATAAACTTCCGAGCCTGTCCCTATCATGCCTTTACCAGCAGCCGGAAGGGCTCTGGTCGCCCGTTGTTCTACAATCTGGCGACTGTATCCTATAGTGTTGGCATTGCTAATATTATGGGCAGTGACATCCAGCGCTGTCCGTGCCGTAAAAAGTCCGCTAGTTGCGATATTAAATCCTAGAAATGCCGAACTCACGATATCATTCCTTTCTTAGCCCTTTGCTATCTTCCAACCAAGCCCATACGATTGACTATCGTATCTATCATTGAATCCACAGCATTGACGACTCTAGCTGAGGCATTGTATGCATGTTGGTATTTCATCATATTACTCATTTCTTCATCGGTAGATACTCCCGACATGGAGTTTCTTAGATTGTCCACATGATTAACTACCGTTTGTTTGTCTTGCACTCTTTGAATCACTTCGTTACCTTCAGTACCGATCCTTGTTACGAATTCTGAATAATAATCTTGGAAATTAAGACTGTGATTATTGCCTATTTTAGTTAAATCCGCATCCCATGCAGATAAAATTTCTTGAATGACAGAGTCATCTCCCACATATCCTGATCTGGATAAAGGAAGTAAGTTGTATCCTCCATCATTTAGAAGGGCAGGATTAATCACTAAATTTCCAGCAGAATAAAGGGTATTTGGAACACTTGGATCTTCGTCAATATAATTTCCTAATGCATCATACCGTGCAACACTTTTTCTTGAAAAAAGTTCCGTATGCTGCGTTTTAGCTTCATCTTGTCCCATAGGGTCAGTGCTTGAAGGAACCTTAGGAGATAAAATATTATTAATAGTGGTTACAATGCTATTGATTAAAGTATCAAATTCCTTTTGAATCTTAGGAATCAAATAGTAATTGCCTTCATCTTCACTGGTTTTATTATCATTCAGGGTAATCTCAGACCAATCTGTTGCATAATTTGCAGCGGCATTTCCTCTGGATAAAAGAAGTCCTTTGAGCTTCCCTATATCGTTTCTGGACCCTGAGGTAATTTCCCTATTCATCTTAATAACGTCTTCACCTGTATCTTCCCAAACAGGTTTTACAAATGGACTCATAGGTTGGGTCTGTACGAGTTTCATCTTGTTTACAAATTTTCCATGCACCAAAAGGTGTCCTTCTGCTTTTACCTGAACCCTTCCCGTAGCATCCTCACTATATTGAATATCGATAAGCCCTGCCAATTCATCCAGGATACTATTTCTCTTATCTCTTAAATCATTGGCATGGTCTCCGTTAATTTCATATCTTGCAATTTCTTCATTTAAATCTCTGATTTGAACAGACAGTGAGTTAATGGTTTGAACCGTATCAATTACTTGATTATTTAAATCAAATTGATAGGAGTTTAATTGATTTGCAATATGATTAACTTTATCAATAAAAACCGAAGCACTTTGTATAAACGCTTTTCTTTCGTCTAATCCGTCCGGTGCAGAAGCAAGTTTATTGGTCTGCCTCCAAAAGTCCGTCATAACCTCACTAAGACTTTCTCCATTAATCTCTCCTAAAATAGATTCTACTTCTAAAATAGTGGACTGTTTTGCATTATAAAACTGATATCCCCCTATTTCCGTACGATAATTTCTATCTAAAAATGAATCCCTGATCTGTCTTATTTCTGTTATATCAACACCAAAGCCTATAGAAAGGAGATCATTACCATTGCGTCCTATAGTCATGTAAAAACTGTCATTTTGAAGGACTTGTTGCCTTACATAGCCCGGTGTATTAACATTGGTTAAATTATGCCCTGTTACATTAAGACCCATTTGGCTGGCATTTAAACCAGAAATGGCTCTTGATAAGCTTGCCATGGAACTCAAAAAATCACCCCCTATTGTCTTGCATCAAAGAAGCTTCTGCTGTTGGCACTATGCATCTGTCCCCCTTGACTATAATCGTTAGTAGTAAAAGTACGCTTACTTTGTATGGCGTTAATCGTAAAATCAATCATTTCCATGGATTGATTCAGCAATAATCTATTTTGTTCATTAGACCTTTTTAAATCATCTAAAACATTTTGCATTTCTAATTGTACTTTCTTTAATCTTTGACTCTCATCTCCCGAATTCTTTAACCTTTCAAGGAGTTTAGATATTGTCAAACTTTTTTTATCTTCATTTAAAACCAGGGCAATATCTTCTATAACTTGTTCACGATTTTTTTCAAGTCGTGCGGTTTTAGATACTACCGCTTGTTCTTTCTTTGTTAACTCTTGAAGTGCCACAGTATCTCCGGCTACAAGAATATCTGTTTTTTCTTTAGACATTTCTAACAAATTCCTGTAGCACAGAGTTTCTTCTTCCAAGACTTTGATTAAATCATATATTAATCCTGCCACGCTAATCCCTCATTTTTATTAAATCTTCTGATCAAAGGCACTTTCTACCATTTTATCCGCCAATTCCTGAGCGCTTATATTATAGGTTCCTGATTGAAGTTTTTGCTTTATTTCCTGTACCTTTTCATATCTTATATCAGGCACCTTCGAGAGTGCACTAAGGGCAGTTTGAAAGTCTTTACCTTCCTCAGATAAGGCAAAGACATCTTTCCCCATAGTCCTATTGGTTTTTCCTGTTTTTTGTACCCGATTTGTATTATAAACTTCTAAAATTTGATTGACTCTCGTTATTTTCATATCCTCACCTACTTTTCCTTTTATTCTCCTACTACTATATCGTCACCAATCCCTTAGGAATTTAGTCTTCATGAAACAAAAAAAGAGTTTCGCAAACGAAACTCTTTTTTATCGTCCCTCTATTTTATCCTTATTGAGATAATACATTCTGGACTTTTTGGGATCAGTTTTGTCTAAACCGAAGGATTTGGGTCCTGCAAGACTATCCTTAGCTGCTCTCACATCTCTTTCTAATTCACGGGCACATCTTTCGCAAAACCTACCGGTTTTTATGGTAGTACCACATTTTTCACATTCTATACCTATAGGAGAATCCGGCGTAATGATGAGTCTTCCTTCCCTAAGATAATGTCTGATCGTTGCAACGGACACTCCTGTTGCTTGTGATACTTCTGCCATAGTTGCCTTTGGATGTTCATAAAGATAATCTTTTACCTTCTGAAATTCCTTTTCTTCTTCGTCTTTACAAGCAGGACAAATTACTCTACCTGTGATGTACTGAAAAAGTCTCTTACACCTTCTACAATTTCTAATTTCCATAATGCCACCCCTCTTTCGTAATATTGGCTTTACTATCAATGCTAATCCTTTCCTCATCAATAAAACGATAAATCGTTTTTAGAGGAATATTGATAGCCTTTGATATTTCCATAGCATTGGTACCTTTATGCTTTAGTATGCCAATACTATTTCCCCCTGTTACATATCTTGCCCTATACTAAGGGAAAGAAAACATACCTTTTTAGCTCCTCTTTCTTTAAGCAAACCAGCGCAATAATTCATAGTCGTTCCTGTAGTATATATATCGTCGACTAATAGTATTTTCATTTGGTCTAAATTGATTGTATCTGCTATTTTAAATGCCTTTTTTAAGTTGTTTTGTCTTTGCATAATGGATAATCCGCTTTGGGGTTTTGTTTCTTTTACCCTGGTAAGTATGGCAACATCCATAGGGATACCTAGTTCCCTTGAAATTGCTTTTGCCAATTCTTCTGCCTGATTATAGCCTCTTTTTCTTTTTCTGTTTTTATGAATGGGAATGGGGATAATCACATCAAATCCTTCTTCTGATATCTGGTTCCTTATTCTATCTGCCATAAGCTTCCCAAGATATTTCCCATATTCTTTGTGTCCGCCGTATTTAAATCTATAAATTGCTTCTTTCACCATGCCCTCATAGATAAAAACCGCCCAGCCTTTATCATAGACCGGAGTATTTTTAACACAATCAAAACATGTGGTTCTTTCTTTAGAATCCTGTATGGGTTTCCCACATTTTTGACAAACCTTCCCCTCAATAAACGGAAGAGTATCTTTGCAGACTCTACATATTCCCCTTTCTTCCTGAATGGGAATAATGCTTGTACAAAAGATGCATCTGGGAGGATAAATTAAGTCCAGCAGCAAATCTGCCCACACCTACTATCACCTTCTAGGAGGTTAATTCTTTTATTTTCCTGAGCCTATAAGCTAATGAGGAATATCTGTTAATTTCACGGTTATTGTCAACCATCCTGTGAAGTGTACTTTCAAGTCCTACAACAACAACCAGCTTCTTTGCCCTTGTTACTGCCGTATAAAGGAGATTTCTATTCATCAGCATGGGTGGACCACTGTGAATAGGAATAATAACAACGGGATATTCTGATCCTTGGGACTTATGAATCGTTACCGCATAAGCAAGTTCCAGTTCGTCCAATTGGCTAAAATCATATTCTACGGTTTTTAAATCGTCAAAAAGTACTGTTAGGGTCTGTGCTTCCTCATCTATTTCCTGAATGCTTCCTGCATCTCCGTTAAAAACCCCTACCCCTTCATCTATTCTCATCCCTATATCATTATAAATCTTCCAAGGCATATTATAATTGTTTTTAATTTGCATAACCTTATCCCCTTCGCGGAATAAAGTTGTGCGGTATTCTTTTTCTCTTTTTTTCCTGGATGGAGGATTTAAGGCCTGTTGAAGAACGGTATTTAAAGCTTCTACTCCTAAGGGCCCCTTTCGCATAGGGGTTAATATCTGCATATCTTTTATAGGATCACAGTTTGTAAAGGAAGGAAGTCTTTTTTGTACCAACTGTTTGATGGTTTCTATGACTTCGTCCTGTATGCTTCTTTTCATAAAAAAGAAATCCTTATCCTTTTCATTGACAACAGGATATTCTCCTTTATTAATTCTATGGGCATTCATGACGATGGCACTTTCCCTTGCCTGTCTAAAAACTTCCGTTAATCGAACCACCTTAATGGTTTCGCTTCGAATCATGTCTTTTAGTACATTCCCCGGACCTACCGAGGGCAATTGATCCACATCCCCTACAAATATAAGCCTTGTTCCGGGGGCTACCGCTTTTAAGAGGCTGTTCATCAGTAAAATATCCACCATGGACACTTCGTCTATAATGATAACATCTGCTTCTAATGGTCTTTCTTCATTTCTTTCAAAAACTTGTTTTTTATGATCTTCCTCTAAAAAAGTCATTTCTAAAAGCCTATGAATCGTACTTGCTTCCTTGCCGGTCGCTTCACTCATGCGTTTTGCCGCCCGTCCTGTGGGGGCAGCCAAAATAACATCATACCCTTCTTCTTCCAGTAGGGAGATAATAGCATTAATCGTTGTTGTCTTACCGGTTCCCGGCCCTCCTGTAATAATAAGGACTCCTTCTGTCATCGCCTCTTTAACGGCTTGTCTTTGTTCGGAGGCAAGTTTGATTTTCTTTTCTTTCTCCAGCCTGTCAATTCTTTTATCAATGTCCTTACTTTGTGTTTCATCTTTCATTAGCGTAAAATCTGTAAGTCTTCTTGCTACATTCATTTCTGCATAATAAAATGGTGTGAGGTATACTGCTTCTACATCTTCTATTTTCTCCTGCCAGATCTGTTTGTAAACCTGAAGTTCTATTAAGGCATTCTCAATTAATTCTTCTGATACACCAAGGAGCTCATAAGCTGCTTGTATTAAATGTTCTCTTAACATATAAGTATGTCCGTTATTGGAGTATTGGTTTAGAATAAATTTTATTCCTGCTTTGATGCGATGGGGTGAATCCTCTCCTATACCTACGGTTTCTGCGATTTGGTCTGCCATTTTAAAGCCAATGCCAAAGATGTCTTCTGCTAAACGGTAAGGGTTGCTTTTTACAACATCGATGGTGGCTTCTCCGTACTGCTTGTAAATCTTTAAAGCATAGGAAGGGGAAATTCCGTAGTCTTGAAGAAATAAAACAGCCCTTCTTAATTCTCTTTGTTCATGAAAGATTTCTCCGATTTGAAGAGCTTTTTGCCTGCTGATGCCTTTGACTTCTTCTAAACGCTCCCACTCTTCTTCTATAATCCGTAAGGTATCTAATCCAAACTTTTCTACAATACGTCTTGCTAGAGCCGGACCTATGCCTTTGATGACCCCAGAGCTTAGATATTTTTCTATGCCGTCTTCTGTTTTTGGAATGGTTTTTTCATAAGTATCTATTTGAAATTGATTTCCGTAAATCGGATGAGTGACCCAGGAACCGATGATTTTTAAAGTTTCGCCGGGGTAGGCTTCAAGAAGTATTCCTACACATACAATTTCCTCATCTTTTGCTTGTATGGAACACACCGTATACCCGTTTTCTTCATTGCGAAAGATAATGTCTTCTATGGTTCCTTCTATGATTATTTGGTTATCCATATATCCACACCATTCATTTAACAATCTAATATTTATATTATAATAATGCATTTTTTGATAAATGAAAAGGGGAAAAAGATAACGGGCGCATCATGCGCCCGAAAGATTATAGATTTGCTTCTTTTCTTAAAATGTCTGCCTTATCTGTTCTTTCCCAAGGAAGGTCAATATCTGTTCTTCCAAAATGACCGTAAGCTGCTGTCTTTGAATAGATTGGTCTTCTAAGATCTAAAGCCTTAATAATTGCAGCAGGACGAAGGTCAAAGTGTTTCTTAACCAATTCAGTGATCGCTTCATCGGATATTTTTCCGGTTCCATGGGTATTTACTAAAATGGATACAGGTTCTGCAACCCCTATAGCATATGCCAGTTCTATTTCACATTTTCTTGCAATGCCAGAAGCTACAATATTTTTTGCCACATATCTTGCTGCATAAGCTGCGGATCGGTCCACTTTAGTTGGATCTTTACCGGAGAAAGCTCCTCCTCCATGACTTGCATATCCGCCGTAAGTATCTACGATAATTTTTCTTCCTGTAAGACCTGAGTCTCCTTGAGGTCCGCCTATTACAAAACGACCTGTAGGGTTAATATAATATTTTGTATCTTTATCTAAGAGTTCTTTTGGAATAACTGGCTTTATCACGTATTCCATAATATCTCTTTGTATTGTTGCCTGATCTACTTCAGGACCATGCTGTGTAGAAATGACAACAGTGTGAACTCTTACTGGCTTGTCGTCTTCATATTCTACGGTTACTTGGGACTTTCCATCCGGTCTAAGGTATGGAAGAGTTTCATTTTTGCGAACTTCTGCTAATCTTCTTGCTAATTTATGAGCTAAGGAAATCGGCATTGGCATCAGTTCAGGGGTTTCGTCGCAGGCAAAACCAAACATCATTCCCTGGTCTCCAGCACCGATGGCTTCAATATCTTCTTCCGCTGCTTGTCCAGTTTTTGCTTCCAGGGCTTTATCAACCCCCATAGCAATATCTCCGGATTGTTCATCAAAGGATGTAAGTACAGCGCAGGTATCACCGTCAAAGCCAAACTTTGCTCTGGAATATCCTATTTCTTTAATCTTTTCTCTTACTACTTTTGGAATGTCCACATAGCAATTGGTTGTAATTTCTCCCATTACTAAAACCATACCGGTTGTTACTGCTGTTTCACAAGCTACTCTTGCATTTGGGTCTTGAGATAATATTGCGTCTAAAACGGCATCCGAAATTTGGTCACAAATCTTATCTGGATGTCCCTCTGTTACGGATTCCGATGTAAATAATCTTCTTGACATACCTATCAACTCCTTATTATATATTTTAGGTAAAAAAATTAATTTCATACATGAACAAAATACAATATGCGCGAGTGTGCAAAAATAAAAAACCTCTTGACGAGGTTTTTGTACTATGTATTTCCTCATCTTCCGAATTTCTTCGGGGGAATTGGCACCACTGCATTATGCTGGTTGCCGGGTTTCATCGGGCCCTTTCCCTCCACCTCTCTTGATAAGAAAAAATATTTAATTATATTAGATTGAGTATAACAAACTTTGAAGAACTTTGTCAAGAAATCAAAATAATATTCCTACCCCATAACTAAGAATTGCTATGATGAGTCCGGAAACTGCCGCTCCAGAGGATACGGCTAAAAATGCTTTTTTAAATTCCAAGTGTAAAAGGGATGCTGCGAGGGATCCTGTCCATACCCCTGTTCCCGGAAGGGGGATGGCAACAAATAAAAAAAGTCCTAAGAGTTCATATTTTACAATACTTTCACTTTTTTTCATCGTTCGGCTCTCAATCCATTCAATTATCGGACGTATCCATCTGATGTTTTTTAATATTTCAAAGGACTTATTAACAAATAAAATAATAATCGGACATGGAAGAATCGCTCCGATTAAGGTTAATATGTATACCTCCCAAAAACCTATACCCTGTATAATCCCGTAAGGGATGGCTGCCTTTTGCTCTAATATGGGAATTGCAGAAATAATCAGTGTCATCCATTCAGTTGAAATAAAGTCCATGGCTTCACCTAACCTATATTTGTTCTATATAAATAGTATACAATTCTACAATCAATTATACCACAAGAAAGCTTCTGCGTCACACTTGTGAAATAAGAAAGTATAATAATCCTTTTAAATAAAATAAGCCGCCGTTAAAGGCGACCCTTAAGTTGTTTATAAAGTACATTGGCTAACCCAATGCCATTTGATTTTGAAGCACTTTTGGCATACTCTTCATCAAGCATCTCTTGAAATATTTCTTCTCCTTGACTTTTTTCAATGAGACCTCCAGGCTGAATGGTTCTTCTCATTTCTTTAAAGAGCTGATTAATAAAATATGCTTCAAACTCTTGACAGGCTTCTTTTAGGGCTTTGTCATCCTTTTCTTCTGAAGCTTTTTTTAGTACGGCTTCAAAGTTTTCTAACTTTTGGCTTTGAGTTTGGGTTTTATATATATTATCTATAGGATAGGAAGCAGAAAAGTCAATTCCATTGGTTTTCATTGTTTACTTCAACCTCCTATCGTTTGAGTTGGTTTACTTGAGCAAGCATATCGTCGGAAGTTTGGATTGCTTTTGAACTGATTTCATAAGCTCTTTGAGCAACGATGAGTTTAACCATTTCTTCAACAACTTGAACATTGGAGGATTCTAAGCTTCCTTGAATCAATCTGCTAGGTTTGTTAACTTCTCCGTCCGCCTCGAAGATCGGCTGTCCAGATGCCGAGGTTGGTCTTACAAGATTTCGCCCTACATCCTCAAGCCCCGCTCTATTGGGGAATTGAACCACTTGTATTTGTATCCCTAAATCAATGGTTTCCCCTTCTCCATTCACATAGGAAAAAGTGCCTTCTTCTCCAATGATCAAATCAGAAATGTTTACTTCCGGCGGAATATAAATAGGCTCTTCATCTGTACTTAATACGGGATATCCGTCAGATGTAACAAGCATTGCCTCATCATCTACCATACTGATTTTAAAACTTCCATCTCTGGTATACAGAGTTTCGTCGTTTGGTCCTAATATTGCAAAAAATCCTTCCCCATCAATCGCCAAATCTAAAGGGTTATTCGTCATTTCAATATTACCCATTGAATAGTCTTTAACGGAAGCTATTGGTCTAACTCCGTACCCTACTTGCAGGCTTACCGGTCTTCCTGCACCATTTTCGTCTACACCTGCTCTTTGCATGGTTTCATATAAAAGAGATTTAAACTCTAATCTGCTTTTCTTATAGCCAACCGTATTCACATTTGCTAAGTTATTGGAGATGGTATCTACATTCATCTGCTGGGATACCATTCCTGAGGCTGCTGTCCATAGTGAACGCATCATTTCACATTCCCCCTATCATATTTTTCCTACTTCATTAACTGCTTTCCCTAAGGTTTCATCATGGGTTTGGATTGCCTTTTGATTGGCTTCATAAATTCTGGTGGCAGTAATCATATCTACCATTTCTCGCACAACGCTGACATTAGAACCTTCTAGAAAGCCTTGTGCAATTCTGCTTTCAACGTCTTTTTCCATAGTTTCTTCGGTTCTTTCTAATAAATTATCTCCAACTTTTCTAAGGCTCTCAGGATTTTCAAACTCTAATATTCTTAATTGATCTATAAACTCATCATTGACATATATATTTCCTGCATCATCAATCCGTATATCTCCCTGTTCTAAACGGATAGCTCCATTTTGACCTAAAACTATATTCCCCTCTTTTGTCATAATCGTTCCATCTGGACCTAATGAAAAAGAGCCGTCTCTTGTATATTTTTCAGTTCCGTCTTCCGTCTCTATGGCAAAGAAAGCCTTTCCCTGGATAGCAACATTCAATGGATCATTGGTTTGTTTTAGGGCGCCTTGAACATAACTTGTATAAATTTCATCGATGTATAATCCCAAACTCATATTTCCAATATTACGATTATTTGAAAATCCGTTTTTCATATCGTTAATTCGTTTTGTAAGTTCTTCCGGAAATGAATGGGACACAACGATATCCTTCTTATATCCATTAGTATCTACATTTGCCAAGTTATTGGTTATAACATCCATCTTATTAAATTGTGTTTTCATTCCAATTGCAGAAGTGTATAATCCCCTAATCAAATCAAGTCCCCCTATTTAATATCTTTTTTTACTTCTTTCCACTTGCCATATACTCTACATATTTACCAGTTCCAATCGCTACACAGGAAATTGCGTCCTCTGCAATGATGACATTGATACCTGTCTTTTCTTTAATTAATTTATCAAGACCGTAAAGGAGTCCTCCTCCTCCAGTCATAACAATACCACGATCAGAAATATCTGCTGCTAACTCCGGTGGAGTCTTTTCCAATACTCCGTGAACCGCTTCAACTATATTAGCAACCGGCTCTTGAAGAGCTTCCAGCATTTCTTCAGAAGTTACTGTAATTGTTTTAGGCAGTCCTGTAATCAGGTTTCTTCCTCTAACATCTAAGGAAACAGATTGTGTTCTTGGGTAAGCTGTTCCTATATTGATCTTTAAATCTTCTGCCGTTCTTTCACCGATCAAAACATTGTGTTTCTTTCTCATATATCGGACAATTGCTTCATCAAAATTATCCCCAGCAATCTTTAATGAGGAACTCACAACAGTACCGCCAAGAGAAATGACTGCAATATCTGTTGTTCCTCCTCCAATATCTACAACCATACTTCCACAAGCTCGTCCTATATCAATGCCTGCACCAATGGCAGCAGCAATAGGTTCCTCTATAACAAATACCTGTCGTGCACCTGCTTGCTTTGTTGCATCTTCTACTGCTCTTCTTTCCACTTCTGTTACTCCGCTTGGAACACATACTGCAATGCGTGGTTTTAAAAGAAGCTTCTTACCTACGGATTTTTGTATGAAATATTTTAACATTTTTTCTGTTATATCATAATCTGAAATAACCCCTTGTCGTAAAGGACGAATAGCAACAATATTGCCAGGGGTACGACCTAACATTCTTCTTGCTTCTTCTCCCACCGCAAGGATCTGATGTGTATTGTTATCAATCGCTACAACTGAGGGTTCTTCTAATACGATGCCCTGCCCTTTTATATAAACAAGAACACTGGCAGTCCCTAAATCAATTCCAATATCTGTTCCAAACATCTTCATTCTCCTTTGTAATTTCTTTAAATGTTATCGTCATTTATTAGTAAAAATATTATACCTTTTATGCCATTTTATTTATTTAATTATATCTAATTTGTGTAAAATATTCAAAGGTATTTACCATGAAATTTTGTAAAATAATAACTAGGGAAAAATCTTCCCTAGTTATCTTATCTTCTCTTCTTACTTTTTTTAGTTAAATTCATATACTTTTCTTTGGTGGCCAAACCGCCTCGAAGATGTCTTTCTGCTTTATTAAATTCCAAAACTTTCCTTGCCTGTATGGCCAGTTTCGGATTTATTTTTTCTAATCGTTCCGTAACATCTTTATGAACGGTACTTTTACTTATTCCGAATTTTTTGGCTGTTTCTCTTACGGTAGCATTATAACCAATGATAAAGTTTGCTACTTCTATGGCTCTTTCTTCAATATACCCTTTCAAAAGATGGCCCCCCTTAACACAACTCTTGTTTTATATATATGTTAAGGGGGGATGGTTTATGATTTGCTATTTAGTTATTTGTTTAAGAACTCTTTCGGATCAACCGGTACATCGTCTTTTGTTACTTGGAAATATACGTGATTGCCTAAAGCAACGGAATACTTTGTAGGCGCTCCTATTTCTCCTATAACTTGACCCTTTTCTATTACTTCATTTTGTTTTACGGAGATATTTTTCTGCAATTGACCGTAGATTGTTTTCCATCCGTCTCCATGATTAAGGATGACTGTAATTCCGGTTTCAGGGTCATTTTTGATCATTTCAACTTTTCCTTTGGCTGCTGCTTTAACGATACCTTCTTCTGTTGGAGCAATACAAATTGCAGGGTGAACTCTATACTGTTCCAGGGTTTTATCAAAAACTAATTTATCGACACTATAGTCCATGACGATTTCCCCGGATACAGGCCATACAAGAGAAGAAGTTTCGCTAAAAGAAAAGGTTTCTTCTACATCTTCACTGGTTTCCGTTTTATCGGTTTGATTTTCGTTTGCTTTTTCTGTAGAAGCCGGTGTAGTTTCCTGCACTTCTTTATTGGACGCTACCACAATATCTTCTGTCGTACTCGTATCTTCCTTTGCCGCTTCTTCTTTAGAAGAATTTTCTGCAACGGCACTTCCTGCTCCTTCAATATCTTCTTCCGTAATATTTAAGTCGTTCTGATAGGCATTAATCGTTCCCACATCTTCTAAGTCATAGTCTCCAAATTCTTCGTTTAAATCGATGGAATTTTGTTCGTTCACTTTGTCCAGAGTATTCATATTATTTCTGGTGATAAATGTAGTTGTCCCAATCACCGTTAGAATACATAATAACAAAATCGCATAATAACTTTTCTTATTTAGATACGTCCAAAATTTATATTTTTTCATCTTGTATCCACCTCCGTCTATAGTATAACCGGAGGTAAAATGGGCTATTCACTTTTCAAAATATTTTCCTCTATTTCATTAATTTCTTTAATCTGGACCCCCTGATAGTAATGGGTTAAAATTTCTCTATAGTTTTTCCCTTCCTTAGCCATGTAATTGGCTCCATATTGACTCATTCCAGCCCCGTGGCCATACCCCTTAGTAAAGAAAATAAGATTATCTCCTTCTTCTTCAATGGAGAAACAACTGGACCTTAGATTAAACAGCTTTCTTATTTCTTCTCCGCTTAAAACTTTATTGCCTATTTGAACCTTTTTAATATATCCTCCGCTGTTTCTTTCTATGATCTGAATTTGCTGCATTAAGTCCTGTATAACGATATCAGGGTACTTTTCCTTTAGCAACTGATATACTTCCTGTTTAGAAAGCTTCGTCTCAGATTCAAATGAAGGTGCTTCCTGATCGCCTATACTTTCTACGCTTTGAAGGTACGGTACATCCACTTCCCATACATCTTCTGCACTCTGGGTAATGCCTGCACTGGTAGAATGAAAAACCGCTTCAATAGGTTCTTCTTCATATGTCATAATCTCATTCCGGGTTTCTTCCACTGCTCTAGAGATTTTATCATAGTATGTATAAAAATTATCTCCCCAATTTTTTTTTAATTCCTCTTTAGATAAATATGCCTGCCCTTTAGAGGGATCGGTTGAAATATCTGCTCCTTTAAGGTCTTCCTTTCCTTTTTGATTAATCTTCTTAACCGCATAGGTTCTTGCCGCCACTGCCTGTGCCTTTAAAGCTTCTATTTCAAATAATGCAGGCATCTCCGCTGCCAATACACCTTTAATATACTCTTCAAATTCCAGATTCATAATCTTTCCGGACTGCACATCTAATACTTTAACCATCCTCGTATTTTTTTTGTTACTTTTTTCTACCTTCTTTTCTGCAAGTTCCTGCGGCTTGACTGCCGGGCTGTCTCCCAGAAACGATGTAATAAACGCAGGCAATCCTATAATTGCTAAAAAAACCATTAAAAAAAGAGCTCCTACTTTTTTCAAGCTATCCCCCCTGTAATTTTGTGCCCATTTGTAAATCATGATATGTCTTGTACATTTATATGTAAGGGGAAGAATTTTCATTACCTATAAAAACAAGAAAGCGTTTGTTTGCGAAACTCTTGCGCCGAGCACGATTGGCAAAGCCGACAAAATACAATATGCGCCAGTGTGCATTCTGCCGAAGGATTTTTCATTGCATAGGAAATCTTAAAGAATTTCCTATGCAATGAAAGAGCCTGCAAAACCATGGGTTTCGCAGGCCTATTTTACTTTCTCGATTTTTGCCCCAAGAGCTGCTAACTTTTTCTCCATTTCAGAATATCCTCTTTCTATATGATAAATATCGCTGATTTCTGTTGTTTCGTCTGCTACCAATGCACAAAGAATAAGGGCGGCACCGGCTCTTAGATCTGTTGCTTTAACCTGTGTTCCCGTAAGATTCTTTACTCCGTCTATAATCGCACTTCTGCTTTCTATCTTGATTTGGGCTCCCATTCTTTTTAATTCACCCACATGCATAAACCTATTTTCAAATACTGTTTCAATCACCATGCTTGTCCCTTCTGCTACGCTAAGCAGACTCATAAAAGGCGCTTGCATATCTGTTGGAAAACCGGGATAGGGCAAAGTCTTAATGTCTACGGCTTTTATTTCATTTCCTCCGTATACCCTTATGCCTTTTTCCGTTTCTGTCACATCCACATTGCATTCTTTTAACTTTGCAATAATGGGTTTTAGATGATCGCATACGACATTCTCGAGAAAAACTTCTCCTCTTGTAATGGCTCCTGCAATCATAAAGGTTCCTGCTTCAATTCTATCGGGGATCACACAGTGAGTTGTCCCTGTAAGCTTCTCTACACCGTTAATTTTAATAGAGTCCGTTCCTGCTCCCCTTATATCTGCTCCCATTTTGTTGAGGTAATTGGCAAGATCAACGATTTCAGGTTCCACTGCTGCATTTTCAATGATGGTAGTTCCTTCTGCATATACGGCGGCCATCATAATATTTTCTGTAGCTCCGACACTGGGGAAGTCTAGATAAATTTTAGTTCCTGTTAATTTATCTGCATAAGCCTCTACATATCCGTTTTGTTGCATAATCTCTGCGCCTAATGCACTAAAGCCTTTTAGATGAAGATCTACCGGTCTGCTTCCAATGGCACATCCTCCAGGAAGAGGAATTTTCGCTTTGCCAATCCGTGCAAGGAGCGGACCCATAATTAAAAATGATGCCCTCATTTGGCTTACCAAATCATAAGGGGCTTCATATTCAGAAATATGATCCGTGATAAGTTCAATTTCACCCTTTGTTTTGCTCCATTTAACCGTTACGCCTAGATGCTGCAAGAGCTGCTGCATAATAACTACATCTTTAAGATTAGGAATATCGCCTATTTTACTTTTTCCCTCTGCCAGCAGGGAGGCTGCCAGTATGGGAAGGACAGCATTTTTTGATCCGCTGATTCTAACGCTGCCCCTTAAAGGAGGACTCTTATGAACAACTAATTTAGCCAATGCACTCTTTCCCTTCTAGTAATCTACTGTAATGACCGGCGTTGCAAGATAAAGATAGGTATTGCCTTCATATTCATTGTAATGAAATGCAAGATTGACATTAATCTTTTTGCCGTTGGAAACTAACCAATCATCAATCAATCTTGTGTACCCATAAACACTGTAAATTTCTTCTGTTTCATAGGTTTCCTCGATCTTTGCTCCTATGTCTTTCATGATGTTTTTTGCTATTTTTTCTTTTTCTTCTTTGCTTAAGTCTCCTCTAAGAGTTCCTGCAATCGTAATATTGGTAGTAGGTTTCATGTTGTTTTCTGCAAAGATACTGTCTAACTCTTCTTTTAAATAAGGGATGCTGTCATATTGGCCATATAGGATAATATCAATGATAACATAGGTATTTGTACTATTTTCTTCTTCATACTTGATGGATTCCAACTTGACAGTGGTTTTAGCATTTTTCGAAACTCTAGTTGTAGTGAATTCTCTAAATGTATCGCTGTCTTTTTCTTCTGTGTTGTCAGCTTTTAAAATTCCTAGAGCCTCTGTAATTCTCTTAGAATAAGCTTTCATTTCTTCAAGATCGGAAAATGATTGATTTAACAGTCCCCAACTGTTGAGATTGATTTGAATGGTTTCGAAATCAGAATTATTAAACGCTGAAAGAAGAGTTCTTTCACCATTTTTATTATTTCCTATTTGCAGAAAAGCTACACTATAAACTATTGCTAAAAATCCTAAAAAAATGATTACCTTTTTTTTCATTTTATTTCCTCCCGCCCATAAATCTATTTAAAGTATGGACAAGTAGAAAATATTTAATCATTTTAAAAATTTTTTAAGAAGAGGAATTTCCTATGTAACAAAAAAGAACGGTCAAAAAACCGTTCTTTTAAAATATATTTTGGGATTATTTATTGTATTTACTTAATTCAAGCCTTACAAGAGCCCGTCTTAAGGCACTTTCTGCCCGAGCAATATTAATATCCGAAGTTTTGTTTGCCAATCTTTCTTCTGCTCTTCGTTTAGCTTCTTCTGCTCTGGCTACATCTATTTCCTCTGGCCACTCCGCTGCATCGGTAAGAATGGTAATCTTATCCGGCTGTATCTCTGCAAAGCCTCCAATTAAGGATGCTTTTCTTTCGTTTCCGTCTTGTTTAATGCGAATGGTTCCAATGGAAACAATAGTTGTCAGAGGCTGATGTTTCGGAAGGATTCCTATATCTCCTTCAGTTGTACGAAAGATTGCCATATCTACTTCTTCATTAAAAAAATTTCTTTCTGGTGTAATGATTTGAAGTTGTATTTTCATATAATCACCTACAATGTTTTGGCTCTTTCTACGGCATCGTCAATGGTTCCAACCATGTGGAATGCAGTTTCCGGAAGGTCATCATGCTTTCCTTCTATTATTTCTTTAAAGCCTCTTATGGTTTCTTTTAACGGAACATATTTTCCTGGCATTCCAGTAAAGTTTTCTGCAACGAAGAAAGGTTGTGACAAGAAGCGTTGTACTTTTCTTGCACGGCTTACAATAATCTTATCTTCTTCGGATAATTCATCCATACCTAACATGGCAATGATATCTTGCAGTTCTTTATATCTTTGAAGGATCTCTTGCACACCTCTGGCTACCTCATAATGCTCTTCCCCTACAATAGCAGGGTCCAGTATTCTTGAAGTAGAATCCAGCGGGTCTACTGCAGGATAAATTCCCAGCTCAACAATGGCACGGGAAAGTACTGTTGTTGCATCCAGGTGAGCGAAAGTTGTTGCTGGTGCCGGGTCTGTCAAGTCATCGGCAGGTACGTAGATCGCTTGAACCGATGTAATAGAACCTTTTTTGGTTGATGTAATTCTTTCCTGAAGAGCACCTACTTCCGTTGCAAGGGTAGGCTGATATCCAACGGCACTGGGCATACGTCCAAGAAGCGCCGAAACCTCAGAACCTGCTTGAATGAAACGGAAAATATTATCAATGAATAAAAGGACGTCTTGTCCGGTTTTATCTCTAAAGTACTCTGCCATAGTAAGACCTGTAAGTCCTACTCTCATTCTTGCTCCAGGGGGTTCGTTCATCTGTCCGAACACCATGGTTGTTTTATCCAATACGCCAGAACTAGCCATTTCGTAGTAGAGGTCATTTCCTTCCCTTGTTCGTTCACCAACACCGGTAAATACGGAAACACCTCCATGCTCTGTCGCAATGTTTCTAATCAATTCTTGAATAAGTACTGTTTTACCTACTCCTGCTCCTCCAAAAAGTCCAATCTTTCCACCTTTTGAATAGGGGCATAGAAGGTCTACGACTTTAATTCCTGTTTCTAGAATTTCAATTTCTGTGGATTGTTCTTCAAAGTCCGGAGCTGGTCTATGAATAGACCATTTTTCTTCAGTTTCCGGAGTTGGTTTATTATCAATCGCTTCTCCAACGACATTAAAGATTCTACCTAAGGTTTTTTCCCCTACAGGAACACAAATAGGACTTCCTGTATCAACAGCTTCCATTCCCCGCATCAAGCCGTCCGTAGATGCCATAGCAACGCATCTTACAATATCATCACCCAGATGCTGTGCCACTTCTACTGTCAGCTTTTCTCCATCCTGCCTTTTAATTTCAATAGCATTATTCAGTGCAGGAAGATGCTCGGGGGAAAACTTTATATCCAATACAGGCCCTATAATTTGTACAATTTTCCCTATATTTGCATCCGCCATGGATTTTCACTCCTTCATTCATTTACTGCCTTTACTTTAAAGCTTCCGATCCGCCTACAATTTCGGTTATTTCCTGAGTAATACTTGCTTGTCTTGCTCTGTTGTATTCCACTGTCAATCTGTCGATGATATCCATAGCATTCTCTGTTGCGGAATCCATAGCAGTCATCCTTGCGCCCTGTTCACTGGCAGCAGACTCAACCATAGCTCCATAGATTACACTATTGATATACTTTGGAATAACATATTCTAAAACCCCTTCAGGGGAAGGTTCATAATCCATTAAAGTTTTTTTCTTAGCTTCTTTCACTTCTTCGAATTCTGAAACATCAACAGGCAATAATTTCTTTACTGTAGGCACTTGTTGGATAGTGGATTTAAAAGCAGTATAAACTAAATATACTTCATCTATTTCTTCTTTCATATATAAATCCAAAACAGTATCCCCTACCCTTGCAGCATGGGCATATTTAGGATTTTCAGAAATTCCTATATACGCATCGTGAATACTGTATTTTCTTCTATTAAAAAAGTCTCTTGATTTTCTCCCTATAACAATCACTTTTACATTCTGCTTTTGTTCCATATGCTGCAAAGCAAGTTTGCATACGTTGGCATTGTATCCTCCAGCCAATCCTCTATCTGAAGCCATAACAATATACATTGTATTCTTAACTTCTCTTTCTTTGATATAAGGATGGGTGATTCCTCTGCTTCCATTTACAATAGAAGAAATCGTATTTTGCATGGTCAAAAAGAACGGTCTTGTTTCTTCTACATTTTTTCTTGCTTTCTGCATCTTGGCTGTGGCAACAAGTTTCATGGCTTTTGTAATTTGGCTGGTGCTGTGAACACTTTTGATTCGTCTTTTTATATTGCGTATGGAGGCCATTATGACACCCCTTTACTTGTCATTTTTAAATTTTGATTTGAATTCATTGATTGCTCCATCTATTTGCTTTTCTAAAGCTTCATCAATTTCTTTTCTTTCTCTAATAGATGTCACGATATCAGAGTATTTTGTATCGATAAATTCGATAAACTCTTTTTCAAAACGTTTAATCTCAGAAACTTCTATATCCATTAAATATTTTTTGGTAGCTGCAAATAAAATTAATACTTGATGTTCAACAGACATCGTTCTGTATTGAGGTTGTTTTAAAACCTCCATAATGCGCTCACCCTGAGCCAAGGTGTCTCTTGTAGCTTTATCAAGCTCTGAACCGAACTGTGCAAAGGAAGCCAAATCACGATATTGTGCCAATTCAACACGAATAGGACCTGCAATTTTTTTCATTGCCTTAATCTGAGCAGCCCCTCCAACACGGGATACGGAAAGCCCTGGGTTGATCGCAGGACGAACCCCTGCATTAAAGAGCTCAGTTTCAAGATAAATTTGTCCGTCTGTAATTGAAATAACATTCGTAGGAATATAAGCAGATACGTCCCCTGCCTGAGTTTCAATAATAGGAAGCGCAGTGAGTGATCCTCCGCCTCTTTCATCAGAAAGCTTAGCAGCCCTCTCTAAAAGTCTTGAATGAAGATAGAATACGTCTCCGGGATAAGCTTCACGTCCCGGTGGTCTTCTAAGCAGCAAGGACATCGCACGATAAGCCACCGCATGCTTTGACAAATCGTCATAAATAATTAATACGTCCTTTCCTGCTTCCATCCATTCTTCTCCCATAGCACATCCTGCATAAGGAGCAATATATTGAAGCGGAGCCAATTCACTGGCAGTAGAAGCAACAACAGTTGTATAATCCATCGCTCCATGCTTTTCAAGAGTGCTTACAAGCTGTGCTACTGTAGATGCCTTTTGACCAATGGCTACATAGATACAAAGCACATTTTGTCCTTTTTGATTGATGATTGTATCGATTGCAATAGCAGTTTTACCCGTTTGACGGTCTCCAATGATTAATTCCCTTTGTCCTCGTCCAATCGGTACCATGGAGTCAATCGCTTTAATCCCTGTTTGAAGTGGTGTGTCTACGGATTTTCTTTCGATAACTCCGGGTGCTACTCTTTCAACCCGACGATATTTATCGGTAACAATAGGTCCTTTACCATCTATAGGTTGTCCTAAAGCGTTAACAACTCTTCCAATAAGCGCATCTCCTACAGGCACTTCAACCACTCTGCCTGTAGATTTTACTGTATCTCCTTCTTTAATGCCTTTATCGGAACCAAGAAGCACTGCCCCAATATTGTCTTCTTCAAGGTTTAAAACCATTCCATATACGTCTCCAGGAAACTCAAGGAGTTCTCCTGCAATGGCTTTTTCCAAGCCGTGAATTCTTACAATTCCATCCCCAACCTGCATAACAGTTCCTACATCTGCAACTTCTAGTCGGGTTTGATAATTTTTTATTTGCTGTTTAATCACAGCACTAATTTCTTCTGGTTTCAGATTCATGTTTTCTGTTACACCCCTTTTTATACAAGTTGCAAATCGTACAGCTGACTTTTTAGCGAATGAAGTTTTCCTTCAATACTTGCATCCAAAATCCTGTCACCAACGCGAATTTTAAGTCCTCCAATAATAGAAGGATCCACTTGCGTTTCGATTTGAATCTGCTTATTTAGACTTGATATAAGTTTTTGTGTAATTTTATTGATTTGTTCAGTAGTTAAAGGTACTGCCGACACCACTGTTGCAGTCACAATACCTTTATAACTTTTAACTTCCTCTAAAAAAGTATTTAAAATTTCTAAAATATAGTCCTGCCTGTTTTTTTGAATCACCAATACCAAAAGTCCCATGAGTTCATTGGATACTTTTGAAGAAAAAATTTCCTCTAACATCTTTATTTTTTCATCCTTCAAAACTTGAGGATGTTGTAAAATCTTCATAAATTCTTTTTCAGAATCTAAAATTTGATACACCATATGTACTTGATGTTCAAATTCATCTATACTTTGATTTTCAAGTGCAATATCAAATAACGCCTTGGCATATCGTTTTGCGATTAATTGTGCCATGATACATCCCCCATCTGTTCAATGATTTCATTAATTAAATCATTATGCTTTTCGCTGTCTATGGAAGATGCAATAAACTTCCCAGCCATTAAGGAAGCTACTTCTATGATTTCTTTCTTCATTTCGTCTGTTACCTTTGCTTTTTCTCTTTCAATATCTGCTAAAGCTCTGTTTCTGATGGTTTCTGATTCTTGTCTTGCCTGTTCAATTATACTGGATTCTTGCTTTAATGCTTTTTCCCTTGCTTCTTTCAAAATAGCATCGGCTTCTTTTTTAATGTCTTGTAATTTACTTTCATATTCAGCTTTAAGCTTTAAGGCATTTTCTTCTTCTGCCTTTGCCTGTTCCAGCTGACTTTGAATTCTCTCAGCACGTTTTTGCATAAAGTTACTTACGGGTTTAAAAAGAAGCTTGGTAAGTACGAAAAATAGTATGAGGGTGTTTATAAGTTGAACTCCTAAACTAAATAAAAATTGTTTGTCAAAACTGAGAAGACTTCCGCCCAAGAGAAAAATCCTCCTTTCTCCATCTTTGTCCTTCAAGAAGTATCATTGACTCTTTCATATGAAATGAAGGGGAAATCCCCTTCACGATTATTGCCCTAATATACTAAGATATCTTGTAATTAAAGGATTAGCAAATAATAAAATCATAGCAACAACTAAACCATAAATACCGGTTGTTTCTGCTACTGCAGCTCCCAGTAACATTGTTCTAACAATATCCCCTTGGGCTTCAGGTTGACGGCCTACAGCTTCTGCACCTTTACCAGCTGCATATCCTTGTCCAATTCCAGGTCCAATCCCTGCTATCATCGCAAGACCTGCACCAATTGCAGAACATGCTAAAATTAAAGCTCTTCCATCAAGTTGTTCCATTATAAATTCCTCCTTTAATGTCTTATACATGTTATTTTTATAATGAATATATTGAAATGCCACCTTCTATAAGCTAGAAAATAGCGAATTCACTAAAATAAAAGCTCATTCTTCAATAGCTCCGGATACAAAGATCATGCTGAGCATAACAAAAATAAAGGACTGTAGAACTCCTGAAAACAAGTCAAAATATATATGTAAAACCGCTGGAATTCCTATTTTTAAAAGTCCAGGCAGAGCAGCATAAATAAGTCCCATAATAATTACTCCACCTACAATATTTCCAAAAAGACGGAAACTGAGAGATACAGGATTTGCCAATTCACCAATCACATTCAAAGGCAAAAGAAACGGCATAGGATCTAAAAAACCTTTTAGGTACCCTCCGATTCCTTTTGTCTTAATACCATAGTATTGCACCATAAAGAATGTCATGAGTGCCAATGCGAAAGTAGTTGCCAAATCCGATGTGGGAGGCCTCATTCCAAGAAGTCCCCATAAATTAGAAAAGAGAATAAATAAGAATACACTTCCATAAAAAGAAGCAAATCTCCTTTTACTCTCCCCCATTGTACTCACTGTAAAAGAATCAAATATATCAACTATAGCTTCCATTACATTTTGAAATCCTTTTGGAATTTCTTTAAATCTAGAAATTGAAAATCTTACAAATAATGCCAACACAATTAAAACAAACATTACAACCCATGTACTGATAATGCTCTGAGTGATATAAAACTCTTCTCCTCCTATATGAACAGGGAAGACATATTGGTTAGAAAAGTCCAAGCCCTCCAATGTTTTTACTCCTTTCTTTGTGAGAATAGAACATATAATATATAATATTACGACAAAGCAACTTATAAATCAAGTTTATTTCTTTTTTCTGTAATAAGTAGTAAATAGGCAGAACCCTTAAGCGTAAACAATCCAATCACTGTGCCTAACAGACTAATACTTGGTTCCAGCGCGGCAACAAACAGTATAACTGCCGTAAGAATATATCTAAGCATGTATTGAGATGCTGCATAATTCTGTGCATTTTTAGGGGGCATTCTAAGCGATTTTTTTATGCTTAAATCCATAAGGCGCAGTCTTAAAATAGAAAAAATAGTTCCAAATGCCAGGCCTTTTACCCAAATCAACGGTTCACTCACAAAAAACAGACCAATGATTCCTACTAAAACACTAATTCCTACCATCTGAAGAATGAGCCGTTTCATTTTATTTATCCTTTCTTTTTTCCTTATTATTTTGAACCTTTCTTGTGAGAACAAATAAATTGCGAAATGCCGCACCCACCCCCAAGATAACAAAAATTAATAAAAAGAGGATTCCTGAATGAAATCTATTGTCTAAATAGTTTCCCAATATAATACAGCCAATGATTGGCAAAGCCATCATAATACCCATTTGTGAAAGCAAAGATAATGCTGCAATAATACCAGTCTTTTTATTCATATGAATCCCCTAAACATTATTCTCTATTTTGCGACTTTTCTGCTTATTATACACTTATTTTTTTTAAATGTCTACACTACTATTGGCTTATTGAATTAAAAATCCTCTGGCCTATGATTGGTCTTTCCAAAAGAATATAAGATGGCTTCAACGATTCTTTTGGAAGCATGTCCATCCCCAAAAGGATTCTTAACACGTGTCATAGCCTCATAGGCATCTTTATTAGTGAGCAATTCTGCTGCCATATCAAAGATTTGATTCTCATCGGTTCCAGCAAGTTTCAGTGTTCCAGCTTCTACCCCTTCCGGTCTTTCCGTTACATTTCTAAGAACCAGTACAGGTTTCTTCATGGAAGGAACTTCTTCCTGCAGTCCTCCGGAATCTGTTAATACCAAATAGGATTTGTTCATCAAGTTATGCATATCTTTCATATCCAGAGGATCAATCAGATGTATACGGGGGTGATTACCCAAAATTGGATAAACTGTTTCTCTTACAGCAGGGTTTTTATGTACTGCATAAACCACTTCTACATCTTCGAACGCTTCCACAAGCCTATATACGGCATTGCAAATGTTTTTCAGAGGTTCTCCTAAATTCTCTCTTCTATGGGCAGTCATTGCGATAACCCGTCTGTTCCCATAATCAATATCATTTAACAAGGGGTATGCAAATATATAGTTTTCCTCAATTGTCGTTTTTAATGCATCTATAACGGTATTTCCTGTTACAAAGATTTGTTCCTCAGGAATGCCTTCTTTTAACAAATGGGTCTTTGCTAAAGATGTAGGTGCAAAATGAATATCTGTTAAAGCGCCCGTAAGCTTTCTATTCATTTCCTCAGGAAAGGGCTGATATTTGTCATAGGTTCTAAGACCCGCCTCCACATGCCCAACCTTAACCTGATTGTAGAATGCGGCTAAAGACCCTACAAAGGTTGTACTGGTATCCCCGTGCACTAAAACAATATCAGGAGACACTTCTTTGATCACCTTATCCAAGCCCTCCAGAGCACGAACCGTAATATCTATAAGGGTTTGTCTTGCTTTCATAATATCCAAATCAAAATCCGGTTTTAACTTAAAGGTATCCAGTACCTGATCTAACATTTCTCTATGTTGTGCTGTAACACATACGATGCTTTCAATGCCATCGGTTTTTTCTAATTCTTTTACAACCGGTGCCATTTTAATCGCTTCCGGTCTTGTCCCAAATATGCTCATTACTTTAATTGACATGAGTTTTCCCAGCCTTTCGTAAAAATCATTACTAATATTTAACCATATAGTAAATATTTTCGCAACATAAATAAAATATAATTTTATCCATAAGTGTGTTGAGTATGCATAAGCAGCTAAAAAATCTCCTCTCCAAATTGAAATAGATTTAATAGAATTTATTGCTAATTGTTATTTTTATAGGCTATAATAAAATAAAAAAGGAGTGGTACAATGACCTCCCCTATTAGTCAAATTACAACTGAAGAAAATGTTACTTTAATTACCTTAGATAATATCCCCTCCAATACATCAGACATTGCTCGTATATTTAGGGCTATTGGAGAATCCGGAGTTAATATTGATATGATTAGTCAAACATCTCCTTATAAAGGGAGTGTTAATATTTCTTTTTCCCTGCAAGATGAAGACGTATTCACTGTCCTTAAAACTCTAAAAGCTTTTAAAGCAGATTATGAGAATCTAAGAATCGATATTAATTCGAATAATGTAAAGATTTCTCTATTCGGAGAAGGCATGAGAACTACACCTGGAACTGCCGCAAAAACCATGGAGCTACTCGCTCAAAACGATATCGAGATACAACTTATTACCACTTCAGAAGTAGATATTTCCTATCTTATTTCTGCTTCTGATAAGGACAAAGCTATAAAATGTTTCAAAGAATATTTTAATATTTAAAAAGGGATGCCGTCGGCATCCCTTTATGC
>JGI24712J26585_10000433_pt1 | contig 36238 bp, 29 predicted proteins | sample BioPla3DNA2_FD_26585 | JGI IMG/M metagenome (IMG submission 26585)
ACGAGCAAAACTCGCTCGCCCTTGACATCCCCCGACTAAGTAACTAACAATATACATTATAAGGGAATTACCAAAAAATGTACGGCATTTAAACTTGCAATAATAAAACAAATATCCTATTCACAAAAAAGTTCTTATGCTATAATTATAAGCTAGTGAAAATATAATCATATGGTTTCATAGCTACTTATATTTTTTGTATCACCTTATTTTATTGGAGGATGAATTAATGGCAAGTGAAAGACAAAAAAAGATTAGAAACTTTTGCATAATCGCTCATATAGACCATGGAAAATCTACTTTAGCTGACAGAATGATTGAAGAATCCGGGGTTCTTACAAAAAGGGAAATGGAAAACCAGGTTTTAGACAATATGGATATTGAGAGAGAGAGAGGAATAACCATAAAGTCCCAGGCTGTTAAAATGATTCACAAGGCTGAGGATGGACAGGAATATGTGTTGAATCTCATAGATACTCCTGGGCATGTAGACTTTAACTATGAAGTTTCACGAAGTCTTGCTGCCTGTGAAGGTGCAATACTTGTTGTGGATGCTGCTCAGGGGATTGAAGCACAGACATTAGCGAATATTTATCTTGCACTTGAGCATGATCTTGAGATACTACCTGTTATTAATAAAATTGACCTACCTAGTGCACAGCCTGATGTTGTTAAAAAGGAAGTGGAGGATGTCATCGGACTTGATGCGAGTGAAGCACCGTTGATTTCTGCTAAAAATGGTATTAATATCAGAGAGGTTTTAGAAAAAGTAGTAAAGGTTATACCGTATCCTGAAGGGGATGAAGCGGCACCTTTACGAGCTCTTATATTCGACTCTTATTATGATAGTTATAAGGGTGTTATTGTTCATATAAGAGTTAAAGAAGGAACTGTAAAAGTCGGTGACGAAATTCGCATGATGTATACCAAGAAGGATTTTACTGTTACTGAGGTTGGCTATTTCAGACCAGGAACTCTTTCGCCTTGTACAGAGCTAAAAGCTGGTGAAGTAGGATATATTGCTGCAAGTATAAAGAATGTGACGGATACTAGGGTTGGAGATACCGTTACCTTATCGGAAAACCCTGCTAAAGAGCCACTACCCGGTTATAAGAAGGTTAATCCCATGGTGTTTTGCGGGATTTATCCTGCTGATGGTTCTAAATATGGAGATTTAAGAGATGCTTTAGAGAAACTGCAACTAAATGATGCTTCTCTAACTTTTGAACCAGAATCCTCAGTTGCTTTGGGGTTTGGCTTTAGATGTGGATTTTTAGGACTTCTTCATATGGAAATAATTCAAGAACGTCTAGAAAGAGAATACGATTTTGACCTTGTCACTACTGCACCTAGTGTTATTTATAAGGTGACAAGGAGTGATGGTGAGAAGCTCTCTATTGATAACCCTACTAATTTACCGCCGGTAGCAGAAATTGAGAGCATGGAGGAGCCTGTAGTAAAGGCTACCATTATGTCTCCTACCGAGTTTGTTGGAAATATTATGGAGCTCTCTCAAGAGAGGCGTGGTCTATATAAGGACATGACTTATATTGATGATACTAGGGTAATGTTGACTTATGAAATGCCTTTGAATGAAATAATATATGACTTTTTTGATGCTTTAAAATCAAGAACAAAGGGATATGCTTCTTTAGACTATGAGCTTATAGGCTACAAAGAATCAGACCTTGTGAAGCTGGATATATATTTAAATGGTGATATAGTAGACGCACTTTCCTTTATAGTTCATAAGGACAAGGCATATACACGAGGAAGAAGGATAGCCGAAAAATTAAAAGACACTATTCATAAACAGCAATTTGAAATTCCCATTCAGGCATGTATTGGAGGCAAGATTATTGCTAGAGAGACGGTAAAAGCATATAGGAAAGACGTTTTAGCCAAGTGTTATGGTGGAGATATATCAAGAAAGAAGAAACTTTTGGAAAAACAAAAGGAAGGAAAGAGGAGAATGCGTCAGGTGGGAAGTGTAGAGGTTCCACAGGAAGCCTTTATGAGTGTTCTCAAACTTGACTCCTAAGGATGTGTTTTGATATGAGTAATAGCATTGGTATATATATTCATATACCTTTTTGCAGGGCAAAGTGTTTTTACTGCGACTTTAATTCTTTTGCATGCAGGGATGAACTTGTCCCTGCATATTTTAATGCTTTGAAGAAGGAAATACTTTTATATTCTGAAAAGCTTAAAGGATTTAGTATTAAATCAGTTTTCATAGGTGGCGGGACACCTTCCGCTGTGGATGAGCATTATATATATGAAGTTATAAGTCTTTTAGACAGTGAGTTCTCTTTAGATGAAAGGGTAGAAATTAGTATTGAGACAAACCCTGGAACTCTTACAAAAGAAAAACTTGAATTATATAAGGCGGTTGGGATAAATAGATTGAGCATCGGTCTTCAAGCATGGCAAGATCAAATACTCAAAAGTTTAGGGAGAATTCATACAGCTAAAGAGTTTGAGCAAAATATCACTCTAGCGAAAAAAATAGGATTTAACAATATTAATGTTGATTTGATATTTGGAATTCCTGGACAGACTTTAGAGGATTGGATTGAAACTTTAAAGCATGTAGTAGCTCTAGAGCCTCAACATTTGTCATGTTATAGCCTCAAGATTGAAGAAGGTACTGTATTTGGCAACAGCTTAGAAAAGGGAGAACTTGTTCCTATAGAGGATGAAATTGACAGGGAAATGTACAGTTTCTGCAAAGACTATCTTTCAATAAAGGGCTATAAACATTATGAGATTTCCAATTTTGCAAAACCCGGGTTGGAATGTCGGCACAACATGGTGTATTGGAAGGCTGAAGAATATGTAGGTCTAGGTGCTGGAGCCCACTCGTATTTTAAGGGCTTAAGATTTAATAACATTTCTGATATTGAAAGCTATATAGATGGTATATATTACAATAAAGTCATTACGGAAAATATTGAGGTTATAAATAGCAAGGAAAGCATGGCGGAATTTATGTTATTAGGATTAAGACTTATAGATGGAGTGTGTATGGAGGAATTTAAAAGTAGATTTAATGAGGAAATCTACAATATATACGGCAACCAAATAGGAAAGATGCAAGAAAAGGGATTTTTGATTGTTAGGGATGGTAAAATAGCATTAAGTACAATAGGACTTGATTATGCTAACCAAGTATTTATGGAATTTATTTGAATATTGCTAGGAGCTATTAATACATTATGAAGATTTTACAGATAACCCTTGCAATAGAGAAGAAACCAATTGAAGAGAATAATAATATAAGCTAAAAGCAAATAATATCCATAAAAACATCTTGACAAAAGAAAACTAGGATGGTATTTTTAAAATAGTATTAGCACTCAATCGAGTAGAGTGCTAACAAAAGGAGAGATAAATGATGTTTTTGGACGATAGGAAGAAGTTGATTTTGCATGCTATTATCGACGATTACATCAGTACCGCGGAGCCTATAGGTTCTCGGTCGGTTTCTAAAAAACATGAGTTGGGGCTCAGTTCTGCTACAATAAGAAATGAAATGTCGGATCTAGAGGAATTGGGGTATCTTATACAGCCTCATACATCAGCAGGCAGAATACCTTCCGACAAGGGGTACAGATTTTATGTAGATCAGCTTATGAAGGCTTGTGAACTTACAGTTGATGAGATAAATGCCATGAAAATTGAGATGGAGACTAAGATTAACGAGCTTAGTCAGCTTTTAAGACAGGCTTCGTCAACAATGTCACGTTTTACAAAGTATACCTCAATGGCAGCAACTCCTGAAAGAAAAAACAGCGAATTAAAGGCTGTCCAGGTTGTTCCTATAGAAAGGGGCAGTGCGTTAGTTGTTGTAGTTACTAATGCGGGGATTATCAAAAACAGTTTGGTTAAGCTTCCAGAGACGGTCTCTCCTGAGTTTTTAATAAGAGTTTCAAATATTTTTAATGATAAATTGAGTGGACTTACTCTAGAGCAGATTAATATAATGGTTATCCGGGAAATAGAGATTTTAATAGGCTCTTCACAAGAAATTTTGATGCCCATTTTAAATGGAGTTACAGAATGTATCAATCAGATAGATACTTCCGAGGTGTATCTCGATGGTACAACAAATATATTGAATTACCCTGAGTTTAAGGATGTTGTTAAGGCTAGAGAATTTCTCAACATGATTGATACAAAAGACATTTTACCTCTATTGCTTAAAAACATAAAAAACGCTGGGGATAATGGAATAAGCATACAAATAGGAAAAGAAAATGAAATTGAGGAAATGCAAGATTGCAGTGTGGTTACAGCTAATTATAATCTAGGAGGGCTAGTTATCGGAACCATCGGGATTATAGGGCCTACCAGGATGGAATATGCCAGAGTACTTGCAGCGATGAAATATATCAGAAGAAAGATAAACGAAGAGATTGACAGAATTATAGGTAATAGTTTTAAGGATTTTAATAGAGATAGCAAAACAATTAAAGGAGGTTTAACGGATTCCGATGAAGAAAAAGGAGAACTCATTTAAAGACGCAGAGCAAAATACAAATAAAGAAGGCTTAGATCAGAACATTGAAACATGTGATGAATGTAATTGTGAAAAAGAACAATCAGATACCCCTTGCTCAAAAGAAGTGGAAGAAATAAAGGCCAAATTAGAGGAAAAATCTAAACAGTGCGAAGATTATTTTGATAAGCTTCAAAGGACGGCAGCTGAGTTTGATAACTTCAAGAAAAGGACTGTCAAAGAAAAAGAGGCTTTGTATTCTGATGCAACAAGTGAAGTGGTAGCAGCATTTTTGCCTGTTGTTGACAATCTTGAAAGGGCAATTGAGGCAGCAAATAAAGATGTGAATGCTAATTCACTTAAAGAAGGGGTAGAATTGGTTTACCGTCAAATGAAAGATGTGCTTCAAAAGCTTAATGTTGAAGTTATTGAGGCAGTGGGTAATGAATTTGACCCTAATTTGCACAATGCAGTTTCCCATGTGGACGACGAACAATATGGAAATAACATAATAATTGAAGAGTTTCAAAAGGGATATATGCTTAAGGATAAAGTTATAAGATACAGTATGGTTAAGGTGGCGAACTAAATTAGTTACTGTCTTAGTATTACAACAAAAAAGTTGTTTTTTTTAAGGTGGTATCAAACATTCTATAGCATAAAGCTGTTTTATATTAATTCAGATAGCAAGAACAAACTTTTAATTTAGAGATTAAACGTTAATATATTTAATAGGAGGAGGCTTTTTTATGGGAAAAGTAATTGGAATTGATTTAGGAACTACAAACTCATGCGTAGCGGTTATGGAAGGTGGAGAGCCTGTTGTTATAGCAAATTCTGAAGGTGGTAGAACAACAGCATCAGTTGTAGCGTTTTCAAAAACGGGAGAGAGGCTTGTAGGTCAAGTGGCTAAAAGACAGGCTATAACAAATCCCGAGAGAACGGTTATGTCTATAAAAAGAGATATGGGTACTGACAAAAGAGTAAAAATTGACGATAATTCATATACACCTCAAGAGATTTCAGCAATGGTTCTTCAGAAAATAAAAGCTGATGCGGAAAGTTATTTAGGTGAAAAAGTAACTCAAGCGGTTATAACTGTTCCTGCATATTTTAGTGATGCACAAAGACAGGCTACTAAAGATGCCGGTAAAATTGCTGGGCTAGAAGTTTTAAGAATTATAAACGAGCCAACGGCAGCGGCGCTAGCTTATGGTCTCGATAAAGAAACTGATCAGAAAATTCTCGTATTCGACCTTGGAGGAGGTACGTTTGACGTATCTTTACTTGAAATTGGTGACGGAGTATTTGAAGTTTTAGCAACACACGGAAACAATAAACTTGGCGGTGACGATTTTGATGACAGAATAATGAATCATTTGGTAGATACATTTAAGAGAGAAAGTGGTATTGATTTAAAGAATGACAAGATGGCTATGCAGAGACTTAAAGAAGCTGCAGAAAAAGCTAAGATCGAGCTTTCTGGTGTGACAACAACAAATGTTAATTTACCTTTTATAACAGCTGATGCTACAGGACCTAAGCACCTTGATATTACAATAACAAGAGCGAAATTCGATGAATTAACAGCTGACCTTGTTGAAATGACTATGGAGCCTACAAGACGTGCAATGAAGGACGCAGATCTTAGTCCAGATAAGATAGATAAGATTCTTTTAGTTGGTGGTTCCACAAGAATACCAGCGGTTCAAGAAGCTGTTAAGAAGTATTTTAACAAAGACCCATTTAAGGGTATAAATCCTGATGAATGTGTTGCCGTAGGTGCTGCTATTCAGGCGGGAGTTCTTACCGGAGAAGTAAAAGACTTACTACTTCTTGATGTTACACCTCTTTCCCTTGGTATTGAGACTTTAGGAGGAGTATTTACAAAATTAATTGAGAGAAACACTACAATACCTGCTAAGAAGAGTCAGGTTTTCTCGACGGCTGCAGACGGACAGACTGCTGTTACAGTAAGGGTATTCCAGGGTGAAAGGCAGATGGCGGCTGACAATAAGTTGTTAGGCGAATTTAATCTTGATGGTATTCCACCAGCTCCAAGGGGAGTTCCACAGATTGAAGTTTCATTTGATATAGATGCAAATGGTATTGTTAACGTTTCAGCGAAAGATTTAGGCACAGGTAAGGAGCAAAAAGTGACTATTACAGCTTCTACAAACTTGTCAGATGATGAGATTGACAAAGCAGTTAAGGAAGCACAAAGATTTGAGTCAGAAGACAAGGCTAGAAAAGAGGCTGTTGATATCAGAAACAATGCAGATTCTATGGTGTTCCAGTCTGAAAAGGCCTTAAAAGATCTTGGAGACAAAATCGGAACTGAGGACAAGGAAAAGATTGAAGTGGAAATAAACAAAGTAAAAGAAGCTTTAAAAGGTACTGATACTGAGACTATAAAAAATGCAACCGAAGCTTTGAACAAGGCATTTTATGAAATATCATCAAAGATTTATCAGCAAAATCCAGAAGCGGCAGGAGGCCCTGATATGGGTGCACAAGCAGAAGAACAGGCTGGTAGTGCTGATGGACAGGAAAATGTCTACGATGCAGATTATAAAGTGGTTGACGAAGATAAATAATATACTTAAATTTTACAAATTATATAAAGGCCAAAGTCATTGTAAATGGCTTTGGCTCTTTTAACTTAAGGTTCGGTTTTAAATGATATTTGCTATTGTTGCAGACTATGTGGTATAATTTTTTTTATGTGTATAAACTATTGATTTAGAGGAGTTGGTTGGATGGCTAGTAAGAGGGACTATTATGAAGTCCTCGGTATTGACAAAAGTGCATCCGATGCTGATATAAAAAAGGCTTACAGGAAGTTGGCCAAACAGTATCACCCCGATATGAATCCGGGGAACAAAGAGGCTGAAGCTAAGTTCAAAGAAGCTAATGAAGCTTATGAAATTTTAAGTGACTCTCAAAAGAGAGCTCAGTATGATCAGTTCGGTCATGCAGGCTTTGAACAGGGAGGCTTTGGAGGTTTTGGTGGCTTTGAAGGAGGCTTTGGAGATTTTGGAGGCTTTGGAGACATCTTTGAAACAATTTTTGGTGGCTCTGGATTTGGAGGAAGAACATCTTCAAGAACTCGTAATGGACCTCAGAAAGGTGCAGATCTAAAGTCTTCAGTGGATATAAGTTTTGAAGAAGCAGCTTTTGGCGTTGAAAGAGAAATTTCTATCAACAGAATGGAGCATTGTGAAAAGTGTGAAGGTTCGGGATCAAAACCTGGAACAAAGCCTTCAACTTGCCAACATTGTAATGGTACGGGGCAGATTCAGTACAAACAGAGAACACCTTTTGGACAATTTGTTAATATTAAGACCTGTGATGTTTGTCATGGAGAAGGTAAAGTCATAACAAATCCCTGTGATGCATGTAATGGTAAGGGAAGAATCAGGAAGCCAAAGAAAATAAAGATTAATATACCTGCAGGTATTGCTGATGGACAGACGATAAGATTAGAAAGAGAAGGTGAACCCGGTTCAAAGGGTGGTCCGTCGGGAGATTTGTATATTTCTGTAAGGGTAAAGCCCCATGCTATTTTTCAGCGACAGGGTAACGATGTTATCTGCGAAATACCTATAACCTTTGTGCAAGCAGCATTAGGTACTGAATTAGAAGTTCCTACCATAGATGGTAAGGTTAAATATCAGGTTCCTGAAGGCACTCAGACGGGAGCGGTTTTTAGGCTTAAGAACAAAGGAATACCTTTCTTAAGGGGAAATGGACGTGGCGATCAATATGTCAAAGTACAGGTTGAAGTGCCTAAGAAGCTTAATGAAAAACAGAAAGCAATTTTAAGGGAATTTGCAGAAGTAAGCGGTGATGAAGTACATGAGCAGAGAAAAACTTTTTTTGATAAGATGAAGAATGCTTTAGGAATGTAACTTAAGCATTTCAATAGCTTTCAATTTGATGAATGCCCTTAGAAGGATACTTATGAAGGAGGAAGCAAACGTAAGCTTTTATAGAGTTTATGAGCTTTGCTAAGCCGTTTATATGATATGGTACGAAGTAAGGATAAAGACAACAGAAGAGGCCTATGATGCCGTGACTGAAATGCTTACGCGTATAGGAGCCGGTGGAGTGGCTATTGAGGATCCTAATGACATAATAAGTGAGCTCTCAAAGCCTGATACTTTGGATTATGCCGATGATGAATTTCTAAGTAGTTTAGAAGATGGCGTTACAATAAAGGCATATTTTTCTGAGGAAGTGAGTATTTCCGAGCTGACAACGCTAATTGAGGAAAAACTTAAGTTTATAGGTCAGTTTCTTGAGGTTGGTGAGGGGTTCATCGGAACTTCGCAAGTGAATGATGAGGATTGGAGTACTTCTTGGAAAAAGTACTACAAGCCTCTAAAATTGACAGATAAGCTTGTTATTAAGCCCTCATGGGAAAATTACGAAAAAAAAGAAGATGAAATTGTAATTGAGATGGATCCTGGCATGGCCTTTGGAACAGGAACACATGAGACTACAAAAATGTGCTCGGTTTTATTGGAGAAGTATATAAATCATGGGGATACTGTAGTAGACTTAGGCTGTGGAACCGCAATACTTTCAATAATTTCAGCGAAATTGGGTGCAAAGTCTGTTACTGCTGTTGATATTGACGAAGTTGCAGTAAAAGTAGCTAAGGAGAATTGCGAAATAAATGATGTAACTTCACAAGTTGCAGTATTTAGAGGAGTAATTGATGATTTAAAAAAAGAAAAAGTAGACATTATTGTTGCGAATATTATTGCAAATGTTATAATTGATATATCAGATAAAATTTCTTCTTACTTAAAGAAGGATGGTCTTTTTATAACTTCCGGCATTATCAAGGAAAGGAAAGAGGAAGTGCTGGAAACGTATACAAAGTTAGGTTTTGAATGCGAGCAAGTTGATGAACTTGGTGAATGGGTGGCGATTGTATTTAGATGCCTAGATTCTTTATAAACTCAAAAGATATTTTTGACGATAATATTAATATCAAAGGTGACGATTATAACCACATTAAAAAAGTATTGAGGCTTAAGTGTGGAGAAATCGTTACGCTCAGTGATGGTGTAGGAAACGAGTATGAAGCAAAAATCGAGGAGTTTGGCGATGGTTTTGTACATTCAAAGATTATTAAGTCCTACAAGAACTCAACGGAGCCACCTATTAAAATTACCCTATATCAAGGTTTACCCAAAGCAGACAAAATGGATTTTATTATTCAAAAAAGTGTAGAGCTGGGTATAACTAGAATAGTTCCGGTGTTAACCGAAAGAACTATAGTTAAGCTTGCTAATGAGAAGGATGCTTCAAAAAAATGTGAAAGATGGAATCGTATTTCACAAGAAGCAGCGAAACAATCTAACAGAGGTATTATACCTGAAATAGAAATTCCCATAACTTTTAAGGAGGCGGTAAAGCAGGCAAAGGATTATGCTTTATCGTTAATTCCGTATGAAAAGGAAGCTAATAACTCATTAAAACAAATTCTTAGATCAGTAAGCGATATAAAGGAAGCATCTGTTTTTGTTGGACCAGAAGGTGGATTTACAGAGCAAGAGATTGAAGAGGCAGTTAGTTTTGGGATCAATTCTATTACACTAGGTCCTAGAATACTTAGAACCGAAACTGCCGGCATTGCTGTTTTATCAATACTCATGTATGAATTGGGAGATGTGGGTTAATGAGAAAACTTACTTTTGTTGTAATCGATGATGCAGTTTTTATGCGTACTCTATTAAAAAAGATGATTGAAGAAGTTGAAGGGTATAAAGTTGTGGGTGAAGGTGCAAACGGATATGATGCAATTGATTTAGCAAGACTGCATCAACCGGATGTAATGACCTTAGATATAACTATGCCTGAGTTAGATGGAATAAATGCAGTAAAAGACATCCTCAAATATAGTCCCGAAACAAGAATAATTATGGTTTCGGCAATGGGTCAGCAATCAATGGTTATAGAAGCTATCAAACTTGGTGCAAAGGATTTTGTTGTAAAGCCCTTCGAGAAATCGAGAGTTATACAGGCAATAAGTAATGTTATAATTGATTAAGTAATTGCATCATATGTTTTTTAGCAAGACAATATATAAAAGTCCTTAACATTAAATGTTTTCAGAAAGACAATATATAAAAAGTCCTTAACATTCTTAAAAAGGGCTTTTGTTTGTTTTTTGTTGCATATAAAAAGGGGGGGGATTTCTTTATGAAAAAAGTGTTTATTTCACTTGCTTTGGTTATTTTGTTGACTATGCTTACAATTACAATACCATCAATATCTGTTGCTACTGATGGTATAATCACAAACGGAGCTCAGTTCAAAGATACATCTGGAAACGCCATACATGCCCATGGTGGTGGGATGATTAATTACGAGGGCTATTATTATTGGTATGGAGAGTATCGTGACAGCTCAAACTACTTTTTAGGAGTAAGGTGTTACAGAACGAAAGACCTGGTGAACTGGGAATACAGAGGGGAAGTATTATCGCCTAATTCAGCATCAGAACTTGCTAAATGCAATGTTGAAAGACCTAAGGTCATGTATAATGAATCCACTAAAGAGTTTGTTATGTGGATGCATTGGGAGAATGGCGTTCATTATGGTGAGGCAAGGGCTGCAGTTGCCTATTGTAAGACCCCGGACGGTAAATATACATATCAGGGAAGTTTTCGACCCTATGCTAACAGTGGTGTTATAGATCATGACCTCCCTGGATATATGTCGAGAGATTGTAGTGTATTTGTTGATACCGACGGAAAAGGATATTTCATATCGTCTTCCAATGAAAACATGGATTTGCACTTGTACGAACTTACCTATGACTATAAGAATATTGCATCACTAAAAGCAAAATTATATGTGGGCAAACAGAGGGAAGCTCCATGCCTTATTAAAAGAAATGGGTATTATTATCTTATAACATCGGGTTGTACAGGATGGAGTCCTAATCAGGCTAAATATGCCTATTCAAAGAATTTAGCTAATGGTTGGTCGGAACTGTACAATCTAGGAGATTCCACTACATATAAGTCACAGCCCACATTTATTATGCCTGTTCAAGGCTCAAAGGCTACGACATACCTCTATATGGGAGATAGATGGGCAGGAGCATGGGGAGGAAAAGTAAACGATTCTCAATATATTTGGCTGCCTTTGGAGTTTAAAACGGATACAAGTCTTGAATTACCCTATTATAGTACCCTAAAGATTAATGCTTCCGAAGGTATTGTTACCGAACCTATTTCCGATACTACTAAGTATAAAATAGTTAATAAGAACAGTGGCAAGGTTCTTGATGCAAGAGATGGGGCTCGTGCATCACAACTAGTACAATGGACTGACAACGGAAGCTTAAGTCAAAAATGGTACCTAGTTGATGTGGGGAACGGTTACAAAAAGATAGTGAGTGCATCGAGCGGATATGTTTTGGATGTTCAAGATAACTCATCTGCCGATGGTGGGGCAATAATTCAATGGTACAGCAATGGCGGTAATAATCAGCAGTGGCAATTTATAGATGCTGGTGACGGTTATTACAAAGTAAAGAACCGAAGCAGTACGAAAATTCTTGATGTCTATAAATGGTCTACCGTTGATGGGGGTACAATTCAACAGTGGTCTGATGTAAGTGGGTCTAATCAGCATTGGAAGTTCGTACCTGTAAGTGATACACAAACACCAACGCCTACTCCGGTTAAGACGCCTTCTCCTACACCTACGAGTCATACTGTTGATAAAGGAGACGTGGATGGGGATGGCACAGTTAATTCTATTGACTTCGGGCATATGAGGTGGTATTTATTGGGAATAATAAATCAATTTCCTACCGGTGACCCAAATGTTGGATATTGGGCAGCGGATATTGACGGCAACGGAATAGTAGATTCTCTTGATTTCGGACGTTTAAGGCTAGTACTACTCGGAATCAGATAGCTTTGTTTTTCAAAAAAACTATTGTTTGAAAAAGCTGTCTATAGAATAAAGGCAGCTTTTTGCTATTTCTTAGTAAATGAGAGAAAACAGGAAAAAACACAAAAAATATTAAGAAAATCCCTTCAAATTATCGATAATTATGTTATAATACATATTGTTTAGAATAAGACTATATTAAACTCATAAAAGAGGATGAATTGATTATGATAAAAAGCATGACTGGATTTGGAAGGGGTAAGTCACAGACAGATGGAATGGAGTGTCTTGTTGAGATCAAAACTGTTAATCACAGATACAGTGACGTTTATATAAAAATACCAAGACAAATATCATTTCTTGAAGATAAGGTAAGGGAAGTGGTAAGTAAGTCTGTATCAAGGGGAAAAGCTGATGTTTTTATAAGCTTTGATGATTTCAGTGAGGATTCAAAGAGTATACTAATTGACGAAAGTCTTGCAAACGCATATGTAAATACAGTTAGGCAGCTTAAGGAAAAGTATAGTCTTCAGGATGACATATCCGTTTCCCTCATTGCAAGATTTCCCGATGTATTAAAAGTTGAGAAAGTAGAACAGGATGAGGAAAAAATATGGAAGCTTTTGAGTGAGGCTTTAGATAGTGCTATAAATTCATTAATAAGTATGCGTCAAATTGAAGGAGAAGGTTTGAAAAACAGTATTTTGGAGAAAACTGATTTTATTGAGAATATTGTTAAGGAAATTGGTATAAGAGCTCCAGAAGTAGTAAAAGAATATAAGTGTAAGCTGGAAAACAGAATAAAGGAAATGATGGAACAGCAGGTTATTGATGAAAACAGGATGGCAACAGAAGTGACTATATTTGCAGACAGGTGTAGTATCGATGAAGAATTGGTGAGGCTATCAAGTCATATAAATCAGCTTCGTGAGACTTTGAGAACCGGTGATTCTGTTGGAAGGAAACTTGATTTTTTGATACAAGAGATGAATAGAGAAATAAATACCATTGGTTCAAAGGCTAACGATTTAAGTATAACAAAATTTGTCGTTGAAATTAAGAGTGAATTGGAGAAAATAAGAGAACAGATTCAAAATATTGAATAAGTACTAGGAGGAATATTTAATGAAATTAATAAACATAGGGTTTGGAAATATTGTTTCAGCTAACAGACTAGTTGCTATAGTAAGCCCTGAGTCTGCACCTATTAAGAGAATAATTCAAGAAGCAAGAGAGCGTGGTATGCTCGTTGATGCAACATATGGAAGAAGAACAAGGGCGGTAATAATTACCGATAGTGATCATATTATATTATCCGCAGTTCAGCCTGAGACGGTAGCACATAGGTTGAATAGCAAGGAAGTTGAAGTTCCTGCTGAGGAAGAAGAGATATCAGAAGAATAAGGGGGAACTGTGATGTTCCGTGAGGGGCTTTTAGTTGTGGTTTCAGGACCATCGGGTACTGGTAAGGGGACACTCCTAAATAATATTAGACAAAAAGAAAATAATATAAAATTTTCTGTTTCGGCAACCACTAGAGAGCCAAGAGATGGTGAAGTAGAGGGTGTCAATTACTTTTTTAAGACTCATGAAGAGTTTGACAGCATGATAAAAAAGGGAGAACTTGTAGAGTGGGTCAAATATTGTGATAACTATTATGGTACACCAAAAAGGTGTATTGAAGATACTATCAAGTCAGGGTTTGATTGTTTACTTGAAATTGAAGTGGAAGGTGCTTTAAATATTAAGAGTATTTATCCTGATTGTGTATCGATATTTATTTTGCCGCCTTCTTTTGATGAACTTAGAAGAAGGATTGAGGGTAGAGGCACCGAAAAGCCTGAAGCGATACAAAAACGCATGGAAAAGGCTGTTAAAGAAATGAAATTTGTAGATAAGTATGATTATGTTGTTGTAAATGACGATATTGAAGAAGCAGTTAATAGTATTAAATGTATACTCGCTTCCGAGAAGCTTAAGCTTTGCAGAAACATAAATATACTTGAGAGAATAGGAATAATTTCAGATATTTAAACCAATATATGATGTGAGTTTAGTTCTAAACGACACAGTTTTACTTAAAATAATCGGTCAAATTCTTTAACAGAAAGTTGTAACAAATACAAAATTGGAGGTAGGAAACTCATGAAAGAGATTAACGACAAAAAACAGACAATGATTGAGCCGGGGATTAGTTCATTGCTCGAGAGGGTGGACAGCAGATATACACTAGTTGTAGCAACTGCTAAAAGAGCAAGGCAGATTACAGAAGGAGCGAATAAGCTTACTGAATGTGATTCTGAAAAGGCGGTCACTATTGCGATTAATGAAATTGATGAGCAGAAGATTACATACATCAGGACAAAGAGCGGAATAAAGTAAAGCTACATGTGTTTTCATTCTAATATATATGGAATAATACCGCCTCTATAATTTCTCGCCAAGCCCATTACAAGGGGGAGTGTTAAGAGAAAAAGGGGCTTATTATTTTTTTTAGAAGTTACTTAAAAAGGGTAAACATTTATGCTATAAATAATAATTGATGGAGAGGAATTAATATGTTAGAAGGAAAGACTGTTGTTATAGGCGTGTGTGGCGGAATAGCTGCCTATAAGGTGGTTGAGGTTGTGAGTAGGCTAAAAAAGCTTTATGCTGATGTAAACGTAATTATGACTGAAAATGCAGCTAAATTTGTCACTCCTCTGACTTTTAGGTCTATTTCACATAACCCTGTTATAACAGATATGTTCGACGAACCGGTTAAGTGGGAAATTCAACATATATCCCTTGCTACAAAAGCTGATATTATTGTTGTTGCTCCTGCAACGGCGAACATAATTGGAAAGGTTGCAAATGGCATTGCCGATGATATGTTGTCTACTACAATAATGGCTACAAAAGCTCCCGTTGTATTCGTACCTGCAATGAATACTAATATGTATGAAAATCCTATTGTTCAGGAAAATATTAAAAAGCTTACCGAGCTAGGATATATATTTTTAGAACCAGAAACAGGTCTTATGGCATGTGGTACGGCTGGAGCAGGGAGGCTGCCAGAACCTTCGGTTATTGTCGAAAGGGTTGAGGAGCTTGTTTGTGGCAAGAGGGACTTAAAGGATTTAAAGGTATTGATAACTGCAGGTCCCACACAAGAACCTATAGATCCTGTCAGGTATATAACTAATCGATCATCGGGTAAAATGGGCTATGCTATAGCAGCTCAAGCAAGTAAAAGAGGTGCACAGGTCAAGCTTATATCCGGTCCGGTTAATATTAAAACTCCCGTTGGAGTGGAGAATGTAGCCGTCAAAACAGCCGATGAGATGTTTAATGAAGTTATGAAAAGCTATGAGGCTTTTGATATACTGATAATGGTTGCAGCTGTCGCTGATTATAGATGTGCTCAAATAGCTGAGAAAAAGATTAAAAAGAAGGGCGAGAACTTAAACATAGAGCTTATTAAAAACCCTGATATAGCTAAAGAGCTTGGGAAAGTGAAGGGTAATAGAATATTAATTGGTTTTAGTGCCGAAACTAACGATCTTGTTAATAATGCTTGCGAGAAGCTTGCTGCAAAGAACATGGATCTGATAATTGCTAATGATGTTACACAGGAAGGTGCAGGGTTTGGCACCGACACAAATATAATAAAGATCATAAAAAGAAACGGTGACATAATTGATCTACCGATTATGAGTAAGGCAGAAGCGGGAAATAAAATTTTAGATGAGGCATTACTAATAATTAATAAAAATACTGTTGACAATAATTGATTGTAAGGTAAAAATATATATTGGATAGTTAAAAAAATAACTGGTCAATGACCATTTCTAGTAACATAATATTTTTTACGGATAAGGTGTTTTAAAAAAATTATTAGTCAAAATTTATAGTTCAGACCCAATAAAATCAGCTTTTTTGAAACACCAATTAACCATTTATTTTTTTGGAATCACCTAATGTTAAATAGGTTATTTTTATAATATTGATATTGCTAAGGAGGCATTTTAAATGGGATTTGAAAAGACTATGGATAAGATAGTCGCACTTGCAAAGAACAGAGGTTTCGTATATCCGGGTTCAGATATATATGGAGGCCTTGCAAATGCTTGGGATTACGGTCCTTTGGGTGTTGAACTAAAAAACAACATAAAAAAAGCTTGGTGGAAGAAATTTGTGCAGGAGAGCCCTTATAACGTTGGAGTCGATTGTGCAATACTAATGAATCCTAAGGTTTGGGTAGCATCAGGGCACGTTGGTGGGTTTAGTGATCCATTGATTGACTGTAAGGATTGTAAGACTCGCCACAGAGCAGATAACATGATTGAGGACTGGAATACAGAGAATCAAGTGGATGTTAAAGTTGACGGTTGGACAAACGAACAGCTTGTTGAATATATCAAGGAAAAAGGTGTAAAATGTCCTAATTGCGGATCTAGCAATTTTACCGATGTCAGAAAGTTTAATCTTATGTTTAAGACTTTCCAAGGTGTAACGGAGGATTCAAAGACAGAAATATACTTAAGACCCGAAACAGCTCAGGGGATATTTGTTAATTTTAAAAATGTACAAAGAAGTATGAGAAAAAAGATTCCCTTTGGAATAGCTCAGATAGGTAAATCCTTTAGAAATGAGATTACTCCCGGTAATTTTATTTTCAGGACTCGTGAATTTGAGCAGATGGAGCTTGAATTTTTCTGTGAACCTGGGACAAACATGAAATGGTTTGAATATTGGAAAGACTTCTGCTATAACTGGCTTTTAAGTCTTGGAATAAAAGCAGATAATTTAAAAATGCGTGACCATGAGAAAGAAGAGCTTTCCCACTACAGTAATGCAACAACAGACATTGAGTATAAATTCCCTTTTAAGACTCCGTTTGAGTGGGGAGAACTTTGGGGAATTGCCGACAGGACTGATTATGATTTAAAGCAGCATATGGAGCATTCGAGAGATGACCTTTCGTATTTTGATCCTGTTACCAATGAGAAATATGTTCCTTATTGCGTTGAGCCTTCTCTTGGGGCTGATAGGGTGACACTTGCCTTCCTTTGCGAAGCTTATGATGAAGAAGAGGTTGCAGAAGGAGATGTAAGAGTTGTAATTCATTTCCATCCTGCAATTGCACCGGTAAAGATAGCGGTTCTTCCGCTTTCTAAGAAATTGGGTGAGGATGCTTTCAAGGTATATGAGGCTCTTACTAAGAAGTATGTTTGTGAGTATGATGAGACTGGAAGTATAGGTAAGAGATATAGAAGGCAGGATGAGATAGGTACACCTTACTGTATAACTTTTGACTTTGATTCGTTAGAAGACAAAAGTGTAACTATTAGAGATAGGGATAGTATGCAGCAGGTTAGGGTTAAGATTGAAGAGTTGGATAAATACTTTGAAGATAAGTTTGATTTTTAATTTAAGTGTGATTTCTACAAAGCGGGTTTCCTATATTGGGAAGCTCGCTTTTTTTATTTTCTAAGAAAGTGCATTGATTTTCTAAAAAAATAAAACCTTGAGTCGCAGTAAAATGGATCCTATGTCAAGGACATTTTGAAAAAGCCTAGGCAGCCAAAAGCTGATTTCTATATTGTATAGGAGTCAGCTTTTTAATCCCCCATTGATATCTAAAGTTATTATAATACTCCATATAATTATCTATCATAAGCTGTAATTCCTCAAATGTAGAACAATTTTTAGAAGAATCTATCTCATCCTTCATATGACCTAAGAATGATTCTTGAGGAGCATAGCCCCTTTTGTTCTCTAGGCAGGTGCATTGGCAGTATTAAAGGGGATTGATATTCTATGTGGGTTGATAATTTTCGCACACGTTTACGCTAAACGTTACATAGCTTTTTTATTAAAAAAAGTTTGATAATTAGAATAATTGCAAATTTTTTGGAGAGAATTATTAACAGCTTTTTATCCGTGGAAGATTATATATAATAATTTAATAATTTTGAGAAAAAGTAATGAAAATTATTTTTATTATGTTATAATTAGTATGGTCAAGAAAACGAATTCCAGATTAATCCATGTAAAAAAGTGAATAAAAGTATATATAATATACATTTATTGTATAGATGATATGAATAATACATAAAGCAAATGGGAGGGTTTTTTAATGGCAAAGTATGTATATCTTTTTAAAGAGGGAAACGCTTCAATGAGGAACCTGCTTGGAGGCAAAGGGGCTAACCTGGCAGAAATGACGGGATTAGGCCTTCCTGTTCCAAGAGGTTTTACAGTTACTACGGAAGCTTGTACAAAGTATTATCAAGATGGTAAAGTCATTGCAAAAGAGATTGAAGAAGAGATTTATGCAATGATGTCCGCTACTGAAGATGCTGTGGGTAAAAAATTTGGTGATCCGAATAACCCTTTTTTAGTTTCTGTTAGATCGGGATCAAGAGCGTCCATGCCCGGTATGATGGATACTATTTTAAATTTAGGGTTAAACGATATTGTTGTAGAAGGTTTAGCGAAGCTTACCAATAATGAAAGATTTGCCTATGACAGCTATAGAAGATTTATTCAGATGTTTAGTGATGTAGTAATGGAAGTTGAAAAGCCAAAGTTTGAAAAGATACTTGAAGCTGTTAAAGAAGAGAATGGGGCAAATTCTGACACTGATCTTACAGCTGATAATCTAAAAGAAGTGGTAAAAAGATATAAAGAACTCTTCAAGAACGAAAAAGGATTTGATTTCCCTCAAGACCCTAAAGTACAGCTAATGGAAGCTGTTAAGGCCGTATTCCGTTCTTGGGACAATCCTAGAGCAATAGTATATAGAAGGCTTAATGATATTCCTGGTGACTGGGGTACTGCAGTTAACGTTCAAGAAATGGTCTACGGAAATATGGGCAATGACTCAGGTACCGGTGTTGCATTTACTAGAAACCCATCAACGGGAGAGAAGAAGCTTTATGGAGAATTCCTTATGAATGCACAAGGAGAAGATGTTGTTGCGGGTATAAGGACGCCTCAATCTATAGATCATCTTAAAGAGATTAACCCAGATGCTTATAATCAGTTTTTAGAAATAGCTGAGAAACTTGAAAAACACTATAAAGATATGCAGGATATGGAGTTTACAATTGAAAAAGGTAAACTGTTTATGCTACAGACCAGAAACGGTAAAAGAACTGCTACCGCCGCATTAAAGATAGCAGTAGATCTTGTTTCTGAGGGAATGGTTTCAAAAGAAGAAGCTATTATGAAAGTTGATCCAAAGCAACTAGACGCACTGTTGCATCCAAACTTTGAACCGACAGCTTTAAAAGCTGCTGCACCTGTTGCAAAGGGATTACCGGCATCACCAGGAGCAGCTACAGGTAAAGTTTATTTTGAGGCTGAAGATGCTGTAAACGCACACAAGAACGGGGAAGAGAATGTGGTGCTTGTAAGACTTGAAACTTCTCCTGAGGATATCGAAGGTATGCATGTTTCAAAGGGAATACTTACAGGGCGTGGAGGTATGACTTCACATGCGGCAGTTGTTGCACGAGGCATGGGAACATGCTGTGTTGCTGGCTGTCATGAAGTAAAAATAAATGAAGCTGAAAAATATTTTATTGATAAAAACGGTAGGAAGTATGTAGAGGGAGATTGGATATCCCTTGATGGCACAACAGGTAATGTGTATGGCGAAAAGCTACCAACAGTTGAGCCTGAAATGACAGGAGATTTTTCAACCTTAATGGGTTGGGCAGATGAAATTAGGACATTAAAGGTTAGAACAAATGCAGATACCCCAGGTGATGCTGCACAGGCACTTAAGTTCGGTGCAGAAGGTATTGGACTTTGCCGTACCGAGCATATGTTCTTCGATGCCGACAGAATACCTGCTATGAGAGAAATGATAGTTGCAAGAAATGAAGAACAGAGAAGAAAAGCACTTGATAAGCTGCTTCCAATGCAAAGAGGGGATTTTGAAGGTTTGTTCAGGGAAATGAAAGGTTATCCTGTAACTATAAGATTCTTAGATCCTCCACTTCATGAGTTCCTTCCACAAGATGATAAAGACATTGAGGGACTTGCAAAAGAGATGGGTATGCCTTATGAAGAGTTGAAAGGTATAATTGCAGAACTTCATGAGTTTAATCCAATGATGGGGCATAGAGGTTGCCGTCTTGCGGTTACGTACCCTGAAATTGCAGAAATGCAGACAAGGGCTGTTATAGAAGCGGCTATTAATGTAAATAAGCAGGGTATGAGTGTTATCCCTGAAATTATGATTCCATTAGTTGGAGAAGTTAAAGAACTAAAATATGTTAAAGAGGTTGTTGTAAAGACTGCAAATGAAGTTATTGAGAAGGCTGGAGTTAAATTAGATTACACAGTTGGAACAATGATTGAGATACCAAGAGCTGCTATTACTGCTGATGAAATAGCAAAAGAAGCTGATTTCTTCTCTTTTGGTACCAATGACCTTACACAGATGACTTTTGGTTTTAGTCGTGATGATGCAGGTAATTTCTTAGAAGAGTATTACAACAAAAAGATTTATGAATCAGATCCTTTTGCAAGAATTGATCAGATTGGTGTAGGTAAGCTTGTTGAAATGGCTACAAAGCTTGGAAGACAAGCAAAACCTGATATTAAGCTTGGAATATGCGGAGAACACGGTGGAGATCCATCTTCGGTAGAGTTCTGCCACAAAATCGGATTGAATTATGTATCCTGTTCACCATTCCGTGTGCCGATAGCAAGGCTTGCTGCTGCACAGGCATCACTACGTCATCCACAGTAATTGATAACGTTCTCCGATATAATTGGAGACGTGTACACATTAACCTAGACGTATAATCAAAATGATTGGGCTTGCTTGCAGTGGTATATGATAGGTGGTTAAGTTATAATTAAAATAAAATAATCATTAAATGAACATCAGATAAGGTATTGTCGCTTAATTTTTAAGGGACAATACCTTATTTATTTTGCATTATGGAAATTTATGTTGTGATGAACATAAGTAGAACAGTGCGATATATGAAGGATGCAAGACGACTCGATAAATAGTAATTTGTTGGACAGTTTAGAACAGAGGATAATTTATATCATAGGAGGGTGTACATTTTATGGAGATGAATGAAATACTAAAAACCAATAGAATATATTGGGACTCAAATGCAGATTTATGGTTTAGGACTACTGCACTTCCAACATATGGAGTGAAATTTGTGACAGAAGATGATTTACATCTGTTTGGGGATGNTTCTGGTAAAAATTATTGGAAATATGTTGTGGCAGTGGTCACTCTTTAAAATACCACGCTGATAAAAATGCCNCTGAATTGTGGGGGGTAGATATTTCCCACAAGCAAATAGAAAATGCTGATGCTTATTTAAAAGAGCATGGACATACTGCAAAGTTTATTTGTTCACCTATGGAAGCAGAGATGGCTATCCCGATAAATTATTTTGACTTCGTTTATTCGATATACGGAATTGGCTGGACAACAGACCTACAAGGTACATTCAAAAAGATAGCATCTTATCTAAAAAAAGACGGCATATTTATATTCAGTTGGCATCATACGTTGAATTACTGCGTGGCTTGGTCATGCAACCAACGCAAAGATGTTATAGAAAATGACACATTGATTTTTAATAAAAGCTATTTTGATGAATCATACTTTAGCATGCCAGTTGATGGAAGTGAAATAATATTATGCAATCGAAAAATATCAACATATATCAACGCTTTAACAAAAGCAGGATTTATTGTTGAACAAATGGTTGAGCAGACTGATAAAGAAACGATGGAAGCAGTTGGAGATGTCAGCGACAAAACAAAAAAGCCAAGATGCTTCCGATTTCTTTTTGCATTAAGGCACGAAAACTGTAATTTGAGTTTCATACATTATGAGCAAAAAGGGAAGCTATAAAATTCCAACTTGTAGAGCCTGGGTAATATAAATTTAGATTCAGTTATGTCGTATCTTTTACAAATTTAACATCAGGATAGTAGATTATGATGAAATAGATGTGGAGGGGATATTATGGTAGGAAAATATAAGGTAATAACTTTGTGTCGGAGCACAAGGTTTAAAGACGAGTTCTTGCAAGTACAAAAACAATTAACTCTAGAAGGTAATATAGTTATTTCAGTAGAATTGCTCGGACATGCTGATGGTGAGTTTGGAGAAGTCATCACTTCTGAAATTAAACTAATGCTTGACGATATACATAAAAGAAAAATCGATATGTCTGATAAAATTTATGTCATTAACAAAAACGGATACATAGGAGAAAGTACAAAAAGTGAAATAGGATATGCTATAAAAACGGGAAAAGGGGTTAATTATTTAGAGTACCATAATGCCTAGTCTGTTTTCGAATATATATATTTTATGTAGCAACTTAGAATGGCTATATGATTTATAGTACAAGAAGTGTTCCATAATATGCAAAAACGGCGATTGGTCTATTTTGATAGCCGCTGCCCAGGCGGCTGTAATCAAAAGAGACTAATGGAGGTTATGGAGTAAGACTTTAATAATTTGTAAAAAGTATAACCAGGGTATTGCCTGTAGATTTTGAGACAATACCCTGGTTATACTCATCGAGCAAACCGATGGATAAATGTGCTATAATTGACATTAGTAGAGAAATGCGAAACAATGATTATTTCTACAGGATTCTAAATAAATAGCAATTTAGAAGGGGGCGATACAAAATGATATTAAAGACATTGGTTGAAAATACATCTGTTTCATCTGATTATAAACATAAGCATGGTATGTGCTTTTATATAGAGACAGGTAATCATAAAATATTATTTGATTTAGGTAAAAATGGACTATTTCTTAAAAATGCAAAGAAAATGGGGATAGATATTACAGATATTGATATTGTGATAATATCTCATGGGCATGTTGACCATGGTGGAGCTTTAAAACTATTCTTGAAAAACAACCATTCTGCAAAGATATATATAAGAGATAATGCTTTTGACAAGCACTATACAAAATTTCTAGGATTTAAGATTGATATTGGGATTGACAGTGGATTGAAATACCATCCGCAAGTGGTTCTAACTGGGCAAAGAACGGTGCTAGCTGATGGATTAATTTTATTTTCTGATATTGAAACAAGAAAATATAATTCCACATCAAATAATGCTTTATTTGCAAAAGTAGGAAAAGATATTTTAGTTGATGATTTTTTACATGAACAAAGCTTAATTATTTCAGAAAATGAAAAATTAATACTTATAGCCGGATGTTCGCATACAGGAATAATAAATATTAAAAGCAAGGCAGAGCATATAGTAAATGATAATATATCTTACGTTATAGCAGGTTTTCATTTATATAACCCAGTATCAAAAAGAACAGAAAGTAATGCTTTGATACAGAAAATTGCTGAAAGATTAAATAATAATTCAACCCATTACTACACTTGCCATTGCACTGGAAAAAAAGCTTTTTATAAGATGAAAGAGGTTCTTTCTGAACGACTTACTTATTTATCTACTGGTAGTGAAATAGAGATTTAAATTCTAATTTATTTGCAGATGATATTAACTTTAGATGAACATTATTTATATTTTGTGCAGTTATTCAGAACTGCTCTTAGATTTATAGTTTCAAGAAGTGTTCCATAATGTGAAGAAATGGCGATTGGTCTATTTTGCTAGCTGCCGCCCAGGCAGTCATTAAGAAAGAGGGAGACTTAGGGCAGAAATAGATTTGTTTTAAGTAATGTGTTATTGGTGCCCATAGAGTTATATTTATTATAATGGATAAATAGAAGGAGTAAGGTGTAATAAGCACCTTGCTCTTTTTTTTTAGCTTCTTAAGAAAGTGCATTGAAATCATTAAAAAACAAACTCCTTGAACAGTAGAAGATGCAAGGGCTACAAAAGAAATGTAAAAGTATACTATGTAGGTTTTATACTTGAAAAAAGCATCTAACAATATTTTGTGTTGTATGTTAAAATTAAATAAGGTGATTGTAACAAGCTATGTAATTATATTACAAGAAAAATAGGCTGTGTTTGGATGTAAGATGAATTTGATGATTTTAGATTTGTGGGGCTGTTTTTTGATGTACTAGACAATATTCATAGGAGTGATGCAAATGAAAAGGCTGATAGCGATATTTATAATATTTACAATGGTTATTTTGGGTGGTTTGGTGTTTGCACAAAATGATACTTCACAACATATACGAAGTATTGCTCGTAGTGATTTTGGTTTATATGCAGCTGTGGGGGATGGAGGGCTTATTATTACTTCGGAAGATGCGACTAGTTGGAAGAAAGTATCTATGGAGGCTTCGGGAAATTTAAATGGAGTAATATGGGCAATGGGAAGGTTTGTGGCGGTAGGAGATGAAGGAATTATCCTAACATCTCTTGATGGCAAGGACTGGGCTAAAACAGGCTCAATAAAAGGAACTATTGATTTGTTTAGCGTTGCAAGCAGTGGAAAGGAAATTATTGCGACAGGGAATGATGGAACTGTCTTAATTTCAAAAGACGGAGTTTCCTGGGAACAAAGAAGAATGGCTACAGCGGAGAGGATTAACAGGGTTAGGTGGATAAATGACAGGTATATTGCTGTCGGAGGAGCAATGCTGATTTTAACATCTACAGATGGAGTTACATGGGATGAAGTAAAGGCAGAGCCAAGTTCCACAATTATGTTTACTGATGTGGCATGGGATGGAGATAAATATGTAGTTGTGGGTGACCACTTGAGTATATGGGTGTCGAAGGATGGTAAGGCTTGGACACAGGATGAGTCCATACTTAAAAAGGATGAAATGGATTATACGCTGTGTATTTATTCAATTGTGTGGACAGGAGACAAATTTGTAGCTGTGGGTCAAAAAGGGATTATCCTATATTCTAATGATGGATCCGATTGGTATAGGGAAGCTGAGGTCACAAGAAAAGTATTAAAGGATATTATATATTCAAACAACAAGTTTGTTGTGATTGGTGATAGGGGTAGTATTCTTACTTCAGAAGATGGATCAAAGTGGGTTAACCACAATAGCATAAGTGCTCAATCTAATGAGATAAATCTAAAGGTGGACGAACAGAAATTACTTAATATTATTTTGAATCATCCTTATGGTGAGTCGGAGGATATTACTAAGGAGACATTATTTGAGGTTATTGACGGAAAAGATTTGCTTTCGGTTGATAGAGATGGAACTATGAAGGCAAATGGAGTAGGGCATGCAATAGTAAAAGCAACTTATGATTATGAAACCATAGAGGTATCCGTTAGAGTGGAAAGTTCTACCACTGTGCAAAGTGAGAATAATGATAATAGGGATGAAGGCAATAACAAAGCTAACAATAGCACAAAACTATCTGATGTACTACTAACGCTAGGAGGAGTTTTTGCTGTTATAACGTTGATTACAATATCAATTAAAAAAGGAAATAGTTAGATAAGGAACATGATAAGTTGTTTTTTTTNTTATTTCTTGTTTATTTTGAAAAATGTTGATATAATAATAAATGTTTGAAAAAATTTTAGCAACTACAGAATATTAATATGCTTGATGTTGCAGGAGTTAAGAAGACTTCTTATTTTATGATAGTATAATAAAGTAGAATATGAAAAATTCAGTTATAAAAAACTAGGGTCAATGATCATTAGAAAGAAAAAATAATATATTAATTACTGCTGAAAGTGTTGATTGTCACCTTGACAACTCCAAAAATCATAAAACATAGAATAGCTAAGTAACTTTATTTTTTGCATACTTATTTTTTTGCCATGATGGATAAGTATTTGCCGCTTAGCGAGCATATTATTAGAATATTTAAACTTACCAAGGTTGTTCAATGAATAGCTTTACACAAACTTAATTTTAAAGGGGGAATATTTCATGAAATCTATTTGTTTTGGTGTAAAAAGGGTTAATAAAAACTTAAAAGGTATTATTACTCTTTTTGCATTGCTTATGACCGTATTTGTATTTAGTAAAAGTGGTGTTGAAGCAAAAATTATTAATAACGAATTTGTTGATTTAACATTCACCGTTGATTCAAAAGATTATTTATCAAAAAGTATTAAAAAGAAAATGGACTTAGCTCCATTTATTGAAAATGGCTCCACATTAGTTCCTTTCAGAACTATATTTGAAGAGTTGGGATATACTATTAAATGGGATGATAGTGAAAGATCTATCTTTGCATATAAGATGGGAAGTCAAATGAAGCTTATTATTGATAACAATATCGCAATGATAAATGGGCAAGAAAAAATTATTGGTGTCGCACCTAAAATTGTAAACGGTAGAACTTTTGTACCGTTAAGATTTGTTTCAGAAAATGCAGGAGCTAATGTAGTCTGGGATGATTCAACGAGAGCGATTTACATAACAAAAGTAGGTAAATATGATACTGGTGGAGTCTTATTCTACGAAAAAGGTAAAAAAGGTAATAATACTGTTTACATCTATGATGGCAATGAATTTAAAGTATTGCCATTAAACAACAAGTCTATAGTGAATTGGTACTCATACAAAGGTAAGGTTCTACTTACAATGTTTGATTCATCTACAAGCAAAAATAACTTTGCACAGTTTAAAAATGGTACATTTGAAGTATTGATTAATGATTTTGATATTCAGGAAACATTTGAATATAATAATAATTTACTAATTCATGGATACGATAGAGAGCAAAAATTCAATAAATTATACAGATTTGATGGACACTCGTTAATACTTATTAAAGATAATTTTTATGTTGGGAAACACATGGAGATTAATGGCAAATTAGTAATTAATAAATATGATAACACAAGAGACTATTCTTTGTTAGTATTTGATAAGAATTCTTCAAACCCTTGGGAACCTAAAGTACTATCAGAAAACTTTATTATTAAGGATTCGGTTATATTTGATAATGTTTTATATATGACAGGTGTATTAGAGGAAGGAAAATCAAAACCTTTGGCATCTTACAATGGATTAGGTACTGGACCACTTTATTTTAAGATATTGCATGATGACATAGATATTAATATAAATGATATTGCTATTTATAAAGATAAAATCTATCTTGTGAAATCTGGAAAACTTAAGTATATATATAATAAAAAATTGCATGATGAGCTTGTTACGTATAAAAACAAACAAACTTTTATCGATTATTCTATAAATAAAATAGTAGCATTTAATAATAAACTATACATAGGAGTTAAAGGCGGAAAATATGTTGATTCAAAAGGTGTTGCGTTGAATGCGAAGGATTATCCTAAAATAAATCCTTTTGTTATGGAGTTTGAAAGCCCGACTGTTACTTCAAATTTTATTAGCGGTTTTTCCCTTAAAGAATTCAGAATTGAAGGAAATGTGCTTCTTGCACTAGGAAATCTCACTAGTAAGGATTCTGCATTATATATATATAATGGTATAAATAAGCCTGTAAGTACATTAGACGTTTTGAGTATAAAAAATACACTGACTGTTAATAACAAATTATTTATTGATGTTACTGATAGAAGCAGAATAACTGATAAAAATAGAGATACCATGTTGGTATATGAAGGAAACACTATTAAGAATCTTGTTGTTGATATGAAAACAAAGTATTGGGAAGCTGTTAAGGATAGCATGGTGTTTTCGGGTTATGAGAATGGAATTAATGCTAATAAATTGTACTCGTATGGATATGCGTTTAATGAATTGCTAGGTAATTTTGATGTGAAATATTGGAGTAAAGTAGAAAATTCACTTTTTGTATGCGGTAGTTCTCCTTTAGATAAGCAATTTGGGCTTTACAAATTTAATGATGCTAATATGTTAAGTTTAGAGCAAAACATGGAAGCTATAAATGTAATAAAAGCTAAAGGAAAGTATTATCTTGTGTATGCTTATGACAGAGATGCACAGTCACCATTAAAAGGCAAAAAGATACTTTATATTTATGATGATTCAACAAGAGATTTTGTGGAAATGAAAGTAAATATAGAAATAACTGATATGATTTTTATGGAATAATATGAATAGTTATAGACAATTATCATGAACGACAAAGCTCTAGAAGTTTATTCAATATACTTTTAGAGCTTTGTTATGAAAAAATTAAACTTTTATCGTTTTATACGAAATAAAATAAAAATAAGTTCGAATATACTATATAGGAAAGTGTTTGTAGTAAATTATAATTCCGGTGAGCATTCTATAGCCACTTTTCAGAGAATTATAATTTATCTTACGCTTCCTTTTTCCCTTATAACCGCTTTCTTTCATTTGCGAAATGTTTAGAAAGGGGTTCTTTTTTTATATTTACATATTCGCATGAACAATATAGTTGGAAAATAAGCGGTTTCAATATATAATAGAAATATAAGACTTTTCACAGATAAATATAGAAGGGTTTTTGAAATTCCCGTCAAAAAAACATTTTGCAAACGAATTTTAAAATTAGCCTTGAGTATCTTTGAGATGACTATGATGCTAGTTTTTATGTTTATGGGGGGAAGAACTGGAAGATGAAGAGGTGGAACATTTGTTATTTGTTTTTTCTATCTATAGCTCGGAGTCTAAGGAGGATTTAGCCAATATCATCGATAGAATCAAAGCAGGAGACGAACAACTCAGGGAAAAATTTATTGTAGATTATATACCGTTTATAATTAGAGTACTTTCCAATGCAGTAAAGACTAAAATTGATTTAAAGAATAGTGATGAATATAGTATTGGTTTAATTGCGTTTAATGAAGCAATTGAAAAATATGACAACAGCAAAAATAATAAAGGATTTAACTTTTTTTCCTTTGCTGAGCTAGTAATAAAAAGAAGGATGATTGATTATTTTAGGGTTAGTTCAAGAAATAAGGAAATGCCCTTTTCATATTTCGAATCGGATGATGAACAATTTGAGGATAAATATCTTCATGATGAGTCATGGACAGGATATAATAGGATTGAGGTGTTTCAGGAAATAACGCATTATTCTAAGATGCTTGAAAGGTTTGACATCAAAATAAGTGATTTACATAAATATACGCCTAAACATAGTGATTCTATTAGGATGTGTGTGGACATTGGACGCAAAATTGCTGAAAATAGGGAAGTTTTTAATAAACTTATTAAAAAGAAATATTTCCCTATGAAGGACATTATGAAGTTTGTAAACGTGCATCCTAGTACAATAGAAAAAAACAGGAAGTTTATTATTTCGGTAAGCATTATTTATGGAAACAACTATGAGTATCTGAAAACATACTTTAATAGTGGCAGGTGAAGTTATTGTGGAAATGTATAAAGGTTTGATATTTAGTATGGATAAAAAGTCAGCAGTGGTGGCTACTCCTCAGAATGCAATATATAAGATTAATCGCAACAAAACGATGTATATAGGTAAGGAAATAGTGTTTTCAGACAAAGATATTATTGATTACAGGTATTATCTGAAAAGATATTCTGTTGCGGCAGCTTGCTTATTCTTAGTTTTAAGTGTTGCTTTTAGTATCAAATTAAATTTTAATAAGAGCTTTTTAGGTATGAAGGAATTTGCTTATATAAGTATGGACATTAACCCTAGTGTGGAATTTACTATTGATAAGACACAAAGGGTTCTTAAGGTTGAGCCTTTGAACAGTGATGCAGAGGAAATCATTGCCCACGAAAAGTTCAAGGGTTTGGCACTTGAAGATGCCATAGTTAAAGTATATGCAATATGTGAAGATAGGGGTATTGTTGATGCTGAAAGTAAAGTGTCTTTATTGATTTCTGGCTCTGCAAATCCTGACAATGACGATTATAAGAAAGATAATTCAGTTGCAGACGATATTATAGATGATATTTTACAGGACTTAAAGGAGAATATTTTAAAAACGAGTGATAAGGAGCCTGAAATCGTTGTTTTTCGAATTATACCGGAAGCTAGAGCTAAGGCTTTTGAAAATGATATATCCCCTTCTAAATATGCACTCTATTCCGAAATCAAAAGGCAAGGGGAAGAAATATCCATTAATGAAATGAAGAAATCTTCAGTGGAGGAGCTATTAAGTATTTATAATGATATAAATAAAGATATAGAATCATCCACTAAACCAGTGTTTATTACACCTGAACCTACTGATGCTGGCGATAATATTTCTCCAAGCCCGACCGTAACGCCAACACCTGTAGAAATAGAAACACCAACGCCATCAGTTGCACAGACACCAACGCCATTAGTTACACCTACAGTGCATTTACCGGTATTTACTCAGAATACTTCCACAAATACACCGATTCCGACGGTTTTGGCTACACCGTCACCTACGCCTACACCTACACCTACACCTATATCTACGCCTAGACCTACATATACACCTACGCCTACGCCTACACCTATACCTACGGACAAGCCTATGCCTACAAAAATAAGTTTTGGGACTGGTTTGAGAGGAGAATATTTTGATAATATAGATCTTACTAATTTCAAATTAACCCGTGTGGACAAAACAATTGATTTCTTTTGGGGAATAAAATCACCGGCAGATGAAATTAGAGACGATGAAACATATAGCGTACGCTGGACTGGAAAAATAAGGCCTTTCCATAGTGAAGAGTATACTTTCCATATAGTTCGAGATAATGGGGTTAGACTTTGGATTGATAATAAGCTGATAATAAACAAATGGGACAATGAAACGAGCTTTGACGATACAGGCAAAATTGTTCTTGAGGCTGGAAAATATTATGATATTAAGCTTGAGTATTTTAACAATATAGGTAATGGAATTGTCAAACTTGAATGGAGTAGTAAGAGCACAGAAAAGTCTGTTGTTCCTTCTGTATGTCTATATCCTTCAGAGGCGAAAAGCTATGAAAGTAATTTGCCTGGAAATGGTTTTGGCTTGGCCTATGAGTATTTCGAAGAGGATAATTTGACAAACTTCAAAGAAAAGGGAATAGACAGTGTTATTGACTTTAACTGGGGTGTGGGTTCACCGAGCAAATCAATTAGTAAGGATCAGACTTACAGTATTCGTTGGAGAGGCTATATACAGGCACCTTATGATGAAGACTATGTGTTCTATGTTACTTATGATGATGGTGCTAGTCTATGGATTGGCAGACAGCTTTTGGTGGATAAATGGAATGTTAGTGAGATAAATACGGTTAAGACTAAAGCTATACCCTTAAAAGCTGGGGAGAAGGTTGAATTATTACTTCTGTACCATAACAATGGTTTGGCAGGTCAGATTAAGCTTGAATGGGAGAGCCCTAGCATTAAAAGATCCGTTGTTCCAAAGAATTGCTTATATCCATGGTGATTGTTGAATAAGACCCCTAAAATCGAGCGATTTTTTCGAATATATATAGAGAATAGTTTTTGGTGCAATGGATTGCATAATTTTCTTGAGTTTATTATAGCAAGTGCTTCGTAAGACAATAGTTTAAGAGGCACTTGTTAAAATATATATTTTTTGGAGGGGATTATATGGTGATGAAGAAAAAGCTGGCGTTATCGGTTGTGATGTCAATAATATTGAGTTTCATGATTTTTCCCAAAACCGACGCAGCAAGTTATACAGCTTCAGTGGACATTAACACTACATATCAGACACTTGAAGGGTTTGGTGCAGCAATAGCATGGTATAATGACTATTTGACAACGCATCCAAACAAAAATGACCTTTATAAAATATTGTTCTATGATTCTGGATTGGACATATTAAGGCTCAGAAATCAGTATAGGAACAGCAACAATTTTGCTTATGACGACAAAGAGATTGTTGCATATGGTAAGATAATGAATCCAGATCTTAAGGTTCTACTTTGCTCATGGTCACCACCGGAGGATTTAAAGAAGGATGGTGTTATGAACGGAGGAACTCTTGCTAAAGAAAACGGATCTTTTGTATATGATAAGTTTGCTGATTATTGGTATAATTCCTTAGTTGCATACAAAGAAAAAGGCATAGTACCAGATTACATAAGCATTCAAAATGAAGTAGAATACGAGAATGCAGATTGGGAAACCTGTATATTCAGAGAAACTGAAACTTCAGATTATCCAGGTTATGGAAAGGCGCTTGATATCGTTTACAATAAAATAAAAGATTTGCCTGACATGCCTAAAATATTAGGAGTTGAATCAGCAGGTATAATGAATAATACCGTTCAAAATTATGCAAAATATATGGATCTTTCACAGGTATACGGTATAGCTCACCATCTTTATAATGGAGGAGATGCCAATAATCCTGACAGCTTTAATAGCAATTTTGAAAGTTTGGCTAGAGATTTCGCCGATAAACCGCTTTTCATGACTGAGTATGATTATGGTACACCTTTTACAACAGCAGAATTGATACACAACTCTCTTGTAGTAGAAGGCGTTAGTGGATATTTTTACTGGGATCTTATTTGGGAAAACCAACAAAGACCTTTAGTATTTATTGAAAAGCCAAGAAATCCGAATGAATGGACTACAGAAGAGGGATATATAATTTCTGATTTTTATCCTATTATTCAGCAATATGCTAAATTCACAGATCCAGGATATAAGAGAGTAAAAGTTTCTTTAAATGCAAGTGATGTAAAGGCATCTGCCTTCGTGTCACCGGATCAAAGCAAGTTGACTATGATTTTGATAAACAAAGCATCATCAGAAAATACAGTTGCCCTAGATTTAAATGGTTATTCATCAAATAAATCAGTGGTATATCGTACTCTATCAAATGGAACAGAAGGATTTAAAAAGGTAGGAAGCCTTTCGGGGAATACAGTTACTCTTCCTGCTCAATCCGTTGTTACAGTAGCATTTGGAGTTTCAGATGAGGCTACAACACCACCGCCACTTCCGACACCAACACCAAAGCCAGAGTCAAGAAGTGCTTTTGAATTGATACAAGCAGAAGAATACAACAGTATGTATGGTGTGCAGTGTGAAGTGATTTCTGATGATGGCAACCAGACTGTTGGTTATATAGAAGGTGGAGATCATATATTCTTTAAAGGTGTAGATTTTGGCACTGGTGCAACTGGTTTTGAGGCGAGAGTATCGAGTGCTGAAAGTGGAGGAAAAATTGAAATTCGTCTTGATGAGATGTATGGACCTACTGTGGCAACCATTCCGGTTAGCGGAACAGGAGATTGGCATGAATATGTGGATGTCAAGGCTAGTATAGAAGGTATTGAAGGTAAACATGATCTATATCTGTTCTTTAGTGGTGGCGGGGGATATCTGTTTAATATAGACTGTTTTGTGTTTACTGGAGGTTCTGTTGTAGAGCCTACTCCGACACCTATTCCTGAAGTGGAAATTGGTGACATTAGTGGAGATGGAACCTTTGACTCTATAGATTTTGGATACATGAGACAGTATATGCTTGGAATGATAAGCAAGTTTCCTTCAGAGAACGGTATGTTTGCAGCGGATGTGGATGGAAGCGGAGAGGTGGACTCTTTAGATTTTGGATTTATGAGGAAGCACCTACTTGGAATGATTGATAAGTTTCCAGCAGAAAAATAATACCTACGATTCTCTTGAATTGAGTGAAAGATTGGAAAACCTAGGCTTTGAGGCTCATAGTTCTTATTTACAATAGATAAAATAGATGTTATAATTAAATAAAATGTATATTGAAAATTATGTAGTTCAAAATAGCAGTTTTGACTACATAATTTTTTGTTAAGATAGTTTTAAAACAAATATACATTTTATGACACTTTTCAAAAACTTAATTTTTATTTTGTCAGATTTAAATTTATTATATTAAAAGGGGGCTTTTCATTAATGAAAGCAAAAAAAGGATTATCCGTATTACTTACAGTGCTGTTTGGATTTACAAGTTTATTTTCAAATATTGTATTTGCAGATACGCTACCAAGCATTAAGATTGAACTGGACAAGACTTCTGCAGCAGTAGGTGAGGTAATAAAGGCATCAATTGTTGTAGATAGCATTAATGCTTTTGCAGGATACCAGGTAAATCTAAAGTATGACCCAACAGTATTAGAAGCTGTCAATCTAGATACAGGTGCTGTTTTTACTAATTCTACAAATCCTAAAGAGGGAACAATATTAAAAGATTCTACATATGGTGCTTTACCAATTGCTTCCAACAACATATCCCAGGGAATTTTAAATTTTGGTAGGACTTATACAAATCTTGTAAGCTATAAGGCTGATGGTTCGCCAGAAACATCAGGTACAGTTGCGATAATTGGATTTAAGGTTCGAAAGGTTGAAGAGACAAAGATTGAGTTCGCACAGACAAATACTATGCCAACAGCTGTCTCCGGTGTCATGTTGTTTGATTGGGATGGAAATAAGATGACTAAAGGTTATTCAATAATAAATCCTCCATCCATTAACCAAACTTCAAGTGAAAGCACTCCTACTCCTATAGTAGTAACAGGTCCATTGGATCCTCCTACTCCTACACCTGTAAAGACCGGTAAAAAGGGAGAAATTAGCTCTAGTGTTGTAAGCAATCAGAGTGGAAAAGTGACTTATAAGTTTGAAAAGGAAGAATTAGAGATTGCATTAGAAGAAATAATTCCAGATTCAAGCGGAGTTAAAACTGCTGTTTTACCTGTAAGCGGGGTTGAGGGAGCTACAGAATATACACAGGAGTTTCCAAATCAGGCATTGCTTTCTAATATCTTATCCTATAGGATAAATATGAGTACTGCATATGCAGTTTTAAATCTTCCTTCAAATATGCTAAATACAGCTGAATTATCCTCAAGAGTAAAGAGTGCTTCAAAGGTTGCTGTTACTGTAGCAAAAGATGAATACTCTGATTTGTCCTCGGATATAAAAAATAAAATAGTTGATAGACCAATGATAAAATTAAGTCTCAAAATTAACGATGTGAATACTGAGTGGAACAACCTGGAAAGTCCTGTGAAGGTATCTATCCCTTATGTGCCAACAGAAGCTGAAAAGAACTCATTAGAGCATATAGTTGTCTTAAGGATTGACAACACAGGAAAAGCTATAACGGTACCAAGTGGTAAATATGATGAAAAAACAAAAATGGTTACGTTTTCAACTACAAGTCTTGGGAGATATGCAGTTGCATATGTTAATAGAACCTTTAACGACTTAAAATCCCATACATGGGCAAAGCATCAGATTCAAGTTTTAGCATCAAAGGGTATAATAAACGGTACTTCCGAAACTACATTCACTCCTCAAGCGTTTATAACAAGAGCAGATTTTATGGTATTATTGGTTAAAGCTTTGGATTTGAATGCTGTTGTTGATTCCAACTTTGCAGATGTACCATCGGATGCCTATTATTATAATCCAATAGGTATAGCGAAAAAGCTTGGAATTACTACAGGAGTCGGTGATAACTTATATAATCCAAAAGCTCAAATTACAAGGCAGGATATGATGGTTCTTATAACAAGAGCTCTCATGGTGTCGGGTAAAATATCCTCCGAGGGTACTGCTGATGTTATTGCAAGTTATACAGATAAAGACCAGATTGCATCATATGCTGTGACAGGTGTTGCTACTTTGGTTAAAGAGGGAATAGTTGTAGGAAGCAATAACATAATTAATCCTAAGGGAAATGCTTCAAGAGCGGAATTAGCAGCTATCGTCTACAAGATTTACAATAAATAAAATTAAAGTTATAATCAAGGGTGTCAACTATGACATCCTTGTTTTTTTATTTAAGTATAGTAATTTATAATAAACCAATTATTGTAGATAAAGAGGTATCGAAGATTATGAATTGTGTAGGATGTAATTGTGAAAAATCTCAACATAAATTGTGTATGCGTTTGTCAACAAAAATTTGACCCCTTCGCTAATTAATTTTTGACCCCTTTGTGCTAATGAAAATTTGACCCCCCTGACTACATATTATGGGTAAAA
>JGI24712J26585_10000434_pt1 | contig 36233 bp, 48 predicted proteins | sample BioPla3DNA2_FD_26585 | JGI IMG/M metagenome (IMG submission 26585)
GCAATATATACACGTACAAGCATATTTACACCGGGAGGCAGCTCATCACCGTTCTCTCGGGTAAATACTTTAACATCTACAATAATTCCTGATTCACCATGGGGGACTCTTAAGGAAGTATCCCGGACTTCACGTGCTTTTTCGCCGAATATGGCTCTCAGCAATCTCTCTTCGGCAGTAAGTTCGGTCTCGCCTTTAGGTGTAACCTTACCTACAAGAATATCTCCGGAACGAACTTCTGCTCCAATTCTGATTATTCCGCGTTCATCCAGATCCTTAAGGGAATCTTCGCCGACATTAGGTATATCTCGGGTAATTTCTTCCGGACCGAGTTTTGTGTCACGTGCTTCGGATTCGTATTCTTCAATATGAATTGAAGTATAAACATCATCACGTACAAGTTCTTCCGAGATAAGAATAGCGTCCTCATAGTTATAACCTTCCCAGGTCATAAAACCTACAAGAACATTCTTACCCAGAGCAATTTCGCCGTTGTCAGTAGATGGGCCATCAGCAATAATATCTCCGGCCTCAACCTTTTCGCCTTTTCTGACAATAGGTCTCTGGTTGATGCAGGTACCCTGATTGGAGCGTTTATACTTTAACAGCTTATAATGATCTTTCTGACCTTTACTTGTTTTAACTATAATTTCACTGGCTGTAACCTTTTCAACCACACCTGAATTTTTCGCTATTATACATACCCCGGAGTCTTTAGCGGCGCGGTATTCTATACCCGTACCTACTATGGGAGCCTCAGGCTTTATAAGCGGAACAGCCTGACGCTGCATGTTCGAACCCATCAAAGCACGGTTGGCGTCATCATTTTCAAGGAAAGGAATCATTGCGGTAGCCACAGATACTAACTGTTTTGGAGAAACATCCATGTAGTCTACCTTATGTTTGTCAACCTCCAGGATTTGATCCAGGAATCGGCAGCCTACACGCTTGCTTATAAAATATCCGTTCTCATCCAGAGGCTCGTTAGCCTCAGCCACCATATATATATCTTCTACATCGGCGGTCATATATTCGGTTATATCGGTAACACGTCCGTTTTCCTTATCGACCTTGCGGTAAGGTGCTTCAATAAACCCATACTCATTTATACGGGCATAAGTGCTTAAAGAACCTATCAGACCGATATTGGGGCCTTCAGGAGTCTCTATGGGACACATGCGGCCATAGTGAGAATGGTGAACGTCACGAACTTCAAAGCTTGCACGGTCACGGGAAAGGCCGCCGGGACCCAATGCACTTAAACGGCGCTTATGTGTGAGTTCGGCTAAGGGGTTTGTCTGGTCCATAAACTGGGATAACTGGCTGGACCCAAAGAACTCTTTTATAGCAGCCGCTACAGGTCGTATATTGATAAGAGCCTGCGGAGTAACCGCATCAATATCCTGAATAGTCATTCTTTCTCTTACTACCCTTTCCATACGGGCAAGACCTATACGGAACTGATTTTGAAGAAGCTCTCCNACAGAGCGCAGACGNCGGTTCCCCAAATGGTCAATGTCGTCTGTATGACCAATTCCGTGGTCAAGATTCAGAATATAATTAACAGATGCGACTATATCTTCCTTGGTAATATTTTTGGGCATCAGAGCATCGATGTTTTCCTTAAGGATGGAAATAAGCTGAGCTTCCGAAGCATCTTTATTATCGTCAAGGATCTTTTTAAGTACGTCATAACGAACCTTCTCATTTATTTCAGCCAATGCCGGATCAAATGAAATATAGTCCTTAATGTCAACGGTCATATTGCCTATAACTTTAACCGATCTGCCTTCTACATCAATATGAACGGTATTAATGCCGGAATTTTGAATTTTCCATGCCATTTCCTCATTTATTTCTTCACCGGCCTTAACCAGAATCTTTTTACCATTTATATCTTTAATATCCTCAGCAGCTATCTGATTACGGATACGATTGGCAAGCGACAGTTTTTTATTAAACTTATAACGCCCTACATTGGATAGATCATACCGTCTGGGATCAAAGAATAAATTGTTCAATAAAGTAGAAGCGCTCTCTTCAGTAGGTGGTTCTCCGGGACGCAAACGTTTATATACTTCGAACAGCCCCTCTTCTCTGCTCTTAGTTCCATCTTTGGTTATAGTGGCCTGTAATTTCGGCTCTTCTCCCAATAAATCGAGTAACTCAGCATCAGTACCAAATCCTAACGCACGTAAAAACTGAGTGATAGGCAGCTTTCTTGTTCTGTCAATCCTTACATAAATAACCTCTGCTGAATCCGTTTCATATTCAAGCCAGGCTCCCCTGTAAGGAATTACAGTATTTGAAAAAAGATTATTTCCGTGTTTATCCTTCTCTTTGGCGTAATATACACCGGGAGAACGAACCAATTGACTTACGATAACACGTTCTGCACCGTTGATGACAAATGTACCTGTGTCGGTCATCAGAGGAAAATCTCCCATAAAGATTTCTTGCTCCTTAACCTCACCGGTCTCCTTATTAATAAGGCGAACCTTCACTTTTAACGGTGCGGAATAGGTTGTATCTCTTTCCTTGCACTCTTCAACTGAATACTTAACATTATCGGTTTCCAGAGTGTAGCCGATGAACTCCATAATAAGATTACCGGTGTAATCCGTAATAGGAGATACATCTCTTAATACATCTCTTAAGCCCTCTTTAAGAAACTGCTGGTATGAGTTCTTTTGAATCTCAATCAGGTTTGGCATGTCAAGGACTTCTTTGATGCGAGCAAAACTCATCCTTTTTGTTCTGCCCATTTGAACTTCATGGACCATTAATAATCACCTCGTATGAACTGCATATTTTGGTGGAAAAGACATAAAAATATAGAAGGGGAAACGTATCCATTCTGGTTTAAATTAATTTTGTCAAGTTTTAGACTTGTGCAAAAATTCCAAGACATCATTCTCCCGATCTATTATTTTAATCTTAAAGATTATTGACAAGTATTGTATCATTCATACAATTGTGCTATTATAATAACGAAATTATAGTACAGATGCACAACAAAAAAAGCATAATACAATACCTGCATTTATAATAATGCAGTTTTTAATTGTAACACATGGGTTGACCAAAGTCAACCAATTGTATCGTTTTTTTATGAAAACATTTTTTCATTATTATTAAATTTCTATTTCTTTATATTTCTATTCTACTTTTATTTCAAATCTTTCAAATAGCACAGGGTTGAAAAATTGATCAGCATTAAACGAGGTCCTTCTGAATCTTACATATTCACGGGTATTTTTTGACAGCCAGATTGGTACCTCAATTTTCAAGAGACGGCATACTTCAACAAGACTTTTTTCCAGCCTGTCCTGATAAGAGCCCTCGTTGTCATCAATCTCATAAACCTGCTCTGATAATATTGTTGTTCCTTTGATAAGCTTGCCGACGGTGCGCATAATGATTCTCCTTCTGGTTAATAAAAAACCTCCATTAAATACAGACCTGACGGTGGTGCAGTAACTCCTATTGAATTACGTTGCTGGTTTCTTATAGCTTCCTCAATGATTTCAGGCTTATAACGTCCTTTACCAATATCCACCATAGTCCCGACCATAATCCTTACCATATTGTAAAGAAAACCGTCTCCCTTGGTATCATATACTAAAAATTCACCGTCCCTGTGCCATTGAGAGTAAAAAACTGTCCTGTCAAAGGTTTTGGCACTATGGCCTGAAGCGCAAAATGCCCTGAAACATTTGTGACCTATAAAAAATCCGGCTGCTTTGTTCATCGCTTCAAAATCCAGTGTCTCCCGTACATGCCATGCTTTACTGGCCCATATTGCCGATTTTTGAGGTCTGTTAATAATTATATATCTGTAATGTTTCCCTTTTGCTGAAAAGCGGGCATGAAAATTTTCATCTGCCTCCTCTGACGCTATTATGGAAATATTATCGGGTAAATACGTATTTAAAGCCAGTGTAAATTTTTCAGCAGGTATAGATGAACTGGTGATGAAGCTGGCTACCTGACCATATGCGTGAACTCCCGCATCTGTTCTCCCCGCTCCATCAGGTATAATATCTTCTCCCGTTAGCTTTTTTATTGCTTTTGAAAGAACCTCCTGCACAGATATAGCATTTTTCTGATATTGCCACCCATGGTAACCCGAACCGTCATATTCAATTACCAGTTTTATTTTTCTCATTCTGATATCTTACATCCTCTTGGAAATAAGTGCCGCTCCAACAATGCCCGCATCATTTCTCATTTTGGCGGCAACAATTTGTGTGTTTTTCAAGTCTCCAATGAAGAATGTCCGCCCTTTCATCTTCTCTCTTAACGGGGCCAGAAGATTTTCCCCCTCTTTTGATACACCCCCGCCAATTGCGATAAGATCAGGTTGAAATATGTTTACCATATTAGCAAGCCCTTCAGCCAGTATATCAATATAGCGGTCGACAACATTTATGGCAGTCTCATCCCCCATTCTTGCAGCATCAAAGGCAGTTTTAGCATCTATCTTCTCCATATCCCCATCAACAAGCTCTAAAATCTTCGACTCTGGATTATCAGCAGCCGCCGCTTTCGTTTGTCTGATAAAGGCAGTGGCGGAGGAATATGCCTCCCAGCAGCCTTTTCTCCCGCAGGTGCAGCTTTCTCCGTCCAGATTTATAACCATATGTCCTAATTCAGCAGCGGCACCGTTTGACCCAATATAAAGCTTATTATTAATAATTATGCCCCCGCCTATACCGGTTCCAATTGTAATAAGCACCATATAATCTACACCTTTTCCTACTCCTGCAATGCTTTCGGCAATGGCTGCACAGTTAGCATCGTTCTCTACATAAACCGGTACCGGTATAACTTCCTGTATTGCTTTCCTGATAGTTACATATCTAAAGCTTAAATTAAAATTAGCAATAATAATGCCCTGGTCTCTGTCCAGTGATCCCGGGCTTCCGATTCCTACACTATAGATATCCTTTTCAGAGAGGTTTGTATCATTTAGCAGCTTTTTTACAAGCATGCATATATCGTTAACAATTTCTTCGTTTTTTCTTGTTCTCCCTGTAGGAACACTGTCCTTTTTTATAATTGTTCCTTCTTCATCTACAATCCCTGCCGCGATTTTTGTACCTCCAAGGTCTATACCGATATAATACATAATAACCTCCCTGAATGTCTATGGTAGGGTTTAAAACATGCTATAAAGCCGTCTTTCGACGGCTTAAAGCAATAAATTGCTTTCCTTTACTTATGATATAATATACACTGGATTATAGTCAAGTTTATACAGGAAGGTAATCTTATGATATACGGAAAAAAAGTAATACTTCGAACCATTTACCCGCATGAGGTTGAACATGTTTATGAACTTATTACTCATATCAATTCCAAGGGACCGTTCTGGCATCTGAATATTCCATCTGCCAAAGAATTTATAAATGAATTCAATCGTAACGGTTTCTGGAGCATGGATGAAGGGCGTATGTTAATACTTTCTTCACAAGAAGAATACTTGGGAGAGCTTCTTTATTTTAAAGGTCTGGACTATCAGTCGGGTTATGAAGTCGGTTATGAGCTTTTTGACCCAAAATTTGAAGGCAAAGGCTATATGAGCGAGGCTTTACTTTTATTCTGCTCCTATATGTTTTCTATTCGCCCCATCAACCGCATTCAGGTTAACGTCATGGAAGGAAATATAGGCAGTGCAAGAGTAGCGGAAAAGTGTGGATTTGCTTATGAAGGCACCATGAGGAAAGCAACCTTTAACCAGGGTAAGTATCATAACCTGCGGCTTTATTCACTTCTTCGCGAAGAATGTCCACCGTTAGATGCATTAATAAAGAAAGCTTAAGTAACCACCCCCGTGGTCTAGTGAATTAAATTTTTATAAAAGGTTCAAAATATTTGCTGGATTGTATTATTCATGTTAGAAGGACTGAGATGTTATGATTTCCCAGCTTATAACAAGAACCTTTTTTATATATATTGTAGTTGTAGTAACTATGCGTATTATGGGAAAACGACAAATAGGCGAGCTGCAGCCGTTTGAATTTGCTATTGCGGTTATGATCTCCGATCTCGCTGCTATCCCCCTTGCTGATGACAGTAAAGATCTTTATCATGCTGTTGTACCTATTGCGGTACTGGTAGTATGTCAAGTCTCGATTTCTTTTTTATCTATTAAAGGTGTCCGGGTAAGGGAAGTTATATGCGGAAGACCAATGCTCCTGATCAGGGATGGTAAAATGCTGGAAAAGAATATGCGAAAGGAGATGTATACCATAAATGATCTTCTGGAGCAGTTGAGATTCAACAGCATTCAGAGTGTTAGTGATGTTGAATATGGAATCCTGGAAACTAACGGCCAGTTAAGTGTGCTGTTAAAGTCAAAAAAACGTGCAGTAACTCCAGAGGATCTTAACATGGATCTTCCTCCCGAATCTTTCTGCCGCGATATAATAATTGACGGAAAGCTTATTGGCAGGACTCTGGAACAGTTTAATATAAAAAGAGAGTGGGTGGACAACGCTTTGAAGGAATTCGGCATTAATGATTATAAGCAGGTCTTCTATGCGTCGGTCGACAATAATATGAAATTATTTGTACAAAAGAAAGGAGAGTATTTAGAATAGCACTCCTGTAATTAACGTTTTTTCGGACCTAACAGGTCTTCAACAATAGCTTTCATAATTTCAAGCTCTATCTTTTTTATATCAATCCTGTCCATCATTCTGTTTATGGTTTCTGAATATTCAATTGTAACCCTTGGTGGTTTTCTCTCAACTGATACCATCTCTTCAACAAATTTGTTTTTACCGTCATCATATGATACCTTCACCACAAAGTACGGATCAAAGCTTTTATTCTTTACTACATCTGCTCTAATGTTTATTTTCAATATAAATCCCCCGTTTGTTTAATTAACCCTCTCATTTATATTATCGTAGCATTTTTTTAAATATTAATAATCAACCTTTAACAAATTTGAAGATTTTGAACAAATCCCGGCCGTTATATTAAATTTTACAAAAATATGCGTCCGCTGAATAAGACTCCTATAAAAGCTATTCCGACCATACTGACAAAAAGATCCAGCCTGGTATAGTGAATCTCCTTAAGTCTCGTTCTGCCTTTTCCACCACGGTAACACCTGGATTCCATAGCTTCGGCTAATTCATCGGCTCGCTTGAAAGCACTTACAAAAAGCGGAACCAAAACAGGAATAAAGCTTTTTATCCTGGAAAAAATACTTCCCGTATCGAAATTTGCCCCCCGCGAGGCCTGTGCTTTCATTATCCGATCGGTTTCATCAAGCAAAGTTGGAATAAACCTCAGAGCTATTGACATCATCATGGCAATTTCGTGAGAAGGGACACCTATTTTTTCAAAAGGCTTTAAGAGCTTTTCTATTCCATCAGTCATAGTCATCGGAGTTGTTGTAATTGTCACCAGTGAAGCTGTTATAACCAGCATAACCAATCTTAAGAATAATTTAACGGCCGCAATTATTCCCTCATAAGTTACCTTTACAGGTCCAATCTCAAAAACAGGTGTTCCGCCTGTAAAGAATATATTTAATATGGCGGTTATAGCCAGTATAAATAATAATGGTTTGATTCCTTTTATAGATTGTTTTATGGGAACACCGCTGACTAATAAAAGCATAAGCACAAATGCACCCATCATAACATATTCTGCCCATGTTGATATCAGGAACGTTACCACCATAAGTAGTGCTGTCCAAAATATTTTTGTTCTCGGATCAATGCGATGGAGTATAGAATTACCGGGAATATATTGTCCTAATGTAATATTTCCTATCATCATTCCACCCCTCCCTGATTCGCATTTATTATATCCAAAAGAGATTTCTGCGCCTCATCCACTGTCAATACCGGCTGTGAAATATTGTAACCTGATTCATGAAGTTTTCTGAATAAGTCAGTAATTTTGGGAATATCCAGGTTATAGCTTCTTAATTCTTCATATCTTGAAAAAACATTGGGAGCAGTATCACAAAAAACCAGTCTTCCATTGTTCATTACAGCCACACGATCGCAGTATGCAGCAATATCATCCATATTGTGGGATATAATAATTATGGTGGTCCCTTCCTGTTTATTAAGCCTGGATAGTATTTTAAATACTTCGGTGCTGCCCTGAGGATCCAAGCCTGCGGTAGGCTCATCTAAAATCAGCACCATAGGCTCCATTACCAAAACACCGGCAATCGCCACTCTGCGCTTTTGGCCGCCCGAAAGCTCAAAGGGTGATTTGTCAAGAAGCTCAGGAGATATACCCAATAAATCAATGGTATGGAAAACCTTTGCCTTCATTTCCTCTGCGGGTATACCCATCCTTGTAAGCCCAAAAATTATATCTTTATAGACTGTTTCTTCAAACAACTGATGTTCAGGATATTGAAAAATTAGTCCAACTTTTTGTCTAAGCTCTTTTAGGTCCTTACCTTCTGCCTTCAGCCCATCCACCTCAACAGTTCCGGAAGTGGCCTTCAAAATACCGTTAAAATGTTGAACCAGTGTGGATTTACCCGATCCAGTCTGCCCTATAATACCTAAGATCTCGCCTTTATTTACAGTAAGGTTAATATTATCCAGTGCTGCTTTTTCAAAAGCCGATCCCTGCATGTAAATATGACTCAAATTTTGAACCTTTATTATTGGTTCATTCTTTTCATATTTTCCTGATGATAATTGTGAAAATAGATTTGGACTTTCTCCATTTTTTCTTTTTAAAAAGCCTTTTAAGGTCTTAATCATTTCTTCTGAATTTAAGGGTAGTCTGTCTATTTTTACTCCGCTTTTTTTTAAATTATAGGCCAGGGCGGTTATTTTAGGAATATCAAGCCCCGCTCTTCTTATTTGTTCGACATTCTCAAAAATCTGTCTGGGAGTGCCGGTTAAAGAAAGTCTGCCATCCTCCATAACCATGACCTGGTCAGCCTCAACGGCCTCTTCCATATGGTGTGTGATAAGTACAATAGTAATCCCCTTTTCCTGGTTCAGTTTTTTTAAGACATCCATTACTTCTTTGCGTCCGCGTGGATCAAGCATTGATGTGGCTTCATCAAGAACTATGCACTTTGGCTTCATTGCAAGTATCCCCGCTATCGCAATTCTCTGTTTTTGTCCGCCTGAAAGCATATGGGGTGAATACTCACTGTATCCTTCCATATCAACCATTCTGAGCGATTCATCCACTCTAATCCTTATCTCAGCCGGAGAAATTCCCAGATTTTCAGGACCAAAGGCCACATCCTCCTCAACTGTTGTAGCAACAATCTGATTATCAGGATTTTGAAGAACCAGCCCTAAAGTTTTTCTGACTTCCCATATCAATTCATCATTATGAGTATGAATGCCGTTAATAACTACAGTGCCTTTGCGGGGAATTAAAAGCCCATTTAAGAGTCTTGCCAATGTTGATTTGCCCGAGCCATTCCGTCCTAAGACAACAACAAATTGACCCTGCCTAATGGACATGGAAACACCTTTAACAGCTTGTACAACAATGTCATCTACATTTTGTGTAAAATATTCATAATAAACATCATCAGTTTTTATCATCTCATTCATATTTTCATCCTGAAAAATACGTTTTGTCATTCCACATACATTCCACATGCCTCTACGCGAAATGAAAGGCTTAAAACATCCGCACATACAGCAGATAAGATTCTTCGCTACGCTCGGAATGACATGCAGGAACAACTTTTTCAGTATTCCTGAACTGTCCTCATGTATCCGTGAGTTATAAAGAAGAGCTTACTTCTGACTCAATAATGTGAATAATGGAGACCGGTACACTCCGCTCTCCATTATCATAAGCAAAAACTTATTTGAATTAAACTAATTCAAGTACTACAACTTCGGCACCATCGCCCCGTCTTGCCCCAAGTTTGTAAATGCGGGTATAACCGCCTTTTCTGTCCTTATACTTAGGAGCAATTTCATCAAACAATTTGTTTGTCAGGCTTATGGTATTGCCTTTTTCATCTTTGACTCTATAGACCCAGTTCATAATGAGACGTCTTGCAGCCAATCTTGAGGGACCATCAACCGTTTTCAGTTCAGTTTTAGTTTCTCTCTCAACAACCTCGTACTTATTTCCGTTCTTTGAAGTTACGGTCTTAAGTATTTTACGTCCTTTACTATCTACTACCGGAGCACTGATTGTTACATTCTTGGAAGCCGTAAAATTATCACATTCTTTAACTGCAAGTGCAATTAATTTCTCAGCTATGTTCTTAACTTCCTTTGCTCTGGCTTCGGTTGTCTCAATACGACCATACTGGATCAGAGAGGTTACCAGATTCTTTAAAATTGCCTTACGTTGGTCTGTAGGTCTTCCTAACTTTTTATTAGCAGGCATTTTGTTTCCTCCCCTTACGCATTACTATTAATCTTCATTAGAAGCAAGCTTTAAATCTAAAGCTTCAAGCTTGGTTACTACTTCTTCAAGTGATTTCCGTCCGAGATTCCTGACCTTCATCATTTCTTCCTCGGTTTTACTGATGAGATCATCAACAGTATTAATACCGGCTCTCTTTAAGCAGTTGTACGAACGAACCGACAGGTCAAGCTCTTCAATTGTCATCTCGAGAATCTTGTCCTTAGCGGGTTCTCCCTTTTCAACAAGAACCTCGGTATTTTTAGCTCTATCTGTTAAGTCAATAAATAGATTGAGATGATCGCTCAAAATTTTGGCACCTAGACTAATTGCTTCATCGGGCGCGATGGAACCATCGGTCCAGACCTCAATGCTCAACTTATCATAATCAGTTACCTGACCAACACGCGTATCCTCTACAGAATAATTCACCTTAGTGACAGGTGTATATATAGAATCTATCGGTATTACGCCAATAGGCTGATTAGGAAGCTTATTCTTTTCAGCTGATACATATCCGCGTCCATGATTAACATTGATTTCCATAAAGAATCTGCTTGCACCGCTAATAGTAGCTATATGCAAATCAGGATTCAATATCTCAACATCTGAGTCAGCTTTAATATCAGCAGCCGTAACTTCACCTTCACCCTCGTAGTCAATATACAATGTTTTTGGCTGGTCGCTGAAAAGCTTCAAACGAAGACTTTTAATATTGAGAATAATTTCGGTCATGTCTTCAACCACACCGGGTATGGTAGTAAACTCATGAAGCACACCATCTATTTTAATAGATGTAACTGCTGCACCCGGTAATGATGAAATCAGAATCCTTCTCAAAGAGTTGCCCAAAGTTGTGCCATACCCTCTTTCCAAAGGCTCTATGACAAACTTACCATACTTATTATCCTCTGTACTTTCTACACACTCAATCCTAGGCTTTTCCATTTCGATCATCAGTCAACCCTCCTTGGGTTATTTTTTATAAGGGTAATCGCTTTTTTATTACTTGGAGTACAACTCAACAATGAGGTGTTCCTGAACATTAAGGTCAATATCCTCTCTGGCCGGTAATGCGACAATCTTACCCTTAAGATTCTCCTGATCTACTTCAAGCCACTTAGGAACTACCTTTGCGCCTGTTATATCAAGGATTTCCTTAAATCTAACCGATTTTTTACTCTTTTCACTTACGTCTATGGTGTCACCCACCTTAACGATATAAGATGGAATATTGACTTTTTTTCCATTCACCAGAAAATGGCCATGGGTAACAAGCTGACGAGCTTCTGCCCTTGTTGTTCCAAATCCTAATCTGTAAACAACATTATCAAGCCTGCTTTCCAGTAACTGCAACAGGTTCTCACCTGTAACTCCCTTTTTACGGTTTGCGATTTCAAAATATTTTCTGAACTGGCTCTCTAAAAGACCATAGAATCTCTTGGCTTTCTGCTTCTCACGAAGCTGAATACCATATTCCGATAGCTTCTTTCTCTGAGCGCCATGTTGTCCCGGCGCATAAGGCCTTCTGCCTATTGCGCATTTATTTGTATAGCATCTTTCTCCTTTTAAGAAGAGTTTTTGCCCTTCTCGACGACAGAGTTTACAAGATGCATCTGTATATCTAGCCATCTATCCTTACACCTCCATTAAACTCTTCTTCTCTTAGGCGGTCTGCAACCGTTATGAGGAATAGGGGTAACATCCTTAATAGAATTAACCTCTAGACCAGCCGCCTGGAGTGCACGGATTGCCGCCTCACGACCGGATCCTGGACCTTTAACATAAACCGACACCGTCTTCAGACCGTGCTCCATAGCAGCCTTTGCAGCTGTCTCAGCAGCCTGCTGAGCAGCAAAAGGAGTACTCTTTTTGGAGCCTCTAAATCCAAGACCTCCTGCACTTGCCCATGAAAGAGCATTGCCCTGGACGTCGGTTAAGGTCACGATGGTATTGTTAAAAGAAGAGCGAATGTGGGCTGCGCCACGCTCGATATTTTTCTTTTCTCTCTTTTTTCTTGATCTTCTAACAACTTTAGCTGCCATTTATATATCGACCTCCCGATTACTTCTTCTTGTTGGCAATAGTCTTTCTGGGACCCTTACGGGTTCTTGCGTTAGTCTTTGTTCTCTGTCCGCGAACCGGTAATCCCATTCTATGCCTGATTCCACGATAACACCTTATCTCTGTAAGGCGTTTTATATTAAGTGCAACCTCTCTTCTCAGGTCACCCTCTACTGTATATCCTTTTTCAATTGTATCTCGGAGCTTCGCGATCTCATCATCTGTAAGATCACGCACACGTGTATCCGGGTTTATTCCCGTTTTTCCCAAAATCTCATTGGAACGGGTTCTTCCTATCCCGAAGATATACGTAAGGCCGATTTCTACTCTTTTTTCTCTTGGCAAGTCAACACCTGCAATACGAGCCAAATTACTACACCTCCGATTGGTATTTGTCTAACCTTAGAATTCTTTACTTACAGTGTTTAAATTGTTTTATATATAAAATTCCCCTACAATATCATGATAGTTTTTATATCATGACCAGCCGCTTTTCAGAGAATTTGTATGCATTACGATGCATGCAACCGGCAGAAGCATTAAGCTGCCGGCTGCATTAATACTAACCTTGTCTTTGTTTATGCTTCGGATTTGAACAAATAATCATAACCCGCCCTTTTCTGCGGATGATCTTGCACTTTTCGCAGATCTTTTTTACTGATGGTTTTACCTTCATGATTGACCCTCCTGTCATCTATGGCTTCCAGTTTATTTGCCTCTCCACGTAATACGTCCGCGAGAAAGATCGTATGTTGACATTTCAACAGTTACCTTATCACCCGGAAGAATACGGATGTAATTCATTCTTAGCTTACCAGATATATGAGCAAGAATTACATGACCATTCTCAAGTTGAACCTTAAAAGTCGCATTTGGAAGAGCTTCCAATACCGTTCCTTCCAGTTCAATTACATCTTCCTTTGACAATCTAATACCCCCTCGCTTACCGGATGTTATTCATTATAGTCATTTATAGCTCTCTGAAGATCTGCATCAAGTAGCTTTTTCTTCATAGTAACTATTGTTTGTATTTCATCAGCAATCTTATTGGTTATATTAAGATGCTTGAGTTTCTTTTTTTTAGGATTTTCTACCCGTCTATATTCACCATCTGCTATCAAAACATGTTGATCATCATATATACCGATAATTATAAATAATCTGTCTTTGTCTCTTCCAGATTTTGACCATGCATAACGGCCTATTATAGTATCCAAGTATTCTTCCCCTCTTAATAATAATTAGACGAAAAATGCTCTGTCCGGCGCTTTGGGGCTTTCGGCACTGCGGCCACAACTGCGCCGATTATATATTGTATAACAAATTCAAGTCTATTTCAAGATTATTGACTTATTTCGTATAAATTAATATAATCTGGTCAATATTTCCGGCCCGTTTGGTGTAACCGCTATAGTATTTTCATGATGGGCAGACAGCTTTCCGTCCGCTGTTACAACGGTCCACTTATCATCCAAAACATTTACGCGCCAGGTTCCGATGTTTATCATCGGTTCTATAGCTAAGGTCATTCCATTTGATAGTCTTACTCCCTTTTCACGAGTTGCATAATTTGGAATTTGCGGTTCCTCATGCATCTCGGTCCCTATGCCATGTCCTACATAATCACGTACTATGCTATAGCCTTTTCCTTCAGCGTAATCCTGTATGGCAATCGAGATATCCCTTATCCTGTTGCCTTCGACCGCCTTTTCCATGCCTCGTTTAAAAGCTTCCTCTGTATGAAAAATCAAATCTCTGGCTTCTTCTGAAATCTTGCCAACCGCAATTGTTCTTGCGGCATCTGCATGATAACCATCCAGAATTGCTCCAACATCGATACTGATAATATCGCCTTCTTTTAGTATCGTATTGTCGGGAATCCCATGTATTACCACATCATTAACAGAAGCGCATATTGAACCGGGGAAATCAATTCCGCCGTATGAACAGGGAAAGCCCTTAAAAGATGGTATGGCACCTGCTCTGGTAATAACTTTTTCTGCTTCTCTGTCAAGCTCAATAGTTGTTATTCCCGGCTTTATCAATTCAGCCATTTTTTGGTGGACTAAAGCAACTATTTCACCTGCCCGCCTCATCTTATCCAATTCACGTTGCGATTTAACAAAAATCATTTTTAATCCTCAAAGTCTATCAGTTTGTTCTTCAGACTGTCCAGTATCTCCCGGGTTGTAACATCAATAGGCTTTGATCCGTCAAAATTCATGATCAGACCTTTTTCCTGATAATAATCAACCAAAGGGCTCGTTTGTTCGTGGTAAGTCTTCAGTCTCTCTTTTATTGTCTCTTCCTTATCGTCATCACGTATATAAAGAGAACTATTGCAGAAATCGCAAATTTCCTCTACCTTCGGCGGGTTATTATCAATGTGATATGTCCTTCCGCAAGAGCACATCCTTCTGCCGGACAACCTCTTTACGATTATGCTGTCTTCCACTGTAATATTAATTACAACTTCAACCTTTTTCCCGGGCTTTGCAAGCATCTCATCAAACATCACGGCTTGCGGAACTGTTCTTGGAAAACCATCCATAATAAAACCGGAAGCACAATCTTCTTCTTTTAGCCTGTTTGCGACTATATCGACGGTTACATCATCAGGAACAAGCTTACCGGAATCGATATAGCTTTTCGCCAATAACCCGAGAGGAGTTCCACCTTTAATATTGGCCCGAAAAATATCTCCTGTTGAAATATGGGGAATTTTTAAAGTTGCTGACAATACCGCTGCCTGTGTTCCCTTGCCTGCTCCCGGAGGTCCTAATAGTATCATTCTCATAATAATAAATCCTTTATAGTTAGCACTGCCTCTAATTGATTTCCTTGTTATGTCGAACGACTTGTAGTTATTGGTGAGTAATGGCGGAACAAATTCGTCGCTACGCTCAGAATGACAATTTCCTGCTTTACATATCTCACATCTTGCATCTAAAATGGTCAAAAAGCGGATGGTATTAAAATCATCCGCTTAGTACCATCATTCTCTATTCAAGAAAACCTTTATAATGCCTCATCATAAGCTGTGATTCAATTTGTTTGGCTGTTTCCAGAGCCACACCTACCATAATCAGCAGGGAAGTTCCTCCAAATCCCATACGTACACCGGTAAATAGTTCCAATACACTTGGCAATACAGTTATTATGGCCAGGAAGAAGGCTCCAAACCATGTAATGCGGTTTAACACCTTGGTAATATAATCACTGGTTGGCTTACCAGGACGGATACCGGGGATAAAACCACCATTCTTACGTACATTATTAGCAACTTCGATAGGATTAAACGCCATCATAGTATAGAAGAATGTAAAGAATATAACGAGTAATCCCATTACCAGCATATAGAGCGGATTACCGCTGAAATCTCTCAAGCTGATAAGAAACTTACTTGTAGTGTTGGGTGCTACAAGACCTATAATTGTAGGAATAAATGCTAATATTGACGATGCGAAGATAACCGGCAGAACTCCGGCCAGGTTAACCTTAATAGGTATATGTGTACTTTGTCCGCCATACATCTTGCGCCCAACAACACGCTTTGCATATTGTACAGGTATTCTTCTTTCTGCCTGAGTTACATAAATTACGAATACAACCACAGCAACAAATACCAGTACGATTGCCAGAACTATAAGTGCACCTACTGCAAGACGTCCATCAGTAGCATATGCCTTAATAATATTATAGAGAGTATTAAAAGCAATCGGTCCTCTGGATATAATGTTGACAAAAATAATCAGTGAAATACCATTTCCTATTCCGTACTCATTTATCTGTTCGCCCAGCCACATTATGAAAGCTGTACCTGCAGTAAGTGAAAAAGTAATGGTGAGATAAGATAATATACCGGGTCTTGATATTGCATTACCAAAACCAATATACATAAAGGTCGCCTGCAGGAAACCTAATATAACGGCACCATACCTTACCCATTGAGCCAGCTTCTTTCTTCCTTCCTCCCCTTCTTTCTGCATTCTCTCCAATGCAGGAATAGCAACGGTAAGAAGTTGAATAATAATGGAAGCGTTAATATACGGTGTTATGGACATTGCAAATATACTGGCGTTTTCAAAAGCACCGCCGCCTATTATATTCATAAATCCAAAAAGACCGCCTTGTTGGCTAACCATACCGGCAAGAACACTTCTGTCCATGCCGGGGATGGGTACGTATACTCCAAAGCGATAAACCAACAATAACAGAAAGGTTGCAATTAGTTTCTTTCTTATGTCAACGACACGCCAAGCACTCTTTATAGGAGCGAAGATACTCTCCATCCTAAATCACCTCAGCCTTTCCTCCTAAAGCTTCTATCTTTTCGGAAGCAGTCTTTGTAAATCTTGCAGCCTTGACAGTAAGCTTTTTTGTAAGGTTACCGTTTCCGAGAACGACTATTCCGTCATTGATTTTGCTAATTATACCATTTTGCTTTAGCAGCTCTGCGGTAACCTCTGTACCATTTTCAAAGCCCTCAAGATCTGAAAGCTTAACCTCGGTATACTCTTTTCTAAAAACAGAGTTATTAAAACCCCTCTTTGGTATTCTTCTGAAAAGGGGCATCTGGCCACCTTCAAAACCGGGTCTTACACCGCCGCCTGCCCTGGCGTTCTGGCCTTTATGGCCTTTGCCCGCAGTCTTGCCGTTCCCTGAACCGGGACCTCTGCCTTTGCGCTTTGGAGCCTGTCTAGGTGCTCCAGGTTTTAATTCGAACAAGTTCACTGGTTGCACCTCCTTTATATTTCTTCAACTTGAACCAGGTGTGATACTTTATTAACCATACCACGAATCTGGGCATTGTCTTTTTGTATAACACTTTGCCCTATTTTATGAAGGCCAAGGGCAACCACAGTAGCCTTCTGATCTTCTTTTGATGCTATTGTACTCTTCTTAAGAGTGATTTTCAAATTGCCCATGAAAGCTACCTCCTATTCTAAAATTTCCTCAACGGTTTTCCCTCTTAGCTTTGCTACCATCTCTACTGTTCTTAGCTGAGAAAGGCCTTCAATAGTAGCACGTACCATGTTTGTAGGGTTGTTTGAACCTAATGATTTAGTATATATATCACTGATTCCGGCCAGCTCTAAGACCGCTCTGACAGGTCCGCCAGCTATAACGCCGGTACCTTCTTTAGCTGGTTTCAGCAATACTTTGCCCGCACCGTATACTCCCATGGCTTCATGAGGAATAGTACTTCCAACCGTTGGAACAAAAATGAGGTTCTTTTTTGCATCCTCAATTCCTTTACGGATAGCATCGGGGATTTCAGTAGCTTTCCCGCTACCTATACCTACATGACCGTTCTCATCTCCAACTACAACAAGTGCGCTGAATCTGAAGTTTCTGCCACCCTTAACAACCTTGGTGACACGACCGATATTCACAACCTTTTCTTTAAGGTCTAGAGTACTTGGATCAATTTTCTGCAATTTGTTCCCCTCCTTTTACTTTAGGATGTGATCAAAACTCAAGCCCGGCTTCTCTGGCGCCGTCAGCGAGTTCCTTGACTCTTCCATGATAAAGATAACCGCCTCTGTCGAATACTACATTCTTAATACCCTTTTCGATTGCTTTTGTTGCAATAAGCTTGCCTACTTCTTTTGCGGCTTCTTTATTACCAGAATAATCAAGCTTTCCCTTGAGAGCCTCATCCAAAGTGGATGCTGCAACCAGAGTGGTGCTGCTAACATCATCGATAATCTGGGCATATATGTGTTTTGAACTCCTAAAGACACAGAGACGTGGTCTTTCAGCTGTACCGCTTATTTTCTTGCGAACTCGTGCGTGCTTACGGAGTCTGATCTCATTCTTATCAATACGCTTAATCATCTAACACTCACTCCTTTCTCTTAACCCTTACCTTTAGCGCCGGTTTTGCCTTCCTTGCGGATAACAACCTCGTCAGAATATTTAATCCCCTTGCCCTTATATGGTTCGGGTGGACGCTTTTTACGAATTTGTGCGGCAACTTCACCAACAAGCTGCTTATCTGCACCTTTTACATGAATTACATTAGGAGAAGGCACTTCAATGGTTATGCCGTTGGGTTCCTCTATTTCAACGGGATGTGAATAACCAATGGTTAGAATAAGCTTTTTGCCTTGCTTCTGTGCTCTGAAACCTACCCCGACAATTTCAAGACTTTTTTCAAACCCCTTTGATACGCCGGTCACCATATTATTGATAAGTGCCCGCGTAAGGCCATGAAGAGATCTGTTTTCTTTCTCATCATTAGGGCGTTTAACGGTTATGATATTACCTTCTTTTTCTATAATCATATTTTTGTGAAAGCTTGAGCTCAAAGTCCCATTTGGTCCTTTAACAGTCATGTTATGACCATCAAGCTTTACTTCCACGCCTGCCGGTATTTCAATCGGCATTCTTCCTATACGTGACATAGATTTAACCTCCAGTCCTTAAATTATGAGTGTTTAGTCATGTGTGAAAAAACACTTTTTTCAGGAACTTTAAAAATCTTTTATTAACTTGATTGTTCAACAGTTTTGCATTTTTATTGAAGAACAATCTCAGTTTACCTTGAACTATTCTCAAGTTATTCCTGCCTTAAAATCAAAATTTTAAGCAGGCTTTGTTGTGGCACTTAATTACCATACAAATGCAAGTATCTCTCCGCCAATGCCGAGCTTTCTTGCAGCTTTATCAGTCATAACACCCTGAGATGTTGATACTATAGCAACACCCAATCCACCAAGAACCTTTGGAATCTCGTCTTTCTGGGCATAAACCCTTAAACCGGGCTTACTGATTCTCTTAATTCCGGTAATTATATTTTTCTTGTTATCTACGTATTTAAGAGTTATTCTGATAATTCCCTGCTTTTTATCGTCTATTTCAATAAAATCCTTGATATAACCCTCTTCAAGCAAAATTTTAGCAATCTGCTTTTTCAGGTTTGATGCCGGAATATCCACAGTCTGATGCTTTGAACTTGCGGCATTCCTTATTCTAGTAAGCATATCTGCAATTACGTCAGTTGCATGCATTATTACAGACCTCCTTTCGCTCCTGTTACCAGCTTGCTTTCTTTACACCTGGTATTTGGCCCTTATATGCTAAGTCTCTGAAGCAAAGACGGCAAATGCCGAACTTCCTCATATATGCGTGAGGTCTGCCGCAGAGCTTGCAGCGGTTATAATACCTGGTTGAAAACTTCGGCGTTCTTTGCTGCTTTAGAATCATGGACTTTTTAGCCATATCAATTTCCTCCTTTAGCTCTTTTTGAACGGCATTCCGAGAAGTGACAGTAATTCCTTCGCTTCTTCATCGGTCTTGGCAGTTGTAACAAATGTGATATCCATTCCATGAATCCTGTCAACCTTATCGTACTCAATTTCCGGGAAAATCAATTGTTCTTTTACTCCCATTGTAAAGTTACCTCTGCCGTCAAAGGAATTTGGGTTAATTCCTCTAAAGTCTCTTACTCTGGGAAGAGCTACATTAAATAGTTTATCAACAAACTCATACATGCGATTACCGCGAAGAGTGGTTTTGCATCCTATGCTCATACCCTCACGGAGCTTAAATGCCGCAACCGACTTCTTAGCTTTCGTGACAACCGCTTTCTGTCCTGTTATAGCTGCTATCTCGTTTGCTGCTGTTTCAATGGCTTTGGGGTTTTCTTTAACTTCCCCGACGCCCATATTGATTACAACTTTAACAAGCTTTGGAATCTGCATGGGTGTTTTATAATTAAACTTTGCCTGCAGAGCCTGCGCAACTTCATTTTTATACTTGTCAAGCAATCTTGGCATGTCTCGTCAACCTCCTTAAGGATTACTCCTTACCTTCTCCGATAATGTCAATTACACTATCACATTTCTTACAGACTCTGGCTTTTGATCCATCATCCATAAGTTTTTTGCCAACCTTAGTCGGCTTCCCGCAATGCTTGCAAATCAACATTACCTTACCAACATAAATAGGTGCTTCCTGATGAATAATTCCACCTTCGTTTAAACCCTTCGCAGGATTTGGCTTAACATGCTTTGAAACGATATTCACGCCCTCTACGAGAACCTTACCATCTGANGGAATCACGGAAAGTACTTTTCCTTTCTTCCCGCCATCCTTGCCATTTAAGATGTAAACCATATCACCTTTTTTGACGTGTGTTTTGGCCATTTTGTCAAGCCTCCTTCCTTACAGTACTTCCGGTGCCAANGAGATTATTTTCATGTAATTTTTTTCTCTCAATTCTCTTGCTACCGGACCAAATATACGGGTTCCTCTTGGGGTGCCGTCATCTTTCAAAATAACGGCCGCGTTCTCATCAAAACGGATGGTAGAACCATCTGATCTTTTTAACCCTTTAACGCTACGCACTATTACGGCTCTGACAACATCGCCCTTTTTAACAACACCGCCGGGTGTTGCATTTTTAACCGAACAAACAATTACATCGCCGATATTTGCATATTTTCTTTTACTGCCACCCAGGACTTTAATGCAATACAACTCCTTGGCGCCAGTGTTATCAGCAGCTTTTAAACGGCTTTCTGCTTGAATCATATCCCAACGCCTCCTTTACTTCGCCTTCTCTACGATCCTGACCAGTCTCCATCTCTTATCCTTACTAAGTGGTCTGGTTTCCATAACTTCTACAAGATCGNCTACATTACACTCATTGTTTTCATCATGGGCTTTGAGTTTATAAGTCCTTTTAATAACCTTTTTTATCAAAGGATGCTTAACACTGTCCTCTACAGCCACAACAATGGTTTTATCCATTTTATCACTTACGACCTTACCAACCTTGGTCTTTCTTATACCTCTGTCAGCCACGCGGAACAAACCTCCTTCCGGTTAATAACGGCATCAAGCCTTATTAATTCCTCTCAATTCCGAGTTCCTTTTCACGAATCAATGTCTTAACCCGTGCAATATTTTTCTTACATTCCTTAAGCTTCATGGGATTCTCGAGCTGGCTTGTAGCATGCTGGAATCTAAGCTTAAACAACTCGGTTTTCAGTTCAGCAAGCTCTTGATTGAGCTCTTCGCGTGTCTTTTCCTTAAGTGCTTTCAGTTCAGACGCCTTCATTATCTACACCTACCTCTTCCCCACGAGTAATAATTTTGCACTTTACGGGTAACTTGTGGGCTGCAAGCCTCAATGCTTCTCTCGCTACTTCTTCGGAAACTCCTGCGATCTCAAAGAGAACACGTCCTGGTTTGACTACCGCTACCCAGTACTCAGGAGAACCTTTACCGGAACCCATACGGGTTTCAGCAGGTTTCTTTGTTACTGGCTTATCAGGGAAAATCTTAATCCAAACGCTTCCGCCTCTCTTTATAAAACGAGTCATAGCGACACGGGCTGCTTCAATCTGATTGCTGGTAATCCATGCAGGATCAACAGCCTGTAATCCGAATTCACCATCTGATACAACATTACCGCGCATTGCCTTACCTGTCATACGTCCTCTGTGAACTCTTCTATATTTAACTCTCTTAGGCATTAACATATTATTTGTCTCCCCCTTCCTTTTTCTCCTTCTTTTTGGCGGGAAGAACTTCACCCTTATAAATCCAGACTTTAACACCTATCTTGCCATATGTGGTATTTGCTTCAGCAAAACCATAGTCAATATCGGCACGCAGTGTCTGAAGTGGGATCGTACCTTCTGCATAATGTTCTGTTCTTGCGATTTCTGCTCCGCCAAGTCTGCCTGATACCTGGGTTTTAATACCCTTTGCACCGGCCTTCATAGTCCTCGACATTGCCTGTTTCATAGCACGGCGGAACGAAACACGTTTCTCCAACTGAGCCGCAATATTCTCTGCCACCAGCTGTGAAACCAAATCAGAGTTTTTAATTTCTGTGATATTAAGAAGTATACTCTTACCGGTCATTTTCTCCAGCTCTACACGAAGAGCTTCGATTCCCGATCCCTGCTTACCGATGATAATACCGGGTTTAGCAGTATGAATATTAATCTTAATTTTGTTTGCAGCACGCTCAATTTCAATTCTTGCAATTCCTGCGATATAAAGCTTTTTCTTTAAGAACTTTCTCAGCTTTACATCCTCAACCAGGAAGCTGCTGAAATCTTTAACACCAGCATACCATTTTGTATCCCAGTCTTTAATGATTCCTATTCTAAGTCCATGCGGATTTACTTTTTGGCCCATTTTACAACCTCCTATTTAGCCCTTTCCTTGAGTACCAATGTGATATGACTGGTTCTCTTTCTTATACGGAACGCCCTACCCTGTGCTCTCGGCATAATTCTTTTAAGAGTCGGCCCCTGTTCAGCATATACCTCAGATACAAAGAGGTTGTCTCTGTTGAGCTGGTTGTTGTTAACTGCATTTGCTTCTGCAGATTTTAGAAGTTTATAGAGTATCTCTGACGCGTTTCTCGGCATGTACTTCAGTATACCGTAAGCCTCGTCTAAATCTTTATTACGTATTAAATCAATAACCAGTTTGGCTTTTCTGGATGAAACCCTAACATGCTTTGCAACAGCTCTTCCTTCATCTTTACCGATTCCCAGANCTTTACGCTCTTTCTTTGTAAGAATCGGAAGCTTGTCTGCTTTCCTGCGGGTCTTACCATATTGTTCAAGAAGCTCCTCCTTCTTTTCAAGGAGCTCATCTTTTGACATTACTTTCCTGCCCAAGTCATTTCCTCCTTCCGATTAAGAGTCTCTTAATTCTTGAGTCTGCTAGTTTTTTCTCCCTTGCTGTGCCCTCTGTATAAACGTGTGGGAGAAAACTCACCAAGCTTATGTCCTACCATATCTTCTGTTATAAATACCGGAACATGTTTACGTCCATCGTGAACAGCAATGGTATGTCCGACCATCTGCGGGAAGATGGTAGAGGCACGAGACCAAGTCTTTAAAACCTTTTTCTCGTTCTTTTCGTTCATTTCTTCAATTCTCTTCAAGAGTTTTTCATCAACGTAGGGTCCCTTTTTAAGCGATCTACTCACGGTTTCAACCTCCTNCTTCCATCTTACTTATCGTTACGTCTCTTCACGATAAGGCTATTGCTTGGTTTATTCTTCTTGCGGGTCTTATAACCAAGTGTAGGTTTACCCCAGGGAGTAACCGGGCTTGGCATACCAACAGGAGATTTACCTTCTCCACCGCCATGAGGGTGGTCACTAGGATTCATAACAACGCCTCGAACAGTTGGTCTTATTCCCATCCAGCGTTTTCTTCCGGCTTTGCCAATAGAAATATTCTCATGTTCAATATTACTTACCTGACCAATTGTAGCCCTACAGCGAATATCAATTTTCCTGACTTCACCCGAGGGAAGTCTTACCTGGGCATATTTGCCCTCTTTAGCCATCAATTGAGCTTCGTTGCCGGCCGATCTTACAAGCTGCCCACCCTTACCGGGTTTCAACTCAATATTATGAATTACGGTACCCAGAGGAATAAATTCCATAGGAAGCGCATTACCTGGCTTTATATCGGAATGCTCCCCTGAATATACACTATCGCCTACTTTAAGACCATTTGGTGCCAGAATATATCTCTTTTCTCCATCTGCATAAACAAGAAGAGCTATACGAGCAGATCTGTTGGGATCATACTCAATTGCGGAAACCTTTGCAGGAATTCCATCCTTATCTCGTTTAAAGTCAATAATTCTGTACTTCTGTTTTGCTCCGCCGCCGCGATGACGAACGGTGATCCTTCCGTAGGAGTTTCTTCCGCCGTTCTTACTTAGCGGAGCCAGAAGGCTCTTTTCCGGTGCCTTCTTTGTGATCTCCTCAAATTTAGATACAGTCATGAATCTTCTTGCAGGAGATGTCGGATTGTACTTTTTAATTGGCATTTCTTACACTCCTTTATTCTTTCCGGTATATCGTTCTCAGGCTGACTGTGAGGCCTATATATCCGATATATCCGATAATCACGTTATTATTGGGCTACTCCAAACTCTTCAATAGAAGTCTTGTACTTCTTCGAAGTTGTAACGACTTTTCCGCCCTTTGTTGCATATGAAACAGGTTTAGGATTAGTGTCGATTTTAACTGTTGCTTTTTTGAAAGATGCAGTCTTACCGACATGAACTCCCTGGCGTTTTTCCTTACCTTCATAAATAACAGTGTTAACTGACAAAACCTTAACTCCGAAAAGCTTTTCAACAGCCTGCTTAACTTGTGTTTTGGTAGCTTTTTTGTCAACTATGAAAGTGTACTTGCCATCTGCCATATCAGCATTTGTTTTCTCGGTAATGTACGGACGAACGAGAATATCCTCTGAAAACTTCATTATGCGTACACCTCCTCAATCTTGGATACAGCATCCTTAGTTACGATAAACTTTCTGTACTTTAAAATATCGTAGGTGTTGATGCTGTTTGTCGTTGTTGTCTTAACACTCTCAATATTTCTTGCTGATAATACTACATTCTTATCAACATCAGGAAGTACTATCAAAGCAGAGGAATCAACCTTGAGATTGTTCAGAATGTTAACCATTTCCTTAGTCTTAATGGCTTCTAGCTTAAGATCATCCAATACAATGATATTATTTTCGATAACCTTACTGGAAAGAGCACTCTTAAGAGCAAGTCTCTTTACCTTCTTAGGCAGTGTATAGCTGTAGCTTCTGGGTTTCGGACCCAAAACGATACCGCCGCCCACCCATTGTGCAGAACGGATGCTGCCGTGGCGGGCACGGCCTGTGCCTTTTTGCCTCCACGGTTTTCTACCGCCGCCGCGGACCTCTGATTTTGTCTTGGTAGATTGTGTTCCCTGTCTTNCGTTAGCAAGTGTGTTCACTACCGCACTGTGCATCGCAACTTTATTTATTTCTACCGCGAAAATATCATCATTTAAATCCATATCGCCGACCTTCTGGCCGCTTATATTGTAAACATCTACTTTTGGCATTTCATATCCTCCTTCCGAACCAGTTCTATTATTTTGCCTTAACCGAATCCTTAATCACAAGGAGGCCGCCTTTTGCTCCGGGAACTGCACCTTTTACAAGGAGTAAACCTCTCTCAGCATCAACTTTGACTACGGCGAGATTCTGAACAGTTACCTTTTCAGCGCCCATGTGACCGGGCATCTTCTTACCTTTAAAAATACGGCTCGGGCTGGAGTTGGCACCCATTGAACCAATACCCCTGTGATATCCGGAACCGTGGGACATACGACCGCGAGCGGTACGGAATCTTTTAACGGTACCTTGATAGCCTTTACCTTTTGAAATACCGGTGACGTCAATTTTATCACCGTCTTTAAACATGTCTTCAACCTTAATAACTTGTCCTACTTCGTATTCGGAGCTATCATCCAGCTTGAATTCTCTCATTACTCTCTTTGGAGAAACACCGGCTTTTTCGAACTGTCCCTTCATAGGCTTAGTAGCCTTTCTCTCCGGGATGTCTTCGAAACCGAATTTCACTGCGTTGTATCCGTCAATTTCTACAGTCTTTTTCTGTATAACGGACATGGGACCTGCAAGTACAACAGTTACAGGAATCATTATTCCGTCCTCGGTAAAGACTTGTGTCATACCTATCTTTTTGCCAAGTATGCATTTTTTCATGTTTTATATAACCTCCTGTCATTGGTTCGGATTTGACCGAACTTAACATTCTATTCTCTTAAAGCTTAATTTCTATATCCACACCAGCAGGGAGATCCAGTCTCATAAGAGCATCTACAGTTTTCGGTGTGGGCATAAGGATATCAATAAGTCTTTTGTGAGTCTTCATTTCGAACTGCTCACGAGAATCCTTNTACTTGTGAGGAGCTCTCAAAATTGTNATGATTTCCTTNCTTGTAGGTAGCGGAACCGGCCCGGAAACCTTAGCACCTGTTCNCTTNGCTGTCTCGACAATCTTTTCTGCAGATTGATCGATAACCTGATGATCAAAAGCNTTCAGCCTTATTCTGATCTTTTGTTTGTTCGCCATACATAAGCCTCCTTGAGTTACAAATAGTTGGCGCAACAAGCTTTTCGTGTACCACACTGCCGGGTGTTTCATGTTTTGCCATGGAAAAAGCCCAAAGGTATACACCTGGGCCACGATACAAACACACATAAAACATCTGCATGCATGATGTACAATGACTTGTCGCCCGGTTTCTTTGAATCGGACATTCTCCACCGCAGTTCCCAGTTTGTTTCACCTGCCATCTGCGGTTTCATCGTATGCAATGTCACAGCAAGAGATATTATATATCATACCGTAAATGAATGCAAGAACTTTTTTTCATATATTTTTAGCTGTGTGACGGCTCTCATCAGAAAGTTTCCTTAATGAATAAGTATTTGGTTTTAGATAAATCAATGTCAACATAGTTGGGGCTGTTATTGGCATTTTTAGGATCAGTATTATCTCTGAATATTCTTATAACAGGAGACTGAGGTAATAACTTATTTGGTGAAACAACAACTCCCTTATGATTAGTATTTAATACAACACCTGTTCCAACAGGAAAGAGATCAATTCGCCTTAAGAATCTTTCGGTAATATCAAAATCAAAATGCCGCCCGCTCAAGCTTGCTATTTCTTTGTAGACCACATCAGGGGGAAGTCCTCTTCTGTATACCCTGTTATTTGACATTGCATCATATGAATCAGCGAGGGTAACAATTCTTGATAATAGCGGTATTTCTTCACCGCACAGGTTTCTGTTATAACCGCTTCCGTCATACCTTTCGTGATGATAAAGCGCTATTTGCGCAGCTTCTTCTGAGATGCCGGAATTTAAAAGCATCTGATATCCGATTTCAGTATGGGCTTTAACTTCATTATATTCCTCGGCATTGAGCGTAGATGGCTTGTTTAAAACATCTTCAGATATTGAAATCTTACCTACATCATGTAATAATGCTCCGGTTCCCAGTTGCTTCAGCTTATACGGTTCAAGATTCAAATCTATACCGATCACAAGCGAAACAACGCAAACATTCACCGAATGCTCATATGTATAGTCGTCTATGGTTCTTATTCTGGACAATGTAAGAATAATATCATCAACATCGAGAAGCTGGCTGATAATTTCATCTATAATATTGCTTATTTTTTCTATGTTGATACTTTTTTGATTACTCAACATAGCATGCATAACTTTTTTTGTCAGCTGTTGAGCTTTAATACGGGTTCTGCGATAGATTATATCATCGATATGCGGAGATTCATAATATTGCTGTAGTATTTTAGCAGTTTCCTGTTCGGGATAGAGAACAAAAGCCTCCTGAACACCCAGTCCAGCAAGTCTCCTGATACCTTTTTCGTCGAGAATAATGCCGGTAGGAACCAGCAATATTCCATTTTCGTTATGAATGGGCTTAGCAACAACGGCACCCGGAACAACACTACTAATTGGAACCTTTACCACTATACTTCACCAATATATGAATTTTATCATTCGTATTTTCAATACAGTTTTAAATAAAGTCTGTAAAAGTATGATTTAATATTATCATACAACTTTTTTGAGAAATTACAATAATTATATCGGTGAAAAATTTGATTTTTATATAGATTAATAGATTTTTTAGAGAAAAATGCTGAAATAAGGAACCTTAAATCTATATTTCATACTGTTTGTTATAATGTCCTGGTACCCGTTAAAATCAATACTATAAAAGCGAGTAAGGAAAGAATAATGCTTATTGATAGTGTATTTAATATAAATTGTTTGTTTTTCTCTTCCTTTTCATTCATATAAATTGGTATAACAAACGGTGGAGGCAGCAAAAACATTGTATATAAGGCTATTTTAAATGTATCGTCCAGATTGAGGAGTCTATCGATTACAAGCTCATTTATTGCATATGCCATTCCCAGGAGAAGAACCATCCTTATCACTGTAGCCAGCAAAGGACCTCCGATTCCTTTCAAATTAATTTTCAGCTCATAGCCTATAGCAATACATATTATGGGCATTGTCATTTCCGAAAGCAACCTTAAGGTCTCAAATATTGAATTAACGACCGGAGAGGAAATGGAGCTGAAATCACCCGTAAAGCTTACTGTAATACCTAAAATAATTGACAAAATAACCGGTGATTTTATAAATGAAAGCGTTAATTCCTTAGCATTTGCTGATCTCCCATTCAATTTCTGCAGATAGCTTACAAGAACAAAAAACACGAATACCACTTGACCTAAATCTATTAAGGCGAGCTTATATACATTAGCAGTGCCATATACCACCGCGTACAATGAATATCCCATCATTCCGGTCTCAAAACCGCTAAATATCGCAGGATAATACTTGTTGGAGTGTTTAAGTTGCTTTTTTAAAACTGTCCCGAGCAGAAGCATAATAATACATACCAAAAAAACTGATATAAAAATCATTATGTATCGGCTCTCAAATGTGGTTTTTGCAAAAGTTAAAAACAATGTCGCCGGTAAAGTAATATTTACAATGATTTTCTTAAACTCGCCTATAGTATTCTGTCCGATAAATCTGGCTTTTCTAAGAAACCCTCCAAGAATAATAAGGAGTATTACCGGTAAAACCTTTGATAGAATTTCAACTGTATCTTTCATTTAAACCCTCACAAATACTTTGCTGTGGTCTCTGCAAAATAATGCAGCTTTTTATATACTCTGTCATTTATCGTGCCAGCCGGGTATGTACCGTCGGGCAGCCTTTGTCCGGCAGGAACTCCGGTTAGTATCTCTATACCTTCATCCACTGTCTTAATAGGATATATATGAAAAAGTCCTTTTTCAACAGCTTCCACTACCTCATCTGACAATACCAGATTTTTTACATTTTGATGAGGTATTATTACACCCTGTTTTCCGGTAAGTCCGTTTATTTTGCATATTTCAAAGAATCCTTCAACCTTGAATGTTGCACCGCCGATTGGTTGAATAAACCCCAACTGATTTACTGACCCTGTTACAGCTATACCCTGATATACCGGCAAATCAGATAAGCTGGAGAGAATAGCGAATAATTCGGTAGCTGATGCGCTGTCCCCCTCTATTCCGCTGTAGAGCTGTTCAAAACATATACTTGCCGCCAGAGACAGCGGTATTTCCTGAGCATATTTCTGCCCTATGTAACCGCTTAGAATTAGTACACCCTTGGAGTGGGTCGTCCCGCCGGTCTCTACTTCGCGCTCTATATCCAGTATTCCGGTTTTCCCCATATAAGTGGCTGCAGTAATACGGCTGGGTTTACCAAAAGTATAATCCCCCAGATCAACAACTGCAAGGCCGTTAATCTGTCCCACCACATAACCGTCGGTATCAATTAGCAGAGTACCCTCACGAACAAGTTCCAGAAGCTCCTCATCATATTTGTTCGACCGTTTCTTCTTTTCTGCGATAGCCTTTTTTACATGGCGTTCAGAAACAAGGGGGCTACCTTCGATGTTAGCCCATGTTCCGGCTTCACCCAATATATTAACTATTTCAGAAAAGCGTGTTGTAAGCTTATTTTGATCCTGCACAATCCATGAGCTGTAGTTGACAACCTCAGCAACACCTGATCTGTCAAAATGCTTAACACCCTCTTTATTACAAAAGGCACCTATGTATTGGGCAAGACGCTGTACGTTTTCATCGTTCCAGTCCATATGATCATCAAAGTCTGCTTTGATTTTGAAGTATTTCTTAAAATCCCTGTCATAGTTATAAAGAAGNTGATAAATCTCAGCACTTCCAACAAAGATAATCTTTACATTTATGGGTATAGGTTCGGGCTTTAATGCTGATACAGCCACAAGACCCATTTGCTCTTTTATATTCTCTATTATTATCTGTCTTGTNTTTAAGGTCCGCTTAATAGCTTCAAAGGACTGGGGATTGGAAATTACATCATTAATTTGGAGAATCAGAAATCCGCCATTAGCCTGGTGAAAAAGGCCAGGCTTTATTAAAGTATAGTCGGTAATCATTGTCCCCAATTCATTCTCGTATTCACAGCGACCCATCAGATTATAGAAAGTAGGATTGTAGTCAACTATTACGGGTGCTCCGTGTAGACGGCTGTTATCAACAAGAAGATTCACCTTGTACCGACCATAGGGATTATCTTCTCCTCCCTTTTTCATCATTAACAGATGAGTTAATATACTTTGTTGTTCGTCTGAGTAACGCGGCCCTGCAAGATGCTCTATGTTCTTGAGTATATCCTCTTTGACCGCATCTAAATAAGCTGTGACAAAAGGATACTCATTATATTTATCCTTAAGATCGTCAATATGTATTCCTACCGCATAAAGTGCAATCTGATGCTCCCATTCCTGTATAGCATTCTCTGCATCCATCTCTACTTCTCTTATTTTTCTGATTGTATCGGTAGTTTCTCTTTGGAGGGCTTCTGACGATTTTGACAGCTCAATTTTTATTTCTTCATCTAAAGCTTTAAAATCATCCTCGCTTAAGGGTTCACCGTCAATAATCGGCATAAAATATACACCGGAATTGGCAAGCTTTACCCTGAATCCGCGTTCTGCGGCTTCATTGCTGAGTTTTAAAACCAGCTCATCTTTTTTGTCACGGAATACTTTTATAATCCTGGAACGTTCTTCCTCGTACTCTTCACCATCAAAAGCTTTGGAGATTTCCTGCTCTATAACCTTTACGAAATCCTCCATATCCTTTTTAAATTCCTTGCCCATACCGGCAGGGAGATTTATTGCCTTCGGCCGGTTTGAATCTTCAAAATTATATACATAACACCAGTCGTCGGGAGTAGGCATAAATCTGGCTTGACGCTGCGCGCTTTCAAGTGCATAACGGGTTTTGCCTACTCCGGATTCACCTGCCATATACAAATTATATCCATCATACTGGATGCTCAGCCCAAAATCTGTAGCATCNGCCGCTCTTTGCTGCCCGATAAGCTCTCTGGACGGAGTCAGAAAAGAGGTGTCCTGAAAACTAAAAACTGAGGGATTACATTTCCTTCTTAACTGGTTTGCTCCAAGTGGTGTTATTGACATAAAAAAACACCCCCTATTTTTATTATTATCATTTTATCTACCACAATGATAAATTATGAAACAAAGGGGGTGTTGACTACTATAAAATTCTATAATCTCTTATATTAAGTTACACCAATGATATAATTTTATTTTAAATTCTCAACTGCCGCTTTTTCTATCTCCAGACCCTGTGTATATCTCTTCATGAATTCGTCAAATCCTTTTACATCAGAGGGATCGGGATTGACAACAGCCCCTGATTTCCCTTCAAAAATCTTATTCAGGAAATCTGCCAGAGATTCTCCCTCCGCCTTGTTGGCCATATATGAAGCAAGTAAAGCTATTCCCCAGGCACCGCCTTCACCGGCTGTCTCCAAAACGGAGACCGGCACTGTTGTTGCTGCAGACATAATCTTTAAACCCACATCTCTTGTTTTGAAAAAGCCGCCATGACCGCAAATAACATCGACTTTAACATTTTCTTTTTCAAATAGAATATTAAGACCTGTTCTCAATGCCCCCAGCGCTGTGAACAAATGTACGCGCATAAAGTTGGCTAAATTGAAGTTTGAGTTGGAGGAGCGGACAAACAATGGACGCCCTTCCTTGAAGTTGGTTATATGTTCTCCGGAAATATATCCGTATGACAACAGACCTCCACAATCCGGATCTCCCTTTAAGGCCATTCCCAACAAAGTATCATACAGCTTCGGCTTCGTGATTTCCATACCCACAGCCTTGAAAGCTTCTGCAAATATAGAAATCCATGCATCGTAATCAGAGGTACAATTGTTCGAATGAACCATAGCAACCAGGTTACCATCGGGAGTTGTTACAAGATCTATTTCAGAATACGCTTTTGATAATTCCTTTTCCAGAACAATCATTGCAAAAACCGATGTTCCGGCTGAAACGTTTCCTGTTCTGACGGCAATACTGTTTGTAGCCACCATACCGGTTCCCGCATCTCCTTCGGGCGGNCAGAAAGGAATTCCGGCTTTCAGATTGCCTGATGTATCCAGAAGTTTAGCTCCTTCAGGTGTCAGAGCTCCGGCTTGTTGTCCTGCAAGCAGAATACCCGGAAGAATATCTTCAAGCTTCCATGGATAGTTTTTCTGACTAATCTCCCGGCTAAACATGTCTATCATATTCTTNTCAAACTTTTTGGTTTTCAGGTCAATGGGGAACATACCGGATGCCTCACCAACACCTAAAACCTTCTCACCGGTCAATTTCCAATGAATATATCCGGCCAGGGTAGTCATAAAGGATATTTGAGGAACATGCTCCTCATTATTAAGGATAGCCTGATAAAGATGAGCAATGCTCCATCTTTGTGGAATTGGGTAATTAAACAAAGATGTCAGCTTCTCAGATGCTGCTCCAGTAATATTATTTCTCCATGTACGGAACGGTGTCAGAAGGTTATCATTTTTGTCGAATACCATATAACCGTGCATCATGGCACTTATACCGATAGAACCAACCGACTCAATAACCATATCATACTTTTCTTTTACATTTTGGGCTAAATCTCTGTAACTTCCTTGTAACCCTTCCCATATTTCCTCGATGCTATAAGTCCAAATGTTGTTGATATAACTGTTTTCCCAGTCATAGCTGCCTGATGCAACAGGATAATTATCCTCGCCGATTAAGACAGTTTTTATTCTGGTAGATCCCAGTTCGATTCCTATTGCTGTTTTTCCGCTTTTGATTACATTTTTGATTCTTTCAACATTGTTACTCATACACCTAACCCCAATTCCTTTATATTATTTTTTAGTTTCTTAATGGCATTATGGTAAAATATGCTTTCAATATTTAAAATATAAACTATTTTTTTGTTTAAATCAAATTATATTATTTTACATGTTCTTTACAGCTTCAGCCACATAATCAGAGCATCCTCATTATTGTCGGAGTAGTATCCGCGACGTACTCCGGAGGAAATAAACCCGAAACTTTCATACAAAGAAATTGCTGCAAGATTGCTGACCCTGACCTCAAGAGTAGCAGCAATTATCCCAAGCTCCCTTGCTTTGTTCAGCAGGGCATTGATAAGAGCTCTTCCATAACCCGACCTTCTGTAATCGCTGTGTATAGCCACATTCGTAATATGTGCCTCGTCTATAATTTTCCAGAATCCCACGTAACCGACAATTTTCCCGTTAACCTTAATGACATAATAGTAAGCATTTAAGTTATACAACTCGTCTTCGAACATATGCCTGGTCCATGGAACATTAAAACAGTTTTTTTCNACTTCTAAGATTTCATCCAGATCATTTATTTCCATCCTGCGGATTAAAGGTTCGCCAAAACTCATAAAACTTCCTCTCAAGCTTTATTCTTTTGAAGTTTCTTCAACCTTTCAGCCTGCGATTTTCTCAGATAAAACGGTTCCAGCTCGTAAGCACTCGTTATCTTATTGTTATGATAAGCTTCCTCTGCCAGAAGTGCTGTCGCCGACGCTCTGGGATATGTCATGGCAAGCTGTGGGCTGACTATTCTATCGCCGAAAACATCCTTCAACTCTGATAAATGTATGTCTGCCGCATCCCCGAGCACTATAATATCTTCGTTAAATTTCCCGGCTTTATCTATCCATTCTTTAATTGTAATACCTGAATCGGGACTAAGTTTGTCCAGCTTTCCGTCCGTCTTACGGTAAAAAGCTGTAAAAACCTGATTGTTTCTGGCATCCAGCATTGGAGATATTATACCCTTAAAGTCAGACATTGAATAAGCAAGTGCATCCAGGGTCGGCACCCCGCAAACGGGCCTTTTTAAGGAATACGCTAACCCTTTTATAGTAACAACACCAATTCTTAATCCGGTGAATGATCCGGGACCAATAGAGGCGGCGAAAAGATCCACCTCTTTCATCTCCTTATCCAGCATGGAGAGAGTGGTTTTTATCATGGGAAGTATTTTTTGTGAATGGGTCTTACCATGTTTCGTCGATATCTCAGCTATTACATTACCATCCTCAACAACTGCACAGGAAGCAGTCAGACCTGATGTATCAACAGCAAGTGTCAGCATCATAATACCTCCCTTTCAATAAAGATATTGCGACTGTCGGCTTCCTTATCATCCNGCTCTAATCTGATATGGATCGTGTTTTCCGGCAGGATATCCAAAATTCTGTCTCCCCACTCGACTATGCAAACAGCATCATCGGTGATGTATTCCTCCCATCCTATTTCCAGAAGTTCATCAGAATCATCAATCCGGTATACATCAAAGTGATGTAATACACATCTTCCGGCATGGGAATTAACCAAAGTAAAGGTTGGACTGGTTATCGGTTTACTGATTCCCAGACCGGCAGCAATCCCTTTTGTTAATGCTGTCTTACCTGTTCCTAAATCACCTTCGAGACTTATTGTGTCTCCGGCTTTTAATTCCTGTGATATTCTATACCCCAGCTCGAATGTTTCTTTTTCAGAATGTGTTTTAAATTCTTGTATTTCCTTTGACATCCCTTCATCCTTCTTGATTTTCATAGACCAGTATTCCGTTAATAAAGGTCATTTTTACTTTGCTTGAATAGTCTAAAGGATTTCCCGTGTATAATACCATATCCGCATCCTTACCAATTTCCAGGCTGCCTATCCGGTTATCCAGTTTAACGCACTTTGCAGCGTTAATTGTAATTGCCTTAAGTGCATCCTCAGGTGCCATGCCTTCACGGGCTGCAAGGGATGCGCTTAACATCAGATGCTGTATCGGTACGCAAGGATGATCAGTCATTATTGCTACATCAATACCGGCTTTTGATAAGATTCCGGGGGCTTTCACGGTCTGATTCTTAAGCTCAATTTTAGACCTGTCTGTAAGAATAGGCCCCAATATTATATTATAGCCGCAATCTTTTAATATATCTGCCGCAAGCCAGCCCTCGGTGCAATGATCCAGCGTCATGTCCAGATTGAATTCCTTTGCAATCCTTATGGCTGTAAATATATCATCAGTCCTGTGGACATGTGCCTTAACCACCAGCTCTCCTTTTATTACAGGAATGAGAGCTTGCAGCTTAATGTCGTATTCAGGCTTTTCATTTTCTTCTTTATCCTCTTCATATTCCTGAAGGGCTTCCATATATTCCTTAGCCTTGTACAGCTGCTCTCTTAAAAGTGCAGCCGTAGCCATGCGGGTGGTGGGTTGCTGATGTTTCTCATGGTATGAAGTTTTGGGGTTTTCACCGAATGCAATTTTCATTGCACAAGGCGCCTTTATTACCATTTCGTCTACAGTCCGGCCATAGGTTTTTAATGCAGCAAATTGTCCGCAGATAACGTTGGAGCTACCGGGGCCTGTAACAACTGTGGTCACGCCATTTTGCCGCGCTTCCTCAAATGCCCTGTCACTATGATAAATACCGTCTATTGCCCTTAATTGAGGGGTAACAGGGTCGGTCATTTCATTAACATCATCACCCTCAAAACCTACTGAATCCTCGACCATGCCTATGTGGCAGTGGCTGTCAATAAGGCCGGGCATAAGAATCATTCCTGATGCATCAATAACTGTGTCGGAGCTTGAAATAACAGGCATGTCTGCCATATCACCTATACCTGATATTTTCCCATCTTTTACTGATATAAATCCGTTTTCGTAATTCTTTTCTGTCATAGTAAGAATCTTTGCGTTTTTAATAAATAGCATATTGCCTCCAAAAATCAGCTAATTTTAAAGTATAAAAAAACAGGTGTTAAACCTGTTCTTCATTATATCATGTTTGAAGAATATATGAAAAGTGTGCATCTTCTAGGAATAATGCGAACTAGTCTTTGTTTGTACGAACATAATTAAGCGGCGTGGCTGCTGCGATTTAAAGCGGAGCATGGATTGCGTAGCGAGCGCGACTAG
>JGI24712J26585_10000435_pt1 | contig 36169 bp, 31 predicted proteins | sample BioPla3DNA2_FD_26585 | JGI IMG/M metagenome (IMG submission 26585)
ATCATCGGCAAATTCGCCCGTGTGACAAGCTTAATGTCTGGAAACCCTTTATTTATCAGTGTTTTGAATACCCCTACTTCTCAACCCTTGACATCAATGTCACGCACTCCACATGAGGTGTATGTGGAAACATGTCTACACATCTGACTTTCTCAACTTTATATCCTTTTTCTACAAATACTTTTAAGTCTCTGGCTAAGGAAGTAGGTTTGCATGAAACGTAGATTATCTGCTTAGCTCCGAAATCTATTATTTTATCAATTGCTTTTGGGTGGATTCCGTCACGGGGCGGATCTAGTATTATTAAATCTGGTTTTTCTTTTAGCTCGTCTACTTTTGCTAATACATCGCCAGCTATAAATTCACAGTTATCAAGACCGTTTAGTTTTGCATTTTCTTTTGCTGCTTGAACTGCTTCTTCTACTATTTCAATTCCAATTATTTTTTTTGATACATCAGCCATAATTTGAGCGATGGTTCCTGTGCCACAGTATAAATCAAAGATGATCTTGTCTTTGGTTGATCCCGCAAATTCTCTTACAACTGAGTAAAGTCTTTCTGCTCCCAAGGAATTTGTTTGGAAGAAGGAAAATGCTGATATTTTAAACTTTAAGCCTAAAAGTTCTTCCATAAAATAATCTTGACCATAAATAACTTTTGTCTCATCACTTTGAACTACATCAGCAAGGCTATCATTAATGGTATGAAGAAAGCCTTTAAGTTCTCCTTCAAGTTTAACTTGTTTAAGTTCTTCTGCTAAGTCCGTTAGATCTAAATCCATTTGTGAACTAGTCACTAGGTTTACTAGGATTTCTCCTAGCTTTTGGCTTCTTCGCACAACTAAATGACGAAGGTACCCTTCGTGTCTTCTTGTATGATAAAAGGGAATTTTTCTTTTTCTAAAATATTTTAAAACAGTCATCATAATTTTTATAAAGTCTTCATGGACAATTTGGCAGCCTTCTACTGTAACCATTTCATAGTAAGCTCCAACTTTATGCATTCCCAGAGCAAGTTCTCCGTCTTTTTCTACATCTCCAAAACTAAATTCCATTTTGTTTCGGTAATTATATTCAGAAGGGCTTGGAAGGATATCTAAAAAATCATATCCTTCTATTCCAGCATTATCTAGAAGTTTTTTTACCAGACCTTCTTTTAGTNTTAGCTGTTCTTTATAAGGTAAGGTTTGGTAGCTACAGCCACCACATAAGCCAAAATGAGGGCAAGAAGCCTGCTTTTCTATAGGGGATCTTTCAAGGACTTCTAAGATAGTTGCTTCTATTTTATCTTTTCTTTTTCTAGTTATTTTTGCTCTTACTTTTTGTCCTTTTATTGCATTTTTTATAATCACTTTTTTTCCATCTATATAAGCTATTCCTTTGTTTGGAAAGATTATATCTTCAACAATTAAGTCAATAATTTGATTTTTCTTAGGCATTTTAATCCTCCATTATGTTTGGTTTTTAAAAAAACAATGAGACGGTTTGCTCTTTGTTTCTTATCGTTCTTTATCATAATAATATATCTACTTTTTTAATACAAGGATAATAAAAAACCCATAGCTCTTAAAATTCTTAATGTAAAAAACTGCAGGAAAATAGCATAGCTTTTTACCTACAGTTTTTACACATAGAACTAAAAAATAAAGTATTCAAATTACTTGCCAAAGGTTAGCTTCCTTGCCTTTTTGATGTTTTCTTGATTCTTTCTTCTTATAATTGCCATAATTGATAAAACGATTATATCAATCAATTGAATAATCAGCCCGACAAGTACGCTCCAAGGTGCCCAGACCAATGCAATATCTTTCCATCCACTTTGAAAAAGCAAAGGTATTATTATTATTTGGCAAATAAACAAAATTAGTACTGTTAGATCAAAAAATAATAGTAACTTTGTCTTCTTAATGAAAAGAATGGCAATTATCAAAAGTGCTATACCAACAATAGATATCCCAGAGAAAATGATATCAAATATCCTCCATATATCAAAGGCAAAACCTTGTTTTTCCTGACCAGTTGTTATTGCAAATATATCATCACATAATCTGTCTATTGATGCTGCAGCATTCATATTTGCAAGAACACACACTGCAATATCTTTCTCTTTTGAAAATATCATTCTAGATGAGTAATTGGGAGTTCCACCAGAGTGTCCGATAATCCCACTTCCAAAATATTCCCATCCTGCAAAGTAACTAGCTGGATTTTCACCATAAAGCAAATATTCATGTGAAGAATCTATCAACTTTTTATACTCTTCAGGTATCTTAGCATCTCCAAGCTGAATCATTAAATACCTACACATATCCTCAATATCTGCATACAAATAGCCGGCTGGAATGCGGCCTTCCTTGACGTCTATTTCATAATCAAATGCTATTCCATATCCAAGTCTAGTTCCTTCGCATATCATCACGTCCTTTGATGGTGTTCCGACAAAAACATTTTCTAATTGCAATGGAATTAGTATTTCTTCTTCCATGTATTCTTTATAACTTTTTCCTGATACATTTTCAATGATTGCACCTAACAAATTGTAGTTTGTATTGGCATATGAATAACTGCTTCCCGGTTCAAACTTCAATTCACTTTTGGAAATGGAATCCACCCATTCCATTAATGACATTTCAGGATTTGCACTTGGATAATCTCTTTCAGAATTCGTAAATCCACTAGTATGTCTTAATAGTTCCTCAACACTGATTCTGGCCCTATTACCATTATAATAAAGCTCAAAGTTATCAAGTAAATCAGAAATATCATCATCAAGGCTAAGCTTTCCTTCGTTAATAAGTTTCAATATTCCTAATCCTGTAAATGACTTTGTCATTGAGCCTATCTGATATAAACACTTTGTATTAGTGTTTCCATAATAATTTATATTACCATTATTATAAACAACTACACTCAGATTCTTTACTCCACTCTTTTTTTGAAACTCTTCAATATAGTTTTGAATCTCATTCATTGGAGTAGCATAGGCCTTATTCCAAGTGTTTGAAACTAAAAAAACAATAGCAAATACAAAAAATATAAAATTACATCTATAAAAAAATTGCTTTTCTTTCATATATAATCACCTCAAAAAATATTAATAAATAATCTATCTCAAACAAACATATAATTGCACCTATTCTAAGAAATATTAGATAAAATCACCATACAATAACTACACTATTTTTACTCAAAAAAGAAAAATCCGTGGTAACACGTCCCTAAAAAGCTTTCATCATCATATGTATCCTTAAGTTAAAACAATCATCTTTAGCATATAACTACTCCTTTTCTTCTTTTGTGCTTCTCCTACAATTTTTTCTATCTTAATCATAATAATCTATTTGTTTTTTTATGACAAGAATAATCTTTATAACACCTTGGATTTTTTTAATTCAAGGTGTTTTTGATAACGTTTACTTTTATTAAAAAACTATACTACATTCAACTTTTTCTTCATATTTCCCAAATAAAAAAGCAGGATAGCTTTAAGCTTTCCCGCTTTTAGAATACTTAGCATTACCTAAATAAAAATTTCATTTTTTCTTGGTCATTATTCCTCCACTGTATTTGGTTTTTGAATTTCTCCTTTTTCATTTATTATGGTTCCAAAAGAAGCTGATAAGTCTCTTAGCATATCAATAATCTCTTTTCCTCTTCCCTCTTCTTTGTTTAACAAGTTGGCTTTGCAGTATTGGATATTTACTGGATAAAATTTTCCTTTTATAAAGCCTTCTTTATCTAGAGTTAATTCAATAATTCCTGTCCTGCCACATAAATCATCATTTTTTAAGAAAATAAAGTTGCCTATGCTATATAATATGGGCTTGTCTTTATAAAATTCTATCCCTTGTAGTACATGGGAATGATGACCTACAACAATATCAGCACCAGCATCAATCATATCGTGAGCCAATTCCCTTTGCCAATCGCTAGGTACTTGAGCATATTCTACTCCCCAATGGGGTATTAGAGTTAAAATATCACATTCTTTAGATGCCTCTTTTATATTTTGAAGTATTCTTTCCTTATATTCGGTTTTATAAATTGCCGCTCCAGGTTTGTCTTCTGTTGCCTCCCAACTACTCCAGGGAATAATAGAAGTAAAAGCTAAAAATCCTACTTTTATTCCATTCATTTCAATAATCCTTACTTGTTCTGCTTCATCTTTGTTTTTGCCTCCACCAACATATGCAATTTTGTATTGATCCAGGGATTCTAAAGTATCATAAAAAGCATCTTCTCCAAAATCTAAAGTATGATTGTTGGCAAGAGATACTAAGTCTATGCCGCTATTTACCAAACCTTGAAGGCTATCAGGGTTAGAACGAAAACCATAGCCTTCTGGTTTTTTCGTTGAACCTCTTGTACTAACACTAGTTTCTAAATTGATAACTGCTAAATCCGCTTCCCTAGTAATATCTGCTACATCTTCCCAAGGATAGTCAACCCCTCTCTCCCGGATATAATCCCCTATGTAGCTATCCATCATTACATCTCCCATAAAAGCTATTACGATTTCTTGAGGCTCTTGTGGCTCTGGTATTTCGGATATTTCTTCTTTTTCTTCTAATTCAATTTCTTCATTGTTATTTTCTATTGATTGAGATTCTTTTTCTATTTGCTCGTTAGCTTCTGTTAGCGTTTCTTTAGATTCATTGCAACTAGTTAATATAAAAATTATAGATAGAATGATCAGCCATAAAATTTTTTGCTTTTTATTGTTCATTTTTGCGTCCCCCAGTCAGAAGCAAAGGAAGGGTTCTTTTGCTCCCCTATCTTTTCTTCCTTATTATAATAATCTATCTGCTTTTTAAAAACAAGTAAGACAAGTGTAAAACAAGGGGACTATTCTTTTAATCCTCAAAAGATTTTATAATATCGTATTTAATGAAAAGTTTTTTAGAAGAAATGCGTATATCTGGTGAATTATAAATATTACCAATATGCTTTTCTTCACTATCCTTAGTCCAATAAAGTTCATTATCCACTATCTTTGAACTAATATTATTTCGAATAATAAATTCGTCTGCACGTACAAAAATTTCTTCATTTAGTTTAAAGGCATAATACTCTTTAAAAGTAAAGCATTCACTTTCATCAATTTGTATGAGCGTACCAACACAAGCAGTATTATCGTCTTTATTTTTTCCCTCTTGCCCCGAAGTATTATCTTTTGTTTGATTATCATTTTCTGTTAATGTTGTGTCTTGAATAGATGCAACACTATTTTCACCTTTATCATTAATATTTACTGTTTTTGTTTCACTATCATATACAACTTCTTTATCAAGTATTTCTGCAATGGCTCTAATTGGTACGTAAACTGTTCCATTATAAGTAATTGCACTAGTAGACACAGGTTGATTATTAACTTTGATATTTACCTCATTAAGTAATACATTAATAGTCTTAGCAAATATTGGAGTAACTGATATAGTAAACCCTATGATTATACCTATAATTAATTGCTTATAATTTTTAATATTATTCATCAAACAACGCCTCCACAATATTGTTAATATTTTATTATTATATTATCATAATAGAAAAAATTTTTAAATATAGTTTTGGCAATAATTAGAACATCAGATAGTATTATACTTTTCTGTATGCATTTCAGCTCAATTTTATTTATTCATATCATCTTAAGTTTTTTTTATTTCATCGATAAAGGAACAAACTTTTCTTTACTTACCTTGTAAAAATTCCTATTATAATATTTTAATCTCATCATGTGTTAGTTGAATATATTCAGTGGAGCAAATTCCAGCATCTAAAAGCAAAGCAAAAAAAGAAAAAATGTATAACAAATAAAAAACACCTCCAATTGTAATTTATATTGATATACCAACTACAATTAAAGGTGTTTCATAATTAAACTCATTTGAGTTATTAAAAAAAATTACTTATGCTTTAAAGACTTTATTTTACTGGCTTTTGATTATTCTTCATCAGATTCCCAGTTATGATATACTTCTTGTACATCATCATCGTCTTCAAGTAATTCTAACATCTTATTAAATTTCTTAATATCTTCCTCACTAGTTAGTTTCGTTGTTGTTTGAGGAATCATAGCTACTTCTGCAGAAATCATCTCTACTCCTGCTTTTTCAATAGCTTCTCTAACTGCTGAAAAATCTTCAGGACTAGTTAAAATTTCATAACCTTCTTCTTCTGCTATAAAATCTTCTGCTCCTGCATCAAGGGCCAACATCATTAATTCATCTTCATCTATTTTATCACTTTTTTCAATCATGATTTGTCCTTTTTTATCAAACATAAAAGAAACACAACCTGTTGTCCCTAAATTTCCTCCGCCTTTTGTAAAAGCATGACGAATATTGGCAGCAGTACGATTTTTATTGTCAGTTAACACATCTACTATAACAGCTACTCCGCTTGGGCCATAGCCTTCATAGGTGATAGATTCATAGCTAGATGCATCTCCTTCACCTGCAGCTTTTTTTATGCTTCTTTCTATAGTATCATTAGGCATGTTGTTTGATTTTGCTTTTGCAATTGCATCACGAAGCCTTGCATTGTTCTCAGGATCTGGACCTCCTTCTTTTACAGCTACTGCAATTTCTCTACCTAGCTTTGTAAATATTTTTCCTTTTTGAGCGTCTGCTTTTGCTTTTTTATGCTTAATATTCGCAAACTTAGAATGACCTGCCATTCATTTTCCTCCTAACATTTCATATCGTTGATATTTTAGCATGTTTCTATGGATTTGACAATATCGGCAATTTCATTCAAATCAGTAACAATATAATCTGCAAATTCTAGGGCATTGTTGGAAGCTGAGGCCTGCTTTTTAAACCAAATAGTTTTTATACCTGCTTTTTTTGCACCAATGATATCTGCTTCAAAATCATCCCCAATAAATATTGTTTCTTCTTTTGAAACTTTGGCTTGTCCTAAAGCATATTCAAATATCTTCCTATGGGGTTTTGATTTGCCTACTGCCTCTGAATAAATAAACCAATTGAAATAATGTTTTACATTGGATTTTTCTACTTTTTTATCTTGTGTTAAAGGAAAGCCATTACTAATTATCCCTAAAGGATATTTATTTTTTAAGCCTTCTAACAATTCTTTTGCACCGTCTATTAAAAAGGGCCAAGTGGGATAAATTGAAAGATAGATTTCATTAAGCTCCATGGCTAATTCTTTATCTTTAATATTGTATCTATCTATTAAATCTATAAAACGATTGATACGAACTTGTGCATGACTTAGTTCTCCTTTTTTATATCCATCCCAAACTTTTTGGTTGCATTCATCAAATATTTTTGCAAAAGCCTTTTTATCATCTGGAATGGAATACTCCTTAATAAGGTTATCATAGACTTTTTCTATGGTCTTTTCTTGTGCCAAATCATGGTTCCATAAAGTATTATCCCAATCAAAGAAAATGGCTTTTAACATAACTAACTTCCTCTCGGTTCATTATATATCTATTCTACATCAAAAGAAAAAAACAAGAAAGCACAAGAAAAGGACGGTTTTCTTCTTCCAAGTTAACAAGTGCCTGGAAGAAAGAAAAACCGTCTCCCTACTTCTTTATTATTCTTGACTAAATAATGCAGTACTTAGGTATCTTTCTCCATAGCTTGGAGATATTGCTAAAACTTTTTTGCCTTCTCCAAGTCTTTTTGCTACTTTTAGAGCTGCTGCTACTGCAGCTCCTGTTGAAATGCCTACTAAGATTCCTTCTTCTTTTGCCATTCTTCTTGCAGTATTCATTGCCTCTTCATCTTCTATCTTTTCTATTGAGTCATATATAGTTGTATTTAAAACATCTGGAACAAAACCTGCCCCTATACCTTGGATACCATGAGGACCTTTCTTTTGTCCAGAAAGAACTGCTGATTTAGCAGGTTCTACTGCTACAATTTCAATATTAGGAATGGCATTTTTTAATACCTCTCCGCAGCCTGTAATGGTTCCACCAGTTCCTATTCCAGATACAAAAGCATCTAAATCTGTTCCCATAGCCTCTAGGATTTCTTTTGCTGTTGTGTTGCGGTGAACTTCTGGATTAGAAGGATTTTCAAATTGTTGAGGCATAAAATATCCGTTTTTTTCTACTAATTCTTTAGCCTTATTAATAGCCCCGCTCATTCCTTCAGAACCAGGAGTTAAAACAAGATCTGCCCCAAAAGCTTTGAACAATTTTCTTCTTTCTAAGCTCATGGTTTCTGGCATTACTAAAATTACATTATAACCCTTAGCTGCCCCAATCATTGCTAAACCTATTCCTGTATTTCCACTAGTAGGCTCTACTATTGTATCTCCAGGCTTAATTTTTCCTGCCTTTTCTGCAGCGTTAATCATACTTAAAGCAATTCTATCTTTAACACTACTGCCTGGATTATACCATTCTAATTTAACATAAACATCAGCACTGTCTTTTTCAACTAATTTATTTAGCTTTACAATGGGAGTATTACCAATTAGTTCATCAATTGAATTATATACTTTATTCACAAAACCACTCCTTTTATTAATTCATATTATTCTTATCGGTTTTTATGGTTTTATTTTACTACAGCTATTCATGTACTGTCAATAACTACTTTTATAATTTTTATAATGTACGAAGAGCAACCAACACACAAGCCTCTACTGCATTGATTCCCTTTTCTTTAGCAAATTCTAAGATCTCTTCACTTACAGTTCCCGGTTGTAGCCAAATATTTTCAATTCCTAGTTGGGCACATTCCTTTACTATTCCTATCCCAATTTTAGGATTAACTACAAAATCAACTACTTCAGGTTTTTCTGGTAAATCCCTTAAACTTTTATAGGCTTTATCCCCATCAATTTCTTCATACTTTGGACTAATAGGATAAACTTTATAGCCTGCTTCTTTTAATTCCTTATAGATCTTATAACCATACTTGTCTTTATCTGTTGTTGCCCCTACTACAGCCCATATTTTTTTCTTCATTAATTCTTCTGGCTTCATTTTACTCCTCCTTAGTATTATCAAGCTCTTCAACTTTTAATTCTTCGTCTATCCATGCTCCATATACACTGTTAACTTGATTAATTTCTGCTTGAGCATTTGTCTTTTCTATTATTCTCTTACTAAAGGAATCTTTATTCTCTTCTTCAACTAAAACTATAAATTTAATTTTATCAGTATAAATAGTATCCTCTATAACATGACCTTCTTGTAAAATTTCATACTGTACCTTTCCAAGTAATGAATAATCCGTAATTACATGAAATCTTCTATAAAGCTTTTTTTCAATTATTCCAGCTTCTAAAAGTCCTTCTTTTGCAGCCTTTCCATATGCCCTTACAAGGCCTCCTGTACCTAATAAGGTCCCACCAAAATACCTTGTCACTACAATAGCAACATCTTTTACATCTTCTCCTTTTAAAACATCCAAAACCGGAAGACCTGCTGTGCCACTAGGTTCCCCATCATCGCTAAATCTTTGTATTTGATTTCTTTCTCCAATTTGATAAGCAAATACGTTATGGGTAGCATCCCAATATTTTTTTCTCATTTCTTCAATGAAACTTTGGGCTTCTTCTTCAGTTTTTACAGGCCTAACTGTTGCAATAAATTTTGATTTTTTTTCTATGATTTCTGCTTCTGCTTCTTTGTATATTGTTTTATATTTAATTAACATAGACATACTCCTTAATTAAATATCATTTTAATTATTATATCATATTATAAATAAAAAATAATTTATTGTCTCAGTTCTTTTTTTCTATAATTTACAATTAGGGCCTTTAAAAACCATAATAACTTTGTTAGTATATTATTAACTACATATTTACCTTTTCAAAAAAAAATAGTACTATATATATAGTGATAATATTAGGGAGGACATCTATATGGATAGCAACCAAGTGCTAGAGCTCATACTTTCCAAAATACAAGGCATGGAAGAAAGAATATACGGAATGGAAAACAAAATAGAAAATCTTGGAAACGAATTCATAGAATTAAAATCTGGACAAGATAAAGTTATTACAAATCTTAAAAAGTTGGAGACAAAAATAGAAAATGAAATTACAGAAAAAATAAGAGGACTTTATGATGCCCGTGAAATAATAAATGATAAACTTAGTGATATAAATGATAAAGTTGACAATCTTTCAAATAGAATTGACAAACATGAACTTATTATAAAATTAACTGAAGAATCAAATGCTAGTCCTATTAAAGAAAATATACTTTAATTTTTCAATAAAAAACACCTTGCCTGCTTATGCACAAGGTGTTTCATCCATTATGTCATTAATTATATAAGACATGGTAATTGGTGTAACAGAATTTGATATTAATTTATTAATAATTTCTTTTGCTATTTCTTTTTCATGAGTAAGGCAGTCTATTTGATCAGTTTCAGTACAAATTGCTTTCCCCAGGAAACTCTTTTTTTTCACAATCTCTATTCCATAAGTTTTCATCGAGTTATTACCATCATTTCCTTCTTTTTCGAGAAGAAAGTATTCCAATTGTATAATTTCACCATCCAGTGTACTGCAGTTTCTGGTTCCTTCTAAATACTTCGTGATCATTACACTACCCCCCGTAAATATTTATTAATATAAGAATTGTATACTTACGGGTTTATTATAAAGAAATTCTTAATAAATGACTAGTGTAAAATTTCGCAATATTTAATTGTTTTTAAATAATTTCGACAACATTATAAATTAATAAATAAATTCCCTGTCGAATTATATTATATGACTTAATTATTTGCGATATTTTTTTAATAGTTACTACTATTTAATAAGATATTTTTCCATTTTATTGCATATTTTTTGACTAACATTAGCTTCTATATATATTCCTTCAGGCCTATAGTCTTCAATAAGCTTCTCTCCTTGCCCTTTTATAAGTTGAAGAATTCCTATATCTGAATAAGGAACTAAAGCTTTTATTTCTTTCCTATCAGCTTTTAAGATTTCCTCTACTGCAGACAACAAATCATCTAGGCCTTGTTTGTTTTTTGCAGATATTTTTATTGTTTTTTCTGCTCTATTATCTATAGGAAAAATGCTTAATGGGTCTTTATCGCATTTATTATATAGAGTAATGATAGGCTTACCTAAAGCTTTAAGATTAGCCAAAGTTTCATATACTGTTTCCATATTTGCCTCTATATTTTGTGCAGTACTATCTACTACATGAAGCAGTATATCTGCATGTTGTGTTTCTTCCAAAGTAGACCTAAAAGCTTTAATTAAATGATGAGGAAGCTTTCTTATAAATCCTACAGTATCAGTAAATAATACTTCAGAACCTCCTGGAAGCTCTACTTTTCTTGTTGTAGGGTCAAGGGTTGCAAAAAGTTTATCTTCTATTAGTACATCTGCTCCCGAAAGAGCGTTTAAAAGAGTTGATTTTCCTGCATTGGTATATCCTACAATGCTTACTAAAGGTATTCCTGTCTTTTTCCTTCTAGCTCTTACAAGTTCTCTATGACTTTCTAGTTCCTCCAATTCTTTTTTTAGCTGACCAATACGGCTTCTAATATGCCGCCTATCTGTTTCTAATTTCTTTTCCCCTGGTCCTCTTGTACCAATTCCTCCTCCAAGCCTTGAAAGATAAATCCCCGAGCCAACAAGTCTTGATAGTCTGTATCTAAGCTGTGCTAACTCAACTTGTATCTTTCCTTCCTTAGATTTTGCCCTTTGTGCAAAAATATCCAGGATAACCATAGTCCTGTCCATAACTTTACATTCTAAAAGTTTTTCGAGATTTCTCATTTGTGCAGGTGAAAGCTCATCATCACAAATAACACCTGTTGCATTTAATTCAAAAACTCTTTCTTTAACTTCTTCAATTTTACCTTTACCAATATAGGTGCCAGGGTGAATACTGCCCCTTTTTTGAATAATTTTATCTAAAGTAATAGCCTTTGCTGTTAAAGCTAATTCCTCTAGCTCATCTAAATTCTCTTTGGTATTATCATCTTCTGTTTCTACTCCAATAAGAATAACCTTTTCAAATTCTTCATCAAAATATTCTTTATTGTTCAAAGCAATTCTCCTTTTTTGTATATTATACAAAACAGATAAATTTACTAATAAGAATGCCATTTTTTAAAAAAATAAAACGGCATAGACCGTTTTATTTATAATTGGAAAAGAAGTTCACTATAAGTAGGCATTGGCCAAATATCTTCATCTACTAAGCTTTCTAAATAATCTGCATCTTTTCTTAGTTTTTCCATTTGATTAACTACTGCTTCCTTGTAATAACATGCCTTTTCATAGGAGTCACTAGTTATAGTTTTTGCTTTTTGTACGCATTTTTCTAATTCTTTTAAATTAATGTTAAAGGAATTTATAGTATCAGTTAATTCCTTAAGCAAGTCTTTTTGAGCATCAACATTATAAACTCCTACATTTAAAATAGAACTAATAGATTGTGCTACATGAGTAGAATATTCCATAGCAGCAGGGAATATTTCTCTTTTAGCCATTTGAATCATAGTTTCTGCTTCAAGGCTTATGGTGTTAATATAATCTTCAAGTAATACTTCAAATCTTGAGCAAAGTTCAGATTTGGTAAATACTTTATGCTTTTCAAATAAATGAATAGATTTTTCTGAAATAAGGGCAGGAATTGCTTCCACTGTTGACCTAATGTTTGGAAGACCTCTTCTTTCAGCCTCTTTTTCCCACTCCTTAGAGTAACCATTTCCGTTAAATATTACTCTTTTATGTTCTCTAATAGTTCTTCTTAATAAGTCATGAACTGCAANATTTAAGTCTTCAGCTTGTTCAAGTTCATCTGCCATTTCAGATAATACTTCTGCAACAATCGTATTAGTTATTACATTAGGATCTGAAATGGAAGCTGAAGAAGGTACCATTCTAAACTCAAATTTATTACCTGTAAAAGCAAAAGGAGATGTTCTATTTCGGTCTGTAGTATCTTTAAATACTTGAGGTAGTGTAGATACTCCTATCTCTAGTATTTCCCTTTCTTTAGAACAAATATTATCTCCTTTTTCAATTTGCTCTAAAAGCTCTGTTAATTCTTCTCCTAAAAAGATGGATATAATAACAGGCGGTGCTTCACTAATGCCTAGTCTATAGTCATTACCAGGATTTGCAGCAGAAACCCTTAGTAATTCTGGATATAAGTCAACTGCCTTAATAACTGCAGTTAAAAATATTAAAAACTGTAAGTTTTCATGAGGAGTCTTACCAGGTTTAAGTAGGTTTTTCCCTTCATCTGTTGCTAAAGACCAATTATTATGTTTTCCAGAACCATTTATCTCAGCAAAAGGTTTTTCATGAAGCAAACATGCAAAATCATGCCTGTTTGCAATCTTTTTTAGTGTTTCCATGATTAATTGGTTGTGGTCTGCAGCAACATTTGCAGTGCTGTAAAGTGGAGCTATTTCATACTGTGCTGGTCCCGCTTCATTATGCTTAATCTTAGAAGGTACTCCAAGCTTCCACAATTCAATATCCAGCTCTTGCATAAAAGCTGCTACTCTTTCTTTTATAGTCCCATAATAATGGGCTTCTTTTTCCTGAGCCTTTGGAGTCGAAGCCCCAAATAAGGTTCTACCTGTTAACATTAAGTCTTTTCTTTTATTAAAGAACTTTTTATCAACTAAAAAGTATTCTTGCTCTGCACCAACTGTTGTGATAACTTTTTTTACCGTAGTATTACCAAATAATCTTAGTATTCTAAGAGCCTGTTTTGATATAGCTTCCATAGACCTAAGTAAAGGAGTCTTCTTGTCTAAGGCTTCTCCCGTATAAGAACAAAAAGCAGTTGGAATATAAAGAGTTACCCCATTGGCATCTTCTTTAAGAAAGGCAGGGGAAGTACAATCCCAAGCAGTATAACCCCTTGCTTCAAAAGTAGCCCTAAGTCCTCCTGAAGGAAAAGATGAAGCATCCGATTCTCCTTTAATTAATTCTTTCCCTGAAAACTCCATAATAATACGTCCATCGGAGGTTGGTGAAATAAAAGAATTATGTTTTTCCGCAGTCATGCCTGTCATTGGCTGGAACCAATGGGTATAATGAGTTGCTCCTCTTTCAATTGCCCAATCCTTCATGGCATTAGCAACAACTTCAGCAACTTTAATATCTAGATTAGCTCCTTCATCTATAGTTTTCTTTAAAGCTTTATATGTTTCTCTTGGTAATCTTTCCCGCATAGTTGCATCATTAAACACATTGGATGCAAATATTTCTGTTAATAAAACCTTATTATTCACGTTTCAACCTCCTGTATTGTATATAAATAATATGATATTTGCTGCTTAGTTTATTTATAAAAGGCGTTCTCAAACGTGTCTTGAGAACGCCGGAATTTCCGATTAGTAATTATTTAAGATTTTATCATGAAATAAACTTCTTTACAAGTAAAACCTTTAATTAAAGGGGAAAGTGAGGGTAAAGCAAGAGGACGGTTCTTCTGCTTCATTCTTCAAAAAGAATGAAGCAGAAGAACCGTCCCCGTGCTTTACCTGCTGTTCTTTTTAATTTTGATTTAATTCTTCATCATCAAAATCATCTTCTACTTCTTCATCTTGGCTTTTGATAACTTTTCCTACTTCTTCAATTGATTTTGCTGTGTTTTGAATCATGATTTTTACTATCTTTTTAACTTTAGGTTCAATGTCTTTTACTGTGTTCCCCATTTTTGATGCAAAATCTTTTGCCCATCTTTCTACATCTTTAATAAATTCTTCTCCGCGAAACTCAAATTCAGAATCTTCTTTAACAGAGTCATCTTTACCTAATGCGTTTAACATTTCTACTGCTTGTTCTGGTGTGATTTTTCCTTCGTCAACCATTTTTAAAATCATTTTAGTTTCTTCACTCATATTAATCCTCCTCTTGATTATTTTCATCATATTTTTATTGATTACTTATTTTCTCTAATATATACGTAGCTTATTAAATTTTGTTTGAATTTCCTTTCTTTTATTAGCATTAATTTTTATATATTTAGAATTAAGCTATTTATTTTGGGCAAGATAATAATGATTTTACTATAAACTATATTTTTAAATCACTTATAGTTATTTTCAACATAAACTAAAGTATATGAATAATAAATTCTATAAGACATCCTCCACTATTGCAAACAGAATTAGAAAAGAGGGGGTATTTATGAGTCAAGAAAGTAAAAATACAACAGAAGAAATTGAAATCCTAAAAGCAGCTTTAGAAACTTTGCTAAAACATAGAAACTATAACTTTTTGGATCCCCTTGTTCAACATCTAAGTAGAAAAATCGATACTTTAATTAATAAATTAATCGAAGAACAATCTAACTGTCCAGAAATAAAGGATTAATATTAAAAACTAAGGGACATCAATTTAATGTCCCTTTACATACATTATTTATTTTTAGCCTGCTTATTATCTTTTATTGGTTTTTGTCGTCCTTCATGGTCCATATAATAATTTTCCTTTAATATAAGCTGGGAAATAGGTACAATTTCATAACCTTGCTCTTTTAAGCCAGTTATAATGGTATCTAGAGCATCCTTAGTATATTTTGCATTGTTATGAAACAATACTATAGATCCATTTCCTAAATGTTTATGGTTAAGTACTTGCTTTATAAGAGGTTCAACTCCATATTCCTTCCAATCAAGAGAATCGACATCCCACTGCACTGTATAATAATTACATTCTTCTGCCGCTTCTATAACTGTATTGTTATATTCCCCAAATGGTGGTCTAAAAAGATTCATTTCTATGCCTGTCAGTTTTTTTACTTCCTCATGAGCTGCCATAATTTCCTTTATATTTGCTTCTTTTGATAACTGCCCCATGTGGGGATGTTTGTTGGAGTGATTCCCTATATCATGCCCTGCTGCAGCAATCTTTTTTACTTCCTCAGGGTATTTTCTTACCCAATCCCCAACCAAAAAGAAAGTAGTCTTTACGCCATGTTTATCCAGTATCGCAAGTAAATCATCTGTATCATCAGCGCCCCAAGCCGCATCAAAGCTTATTGCAATTTTTTTCTCAGGTGTTTCTACGCAATATATAGGAAGCTTCCTCTGCTGTTTACCGGAAACTGTATTAAAGACTTCCGTTACATAAGGCCTTGAAAGACTCATACAAAAAATTATCAACAAAAGAGCCCAAACGACTTTGTTAATTCCTTTCAAATTTATAACATATATTTTCATAGGAATCCCCCCTCTTGATATTACTATTCAAAGGGGGGATGGCCATATTCTTATTATTTATAATAATTTAAGCAAATCCATAGAAATATTTTTGTATTTATTATTCGAAAGTTTTTCTATGGTAACTATAGCTTTTTTTATAAATTTTTCTTTTAATTTTTTCGTTTTTTCTAATGCCTTAGTTTGCCTTACCAATTGTATGACTTTTGATATTTCTTCGTTTGTTATATCAGCTTTTTTATATAGTAGATTTTTAATTTGGGGACATACTTTCTTATCCTCTAAGGCATATAATAAAGGAAGGGTATATATTCCTTGCCTGATATCATTGCCAATGGGTTTTCCTTCTATTTCTTCGCTTGAAACATAATCTAAAAGATCATCATAAATTTGAAATGCCATTCCAAAATAAGCAGCAAATTTCCCTAAGGTATTTAAAGTTTCTCTTTTGCATTTACTTTCATAGGCTCCTGTTAAAATACTCATTATAAATAATACAGCTGTTTTTCTATAAATTCTTTTTAAATAATCTAAAACTGTCACATCCATATTATATTTTATTTCATATTGGTCTATTTCACCTTCACAAATTGTCTTAAAGCCATGAGCAATTTTATTTAAATGTTCATAATGCATTTTATCTGACAATATGGTAAATGCTTTGGTAAACAGATAGTCTCCTACATAAACAGCCATGTCTTCTCCCCATTTTTCCTGAACTGTTACCCTACCTCTTCTTAATTTAGAGTCATCAATTATATCGTCATGAACAAGAGTAGCTGTATGAAGAAGTTCCATAGAGGCTGCTAAGGGAATAATCTTACTTTCATCATAGTTGCCAAACTTAGCTCCTAAAATTACAAAGGCTGGCCTTAATCTTTTACCACCTGCTTCTATTAATTCCAAACAAATATCTGTTAGTAACTTTTTCCTGGAAGGAATGGCTTCTTTCATATAGTTTTCTACTTTTATTAGCTCATTTTGTATCTCAGGATATGCTTGCCATAAGCCCATTATTAATCGTCCCTTCTTAGTTCTTTAGCCAATTTTGTGCTTTAAAATGATTATGGAGAAAATTAACAGCTACTCCAACAAAAAAACCTGTTACTACAGCTGAAACAAGAAGAACTGGTAAATAAATATAAATTTTAAAGTCTTGTATATATATTGCGGCTACAAAAAGCTGCCCTATGTTATGAAATATTGCACCACAAATACTTATAGAAGATATTCCTATAGCATCTTTAAAATACTTATATAATAAAATCATTACAATATTGCTAAGAAGTCCCCCTGTAATACTAAATAAAAAAGTAGAAAGACTTCCTCCATACATTGAACTTATTATAGTTCTTAATATAACTACTATTAGTGTTTCCTTCCAACCTAATATTAACAAAGTAAATAAAGAAATAATATTGGCTAGTCCCAATTTTATTCCTGGAAAAAGAACTGGGATTTGACCTTCAATAATATGTATTATAACTGCAATCCCTACCAATAAAGATAAAAAAACCATTTTTTTAGTCTTATTCATTATATCACCATTCTGAGATTAATATGAAAGTTCATCAAGATTTTCTTTCTCACCTTCTATTTTTATTAGAATATTATGAGGCATACATACTGCTATATCTCCTGGTTTAGACAACCATCCTGTATTAACACAAACCAAATCAGGACAATTGGCCTCACTAAAACGAATTCTTCCATTCTCAATTCTAACCCTGTTATAATGCCATTCTTCATCATGTATAAGCCATTCCATAGGCTCCTTGATACTATCTAAGTCAAATTCTTCTATGACTTCTTGATTTTTAATAACCTTAGCTTTTAACGCTTTTCCTTTATTAGCATTTCTATATATTAAAACAAATAAAGAACTAACTACTAACAAAGAAAGTACAATTATTATAACTATCTTGTCGCCCTTTTTCATCTTATTTCCCCTTAATTATTTTTTTCAATTAAATCAAATTTTGGATTAGTTAATTTAAAACTATCTTTAAGTCCTGCTGTAATATATACTTTATTATCATCTGTTATTATGACTGCCTCTACATTTTCCATCTTTTCTATTAAACTTAATCCTTTTTCTAATCCCATTACATATAAAGATGTTGATAGGGCATCTGCATCAATAGAACTATCTGATACAATAGTACTACTAATGATTCCTTCTTCTGCAGGATAACCTGTTTTAGGATTCATAATATGATGATATTTCTTGCCATCTTCAATAAAATACCTTTCATAATTACCAGAGGTCACCACAGCCCTATCTTTTATTTCTATAATAGCTAGATGACTACCCCTTTCATCTAAGGGATTTTGAATTCCTATTCTCCATGGACTTCCATCAAGCTTAGTTCCTATAGTAACTACATTCCCACCTAAATTAACAAAGGCAGTATCAATCCCATTATTTGTTAATATTCTTTTCACTTCATCTCCAGCATAACCCTTTGCAATTGCTCCTAAATCTATAGCCTGACCTTTATTTCTAAGCTTAACAGACAAATTTTTTTCATCTAATAATAAATCTTCATAATTAATTAAACTAAGAAGGGAATCTATTTCTTCCTTCTTTGGAATTCTTGCATCTTTTGTTCCTATCCCCCACAGCTTTACAAGAGGCTCTACAGTAAGATCAAAAGCTCCTTCTGATAGTTTACTATACTCACTGGATTTCTGTATAACAAAAAAAGTGTCAGGACTAACATTAACAAAATCTATCCCTGCATTTTGATTAATGCTGATTACTTCACTTTTTTCTTTGTTTATAGTCATTTTTTCTTCAATTTCCCTAATCCGCCATATTGATTCATCTATAGCTTTTTTGGCTTTTTTACTATCTTCATCATATATTTTAAATTCAATGATAGTACCAAGGGCAAAAATTTCTTCTTGTATTATATTTTCATTTTCTTTATTGCCTTTATTATTGCAAGATAAAAGTGTAGTTATTATAATTATAAGTATAGTCACAAAAATCATGCTTTTTTTCATTTTTTCACCAACTTATGTAAGTATGTTATTACATATTATATCGTTATTACTCAATAAATATCAATTATAATCATATCTATATTTATAAGTCCTTAAAATATTTTAATATAAAAAACCTAACTTAAAATAAATTCCCCAAGCTTAACTTGGGGAATTAAATAAAACTTTAATTTAATTATTTTGCTGTTTCTAATGCTTTATTAGCTATTGCTTTGAAACTGTTTGATGTGCTAGTTGCACCAGTAACAGTATCAACTGAATCTACAGCTTGTTTTTCAACAAGAGCTTCTTCAAGCTGAGGGATTGCTTCTGCTGGTCCAATTCCACTTTTGTCTTTCATATTTTGGTTATATTCTTCATTAGTCTCTTTAGAGTCACCATTTTCATTTACTTCATCATAATCAACTGTAGTAATTTTACCATCTTTAACTTCAATACTTATGACTGGCTTCCAGCCATGATCGTCAAAATCGTCTCCTTCAGCTGTATAAGTACCGTCTTTATAGGATACTTCTGTAGTTGTACCATCATTATCATTAGTTCCAGATTTATTTCCTGTATTACATCCTCCTAATACACTAAGAGATAAAGCTAAAACTAGACATAATACTATAATTTTTTTCATTATAAGCCTCCTCTTTTACTATAAAAATTTAATTTCTTACTAAAAGCATAAAAATTGATTACAGCACATTCTACTATAGGAAACTTTTTTTGTCAAAGGTCATATCACTCCATTTAGGAAAAATTTGAATGATTTATATTGTTTTTCTTTTGTATCCTTAGTATTCCTCTCAATTTTATTGGTTTAAATGGTATGCAATTAATAATAATTATGATATACTCACATTAATACTAATTTAAAAATATAATTTTTGATATGAATATCTTTATGATTAATATGTGTCAAAATGTTAATAATATACACTAAGGAGGCAAATTATATGAAGAAAAATAGTAAAAAAGTATTTATACTTGGAGCTGGATATGGCGGAATTCAAGCAGCTCTTACATTACAAAAGAAAAAAAAGAAATCTGATAATATAGAGATTTATATCATAGATAAAAATCCATTCCACACTCTACTTACTGAACTCCATGAAGTAGCAGCTAATCGTATTGACGATAAAGGAGTAGTAGTATACTTAAAAGATATTTTCAAATATACTGATGTTAATATCATACAAGACTATATTACAAAAATAGACTTTGAAAAGCAGGAATTAATATCTGAAAAAGATAACTATGCCTACGATTATCTTATTATGGGAATCGGCAGTGAACCACAATTTTATGGAATAGAAGGTTTAGAAGAAAATGGCCTTACTCTTTGGTCTTATAAAGACGCCCTTAAAATAAAAGACCATATTATATCTATGTTTGATAAGGCTGCAAAAGAAAAGGATCCCGATATTAGAAAATCATATCTTACTTTTGCAGTAGTCGGCGGAGGATTTACTGGAACGGAAATGGTTGGTGAACTAGCTTTATGGGTTAAAGACTTAGCCGAAATTTATAATATTGATTTAAAAGAGATAAGACTTATGCTCATTGAAGCTCTACCTAAGATTCTTTCAATTATAGATGATTCTCTTATAAGTAAAGCTGTAAAATATCTTAAAAATAAATTATCTGTTGAGATTCTTACCGATAGCCCAATTACAAAAGTAAATAAAGATTCCTTTGTAATTAATAATAAAGAAACTATTAAATCTCATACTCTTATTTGGACTGGTGGTGTACAAGCTAATAACTGCCTTATAGAATTTGATTTAGAAAAAGGAAAAGGTCAAAGAGTCTGTGTAGATGAATATACAAAAACCCATTATGAAAATGTCTTTGCTATTGGAGATTTTGCATTATTTATGACAGAAGATAATAAAGCCCTACCTGCTTTAGTTGAAACAGCCCTTGAAACAGGAAAATATGCAGCCAAAAATGTTTTAAACCTTGTACGTAATAAGGAATTAGAAAAAGCAGAACCTAAATTACACGGTATAATGGTTTCTGTAGGTAAAAACTATGCTGTTGCAGATATTATGGGAATTAAAATGTCAGGCTTACCTGCATTATTTATGAAGCATATGGTTAATATCCATTATCTTTTTGGAATTGGTGGATTTGAGTTAATAGGAAAATACTTAAAAAATGAATTTTGGGGTGTTAAACATAAAAGAGGTATCATCCACAGACATATGGATAAGCTTTCTCCTACCTTTTTACTTGTGATTTTAAGACTTTATCTTGGTTATATGTGGCTAATGTCTGGTATAGATAAGATAAACAATGACTGGCTTAAATATAACATGCTTGCTGGAAGTAATGCAGATGCAACTACTGGAGCATCCATTATGCAGCTTGTTTCCGAACACACCCCTGGATGGTATGCATGGATTGTAGATACTTTAATTATCCCAAATGCTATGCTCTTCCAAAAGCTTGTAATCATAACGGAAATTGGTCTTGGTTTAGCATTTATTACAGGTACTTTTACATTCTTAGCTGCTCTTGTATCTATAGCTATGAATATTAACTTCTTACTATCTACAGGCCTTAATGATTTATGGTTCTTAATTTCTTCCATACCTATGTTAGGTGGTGCCGGAAGGGCCTTTGGAGTGGATCATTATCTCATGCCTTATCTGATGAGACAATGGAGACATTTCGTTAGAAAAAGAAAAATCAAAATTAATCTATGGAAATAAACAAATCACCGGCTAGCCGGTGATTTTGAATTTGTGGTAATATATAAATATAATAAATAAAAAGCTTTTAATAGACATTAAGTATCAAATATTTAGATAGGAGCATATCATGATTAACTTAAATATTTTAGATGTCAAAAAAGCTATGGATGAGCTTTTAAAAGGAAACCTTTTTGATGAGTTCGAAGTAAGAATTACTGAAGTACATACCTTTACAAAATTCCATATTGATGGCAGTTTAAATAAAGCTTTTCTAAATGATGAAGAAAAAAAATTATATAATCGGAATTTTGTCTTGTGGAAAGAAGTAAAACCTCATGTTTTTAATATTATCAAAGGAAAAAGGCCTCCTACATATTTAAAAATTGTATTTTCTGCAGGTAAGGATATAGTTGTTGATTTTCCTTCTGAAATATCAGCTCTTTTTATTAATTTAATATATTCACAAGGAAATTTTTCCTGCACTAGTGGTATAGCATTAAATAGTTTTTCTTTAAATAAAGAAATTGAATATGAATGGGATAACTATGTTCACAATTTCTTTAAGAAAGCTAATATTTATGTAGAATAAGTTTATCTTTCTTTTTCAGACAGAAAATAATCTACAACATTTTCTATAGAAACCAGGCCAATAACCCTGCCTTGCTCTACTACAGGCATTCCTATGATATTGTGCTGTCTTAACCTTTTAGCTGCTTCTCTTATTGATTCATCAGCCATAGCAGTTATAACGTCTTTACTCATGGCCCAATCTACAGGGCAAGCTTCGTAATGGCCTGTTGTACTTAAAAATCTATATATATCGGCTTTTACAATAAAACCTACAAGCATCTTATTTTCATCAACTACAGGAAGACCATTAACCTTTTTAGTCTCCATTATTGATAAGGTTTTTTCTAAAGTATCTTGAGGCATCACCATATAAAAAGTATCACTCATAATATCTTTAACTTTCATATCAACCACCTCTTTTAATTAATTTCACTTTCATTATATCATACTTTATTTAAAAATCATACTTTGTTGTTTGTCACTCACCAAGATAGAGTGCTATTAATTCTTGACATTTATTTTTTTCATGGTATAAGATATTGTAAGAAAACAAAAGAAAGGAGATATGCTATGGCTCGTGAAAGTGGGAATCTATCAATACATAGTGAAAATATCTTTCCTATCATAAAAAAATGGTTATATTCAGATTCTGATATTTTTATTAGAGAACTTGTTTCTAATAGCTCTGATGCAATATTAAAGCTAAAAAAGCTTGTATCTTTAGGAGAAGCCTCTGTAGCTGAAGATACAGAGTACAAAATTGAAGTAATTTTGGATGAAAAAAATAAAAGTATAAAAATTATTGATAACGGTATTGGAATGACCGATGAAGAAGTAAAAAAATATATTAACCAAATTGCCTTTTCTGGGGCTGAAGACTTTTTAAAAAAATACAAAGATAAAATGGATAAAGACCAAATAATAGGCCACTTTGGTCTTGGATTTTATTCTGCATTTATGGTAGCTGACAAGGTCCAAATAGATACCCTTTCCTATCAAGAAAATGCAAAGCCAGTACGTTGGATTTGTGATGGTGGAACACAATATGAAATGGAAGAATCCGATAGAAGTCAACGCGGAACAACAGTTACTCTTTATATTGGAGATGACGGAAAGGAATTCTTAAATGAATATAAGCTAAGAGAAATCCTTGAAAAGTACTGTGCTTTTATGCCCGTACCCATTTATTTTGAAAAGGTGGACCAAAAAAAGAAAGATTCAGAAGATAAAAAAGAAGATAAAAAACCAATAAATGATACTAATCCCTTATGGTTAAAACAACCTAACAAATGCACCGATGAAGAATATAAGGAATTTTATAAAAAAGTCTTTATGGACTTTAATGAACCCCTATTTTGGATTCATTTAAATATGGATTATCCTTTTAATCTAAAAGGAATTCTATACTTCCCAAAATTAAGAAATGATCTTGAAATAATAGAAGGAAAAATTAAGCTTTTTAATAACCAAGTATTCGTTGCAGACAATATTAAAGAAGTCATCCCAGAATTTTTACTTCTTCTAAAAGGTGCTATAGACTGTCCTGATTTGCCTCTTAATGTTTCTAGAAGCTTTTTACAAAATGACGGCTATGTAAATAAAATTTCTAACTATATTACAAAAAAAGTTGCCGATAAGTTAGTATCCCTTTATAAAACAAAGAAAGAGGACTATATTAAGTACTGGGACGATATCCATCCCTTTGTTAAGTTTGGTGCAATAAGAGAAGATAAATTTTATGATAAAGTTAAAGATATTATACTTTATAAGACAATTAACCAAGATTATCTAACCCTTAAAGAATACTTAGATAAAAACAAAGCCAATCATAAAGATAGAGTATTTTACGTTACCGATGAACGTCAACAAGCACAATATATTAAACTCTTTAAAGATAACAATATGGAAGCTGTTATATTAAATTCAACTATAGATAATCCTTTTATGTCACATATAGAAATGCGTGAAACAGGTATTAGCTTTTGTAGGATTGACTCTGATTTGTCTGATAATTTAAAAGAAGATGTTAAAGATAAAGATGAAGAAAAGGATAAAGACTTTGCCGAAAAGCTAGAAAAAATCTTTAAAGACAGCTTAAATAACCAAGAACTTAAAGTTCAAGTAGAAAGTCTTAAAACTGAAGATGTTTCTGCTATGATCCTTCTTTCAGAACAATCTAGAAGGCTAGAAGAAATGAGTAAAATGTTTGGCTCTATCAATATGCCTGGAATGTTTGCTAAAGAACAAACTCTTGTTTTAAATAAAAATAATAAACTAATACAATTGATTTATTCAAAAAGTGAAGATAATAACGAAAAAGAACTTCTAGATATGCTTTGTAATCAAATTTATGATTTAGCAATGTTAAGTCATCAACCCTTAGAGCCTGATGCAATGAATAAATTTATTGAAAGAAGTAATAAAATCTTAACTAAAATCTCAGAATAAAAACAATAACAGGCAATATTGCCTGTTATTGTTTTATCTAATAGGAAACAGCCTGTGAAATTCCAAAAAGATATAAACACCTTTCTTTTACCTTTTTCCCCATAATCTCTTCAATGGCCTTGCTATATATATCAATTTGTACTTTATACCTATCCATTATTTTTTTTACTTCATCTTGAGGATTGTCCCTGTCTTTTATATAATCTGTTTTATAATCAACTAAAACTATTTCGTCCCCTTCTTTAAAGAAACAATCAATAATCCCTTGGATAAATATCTCTTCATTAGAATTTAAATTACTATATATTTTTTGGGCATTAAGAGATAGTATAAAAGGAATCTCTCTTTTTACAAAAGAAGATTTTCTAATTCTTTCTGCCAAAGTGGACTTGCAAAAACTTAGCAAGGCAGGAATATATACTGTTTCCCTTTCTTCTTCAGTTAATAAGCCTTTAGCTTCCATATTGATAAGTTGATTTTCTATATCCTTATAATCTTTAGCATTAAAGTCTAAATGTCTCATTACCTTATGAATAATAGTACCCCTTTGAGCTCCCGTTAAGCCTTTGTCTTTTTCAATAAATTTAGGAGTTAGTGGCTGTAGATCTTCAAGCATGTAGCTAGTTTGATAATCCCTATACTCCTCCTCATACTGGCTTTTTATTTCTGAAATAGATATTTTTACTGAAATATTTGTAGCAGCCTCGTAAGGGTAGCTCCAGGACAATTTATTAAATATCTCTTCTCTTTGTGGACTATAAGCCTTTTTATAATCCCAATTAAGAAGAATATTTCGTAATTCTTCTTTTTTTATTTTTTCAGTTTCATCTTGAATGCTTATGTCTTTTGGGGACCATGAAAAAATCTGCCAAGAAGAAGAATCTTCATAAAGTTCTTTTACAGAAGCCTTTAGGGATTTACCCCAAGTCTTAATTATTTCTCCATCCTTATGTCTTGCTAATGCTAGAGCTATCCAGTCAAGATAAGTTTTTGAATCAGATAATATATAAGGTGAAAGTTCTTGTTTATTAGAATAAAGCTGTCTTATCCACTTTTTTGCACTATCTTCTATGTTTTTTACTGTACCCATTAGTATAAGTTTTTCTCTTGCCCTAGTAAGAGCAACATATAGTATACGCATTTCTTCTGATAAGGTTTCCATTTTTATAACTCTTTTTATAGCAACCTTAGCCACAGTTTCATAAAAAACCCTTTTTTCATAATCCACAAAATCAGGTCCTAATCCTAAGTCTTGGTGAAGAAGTATAGCATTATATAAATCTAGAAGATTAAATTGTTTTCCTAAACCAGCTACAATAACTACAGGAAACTCTAAGCCCTTACTTTTATGTATACTCATTATCCTTACTATATTTTCATTTTCGCCTACAATCTTGGCAGCTCCCATATCTCCTTTACTTATTTGCATTTTTTCATTAAATCTAACAAAGTTAAATAAACCTTTAAAACTAGTAGCTTCATAATTTGCAGCCCTGTCCCTTAATATTCTTAAGTTAGCTTGACGCTGTTCTCCACCTGGCATAGCTCCTAAATAGTTATAATAATTTGTTTCCATATATAAAGTCCATAATAATTCATCAATAGGAATATGGGCAGCTGTCTGTCTCCAACTTTCTAGTTTAACCATAAACTTTTTTAATCTATTAGTAAGTTTAGACTCTTGAAAATCATGCTCAATATATCTTTGCAAGGATTCATAAAAATCTCCGTAGGCAAAACTAGTTCTTATTTCTACTAAATCATCACAAGTTAATCCTACTATAGGAGACCTTAAAACCGTAATAAGAGGGATATCCTGCCTCGGATTATCAATGATTTGAAGTAAAGATAGTATAATTTTAACTTCTATGGCTTCAAAATAACCTGAAGATACATCAGCATAAGCAGGGATTCCTTCTTTTGTTAATTCTTCTGTAAATATACTAGACCATTTTTCTGTAGTACGTAATAAAATAACAATATCCTTAAAGTCTACTTTTCTATAGCCTTGTATTTTTTTATCATAGACACAAAAGTCATCTTCCTTAAGCAACTTTTTTATTCTTTTTGCTATTATCCTAGCTTCAAGTTCAATGCTAGATATAAGCTTAAGTTCATCCTCAATATCATCAACTTCATCATTAACAATTTCTGATTCTATCACATGCAGTTCAATAGGACCACCTAGATTAAGGTCTTTTGCCTCAGGATAATTTGCACTATAATTAAGGGCCGCCTTATCATCATATTCAATTTCTCCTAAACTTGGAGTCATAATCTGCTTAAATATAAAGTTAACCCCATCGAGAATATTCTTTCTACTTCTAAAGTTTTTATATAAATCTATTCTTTGTTCCTTGCCTTCTCCTTGTGTGGAATAAGAATTATACTTTTCTATAAACAAATCAGGTTTTGCTAGTCTAAAACGGTATATGCTTTGCTTTACATCTCCTACCATAAAACGATTGGGCTTAGAAGAATACTTGCCAGATATAACTTCAAGAATTGTTTCTTGAACCAAGTTACTGTCTTGATATTCGTCAATTAAAATTTCTTTATATTTATCTTGTAGTTCAAGAGCAACTGGAGAAGGAATTATTTTATCATTGCTACTTGCTTCATCCAAAAGAATATCTAAACAATAATGCTCTATATCATTAAAATCAATAATTCCTTTTTCTCTTTTTACGGCTTGAAATCTTTCTGTAAATTCATTTAATAGTACTTCTAAAGCTTTCATAACAGGATACAATTTATGTAGGTCTTTTTCCATTTCTTTTGGGGATTTAAATAATATTTCATCTTGGAACTTCTTTTGTATTTCCTTTTTAATCATATCCCTTAGCTCTTTGCATTCTTCTTTTAAATTTTCATCAGTTTCTTTGCTACAAGGCCTTAATCTTTTAAAAGATATTTGATGGATAAATTTATATAAATCTTGTATATCTCCCTTACAAAGGCTAATTATTTTTTCCAATATACTAATGTCGTCATTTATTGCATCTATGTATTCTTTGGGACCTTCTGGCTCAAGACAAATTGATAAGGCCTGCTGGGCAACTTCTAATAGTTCTTTAGAACTTTGTGAGATCTGTTCTTTAATAATCTTAACCCATGTGCTTTTATTAAAATCTATATTGTCAAGATTAAAACTTTCTACTTTTTCTTTTATCCACTGCTTTGGCCAGGGATTACTTTGTATAAAATCATAAATTCTAAGAAGCATTTCTACAAGCTTAGTGTCTTCCTTTTTCCCCCCATAACTTTCTACAAGAGCAAAAAAGTCTTTATCTTCCCTTTCATAAAAATCTTCAAAAAGTTCTTCCATGACATCTGTTTTAATTAGAAGAATTTCATCTTCATCGGCTATTCTAAATGTCGGTTCTAAATCTAATAGATGAAAGTGACTCCTTATAACATTTAAACAAAAGGAATGTATTGTAGAAATAGAAGCTCTATAAAGAAGAGTCAATTGCTTTTGAAGATGTGAATTTCTTGGTTCTTCTTCAAGTTTTCTTGATATAGCTTCTCCTATTCTTTCTCTCATTTCAGCTGCAGCTGCATTAGTAAAAGTAACAACTAATAGCCTGTCAATGTCTACAGGATCATCCTTATCCGTAATAATATTAATAATTCTTTCTACTAATACAGCAGTTTTTCCTGAGCCTGCAGCAGCAGCAACTAATAAGTCACATCCCCTTGTATAGATTGCTTCTTGCTGTTCTTTAGTCCACCTCATAAAAAACCTCCTCAAAAGCTACTGAGCTTTCTTCCATAAAGCAGTAATCTCCATTACAATATCCTCAATACCTTTGCCAGAACATAAGATGACTTTATCAGCATATTTTTCATATAAGGGTATTCTTTCTTTATAAACCTGCAAAAGACTCTTATTATTATCCATGGCAATGCCTCTTGTCTTTATATTGTATAGCCTTTTTTCAATTTCTTTATAAGACAAGTTTAAATATATTATCAAGCCTTTTTCTTTTAAATGCTCCATTGCCTTATCTCTTAAAATGACACTGCCACCCGTGGCAACAACAGTATTTGCAGCATCTAGTCCTAAAATTACTTCTGCTTCAATATCAAGAAATTCCTTGATCCCTTTTTCCTCTATAATTTCTTGAAGTAATTTGTTTTCTTTTTTTTGTATTAATAAATCCGTATCAATAAAAGACATATTTAAAGCTTTTGCTACTAGTACGCCAATGGTGCTTTTACCAGCACCTGGCATCCCTATTAATACTAAATTTTCTATCATTATAAATCCTCTTTTCTTATTCGTCTTCTAAAGATTTACAGATAACCCTTAGTGCTTGTCCGCACTTTATCAGGTCTTCTTTACTTTCAAAAATCGCTTGAGCTTGAATAGGGCTTCCTCCACCCTTGCCAGCATATTTATTTAATTCATTTTTTATGATATTTCCGCAGTGTAGGATTAAGTCTGTATTATGAGTAATAAATAGCTTCATTTCTTTTAAAGATAGTCCAATAAAAATATATTTTCCCATTTGAAAAAGCTGTTTAGAAATATTAATTATTTCATCAATTGATTTATTATCGTATTCCTCATATATTACGGTTTCTTTTGAGTTTTTCACTAGCTTTTGAGCCTCACAAACAACAGCTTCTCTTTTTAATTCCTTTATTTCATTTTCTATTTCTCTAACATCAGCCATATATTTTTCTATTTTTTCTAACAGTGTATTTTCGTTAGCAGAAAACTTTTCATTTAATATACTTACAATTTCATGCTTTTTACTGTAATCTTCAAGGGCTCTTTTGCCACATTGAAAGTAAATTCTTGTTGCCCCTTTAGATTTTTCAGTTTTTATTATTTTAAATATGCCAACTTCTCCTGTTCTTTTTACATGGGTACCACAACATGGACAAAAGTCAACGCCATCTATTTCAACAATTCTAATATCCTCATTAACCTTAGGCTGTTTTCTTAGGGGTAATTTTTTAGCTTCTTCTATTTCTTTTAAATATGTTTTTACTTCTACGTTTTTATAAATAATTTCATTTACTTTGTTTTCGATTTCTTTTACCATTTGTGGACTAACTTCTGGAAGACTTATATCTATTGATGTATAGTCTTCTCCCATATGAAAAGCATTACTTACCCCTTTATAATATTTATAAAAAGTTGCTGCCAAAAGATGTTCTCCTGTATGCTGCTGCATATTTATAAAACGTTTTTCATAGTCTAGTTTACATAAAACCGTTTTTTTCTTTGGTGCTTTCTCCACTTGATGATAAATTTTTTTGTTCTCTTCAAATACATAGGAAACTTTAATATCATCAATTGTGCCTGAATCAGAAGGCTGCCCTCCCCCTTCAGGATAAAAATATGTTTTATCAAGAACTATAAGATATTTATCTTCTTTAGGAATAACTTCTATAACTTCACTTTCCCAAGTGTATGTATAAGCATCATCATAATAGCATTTCTCAGTCATGGTCTACTTCTACCTCTTTTCTATTTGCTTCTTTTATCTTTTCCCATACTTTTTCTTTATTTAATTTATTAAGATTTTTATATTTATTATCTTCTAAAAGAGTGTCGAATTGACAAACAGATTTATAAAGGCAGTAACTACAGGATGTAATATCACCGCTTTTATATGGGCTAATCTTTACATTTCCTTTTAGAATTTCTTCCCCTATCTCCACTGCCATATTTCTCACATATTGTCTTAATTCATCAAACTGCTCCATTGTAGCTGTGCTTGAGTTTTTGCCAATTCCATTTTTATTTATTTCTACTGGAATGATATTTGAATATCTTCCTATACTATTATCCATTTGTCTTATAATGTTTTCATCTTCTAAAACTATTCCCGAAAGCTTTAATTCTTTAAGAAGAAGTGCTTCTAATTCTTCATCTGACATTTCCTTAGCAGAATTAATAATAGGGTCATCAATTTTAAAATAAAAAGCTCCTGCAGGAAATAAATTTTTGCCATACAATTCTTTTCCACTTTCTATAAATGCATCTAGATATAAAATAAGCTGCATCTGTATTCCATAATAAATATCAGCAAGATTAAAGGATTGACTGCCTGACTTGTAGTCGATAATATTAACAAACACTTTATCATCTTCATCTAATATATCAACCCTGTCAATTCTTCCTGTAAGTATAAGTTTTTCGCCGTTAGAAAGCTCTATTACTATTGGGGGTAGGGGATGATTTACACCAAAAGCTACTTCAGATTCTGCAGGTTTAAAATTACCTCTTCTTATATGTTCAGATAAGGCCCAAACTGCCCGCTTTGTAATTCTTTTTAATCTACTTATTAAATATTTATTTCTTTCGCTACTTAAAAGTATTTCGTTATCTACCTTTGGTGCTATTTCATTTATAGTCTCTTCAACCATCTTGTCTCTTAAACTATCCGTTAAATCTTTCCAAGAAGTCTTATTATCTACAAGTTTTTTGGAAAATATATCTAAGGCATTATGAAAGAAAATCCCTATATCAGGAAGACTTAATTTATATACTTTCCTCTCTTTTGCCTTTAAGCCATACTGAACGAAATATCCAAAAGGACATGCTGCAAACTTTTCAAGTCTAGAAACGCTTGCGTATATTTTATCCTTATAAAGCTTTTTAACAGTCTCTTTTTTCAAATAATATTCTTGATTACTATGGAACAAGCCTTGAATAGTTATATTTATTTGATCCTGCCAGTCTTCTTGTCCCACATACCAACTTAGTACATCCTTCCATACATCTAACAAATCATTTTCATCCAACAGACCCCTTAAGGCCTGACCTAAATATTGAAAGGTAGCAATGGGAGATGAAATAAGTTCATTTTCATCATAAACAATTAAATCACTTGATTGGCTTAATTTTGGAAAAATCTTTTTTATTCTGGAAATAAGCACAGAAGGCCTTAAAGCTTTGCCTTCAACATCTCCTAAAGAAAAACTCAACAGTAAATACTCTTGAGGTTTTGTAAGACCAGAATAAATAAGAAATTGTTCTTCAAAAGCCTTTCTTCTGCTATCTGGTGCCAGTTCCACCCCTAAAGTTTCCATTGTTCTTCTTTCTTCATCAGAAAATAATCTTAACTCTTCCTTATTAGCAGGAATTATTCCATCATTGATACCAATTACAAACAAGGCTTTTATATGAGGAAGCCTTGACCTTTCTAAATCCGCAACTACTATTTGGTCTAAAGCTGGTGGAATAAGACTTAGTTCACACTGCTCAAAACCAGAGTTCAAAACTTTGGGATATTGCTTTAATGTAATTTTCTCATCTCCTAAGATTTCTACCATTTTATCAAAAAGTTCAATAATAGAATCCCAAATTTGCAGATTTTCATTAACTAAATTTAATTTGTTTTCTTCCTTAAATTGATTAATATAATCTGATAATCTTTCCCTTACTCCTAAATCCTCAAGAAATTCATAAAGGGCAACTGTTATAGCCTTAAAGGTAAGATTTTTCTTATTCTTAACCTTCTTACTAAATATTACAAGAGGCTCTACTACTTTTATTCTTGTTTGATTTATTCTTTCTAAAATACTTTCTTCGTATTTCTTTTCAAGTTCATCTTCAAAAGTTTCTTTATTGATTTTCCAATTTTCTTTTGTCCACCTATCTATACCCCTTATACCATAAGCAAGAACATAATTTTCTAACAAATCTACCTCTTCCATAGATATGCCTGTAAAGCCTGTTTTTAAATATCTAAAAATACTTTCATAACTCCAGTTGGTATTGAGAATTTCTAAGGCAGCCAGTATAAGTTCAATTAAAGGATGGGAAAGTATATCTTTTTTATCATCTATAAAGTATGGAATTTTATATTCTTTAAAAACTCCTTCTATTATTTTCTGATATTGAGCTATCTTTCCCGTAACAACTGCTATATCTCTATAACGATAACCTTTTTCTCTTACAAACTTTAAGATTAATCTTGCTGTATGTTCTATTTCGCTATAAGGGTTTGATGCAGCAAAAAGCTTTATATGTTTTGTTTCTTTTTGGTATTCCTCCACTGGATAATTAAAATATTCTTTTTCTAAATGAAATAACTCTTTATTTTTTTCTAGTTCTTTATTTTGATTAAATAGTTTTACAGGCTCCTTTAAAGAAATATTATAAAAGGCTGTTATTTTATTTAGTTTATCAAAAGTCCTTCTGCTTTCATAAAAAGGATCCGTTTCATCAAAAGACTGATACAAGTCTCCCCTTGAATCTAATGTAAGAGTAAGACTAACTTCTTTAGCCTTTTTAAATAATTCAACCAAAATTCTGTATTGTTGAGGAGTAAAACCATAAAAACCATCTATCCATATATAAGCATTTTCTAAAAAAGTGGAATCTTTAATCTTGGCTGCTAAAAAATCAAGGTTTTCTTCTAAAGTAATATATTTTTCTTTTATATAATCATTAAAAGCTTGATAAACTAACAATAAATCATTAATTTTAGCTTCTAATATAGGCCTGTTTTTTACAAGCTCTCTTTTATCAAGTAAGTCACAAGGACTAATATCATACTGTTTAAATTCACAAATCATATCTCCCAAATTTTTCATAAAACCTGGCTGCTTTACAGATTTATGATAGATATTTAACTCCTCACTAATATCATCAATTACCTTTCTTAAAACCATATTTCTTCCTAATTCACCTAATAGCTTTTCTCTAGGGGCACCCAACTCTTCAAAAACCCTAAAGGCTAATCTTTGAAAACTAAGAATTTCAATTTCCATAATGCCTTTTTGATTTAAAAAACTAATTAAGTCTTTTTGAGTTTGAAAAGTAAATTGCTCAGGTACAATTAAAATAAGTGTAGCATTTTTCTTTTCTAATAGTTTGTTTTTAATATCAGCAAATATATATTTAGTCTTACCAGAACCAGACCGGCCTATAATATATTGAACACTCATAATATCCTCTTCCCTGCCTTTTGGATATGTTATTCTTCAATTGTATATACAAATAACTCCTTGTCCCCTAAGCTAGTTTGATTAATGTTGTTTTCTTGTTCTTTTGGAATGGAAATACGATTTGGATTTCCATCAGAAATATATCTATAGTTTGGATGTTTGTCATAATAGTCTAAATACCACCATAAATCTCCTTCTTCCCCTTCAGAACCTCTTACCCTGGGAACGTTATAAGGGTCAAACTTAATATGATTAATTGGAACAAAGGGTCCACTGGGTCCTTCCCTTAAAGCTATCTTATAATTGTATTCCTTCCCCTCATAAACTCCTTTTTCTATAAGGTGCCTTAATTCTTCTTTAGGCCTTTCACCAAAAGGATATGAAAAAGAGTCTAATGTATAATTTGGTAATAATTCTTTTATCATATTATCTACTTTTCCAACTTGTTCTTGTATTTCATCTGCTGATAGCTTAGATAAATGGGCATGAGAATATGTATGATTTGATACTTCATAGCCATTATCTACTAAATATTGAAGACGTTCTTTAAGAGTACCTGCTCCTGCAAAGGGATCATTATCTCCATTAATGTAGAAAACTGCATTCCTTCCGAAATCAGGATGCTCTTCATAAAATTTATTCATAATGTCTACCGCCGAATTAGGAGTAGGTTTTAACTCCCCATTTTCTTCAATGAGTGAAAAACTAGTAGTTATTCCATCGTCAAAAGTTATTATCACAGGAGTACAGCCTGCTTCAACAGAAATATTATTATCTATATAATCTCTCATGGATATTGTTCTATACCCATTATCATATAAGTATTTTAAATCTTTCTTAAAACCTTCAATAGTTCTTTGATAAGGACTTGGAGGATTATCTTCTACTAATCCATGATACATAATAATCATAATATGTCCTAATTCATTAGGTTTTACTTTATTATAATCAATTTCTACTATTTCTTTTTCTGTTTCTTCTTTTATTAATTCTTCTTCCTTTTCATCTTCTATGTCTTGTTCTTCTTTTTCTTCTTTGATTTCTTCTTTAGTATAATCTTGTGTGTTTATATCACCATTATTAGAATAACCGCTATTTTTATCACACGCGGTCAAACAAAATAAAATAATGCAGATAAATAAAAAAACAAATTTTAAATTTTTAAACATGATAAATAATCCCTCCAGTATTTTTGTCATTATTATTATACTATTATTTATAACTCATACCAAGAAATAAATAATTTAACTGATTTTTTTACAAATTTCGAACTAATTCAATAAGTTTTGTCTTTTAATTCTTTATTCAATAGTTTATAATTAAATAAAGAATAAAGACAATTTATATATAAGGGGGTCATATAATGGCATTCTTAAAGAAAAAAAGCCAAGGTTCTAATGTTCCAATTGGTCAATCACAACAAGCTCAAAGTGATTTTATTGCTAAAGTAGATGAAGCTATTGTCCCTGTAAAATTCTGTGCAAAAGAATTAAAAGATATCCTTGCCAAGATTTATTCATCCACTCAAAGTATTTCATCCCTTTTAAGTGAACAAGATTCATCACAAGTTGGGGATTTGTCAGAGCTTTCAATAAAATATCAAAACTTGGAAAATGAAATAAAACAAATATCGAGAAATATCGATTCTATGAGAGAAATTGCTGAAAATGCAGTAAAAACCGCAAGAGAAGGTCAAGTTTTTCTAAAAGAATCTATTGAAAAAATTAACAAACTTAGAAATACAATAGAAAGAACTAATCAAACTATTAGCTCTCTTAATAAAAGTTCTAGTGAAATCGGTAACATTTCACAAATTATTACTAGTATCTCCACTCAAACAAACTTACTTGCATTAAATGCTTCTATTGAAGCTGCTAGAGCTGGAGAACATGGTAAAGGTTTTGCTGTTGTTGCTGAAGAAGTAAGAAAACTAGCGGAGCAATCTACTAAATCTGCAGAAGACATTACAAATTTAATTTCTGGCTTACAACAACAAACTGTTGAAATCTCTGAAATAATGTCCACTAGTGCTAGTGAAGTAACAGAAACTGTTTCAGCAGTTAATAAGGCTGGTAATGCCTTTGAGATTATTAGTCAATTTGTTGAAACCATATTAACACAATCAAGTTCAATTAATAATACTATAGAGTTAATCATTAGTAACATGAAATCTATCGCTGTTGATGTTGACAGTTCATCAGCTGCTGCACCTTCAGATAGTAGTCTATTTGAAGAATTACGAAAAAATAATCAATATCAAATCCAAGCAATGGCAGAATTTAAACAAGTTTACGATAATCTAGTAAATAAAATCGCTGCCCTTCAAATTTTGACACAATCTTATAATGAAAATTAACAACGAGGCTGTCACACTAGTTAA